>Ga0315289_10015094_pt1 | contig 10735 bp, 10 predicted proteins | sample YL17G11_40_MG_FD_203452 | JGI IMG/M metagenome (GOLD analysis project Ga0315289, IMG submission 203452) | Sediment microbial communities from Yellowstone Lake, YNP, Wyoming, USA - YL17G11_40 | ecosystem: Environmental > Aquatic > Freshwater > Lake > Sediment | place: USA: Wyoming | collected...
GGCTTTTTTATTTTTGAATAGGAGGTTTGCTTTATGGCAAAAATGAAAAAAGAAATTTACATACCTGGATATAGTCCCCCTCCAGAAGTTAAAGAAAGTTGTCATTGTACTATGTGCGGAACTTCATCAGCTTATAAGTTTTATGAAAGCACCAACGAAAGAAATAAATTCAATCATAAATTATCTCTATGTAAACCATGTATAAGTTATTATTACAATTATTATAAAACAAAATACGTAGATAATTATAAATCTATGTTTTATTTATGTAGAAAATTAGATATACCTTATATTCCTTCATATATGGATGCGTCTATCAAACGAGAACGTAGTAAAGATATAGAAATATGGCAATCATATTTTGCAAAATTCAATAGCCTTGGAGGAAAGCATAATTATGGTACGTGTTTTGATGATGGCATTCAAAGTCTTGAAACTCAAGAAAATATAGAAGATGGGTTCGCAATAACTCATGAAATTAGATCTAAATGGGGATTTGGAAGAAAAATAGATGATTATCAATTTTTAGAAAATGAGTATGCTAAATGGGAAAAAACAACTAAGACTGACAATCAAAGTCAAGAGTTTGGCATAAGAGAAATGTGTATGTTGATTTTAGATTTAGCAAAAGCTAGAGAAGCAAAGCAACAGAATACTAAAGAATTAACAGAACAAATTATTAAATGGATGGTTACCCTAGGATTAGATGCTAAGTCTAGGGCTGCTATAGATACAAGTGATTCCCAAGTTTGCTTCGGTAATTGGATAAAATCGATAGAATCTAACAGACCTGCTGAAGTATATGATCAGCCTAAGTTGTATGAAGATTATTGCAATATGAAACCATTAATGCAAAACTATGTTGAAAGACCTATTCGGAATTATATTACAGGAAATAGAGATTTCAATGTACACGAAGATGGTGAAGAATAATGGCATCTTACGCTAATTTTCAAACTAATGACAGAAAATATGCTGGTATTAATAAACCCGAATCCATTACTAAAAGCGAAGAAATAAAAGGTGAATGGGAAGAACGTTTGATAGACTGGATTACCTTCTATAGAAAAAATATGCATTTGTTCGTAGAGCATTATTTTGGTGTTGAGTTAAAACCATTTCAAAAAATTTGGTTTTATCAAATATCCACTGGAACGATTTCTATGACTATAGCAAGTAGAAATATAGCAAAAAGTTGGATAATAGCTTTATATGGATGTGCTAGATGTGTGCTTTATCCTGGGACTGTGATATCAATAGCTGCTGGTACAAAAGGGCAAGCTGGTATAATAATCCAAGAAAAGATAGAAGAGTTTTTTAGATCTAGATATCCTAATATAAACAGAGAGATCAAACACGTTATAAACAATAACCAGAAGACAGAATGTGCATTCCACAATAGTTCGATAATGAGAGTTGTAGTAGCAGATGACAACGCTCGTGGACATCGTACTCAAATTAATATATATGAAGAGTTTCGAGTAATGAAGCAAGATATATTAGAAAGAGTATTTACAGCGTTTAAAACACCACGACAACCACCTTATTTATCTAATCCTAAATATGCTCATTTAACAGAAGAGCCAATTGAAATTTACATATCATCAGCTTACTATAAACATGAATGGTGGTATGACAAAACTAAGAAAATATTAGAAATGACATTAACAGACGAAACAGTTAAATTTATTGCATTTGATTATTTATTAGTTGTAAAAAGTGGTTTTAAAACTAAGAAACAAATTGACCAAGAACGTCAATTGCTAGGCGATATCAGTTTTATGATGGAGTATGAAAATATTCCATTTGGAGAAAATGAAAATAGTTTCTTTAAATTAAGTATGTTTTCAAAAAACAGAAAAATAAAAAAAGCATTTTATCCACGCAGAGAGTTCGATGATCACAAGAAAGCAAACCCTTATCAAATCAAGCGACAGCGTGAAGAAATAAGGATTGTGTCTGTAGATATCGCTATGAGGAAGAATGAGCAGGATAATGATAATACTATTATTACTTGCATGAGATTACTACCTCAAAACGATGGTTTTCAAAGAGATGTAGTATATATGGAAACTAAGCATGGCGAAAACACTATTAAACAGGCTTTGCGTATAAAGCAGATATATTATGAGTTTGGAGCAGATTACTGTGTACTAGATATTGCCAATGCTGGAATTGGTGTTTATGATCAATTGGGTACTATTATACAAGACGAAAACACTGGTGATGAATATCCTGCGTGGACAGTAATGCAACATGCAAAAATATCTAATACTACTTATATGGAATTACTTGAAAGAACTAAGTCTTTAAATGCTATTCCTGTGGTATTTCCTATATCAGCAACATTGGAATTAAATGATGAGATAGCTAGAGATTTAAAAGATAGATTAAATAGAGGTATGATATCTTTTCTTGTTGATGAAGTGCAAGGAGAAAATTATGTAATAAATAATATTTTTAAAAGCAATACAAAGAAAACTACATTAATGGATATAACTGATCAACATGAAATGCTTTGGTGGATTCATCCTTATGCTCAAATTACGGAAGCAGTAAACGAAATTGTAAATCTAGAGTATAAAGTATTAAGAGGATATATTCAATTATTTGTAGCAGTAAGAACAGCAAGGAAAGATAGATATTCAAGTGTATCTTATGGCAATTATTTTGCCACGGTTCTGGAATTAGATCTATTAAAAGAAAAGAAGCAGAGTAATAAATGGGAAGATTATGTGTGTTTTGGTAACGCAGATTATGAAAGCAATTTCTATTAGAATGGGGGTGTTGTAAATCAGTGAAAATAAAAATATGTTTGAGGAATATGCTCAAGATTTAGCATATTTAGTATATAATGACATAAATAAAATATCTACCGCCGCATGGTATAATCCACCAAGTGGAAAGCAATTTATGCAAGATATGAACTATAATCCATTAATACCAAGTCAAAGTGATTTGACAGCGTGGCTTAAAGATCCTGGTAATAATGAAGAAAATTTGCGTGGCGTATCTCAATACATAGAATCAGCTATAATGCAATATAAAAGAACATTGAATCATTTTTCTCAAATATTAACTTTTAATAATCAATTAATAAGTATAGATTCTCCTGATGCAAACAAACCTAAGCAAGTTGCTGCATGGAAATCTGGTTATTTAAGATGCTTAGAATATTTAAGAAAATTTAATTTACGATATCAAAAAAACTTAATAATGGAAAAAATGATGTCTGAAGGTGGGTACTTTGCATATGTAAGCGAAACTAAAGATTTTGTAACTTTAGTTGAGATACCTTCTAACTGGTGTTATATAACTGGTAGAACAGATATAGGATGGACATACGGAATTAATCTTGCATATTTTGATAGATACGTAGGAATGGAATACGTAATGCCTGAGCTTTATGAGTACTATAGAGAATTTGTAAAGATGAGAGATATTTATAATAATAACAAAAGTATTGATTTAAATAAATATCAATTTTATCCAGTTCCCTTCGATAAAGGATATGTATTTTGCTTTGATATGCTTAGAGCAGAAATGACACCACCTTTCAAAGGAGTGTTCAAGGATGCTGTTTCTATAATAGATTATAAAAATTTATTAAAACAAAAAGCAACTCTAGATACATGGAAATTAATAGCTCAGATTATTCCTAGAAATGACAAAAATGAACCAGCTTTAGATGCTAAATATGCTCAAGCTATTATACAGTTAACTCAACAAGGTATGCCCGCAGGTGTTAAGACATTCGCAACTCCAATGGATGTACAAGAACTTAATTTCAATAATGCTCAGAATATGAATAATATCATAGGTATGGGTGAAACTATGTATTGGAAATCAGTTGGTGTTAATGGAGTAATAATGGACGGTGCTGAAAAGACTGTAGAAGCAGTTAGAGCTAGTTTAAAAAATGACGTAGGATTTGTAAATCCAATATATACTCAATTTGAGAATTTTATAAATTTACAACTACTCAAACAGTCTAGAGGTTATAGGTTTAGAATTAGTCTTTTTGGAGATAGATATTCTGATTCAGATGAAATGGTTAAGTATCAAGGACTCGTAACAGGTTGCAATTTTCCAGTTGGTAAATTATTTGCGTTTGCTGGATATCAGCCTTACGAAGTCGATGGATTATTAACACAAGAAAGCATATTAGGATTAAAAGATAAGATGACGCCTATTATCTCAGCATTTAATACAAAAGGAATGACTGGAACTGAACCAAAGACAACAGGAAGACCTGAAAGTGCAACGCTATCCGATAGTTCTGAAAAAACAAAAGATTATCAAAGCAACACTGCTACTAAAGCAAAAGTTACAAAGGCAACAACGAAAGGTGGTGCTAAATAATGATCACTAGTGATTTAATTAGGTTATTAAAAAGACAATTAGAACATGAACTACATAATAGTGCAATTTATAGAAATATATCTATGTATTTAAATATACAAGGATTTAAAAATCTTTCTAAGTATTATGCAGACTGGAGTTTAGAAGAAAATAAACATGCCACTTTAGTTCAAAGTTTTCTAGAATCATTAAATATATTTATTGATTATAATATTAATTTCGATGTTGTTTTAGGACTTGATTCTAGTTTAAATAAATTTGCAATGTTGACGTTAGATACTGAGAATTTGACAACTAGAATGTTGCAAGAATGCTTAACAGAAAGTTATTTGCCAAATAATTGCTCTATGAGTACAATGTTTTTACAAGATATGATAAAAGAACAAATAGAAGAAACAGATAAAGCTAATAATATAAATGATAATATGACAAATATTGGAGAAAACAGAGCCTTGCTTCAAATTTTTGACAATGGTTTTGAGGGCTAAACTATGAAATTTATGGATTTTAAAATATTTGATCAGAAAGATTTCTATTTTTGTTATTCTAAAAATTTATATAAATTTCTTAGATTTATAAAAAGCATTGAACCTATTGATATTAAATTAGATAAAAAAACGAATAGAAAGTTTTCTGTATTTGTAAAGTGTGACGCTTTGCAAATTTGTTTAGAAGAATGGAAACAAAATAAAGAGCTTGGAAAATTAGTATTTCCGAAGACAGAAGTTGGTGAAATATGTGAATGATAGAATTCAGATTCCAGTTGATTATTATAAAGTTTTACAAGAAAATAAATATATAATGATTTTAGAAGCTTATATAATGTCGGATGGCTCGAATTTAAATAATACTTATTTTGATATAGAATCAATTAAAGAAGCTTATCCTACTTTAGCAAATATACCTATATTATGCTTATGGGATGGATGGGATTTTAAGGAACATGCTAGAGATGATTATGCTTTTAGCCAACAAAAGTTTGTTGGAAATGTACCTGAAACTAATCATGGTGAAATTATTGAATATCAAGGTAAAAATTTTCAAAAAGCTAATATCCTTATTTGGAAAGCATATGTGCCAGAAGTAGCTGAAAGATTATCTAAGAATGCTATGTCTGGAAAAGAAACAAAAATTTCTGTTGAAATAGATCCTATTGAAAAAGAAACATTACCAAATGGAGTAATCAACATAAAGAAATTTTCATATTGTGGTATTTGTCTATTAGGACAGAATTATAAGGCTGCGATCCCAGGCGCACACCTTGATGTAATAAAATATTCTGACGATAGTGAATATAAAGAAGTAACAGACTATTATAATAAAGTGTATTTTAGTTTGAATAAAGAAGTTAATATCCCAGAGAATGTATTGCTTGAAATCAAAGAATTAAAGAAAAATAATAAAAACCCAATTTTATTAACATTTTTAGACAATATAAATGACAAAAAAACAATATCTAATATAGATATGATGTCATTAGAAAAATATTGTTCAGATGAAATGAGAAATACAAAAGAGTGGTGTTTAAAGATGAAGTATTCAGAGTCAATTTCGATTGACAATTCTAAAACATCAGCTATAATCAGCTCTAGTTGGTCTAATCCAGGCTCAAGTTTATATGACAAACTAATTGAACAACCTAATGCAAAAAGTCTTTTATCTGAAGCATATTTAATAGTAGAAGATAATTATAAGGACTCTCCTTCGTCTGCTTTAAAATTTCCTCATCATAAAGTTAAAGGAAATAAATTAGTAGTTGATGAAGCTGGAGTAATTGCAGCAGGTTCAAGATTGAATCAAATGAAGTCTATGGGAAAAGCTGATTTATATAATAAGTCACTTGCTCATATTAATAAACATAGAAAAGAATTAGGTTTAGATGAATTAGGTAAAATGAGTTTCAGTGAGGTGAAAAGTTTGGATAAAATCATGGCAGCATTGACAGATGTAATTAATGAGAAAAAAGGCATGAATACATATGGATTACCAAACGCTATATTACATGCTTTGAATGATAAGTATGCTATAGTTAATGAAAATGGTAAAATGTGCAAATATAAATATACTATTGACGAACAAGGCAAATATTCAATAGATGATACCGAAGAGCCTGATGAAGATGATAAAGAAAAAATGTCATATTCCGCTCAAGTATATGCAATGTTAGAAAAAATGGCACAAGAAAAAGTTGAAGCTGAAAAGAAATTTGCACAAGACAAAGCAGAGATGGAAAAGAAATTTGCTGAATCTGGCGTTGAAAAGTTTGCAAAAGAAGTAAAAGACTTGAAAGCTGAAAACGAAAAACTTAAAGAAGAAAAAGCTAAGAAAGATAATGAAGAAAAATCCGGAAAAGCTAAAGAAATGTTTTCAAAATATAATAAGTATTTGACAGATGAGGATAAAGAAGAGCTTGATAAAATGTTATTTTCCACAGATTTTAATACGTTTGAAGGAAGATTATATTCTAAAGTTGTTCCGAAAATGGAAGGTTTATTTTCAAAGAAAAATGATTCTGGATTTGATTTCTCTTTTGTACCTAAAGTGCAAAAAGAAGAAAACCAAAATTCCAATCCTCATTTAGAAACACTTTCAAAGATATAACTTTAAAAGACAAGTAATATAGGAGGTCATAAATATGGCTAATAGAAGTTGTTACGCAATGGTAAAAATCCAGGATGCTGATGTTGAAAAGTTTAGAGTTCAAGCAGGACAAACTTTTTATCCTGGCGATATAGTAAAATTAGAAACATTAGACACAGGTTTAAGTAATAACATAGAAGTATATTCACCAACACCTTGTGCTAGTGTTACAGCAGATAGATTTTGTATTATACCTAATCAAAGATTCGAACAGTTGACAGATGGAAGAAGACCTACAGGTAATCCAGATGTTTCTACTTATACTTTTACAGCAGGACAAACTATTGAAGTTATAAGGCTTAGAAAGAATTATACATTCTTTATTTCTGATGACTGCTTAGATAATAAAGGTTCTGTAGCTCCAGCAGTTGCAGTAAAACTGATTCCTCGAGTTGGGGATTATCAACTAGCTACTGATGCTACTGGCGGTTCTTCAATAACTGTCCTTAACATTGAAAAAAGAGAATCACAGCCTTCTGGTGGACAATTCGGGGCAAGTTTTATAGATGGTAATATCGCAAGAGTTACAGAAGGTTATTAATTAAAGGTAGGAGGAAACATAAATGAATAGAATGATAGCTCCAATGCTTTTTTCAAGAGACGAAAAAGCAGGAGATGACAAGAAAAGAAGTTTGATTAATGTAAGTATTGATTTAACTAAAACTGAATTAGAAAATAAAAGAATTCAAGATAATAATTTTCTAATCAATAAGTATAGTGTAAATAATAGTCTAATCACGACTGAAGTTAAAAAAGCATTTAGAAATAAATTATATAAATATTGTGCTGAAAAAGCTGGATTAACAGATCTAGACTTTGAAGACAAAAATAGTATGATGAGAGCATTTTCACATCCAGTATTTGAATGGGAATTAATGTCAATTATAACTGAAACTATCAATACAGTTAACGCTGATAATGAAGTTGAAGATATATTAGTAGCAGCTAATGTTAAAACTGTTGGTATTGGTGACTCTTTCACAGATGAAATTGAAAGTAAATCATTATATAAAGTTCAAGAACATGCATATGGTGATAATAAATCAAGATATCAAGAACATTTGAAATCTCCAATCACTATCACTCCATTGCCTAAATCAGCATCAGTTGATTTTGATGTTATTCAAATGACAGCAATCAACTATGACTGGGGTAAGCAAATAGCTAAAATAGCAGCTAGTTTCAGAACTAAAATGTATCAAGATGTTGTTGATGTAATATTTACAGTAGCAAATGTTTCAGCTACTCCTTTCTATGCGCCAACTTTTGCAAAGTCTACTTATGTTACATTAGCTAGTAGATTAGAAGCAGCAAATGGTGGAGCTGGAGTAACAGCTTATGGAACTAATATTGCTTTTACTGCAATGTCTGATATAGTTGATACTGGTTATACAACTCTTGATGAGATCAATAAGAGTGGATTTATTGGCAATCTTTACGGAGTAAGGACTCAAATATTCAAACAAGCAGTAGATTCTTCTAATGCTAATTTTGCATTCAGAGTGCCAAACGACAGAGTATTGTTAATGTCATCTCTTGGAGAAAGACCAGTTAAGCTTGTTAAAGAATCAGCTTTGCAAGTTATTTCAGAAACAGGATTAAATACAGCTCTTTATAAAAGAGTTTATACAATGATAGATTCTTGGAAAGCTCAGCTTGCTACTCAAGCAGCTTATGCAATTCAAGAGGTTTAGTAATTTTTAGGGGAAGCAATTCCCCTTTTTATTTTTGAATATAAAAGGAGTCAATATAAAAATGAAAGAACAATTAACAAAATTAAAGAAATCTGAATTAATTGAATTATTAAAGATGAAGTTAGAAAAAAATATGTCTGATCAAAGTGATACTACTAATGTTACAGACGTTGTTTTTGTAAAAAGTAATTTATATGGCACAATAGGATTTATGATAGATAAAGACAATGCTGTCACAGTGGATGGAAAAGGTGATAGTTTGTCACTAACCCTTACTCAGGCTAATCAACTTATATCTAAGAAAAGATATAAAATATTATTTTCAGCAGGGTTATTATATTTTTCAGAAGATCGTTGGTATAAATATTTTGGACTACATAAACCAGTAATTATGAGTGATGATAACGTATCAAAAATATTATCAGAATCAATTAATTTAGAAGAAACTTTAGATCAATTAACTAATAGAAAAAGTTTTTCAGCAATGATGAATTTTTTATCTTATAAGATAGCTGAATTAGGTACTAAAAATATATTACAAATGAATTATGATAAACAAAATATAATAGAAAAGTATTTTTCTACAGAAGGTGTTCCTGTAAGACTAACATCATTAAATGCATTGCTTTCAGATAGAATAAGTAGTTAAGAAAGGGGGATTGCTATATATGGCAACTTCTTTCGATGATATATATGGTTTAAATGAAGCCATTATGACAGATAGTCGTATAAATTCATTGCCAGAAAATTTATATTATTATGTTTTGTATAAATACTTACAATATTCGATAGGAGAATTCCGAACAATTTGTTGGAAGAATTTAGATTTATTAACTGCTTTTGATCAAGAAATATATACATTTATTGGAGATGGAACTAATTATAGTTTTTTATTAAATCCTGCGCCACCAGTGTCTAGTGATTTTTATGTTAGTGTTAATAACGTTGAAACTACTAATTTTTCATTTAATTCAGGTACAAATTATCTTACATTTGGCACTACTCCTATACTAAATGCTTCTATATATGTAGGGGCGTATGTTATTGGAGAATTTACACAAGATTTAAACGTAGAAGAACAAACAATATTATCTATTGGAATGGCTGTCCCATTTTTAAAATCAAATGTAATTAATACAAAACAGTTAAAACAAATGATTTCTGCTGCTCCTGTTAATATAGCAAGTCAAGCAAATCATAATAAAGTTTCTTTTGAAGGACATAAACAAATTGAACAAGAGTTTTTAGATCGAATGAATAGATATTCTTGGAGAAATGATCCAAATGATTTGGCAGATGCTATTGGAGAATTTTTGATATGAATAGCATAAATATCTGGAAAGATATAAAGACTGAAACAATAAAAGAGGATTTTGAAAATGCTTATACTAATTATTTAGCGGATGTATTTGAAAATTCTCCTAATTTTAATCTTGTTCAAAAGAATTTTGATTATGCAGTTGATTATAAGACAATAATTGTAGAATATGATACAAGTAAAAATTTGATAGGATATAAGAGATTAGTTTCGTATCCTTATACTACTCAACAATTTGAAGTTGGTGATTATATACACTGGATCTATGGAGCAGTTTCCACTAGTTGGTTAATGTTTGCCATAGACAAACAGTTTAACTATAATTTAAATGGTAAAATTAAAAAATGCAATTCTACTTTAAAGTGGAGAGATTCGCATAATAATATTATTTCTTATCCTTGTGTAATAGATGATAAAATTAATAATTCTGATTTTGATTACGCTAGAGGCTTAATAGTTCCTAGTGGTGGAATTATAGTTCATGTACAAACTAATTCTGATACAGAAGTGTTATACTTAAATCAAAGATTTATATTTGGTCAAAATGTATATAAACTAAATTCACAAATAGATTTTTCATCGCCTTATTTAATGACTTTAATAATGACAAAGGATAATGAATCCCCAGACGTAATGGATGATTTCTCAAATGGAATTGCTAATAATAATAAATACAATTATGTATTGAATATAAATCAAAATAATTTTACACAAAATGTAG
>Ga0315289_10015097_pt1 | contig 10734 bp, 6 predicted proteins | sample YL17G11_40_MG_FD_203452 | JGI IMG/M metagenome (GOLD analysis project Ga0315289, IMG submission 203452) | Sediment microbial communities from Yellowstone Lake, YNP, Wyoming, USA - YL17G11_40 | ecosystem: Environmental > Aquatic > Freshwater > Lake > Sediment | place: USA: Wyoming | collected...
TAAATGCCCGCCCGGAAGTTGTGGCCGTCGAGTTGAGTGACGCCGGCTGGGTTGTAGTAAACGGCGGACGGATTGTCCGCTGTGGCGACAAACGCCTCGCCGCGCGCGGTCGCAAAGGCGTCCTGGCTCGCAAGCCGGAAGCCATTGGCTGAAGCGTTCAAAACCGCAACGCCTGAAAGCGTGATCTCAAACAACCTGAGTATGTTGCGTCGGTTCATATTTGCCGATTCACCGGTTCAAACCACTGAATGAACACCGCGGGTGCGCATGGGTGTGCGCTTGAGCAAGCAGGTTACCTGCCGCTTTGTGTTGCGCCAGCAGATTTTCCGAAGAAACAAAACCCTCGGTGCGCCTCGATTTTTGTGCGTGTCGCGGAGCGACACGGTGACGGCAGCCGTGGCTTTCAAACCACGGAAAATTTGGGTAAAATTTTTCTTTACTTTGGCCGGCCACAAGATAAGATTGTTCTCCATGAAAAGCCTCATTCCATTCACGTGCTGTATTTTGTCGTTCGGATCTTTCGTTTTCCCCGCGCAAGCTGCTTTCACGTCGCTGTATGTTTTTGGCGACGGCGTTTCCACCACGACGAACAACACAGAACCATATCCAAGCCCGACGAATTACTACGGTCAACGCTTTTCCAACGGCCGGGTTTGGGTCGAGGTGCTGGCGCAGCGGCAGGGACTAGCTTATAACCCCAGCAATAACTGGTCATACTTTGGCGATTACAGCAGCGACTTGGTGGCGAATGTCAGCAATTTCCCCGCGCCACCAGATGCGAGTACCGCCCTGTTTGTGATATGGGTCAACGACGCTGATGTGCTCTTTGACGAGATTCAATACTTGAATGACCCAAGCTTTTCGTGGACCAACGCCATCAGTGAATCTCAATCCAACCATGTGGCGGCCATCCAGACTCTTTATGCCAAGGGCGTCCGCACCCTGATCATGCCCAACACCGTGGACATTTCCGAGATCCCGTTCTTTGCCTATACGTCCTCAGACATCAAGAGTTTCGTTCGCCAGAGGTGCATTGATTACAACGTCGCCTTTGGCGCCACCTTGAATCAGGCCCGGGCGTCGCTCCCCGGCATTACGATTTATGAACCTGACGTTTTCACCCTGTTCGACAACATCCTGACGAACGCCGCCGCCTATGGGTTGACCAATGCCGGCATTGATGCGCTGGAGGATCCTTCGCTGACGGATTTGTCCCTGAATGGCCCGGGCGCAAATTACATCTTCTGGGACGCCCTAGATCCGAGCGCGAGGGCCAATGAGGTGATGGCCGATGTCGTCCAGCAACTCATCTCGCCGGTGCAGATCAGCAAAATCAAGGTATTCAATGGCAGCAACCGCCTGGATGTGGTGAACATGCCGGTTGGCCTGGATGGTTTTGCGGATGGAAGCACGAATCTGTTGCCGGGGAGTTGGACGGCCAATGCCAGCTTCAGCGGCACCAACACAACGCAATCCATCTTTGTCCTGACCACCAGTTTGTCACAGAATTCATTGCGTTTTTCACCAAAGGATGGCCCACCCCCTCCGCGCGCAGTCCAAAATCGCAACTCGCAAATATTGCATTTTTCCCCAAATGATGGCCCGCCTCCCCCTGAAGATGGAGGGACGACAAATGCAGTAGTTTTCAACTCTACGCTACAGGTTTACCGTCTGCGTTTTCCCTTCTCCTGGTCCTGGCCGTAGCCCGCCGTCATTTCCGCCGGTTCGCAAACAAGCCTGACTCCAAACGGCGCGAAGTCATTGCAAGTGGCATTCGCGTTCCGAATTGGTATGTTCGCGCATGGCTCGCGTTCCGACTCTGGCCATCCTGAGCGACATCCATTACGCCAGCGCCGCCGAACAGGCGCGGGGCAGCGATTACGAGCTGTCGGGCATCCGCAATCCGCTCGTCCGCGCTGCGCTCAAGACGTATCGGAATTTCGTTTGGGTCCGAAATCCGCTGAACCAAAACCATCTCCTCGACAAGTTCCTGAACGCAGTCGGCTCGCCTGACTGCGTGATCGCCCTTGGCGACTATGCCTGTGATTCGGCCTTTTTGGGCGTCAGCGACGACGCTGCCTGCCAGAGCGCCCGCGAATGTCTGGAGAAACTGCGTCAGCGGTTTGGCGACAACGTCCGGGCCGTAATTGGCGACCACGATCTCGGCAAGGTCAGTCTGCTCGGCGACCGGGGCGGGATGCGGCTGGCGAGTTGGCGGCGCGCGACCGAGGAGTTGGGGCTGCAACCGTTCTGGCAACTTGATCTCGGCAACTACGCGCTGCTGGGCGTGGCGTCGTCGCTGATTGCCTTCCCCGTCTTCGAACCTGATACGCTGCCCGAGGAGCGGCCTGAATGGTTGCATTTGCGGGGGCAACACTTGAATGAAATCCGGCGGACATTCGCCGCATTGAAGCCAAACCAACGGGTTTTGCTCTTTTGCCACGATCCGACCGCGCTGCCCTTTCTCTGGCGCGAAGAAGCGGTGCGCAACAAGCTTTCCCAACTCGAGCAGACGGTTGTCGGCCACCTTCATTCGAATCTCATTTTCTGGAAGAGTCGCGTGCTGGCCGGGATGCCGCGAATCGGTTTTCTCGGGCACTCCGTCAAGCGTTTCAGCACCGCCTTGCGCGACGCGCGCCACTGGCGGCCGTTCAAGGTCCGGCTTTGCCCGGCGCTAGCGGGAATTGAACTCTTGAAAGACGGCGGTTATTACGCCGCCAGCCTCGACGCGGAGGCGCGCCAGCCTGTTCGCTTCCAGTTTCATCGTCTTGGCCGGTGAGCCAAGCGCCTTGACTGGCGAAACGAATTCTGATCGTAACCAAAGGCGGCGTAGCCATCCCCCGATGCGGGATATGAGGCCGTGGCCCCAACCTCCCGCTCATGCGGCTGGCTGCTGTTCACCCGTTGGCAGGCGCGGCGCTGAGGCGTCAGGTTCCGAACAGGGAATGTGCTTCTGCCAGCAAGATGCTGGCCGCACGTTGTGGCGCGGCCCCGAGCCGTCAGCTTCCAAACAACGAGTACGGGCTGACGGCATCACTGCCCAGGCCGAAGCGGGGCCGGGCTTTCAGCGAGAAGGTCAGCGCGATGCCGAAATCGTTTTTGCCGTTGCTGTCTTCGCGGAGCCGGAAGACCAGCGCCGCCGTCCAACTGCGCAGGTCGCGGTAAACCGTGTAAGCCTGCTCTTTCATTTTGCCGTCGCGAACATCGAAGTAGTGCGAAGCGCGCAGACCCCAGTTCTCGTTGAGCCGGTAAAAAAAGGAACTGTTAATCACGTCGTTGCCGGCGCCCCAGGCCGTGGGCAGCGGGCGGCGGTCTTCGCGCAGGTAGAAATAAGTGATGCCCCAACTCCACGCCGTGCCGGGCTGGAGGGTGAGCGTTTCGCGGGCGAGGCTGAACTCCGTGCGGTCAATGTCGAAACGATTCTCCGACTCGAACGTCAGCCAGGCGCGCGGCTTGAAGACCATGTCCGAGTAAACGTCTGAAAAAGTCGTCTGGCCGTCGCGGGGGCGGAGCCGCCAGTCGGTGAATAGCTCCCAGTAAAAAAGGTTGTCTATGTTGCCCTCGCGCTTTGTTTGCAGCCGGTTGCGCAGGCCAATCCGCAGCACGTTTTGGCTGTCAATGGAATCAATCGAATTGTAATCCGGAAATTCGATCGGCAGCAGGCGGAGACTGGCCAGTTCATAATCGAACTGCGGCAGGTCGTTCGTCCCGTGATGCGGCGAGGGCACGTAAACGTAATTCAGCGACGGCTCGATGATGTGGCGCAGGCCGTCAACTTGGAGAAAATTGTTCCGCACTCCGGGCCAGGTGCGCGAGGCTTTGAACGAAAGCTCTGCTCCCGTGTTGAAGACGCCGCGATAAACCTCGTCCGTGTTTGCCCCCGGCCCCGTCGCCTCGGAATAATACGTGAACCGGCCACCGACGCGCGGCGTCACATTCAGCCACCCGAAGAAGGTTTGTGGGAGCACGACTTGATGGTAGGTGTCGGCGCGCGCGGCGGCGAAATCGCCGGGAACGGTGCCGTTGGTCTCGGCGAAGCGCCGGTGGAAATATCCGAAGGAACTTTCGCTCTCGTAATAGAGCGGTGACGCGCCGATTTGCTGGCGATACCCCGTCAGTTTCACCTCGGGCAGCCGCTCGACGGTTTCAAAGAAATCGTTGACGCGCGGCTGGGCATAGAAGTCCAGACTGAAGTTTTGCCAAAACTTGCTGGCGTCGAAAAACGTGTTCGGCTGCGGATTCTGGCGATAGGCGCGCTCGAAAAACTCCTTCAGGACGCCCGCGTCGCTCTGGTAGTTGACCGCGCCCTTGAGGCTCAAGTTCGTCAGTGGACTGGATTGATATGAGAACCGGACGATCTGGCGGTTTTCAGGAAACGGAGCGCCGTTCACATCGGGTTCCGGTTGCTCGTCGCGCAGGTAGTAGTATTTGAAGTTCGCCTCGCCCCACCGGCCGAGTTGATAGTCGGCATCCGCGCCGGTCCCGACGCCACGCTTGAGGCGATAGTCCATGTGCAGCCTGCCTTCGAACTCGTCGCCCCAAAACCACGTGTAGCTGCTCAGCAGAAAAGGGCCGTACCGGCTGCGGTAGCCGGGGACGAAATTGAAATGGTTCGCCCGCTCGTCCAGCTTCCGCGAATAATAGGGAAAATAGAAAACCGGCACGTCGCCCAGGTAAAGCGTGGCGTGGCGCGCCTGCACGTATTTTCCGGGAACGATTTTGATGTATTTCGCCCGCATTTTCTGAAAGGGCTGCGCGACATCGTCCGTCGTGACGAACGCGTTCGTGGCGAAATAGACCCGGTTGGTGATGTCGCCATGCAAGCCCTCGGCCGCGACAAACACGGGCGACTTCCCGGTGCGGAATTGTTCGGCCTCCATCTGCCGCGTTTTGAAATTGTAGCGGATGTGTTCGCCCACCCAGACCTGCTCGTCGCGTTGGATGCGCACATTGCCATCGGCGATCACCTCCCCAGTCTTTTCGTTCACGCTGACGTCCTGGGCCACCAGCGTCGCCGTGCCGTAGCGCACCAAGATGCCGTTGTGGCCGGTCCACAAGCCGCTCGGCTCACGTTCGATAAACCCTTCCGGCGTGAGCGTTTCAACTTGCAGGGCTGGCTGCTCCTGCGCGCACAAGCCGGCCGGCACCATGAGTATCAGGACGAGGCAAACGGTGGCGCGTAGGTTTCTCATTCGGCGGGACAGCTAAACAAAAGACCTGGACACTGCCAAGCAGGATTTGGTGGCCGGTCGGTTCCGCCAGGGCGGATTCAAGAACCGGCCGGAAGGCCGTAGCCGCCGAGGTAACGAGGCGGAAGTTGACTCGGTGGGAAAATCCGCCTCCTCACGTCGGCGGCTACTTTTCTTGAATCCGCCCCGCGGTTCTGCTGCTTCCAGCCACGGCGCGAGACCGGGGCATCAATCGCCAAATTTTTGAGCGAAAGGGGTCGGCAACGGGACCGCAAGTAGCAAATCCTTGGCACATGACTTGCGGCTTCTTTGGCGAGCGAAAAGCGAACTATGACGACCAAGGTAAGATTGATAAGGCTCTTGTGCGACATCCGCGAGGTCGAGCACCCGCCGATTAAACGGACGCCGCTCAAGCCGGTGATGCTCTACCTGATGGAGCTTCGCTCTCACGCCGCCGAGACTGCTTTGCCTAAAAAAAAACTGGTCATCCCGATAGACTTGAGCGAGCCGGCGCACTTTCCCCAGCCGGTCAAGATTACTCACCTCACTGCAAGTGAAGTGGCCGCTGATGATAGGGTTCCGATCGCGACCTGACAGGGTAACGGTCGCTCCCCCAGCAATCAAAGTCACTGCCGCACGTGCCCGAGCGTGGCGACCCAGTCACGTCTCACAAAACAGGCGCCCGCTTCCAACGGATTCACCGCGGCCGCAACTCCACTTCCTCAAATCCCAGTTGCTTGAGCAGCGCCGTCAACTGCGCGCGGGTCCGGGCCTCGGCGTCCGTGAGGATTCCACTGGTGCGCGCGGCGCGGCCAATGTCATCAACGGCGTTCTGCCGCACGGTTTGCTGCAAGTCCTTGTCGAAGGCGCGCAATAAACCCGTGGAATGTTCCACCACTTTCGTCTCATTGTCGTCCAGGTAAGCGTCTGTGATCTGGGCAGGCGGCAAGGCAATGACAACTTTCTTGCCCGAGACTTGAATGTCCTCCGGTCTTAGCCGCTTGAGGTCTGTGCCGGCCTTGACGACGCCATGCGCGACGATCAGCACCCGGTTTTCGCCAAACCACTTCACGTCCTCCAGCAAGACGACTTTCTCGATCACGTACTTCACCGTGACGAGTTGTGACAGGGTCTGGATTTGCGTGAGCAACGCGGGCGTGCTGTGGATGCGCGTTGTCCCCGCCCCCGAGAGCCGCGGCAGGTGGTTGCCGAGGAAAAGTCCGACGGCGAAAATCGCCGCCAGCGCCAGTGTGGTCATAACCAAACGGAAATTTGTCATGCGCACAATCTACCTCCTGAGCATGAAGTTCAAAGCCAGAATGCAGTGCGGCGACTCGTGGAACGGAGGGAAAAAGCAATCACGGCTGCCCTGCTTTGTTCTCCGGGAAAATGTCGAACAGGCTACACTTCAGACGATCCATGATTTGCTGAAGGTTTCGCAAGGTAATGCTCTGCTGGCACTGTTCGAGCCGGTGAAGTGTTGACGGGGGCAAGCCGAGTCTTTTGGAAAACAGGGCGTACGTCATGTTGCCGCGTTTCCTGCGAAGGAAGGCACTAAGTTGTTTTTCGAGCGCGTTGCGCACTCGGCCATGCTGGCCAACGGCCCATTCCGTTTGTGGAATAATTAGCTTGACAAGCCCGCTTGGTGTTAGAAGCTTGCCCTTGGAACTTGGAACAGGCGAACTTTACAGAAAAGGCGATTGTATGAAGACTACGCGGGGGATATTGGCCGTTGGCACGGTTATCTTGGCGACGGGGCTGAGCTTGGGTCACGCCCAAGTGAGCAGTGGCCAGATTCAAGTGAGCAACTTGCGCAGCCTCCAAGTCGTCGAGGGCGCAGCGCTACCAACTCAGTTGGCGAACGCGCAGCCGGTCTTGGTTGAATCGGTGCCGGAGTGCGGAACATTCTGGTCGCTGCAAAAGCTGGGCGCGGAACCCCCATTCCCGTTTGACCCTTTCCCCAACGTTCCGCTTTACTCGCTTGGGTGCGGGAATTACGTGTTTGACGACACGGCGTTGGTCCGAGAGGCCGAGATGGAAGCCGCGCTGCAATCGCTTGAACGGCAGTATGGACTGGCCACAACGATGTCCAGCGTCCCGTCCCCGCCGGGCGACGGTGATGGCGACGGGGGCACGAACACAGACAATGGCGGCTCTGGTTCTTACACGCCTATCTATGGATCAAACGATCTGTGGATGGGAATCTCGGTGGCCAACGCCACAGCCAGCTTCACCATCCACACGCCGGAGACCAACGCGGTCTATGATTTGTTCCTGACGACCAATCTGAGTCCGAGCGTGCCGGGGCTGAATCTGACGAACTGGCTGTGGCTGCTGCGCACTGAGCCGGGGCAGAGCAATCTGGTGGTGACGAATCTGACGGCGGCCCAGTGCTTTTTCCGTCTTGGAACGACCAATGACCCGGACGGGGACGGCTTAAGTACCGCGTTCGAAAAATTGATCAGCCACAGCAACCCCACGAATGCGGACACGTACGGCAACGGGTTACCGGACGGATGGCAATGGAACAATTTCGGCAACTTTAATCAGACGGCCAGTGGCGATTACGATGGCGACGGCACCAACAACTTGGCCGAGTATCAAGCCGGCACTGACCCAAACACGATCAGTTTTTCCCTGTCCGTGACCAATCAGTATGTGAACGTCAATCCCGTGCCGGTGCAGTTGATCGTGCTCGGTGGGGTTCCTTCCAGCATGGCGGTGTTGCTGGACAACACGAACTTTGCGGCGGCAAACTGGACAGGCTACACGTCCAATCTCACCGTGAACCTTGGCTCGACGCAGGGCTGGCACGATCTGTGGATTGGATTGCGCGGGCGAATGACGACCTCGCAACAAACATGGGAATGGGCAAGGCTCTATCTGGATACGATTCCGCCCGTCATTTCCATCACCAGCCCCGCCAATAGCGCCTCATTCAACTCTTCGAGAGTGAACGTGCGCGGCAGTTTCACAGAAACGTCCCTCAAGCAAATCACCGTCAACGGCGTGCTGGCGTTCGTCAGCAGCAACAGTTTCGATGCCTTGAACGTACCGCTGGCTGGCGGTGCCAACACCATCACCGCTACCGCCGAAGATTTCGCCGCCAACATCGGCACGGCCTCAATCAGCATCACTGGAATCACCAATGCCGATGGAAGCTTGAATGATCCCGTTCAACTCCAAGCGACGCCGGTGGGCGGATTTGCGCCGTTGCAGGTAACTTTCCAGGTTCAGCCCAACGCGCCGGGAACGATGCAGCAGGTGCTCTATGATTTCGATGGTGACGACATCATTGATCTGGTTACCAACAACCTTCAATCCCTCACGCACACCTACGCGACAAACGGCGAATACTTCCCGGTAGTCACAATTCAAACGATAGGGGGCTGGTTTTCGAGTCTGGGCGGCTGGCATGCCAACTTTTTTGGCGAGACATTGCGCATCAATGTTCAGGCTGCGCCGGTCCAGATGTCCCTGATCACCATCACCGACCCGGTTGACATCAAATGGGTGGCGGGAAGCAATCTCTACGTCTTGTCCGGGAGCAGCGCTACGATTACCGAGTTTGCCCTCAACGGCACTAATGCAACGCCGGTTCGCTCCTTGGCAGGCATTGGCAGCAGCCCGCGCGGTTTGGACGTGGACAGCGCGGGCAACGTTTATGTGGCGTTGAGTGGCGACAATCAGGTTGCGAAGTTCAAGCCGGTAACGAGTTCATTCCAACTCGACACCAACTTTAACGCCACAGGGCGCATCGGCCTCACAAACGGCAACTCCGGAACCAATTTCGGCGAATTCAACGCGCCGTTTGATGTGGCCGTCACACCGGATGGGGAAGAAATCGCCGTGTCTGATTCCGGCAATCATCGCATTCAACGATTCACCAAAGACGGCACGTTTATTGACGCCTTCGGCCAGCAGGGCAGCGCCCTTGGGCAATTCAATACCCCCAAAGGTCTCACCTACGACAGCGTGGGTGATTTGTATATCGTTGATTCGGGCAACAATCGGATTGTGCTGGCGCAGGACTCAGCCGTCATGGGCGTCAGCGGGACGAACGGAAGCGCTTTGGGACAATTCCAAGGCGCGGTCAATCTCGGCGTTGGCGACCGCGGCATTTACGTGGCCGACACTGGTAACAACCGCGTGCAGGCATTTGCCCCGGTCATCGGCGGCGGAATTGCCCCCACGCCATTCAATCCCCGGCTATCGCTCTCCAGTGAGTTTGGACTCAGCCAGCCGAATGCAGTTGCTCCGGTTGCCGACCTGCTCGAAGAAGAAATTTATATCGCCGACACCGGAAACAACCGGGTAGTTCTAGTCAAGCTGCCCTCGGACAATCCTGAAGCGACTTGGAACGTGATGAAACAGGACTTGGTCTCTGGCGAAATTGAAGGAGCGGTTTCTTACTTTGCCAGCATATCCAAGGAAAAATACCGTCAGGCATTCCTTTCGATAGGAACCAACGACCTGACTGTGGTCATTTCACAGATTCCGGCAATCTCTCCGGTCTATATTGAAAACCACACGGCTGAGTATTTCTTCACAAACACTATTGATGGTCAGACAATCACGTTCCCCATCGAATTCGTTAAGGAGAATGGAATATGGAAAATCATGGAATTCTGAATTGGCACGGTTGGTCTATTGTGCGCAAAGCAACAATGTGGAGCGGGTTTTTGTTGACCGGAATCAGTTTGGTCGCCGTTAATTCCGCTCAATCCAGTGAGCCGACATACAACGGCAAGCCGTTAAGCGAGTGGCTGCTGGAATTAAAAAAGAGTCCCTCCTCTGACGAGGTTCTGGCCGGAATGCGGCAGCAGTTGGACACCGAGCAAGTGTATCAAGGAAAGAAGAAGCGAGACGAAGATGCGATTCGAAGAATTGGTACGAATGCTCTTCCCACGCTGCTTGACATGTTGGGCGCAAAAGACCGAAACGTAAAAAAGGTTGTATCAAAACTTCAAAACAAAGAGTTGCAGGAAGAATATCGCAGCAAAGACTCAAATGTGGAAGACTTAAGAAGTCTGGCAGTGGATGGCTTTAGTATTTTGGGGACAAACGCGGCATCCGCCGTTCCTCAAATCACGAAACTGTTTCACAATCTTGAAACATCCTTTCAAGCCGCGCGTGCTTTGACCAAAGTCGGGCCGGAAGGTTTTTCTGTGCTTACCAATGCCCTTTCCGATAAAAAAGCCACGTTTCGAGGCACTGCAATTTGGGTCATAGGAGAAGAAGCCCCGGTTGATTCCAAAACAGCCGCCAGCCTTTTGGTTGGCTGTCTAAAAGACCCGGACGTGGTAAACCGGGGCAACGCGGCCACATTTCTGGCTGGCAAAGACCCTTCGGCCATACCTGCGCTCATTGAGATGTTGGATGACGATAAAAACTACATCACGGTTAAAGGTGCAGCCCAAGCGTTGAGTAGCTTTGGTTCGGCTGCAAAAAGCGCGGCTCCAAAACTTCTGTCCATTTATACGAACCACCCGGACATCCTCGTCCTGGGTGCCTTAAGAGGCATAGACCAAGAGGCGGCTGCGAA
>Ga0315289_10015100_pt1 | contig 10733 bp, 9 predicted proteins | sample YL17G11_40_MG_FD_203452 | JGI IMG/M metagenome (GOLD analysis project Ga0315289, IMG submission 203452) | Sediment microbial communities from Yellowstone Lake, YNP, Wyoming, USA - YL17G11_40 | ecosystem: Environmental > Aquatic > Freshwater > Lake > Sediment | place: USA: Wyoming | collected...
AAAGCGGATTTTAAAACGTATTGGATGCAGATTTTATCCCAGACGATTCATGTACCGGAAAAAGCACGGGTTTGAACTTCCCATCGGCGCATGGCTGCGGACAACACTGAAAGAGCCGTTTCAACGCTGCGTTGAGGAAAGTCCGGCGATTTCACCCGATGGCATTATGCGTCGGTCCGCTGTCGATATATTGATGCAGGAGCATCTGTCGGGGGCTCGAAATCATTCTGCCAGATTATGGGACATCTGGATGCTTGCGGAATGGTCGAAAAACTATCTGAAAATCGGCTGATTTGGTTTCACTCGTCAACCACCATCCGCAACACGTCCAAGTATCGACGCCGTCTCGCGGACCATTGCCGCCATGGAAAACGCATCGGCCGCCGGCGCCTTCCGGGCATCCGCATGCGGTCCCGCTTCCCGTGTGCGCATGATGGCCGCGGCGATGCCGGCAATGTCCCGGTTCTTCACCAGCGCGCATCGATTTCCCGGCGTCAACACACCCCGGACCTCGGGAATATCGCTTATCACCACCGGCAACCCCATGACCATGGCTTCCAGCACACTGTTGGGAAAGCCTTCGTGGTCCGTCAAGAGCACGAACGCCTGAGCATAGCGCAAAAACGGCCAGACGTTTTCCCGGAACCCCGCCAGCGCCACGTTTGATAGTCCTTCGGATTCAACCCGCCTTTTCAGCCGCGGCAGATACACACCGTCGCCCACCAGTACGAATCCCACCTCCCGCATTGTCGCCGCAACATCAAGCAGCGTGGATGGTTTTCGCGGCGGCCGAAGGCTGCAGACCGAAACCACATAGGCTCGCTTATCATCGGGAAAGAATTCGCGGCGGACGCTGTCGTCTTCACATCTGTCCGGCGGCGGCGCCTCAACGCCGTTCAGGATGATATGCACCGGCTTGCGCGTGCGCAGATGTTGCTTGACGGCGGGTGAATTCACGGTGCTCGCGTCGGCGCTCTGCAGCGAAATCAAATGGAGCAACCACCGTACCGGCTGCTTCATAAGGCCGAAATAGCGAAGAGAGCTGCGGATCGCATAGAGCAGCGGTTTTCCGGTTCTCCATTTGATCGCCGCGCCGATGCAACCGCCCAAGGGGAGAAAACCATAGATACAATCGATGTCCCCGGTATTCGCCGCGAGGGCCCGCAGGCGGCGCACGGCGGAAAACCATGACGCGCCCGCGGGCCGCAGCACGTCCACCCGTATGCCGGCGTCCGCCAGCACGCGCTCATACCATCCGCCCGTAAGCGCCACGACGCGCGGCGTATAGACGCCGCCCGCATGCGTGCAGAGCGCGGTCAGCACCTTTTCCGCCCCGCCTTTGCGCAGATCGGAAATACAGAAAAGGACCATCATGTGTTGCCCCCGCATCTTGACATACGGATACTCTCCGTAATGCGGCGCGCTACGATCGAACCATCGAACAGCCCGCGCGCATTGGGGATCCCGGCGTCATAGGATCCTGCGGGCGCACGCTCGAATTCATGCAGCGCGCGTGCAAGTGCCGCCGGATCTTCGCGCGGCACGACAAGGCCCACGCCGAATTCGCGTATCAGCCGGCCGCAGTCGCCCACGTCGGTTGCGATCACCGGCCTGCCGATCTGCAGCGCTTCGGAGATCACCGCCGGCAGGCTTTCGGAGCGCGACGAAACCACGAGGGCGTCGCAGGCGGCCAGGTGATCGGCCACGGTCTGGGCCGGCGCGAAATCGAGCACCATCGCGCGGCCCGAGAGCGTTGCCGCGCGCTCCTTGACATACGCATCGAGCGGTCCGGCGCCCAGCATGAGCAGGCTGCCGGCGCCGCCGGCAGCGACATACTGGAAAAAGGCGTCGATCATGATATCGGCGCCTTTTTCTTTTGAAAAGCGACCTAAAAACAGATAGCGCGGGTGCGGCAGGGGGCTTTCGCTCGATTGCGGCGCAGGCAGTTTACGCGTGGTTGTCATGAATTCGCACGCACGGCCGGAGAGCGCCGCGGCTTTTTCGCACAGATCGCGGCTGTTGGCGAAAATCCTGGCGCTGCCCCTGAGCACGCTGCGCACAATCGGCCGGAACAGAGGGTGCGCGCCATAGCGGTTGATGTCCGATCCCAGGCACCAGACCGAATAGGGCACACCGGTGCGCCGGCTTAGCCTGCGGCCCAAAAGGCCTGCGGGCACGGCCCACAGGCAGATCAGGTGGTCGGTGGAACGGCGGCGGATCATTCGGCGGCCATGGCGCGCGCCCTGGACAAAAAGCGACATCATGGCAAGCGCATCGAGGGGGTTTATGGGATTCAGGTACGAAATGCGCTTCGAGCCGCCCAGCCAGGGGAACCAGCAGACTTCGATGCCGGGGATCTTTTGCCTGGGTTGCGCCCGTTTGTCCGGCATCAGCACGGAGACGCCATGACCCTGGTCGCGCAGCGCGCAGGCGAACTCCTTGACAAACAGCCCGGCAGCGGCGGCGGCATCGCCGTCGTTGGCGGGAAAAGAGCTGGTGATGAGACAGATGTTCATGGCGATTTTTCCATCATCCGGTTGACGGACATAAATTATATAATTGCAGTGCCCCGATGTCGCGCGTTCTTCAAGCATTCAATCCCAAGGCTTTGATGCGAGCCGCCGATTTCGCCGCATCAGATAGCCCCATTTGCATTTTACTCAGCTATTGAGTATTTTTACTCAACGACTGATCTTCTGTCCTATCTTAATTTAAAACAAATACATATACATGACAGTCACCAGAGGTTTTGTCCAAGATATTCAGAAGAATTTGCGGTTGGAACGCAGATTTCTCCAGATTATCATTGGCGCCAGGCAGACGGGAAAGACTACGGCCGCAAGCCGGGTGCAAAAGGAATACTCCGGTCCGTCGATCTGGGCCGCGGCAGACGCGCCATTGCCACCAGGTCCGGAGTGGGTGGTCGGCCACTGGGAACGGGCCCGTACCAGTGCGGCCCCCGGCGTCCGGGTCCTTCTCGTCCTTGACGAAATACAAAAAGTCAAAGGGTGGAGCGAGATGGTCAAGGCGCTCTGGGATGATGACCTGCGGGAAGGGCGGGGCATCGACGTCATTCTCCTCGGGTCTTCTTCGCTACTGTTGCAGCAAGGATGTACCGAAAGTCTGGCAGGCCGCTTTCAACTCCATCGCTGCCGCCACTGGTCCTTCCCGGAGATGAGGGAAGGTTTCGGCTTTTCGCTTGACAAGTGGCTCTTTTTCGGCGGGTATCCCGGGGCCGCGGCGCTGGTTGCCGACGAACCCGCATGGCGATCGTATGTGGGCGATTCACTCATTGAGACCGTTCTCAGCCGCGACATTTTTCAACTGCAGACCGTAAACAAGCCGGCGCTCATGCGGCATCTCTTCGCCTACGCCGTCGGGCATCCCGCGCAGGTTGTCAGCTACAACAAAATGATGGGTCAACTTGACGAAGCGGGCAACACGACGACGCTAGCCCACTACCTTTACCTGCTTTCAACGGCCTTCCTGATTTCCGGTCTGGACATTATACGACCGGCCCGCGGCGCACTGCGGGCCGGCAGCCCCAAGATCATCGTCTGGAACAACGCTCTGATCAACGCCGCGGCGGCCCGCACGTTCGCCCAGACGTCCGCCGATACGTCGCTGCGGGGCAGGCTGGTGGAAAACGCCGTTGGCGCGCATATGCTCAACGGCCTGAATCGCCTGGGAGTTGACGCAGGCTACTGGCGCCATCGGGACAATGAGGTCGACTTTGTGGTGCGAACGCCGGCGGCGACGTATGCCGTGGAGGTCAAGTCCGGCCGCCGGAGTTCGGGACGGGGATTGGGAGCATATAGGGATGTCTGTCCCGGCGCGAAGCCGGTTGTAATCGGGACAGGCGGAATTCCGCTGGAGGAATTCTTGTCAACGGAGCCTTCGCAGATTTTTTTATAGGGCATCAGATATGGAGCTTCTCGAACACCTGCGCTTTGCGGCGCGTAATTTCATTTCGCGCCGGATTTTCGCCGTGCTGCGAAACTACTGCCGCGGAGACGTACTCGATGTGGGCGGTTGGAACTTTTATCATGCCGCCCGCAAACAACGCGTGCCGTTTTCCTCCTGGACGGTGCTCGAAAACCAGGCCGATCGGCTGCCCGCTGTTTCGGATGACCGCGTGAAGGTGGTGCTGGGCGACGGATGCGCCATGGATTTCGCGGACGAGAGCTTTGATACCGTGCTCTGCATCCATGTGCTGGAGCATGTTTTCGAGCCATTGCGCATGGTAAAGGAAATCCAACGGGTCCTCAAGCGCGGAGGACATGCGATATTTCTGGCGCCCCAGACGGCAAATCTTCATATGGCGCCCGATCATTTCCAGAACTTCACCCGATTCTGGTGTCTGAAGTCCGCGGAAACGACGGGCATGTCGGTCGAGGCAATGGTTCCGCTGGGCGGCGCCTGGCTGGGCACGGGCTCCCGATTGTTCCATTTTCTGCTGCATATGATCAGGGCCCACGGCTATACCTATCCCGAGGCGCGGCGGAACTTCTGGTTCTATGCGCTCTTCCCACTGGCATGCGTGGTGATCGGAATCGCGATCCCCCTATGCCTGCTTCTCTCGCTGGGCGATATGGAGGAAGAAGCGCCGAACCATTGCGTGGTGATGCGGAAAGCATGATTGCCGCAATAGACCGCTCGCGCATTCGTATTTTAAGAGAAAAAGCAAACCCATCACCCGGGAGGTGTCCAATGTTTGATGTCCTTAAAAAATCGCTGCTTGCCGGCATCGGCGTTGTCTGCATGACCGCCGATAAGGTGGAGGAGCTCGCTAAAAAGATCGTCCAAGAGAGCAATGTGCCCGAAGCCGAGGGCAAAAAGTTCGTGGAGGAAATGCTCAAGCGGTCCAATGACGCGCGCACCTCGATCGAAAAGATGGTCCACGATTCCGTGACCGCCGTGATGTCGAAGATCGACGTTCCCCGCCGGGCGGACGTGGAAGAGCTCAAGCGCAAAATCGCCGAGCTCGAAAAAAAGCTTTCGGCCCGGGGATAATCAATGCCGGCATCGCATCGACGCGGCATCCAGTACCGTCATGTGGCGCGGTACGGTGAGATAATCTCCGGCCTTGTCAAGTACGGCTTCGGCGATCTTCTCGCAACGGTCAATATTCAGAAACACCTTGGAAACGCCGCCCGCCTGCTTCGCGGACGAAGCCTGCCGTCCGTGGTACACCTGTCGCGCTGGGAACGGCTGCGCATGCTCATCGAGGAGCTCGGTCCCACCTTTGTCAAGCTGGGCCAGTTCATGAGCACGCGCGGCGATCTTCTGCCCCCGGACCTGATCGCCGAACTCGAAAAGCTGCAGGACGCGGTCCCGCCGTTTCCCGCGGCCGATGCAAGGCTGATCGTGGAGAAAGAACTCGGCAGGCCCATTGCCGAAATGTTCACGTCGTTCGACGACAACGCGATCGCTTCGGCATCCATGGCGCAGGTCCATCATGCCGTGCTCATAACCGGCGAAGAGGTCGCCGTCAAGGTCATGCGGCCCCAGCTCGAACGCCTGGTCGATACGGATCTGGATATCCTCTATAATCTGGCCCATCTGCTCGACCGCGCTTTTCAGGAGTCCTGGGGAATCCGCCTGTCGCGGATTTGCGAAGAGTTCGATCGCGCCCTGCGCACGGAGCTCGATTTCACCATCGAAGCCGCGCACATCGAGCATTTCGCCGCGGACTTCGAAGGCGACCCCGATATCCATGTGCCCGTGCTCCATCGCCGGTTTTCAAGCAGGCGGGTGTTGACCTGCGAGTTCATCCGCGGCATCAAGGTATCAAATCTCGCGGAGATTGACAAGGCGGGCCTTGACCGGAAGGTGATCGCCGCGCGCGGCGCCACCATCATTCTCAAGCAGATCTTCGAGCACGGCTTTTTCCACGCGGACCCGCACGCGGGCAACATTCTGATAATGCCCGGCAATGTCGTCTGCTTTCTCGACTTCGGCATGACCGGCGTGCTCCTGAATTCGCACCGCGAGCACCTGAGCGCCATGGTGTCGGGCGTGGTGGCGCGCGATTCGCGGCGCATCGTGCGCGCGCTGCTCAAGGTGTCCAAAAGCCCGCTGCAGGACCCCGCCGAACTTGAATATGAAGTGGCCGAACTCATCGGGATTTATTCGCATTTGTCTATCAAGGACATCAATGTCGGCGACCTTCTCACCCGCCTCCGGCAGATGGTGGTCCGCTATAACCTGCGCGTCATACCGGGCTTTTTCCTGCTGCTCAAGGCGCTGGTGACCATCGAGGGCATCGGCTTCCGCCTGGATCCGGAATTCAATCTGGTGGAGCACCTGGCGCCATTTGTCAAGAAGATGCTTTCGGACCGCTATACTCCCGAACATATGCTGGTCAATGCGTATCAATCGGGCGTTGATCTGATTGGAATGCTGCGGGACTTCCCCGGCGAGGCGCGGGAGCTTTTCGATCTTATCAAGGCCGGCCGCCTGCGCATCGAATTCGAGCACCGCGGCCTGGAGCCCATGCTCGCCAAACACGACCAGCTTGTCAACCGCCTCGTCTTTGCGGTCGTGCTGGCCGCGCTGATCATCGGGTCCTCCCTTATTGTCCACGCCGGCGTGCCGCCCCGGCTGTTCGGCATGCCGGTGATCGGCGTGGCCGGCTTCGTGCTGGCGGGCATCGTGGGTTTCTGGCTGGTGATCTCCATGCTGCGGCACGGCAAGCTCTGATCCCGCCGCGCCGCGGTCCTTTCCCGTCCCCCGCGCCGGCATGATTATCGGCGCCGGCGATTATCCCACTTAGTATTTTCCTATATTCGACAGTACGAAACCATTATGCGTCCCACGATGATACGCCGGTTCCCGACACGTCTGCTCGCCGCCCTCTGGTGCTGCGCGGCCTTCGCGTGCGTCAACAGCTCGCTCGATTCCGCCAATGCGCTTCTGGAATCCGGCGACTACTGTTCGGCGCGGCAGGTCTACGCGCGGATCATCGACCGGGACCCGAAGAGTTTCGGCGCGCACTACGGCATGGGCATGAGCTGCTGCGCCGAGGCCATGTACAAGTCCGGCCTGGGCCTGGGCGCGGCGCAGGACTGGTATCCGGCCATTTACCATATGAACGTGGCCTTCAACCTTGCGGGCGGCGATGCCGCAACGCGGCGCACCCTCGCCATTCTGCATTTCAACCTGGGCGCCGCGCTTAAAAAAGCAGGTGATGCGGCCGCGGCAATTGACAGAATCGAGCAGGCCGTGGTCTACGATTCTACACTCGTCAAGGCGCATAACCTGCTGGGCGCACTCTATCAGGAGGCCGGCAATCTCACGAAGGCCTCCCAATGCTACGAAAAGGTGCTGACGCTGGCGCCGGAGTATGCGCTGGCGCATTACAATCTGGGCGCGGTCGCCTGGGCGCGGAGCGACTTTGCGCTGGCGGCCCGGGAATTCGCCGCGGCCGATTCGCTTGCTCCCGGAAATCCCGCGTACCAGCGCTGGCTTTCGCAGGCGCGCGAACGGGCCCGCAAATAGCGGCGTCGCGCATGGCGAAGGAGCCAATACAGACCCTATGGCTTTTTCATTAGCCGATTATGATATTCTGGGCGAACTGGGCCGCGGGGCATTCGGCACGGTGCTGCGCGCGCGCCAGAAGTCGCTGGGCCGCATCGTGGCCATCAAATGCCTCATGCCGCAGCGGGCCCAGGACCAGACCGACATCATGCGGTTCCGGCGCGAGGCCGAAGCGCTGGCGTCCTTGACGCACGATAACATCATCACCATTTACGACTACGCGTTCTTCCAGGGCAATTACTACATCGCCATGGAATACATCGACGGGCCGTCGCTTGAGCGCGCCATCGATCGCGGCCTGCCGCTGCGGCCGTCGCTGGTCGTGCTGCACAAAGTCGCGCTGGCGCTCTCCTGCGCGCATGGCCGCGGCATTGTCCACCGTGATATCAAGCCCGCGAACATTCTACTCAGCTCGCAAGGGCAGGTCAAACTCGCGGATTTCGGCCTGGCCGCCTTCCGCGCGGAGCACGCGGGGATTTCCCTGCCGGGCCAAGCCGCGGGCACGATCAGCTACATGGCGCCGGAAGCCATGGTTTCGCCAAAAGAAGCGGACGCGCGCGTGGACATCTATGCGCTCGGATGCATCCTCTATCGCGCGCTCTGCGGAAGATTGCCGTTTGAAGGAGAATCGCTGGGCGAGGTGTCCTATAAGGTCCTGAACGAGGAACCTGTGCCATTGACAGTAGAGGAACAACTCCGACCCCTTGCCCGCTGTGCGCTGCAATGCCTGAGCAAAGACCGGGACCATCGGCCTGCCGCCGATTCCCTGGCGGCGGACCTTGCCGCGGGAATCAGGGATTATCATGCGGCGTCACTTGAGCTTGCCGCAATCGTCCGTGGGGCGGCGCCGTCGACGGTGCGCATTGCGTCAACGCCTTCGCCGGCGCGGAACCGCGCGCCCGTTCCTTCCCGCGCCCTGCTCTGGGCAGCGGCCGCAATCGTCGTTGCGTTGATGATCGCGCTGTCCGCCGTTGTCTTGGCGAAAAAACGGGTTTACCGGCCGCGACTGCCGAAACTCGTTTCGATTCAGGAACCGCCGGACTTCCCCGCGGACGTTGCGGATGGAAAGGCCGGGCCCCGGCCAATCACCAGCCTGGACCTTGGCGCGGATGTGGCAACGCTGGTACTGCGAGGTATGCTAGCCACGGACACGCTGTTCATCAATGGAAAAATCGCACGACTGCCCCCGTTCAAGCGCAGCATCGGCGTTCCGCTCGCGCCGGGACCCAACCGCTTGGAGTTGCGCGGCGCCGGCAATGTCGTTCTGATCAAAACCATCGAAGCCATGCCTTTGCAGGTCATTCCCTGGGACGTGGCCCCCGAAAGGAAAACCCATGGCAGCGCCCGATGACAACACCGATCTTCTGACCGCCGCGCTTGCCATGACCGCGTCCATGGCGCAGGAGCAGAATGTGGGCGCGCTCCTTCGCCAGGGGCTGCAGCTGTGCATCCGCACGCTGTCATGCGAACGCGGGCTCATCATTACCGAAGACGATCATGGCGAGCGTGTTGTGGTGCAGAAAGAAGGCGCGGAAGACCTGGATGCGCCGTTCAGCACCACGGCCCTGCGACTTGTCAACGAGCAGCGGAAACCGCTGCTCATTTCCGACACCGTGGGCGATCGCCAGCTTTCCGTGCAGGAATCCATCGCACGGAATGACATCCGCTCGGTGCTCTGCTGCCGGCTTGACGCGTCGCCCGAGTTGTTCGCCGGCCGGCGCGTGTTCCTGTACCTCGACAGCCGCACGGACCGGCGGCCCTTTGCTCCACACGACCTTGAGACCTTCCGCCTTCTGGCACTCGTCATGGCCACACTGGTGAAAAAGTCGGACCTGGCCGCGCGGCAGGAGGCCGCCATCCAGGAGCTGCGCTCGCGCGTGGAGGAAAAACGGTTCGAAGACCTGGTGTTCGCGAGCCCGTCATTCGAAAAGTGTTTAACGCTTGTCAAGCAGGCCGCCGCGACCACCGTCCCGCTGCTGTTCATCGGCGAGACCGGCACGGGCAAGGAGGTGCTGGCGCGCATCGCGCACCGGCTGAGCACGCGTTCCGCCAAACCGTTCCTTGCGGTCAACTGCGGCGCCATTCCCCCGACCCTGGTGGAAAGCCAGCTCTTTGGCCATGAAAAAGGTTCCTTTACCGGTGCAATTGCCTCCCGCAAAGGATATTTCGAGGAGGCGTCCGGCGGCACGCTCTTTCTGGACGAAGTAGGCGAACTGCCCGCGGCCGCGCAGGCGCAGTTCCTGCGCGCCCTGCAGGAAGGCGAAATCGTGCGCGTGGGCTCCTCCAAACCGATCAAGGTCGACGTGCGCATCATCTCGGCCACCAATGTGGACCTGGAGAAGGCCGCGGCCTGCGGCAACTTCCGCAAAGACCTCTTCTACCGCCTGAACGTGGTGCCCGTGCTGGTGCCGCCCGTGCGCGAACGCGGCGAGGACGCGCTGCTTTTAGCGCGTTTTTTCCTGCAGCGCTTTACCAGTGCGAACGATGCGAGGAAACTCTCGTTTTCACGCGACGCCGAAAAAGCGATGCTGGTCTACCATTGGCCCGGCAATGTGCGGGAGATCCAAAACCGCATCCAGCGCGCGGTGATCTCGGCCGCCGGGCCGGTCATCAATAAAACTGATCTGGGCCTGGAATCCCCTGCCAGCGGCAGCGCCAACACGCTCCATGAAGCGCGCGAGGCCGTGGACCGCGAAATGATAGCCATGGCATTAAGCCGCGCGCCGGGAAATCTCACCAATGCCGCGAAGATCCTGGATATCGACAGGAAAAGCCTTCGAATCCTATTGGAGAAATACGGGATCGCAGTGGAGGATGCGGGATGATCTTCCCGCTTTTTTTCCAATGCGCTAAGCCCCGATAATTCAATGGAATATCTCGCTCATCCCCGCATTTCTTCATCATAATCCGCTGTTTTTCTCCGAAAATTCATAGCTCCGGAATTCGCCGGAAATTCCTATTCTCAATAATGTCAGCATGTTACGCGATTGGCACGGCGCTTGTTCTTTATTTATGCCGGAAACAGAAACCAATCACCAGCCTTAAAAGGAGGCTTCGATGCGTAACGCTGCTGTTCTTCTTACTTCTCTGCTGCTTCCGGCCAGCCTGCTTGCCGGACCGTCCGTGTCGGTCAACCTGTCATGGGAAGCTCCCTGCTTCGGCTTTTTCTGCGGGCATACGGATCCCATCGCTGT
>Ga0315289_10015101_pt1 | contig 10733 bp, 11 predicted proteins | sample YL17G11_40_MG_FD_203452 | JGI IMG/M metagenome (GOLD analysis project Ga0315289, IMG submission 203452) | Sediment microbial communities from Yellowstone Lake, YNP, Wyoming, USA - YL17G11_40 | ecosystem: Environmental > Aquatic > Freshwater > Lake > Sediment | place: USA: Wyoming | collected...
GATACCATCTGATGTAGTGAGGATATGAACTCTAATGCCATAAAAGTATCTCTTTTTAGAAGCAATGTAACCACGATAGTCTTCGGAGTTGACAATCCTGCATCTGGATATACGGATATTATCACATATGGGAACAGGAAAAGAATCAACTATATATTCTGAGGATATGTTAATAGTTTTCAATACACTACCAAGTTGATGAAACATATCGTATATCAAATCAGATAGAGCATGGACACGACGACAGAAACGAGATTTGCTCAACATATTCTTAACGATACCAGTGCTTGACATGAATGACCTGGCTTTCTCCATGTTACCGTAGAAGAACATGGTAGATATGATGGCAGTAGTTATAACTTCTGCATCAGTCATGATTCTTCTTTTGTCATCGTAATGGTTTATTGCTTTTAGTATGTCGTCTATGATAGAGTATACGGCAGTGGTTTTATTAACCATTTTGATCCTCCTGGTTAATTGTTAAATGTTAATTTCCAGGAGGATTGTATACTAATTTTCGCTTTTTATAAAGTATAACTAGCAACTTGGGTTAAGTAATAAAAGGCTTACCAAAATCACACAGGTTTTTCTTACCATCTCTTTCCTCCTAGAATTTTGCAATCAGGACAACTCTCAATGCGTCCACTTAAAAAAATGTGTAGTGACATCATCTTTTCTCATATTTAATGGCTGTGCCTTCAGCTTTCCGAGTGGGATGCTCGCCAGTTACGCTGAATCTGATGACAGCGTCAGCGCCGACCTCAGCAGCTTTCGCCCTGACCATGTTGATGATGTCCTCTCTGCTCGTAAACTCTGTCATGATAGGGGAGACCCTACTTTCGTCTATTGTTATGTAGCCCAATTCAATGTATTGATCTCCTACTGGTGGCAGGTCAGACATAACCACGATGTCGCTTGCCTGCTTCGTCACAGGACCCGGCGGCAGAGGACGCAATGGGGCAAACTTCGCACGCAGGCTAGTCTCACATCCACACAAAATCACACAGGCTATGATAACTGCTACTGATAGAACCCTTACAAAACCTCTCAACTTCATACTCCTTTCTTCTATGTCCGTATCAACGGGCGTAGTCTTTCAATGTCCTTGCCAGTGAAACCGAGAGCTTCTTCGCTGCTCGATTCACCATCTCCTCTTCAATAGGCGCTGGCATCTCAGGTCCGTATTTCTTGTCATCGGAATCCAGCGCCCTCTCGTCACCAGAATACGTTGCCCATTGGCACTCGAATTTGTCTGTCTCAGAGAAAGAATCGGTCTTTTTTAGTTTCGCTGTCTTAACATCAATGATCGAGTAAGAGCCAGTGAGGGAAGCGCTCGACGTCCTCGTGTTGACATGCAAGGTCGCATACACAGTCTTATAAACAGTCCTTTCCTGTGTCTTCCCGTTGCTGTCGGTATATTTCTCTGTCCCGGAAGCAACGCTTTTCTCCCTCGAAGTATCCGCACTGGTAGTCGAAGATGGGACGTAGATGATCTGGTTTATCTTGCCCGTGACGATCTCGTGGACACCGAGCACCTTCCCGACATCTGCTTCAGATACCGCAAGGTCATAGTTCCCACGCTGGTAGTTCCTTCTGGCGTTCCCCTCCAACTTTCCATACTGCATAAACGTGGCACAGCCACAGATCAGGGTTGAAAATATCATAACGGCTAGTAGCCAAAACTTGCGTCTTCCCATCTCTATCCTCCTTGTTTTTTTAGGTTCTTTGGTAACAAATTCTGGAAAATCTAGGTTAAATCTACATTTAGATCTCATAAATTTACCAACAGCTTTAAAAACCTAAATACTTACCAAAACTGGATTTACTCGAATACTTTTCATACTTGTTACCAAAGAACCTTTTTTTAGATTACAGTCTTCTTACTATTTTTCCAGAGAATACCATTCACCCAGTGAAAAATGTTTTAAGATAGACCATTCTATGTCTCCCTGAAGGTCAAATTCTTCCCATGATTGGATAAGCTCGTAACCCAAAACCTTAACTCCACATTCAAGGCGATGCTTTCCCGCCGGTACATCCCTAATAGCTAGGCTTTCCCCTTCAGCTACTGTAAACTGAAAATGTCCATCAAGATAGACATCGAATCCACCAGACAGATCATTGACCACGGTTATGCCATACTTCTCCTCCATCAAACCGCAGCCACAAAACAACATTGCGAAAATAACGATTGCTAGTACATGCTTTTTCATTTTACCCTCCTAAATCTTGGCGACGCTCGTTTCCAGTCTCCTGAAAATATCCTCTCTTTTATTATTGGTGATCTGGGCGTAGATCATGGTGTTCTGGATATTGGTATGGCCAAGGTGGTCCCTGATGAACTCTATGCCTTCGCCAGCATCGAGCAGATGGGTGGCTATGGAGTGTCTCAGGGAATGGACGGAGTATTTGGGATCAATCCCAGCTTTCTTGGCGTATCCCTTGAATAACTGCTGCACTCTTTGCCTTTTGAGGTTGCCCTGTCTGCCTGTGAATAGGGTGTCACCAGTATCGAGCCTTACCTTGAGATATTTCCTGATAATCTTTTCTGCGGTTATGAAAAGCGGTCGTTCTCCGCCGATCCCGCCTTTCACTCTGTGGATGAGGATCCTTTTATTCTCAAGGTCAACGTAGGATAGTTTGAGCAGGAGTGCCTCTGAGAGCCTCAGTCCATAGAGATAGGTGAGTCCGAAAAGAGCTTTGTCTCTTGGATTTTTGATGCACGAAAAAAACCTCTCGATTTCTTCTTTTGAGAGGTATTTTATATTTGAGTTGAATCCTTTAATCAAAGTGTTTAACTGGTAGTGGTGGAAAAACATAGACTGGATAAGGCTTAGGCGGTTTTAACGAGATCAAGAGGTGGTGAAATATAGTGAAAGTTTGCTATCTGAACTTCGTGGGAAATATTTCTGTGAGATGGCATGGTATAAGGGATAAGAGGGCAGAATGTTTATGCTGGGAGTTAGCTATTTTGATTAAAATGTCTAGCTGGAGATATTTTAACACAGAATAAAGGGGAATGTAAAGAAAAAAATCCACATCTGATGCAAAAAATATCAAATTTTTATTGGCATATTGACCGAAATTATGTTATTCTTTTGATTACAATCATTTTTAACTTATAACCAAATGTTGTATAATGAGACTGTATAGAATATGACCAAAGAAGAACTGAAAAAACTTATAGACCAAAGTGAAGGGCATAACCTTGAGCTAAAGAAATCAACCAGCTTGAGGCAGGAGATTGGACAGGCTGTCTCGGCTTTTGCTAATACTGACGGCGGGGTTATTCTAGTTGGCGTATCTCCTGACGGTGAGATTGTTGGTGTTGACATCGGGAAAAAGACTGTTGAAGATTTGGCTAATTGGATAAAAGAGAATACTGACCCCCATACATATCCCCAGATTCTAACACATAAAGTAGATGATAAGGATATAATTGAGATAGTGGTCAAGGAATCCGATGAAAAGCCTGTATTTTCACAAGGTCATGCGTATCAAAGAGTGGGGAGAACTAGCCCGAGAATCTCCATCAGCAGGATAAGGGAACTTGCTAAGCAAGAAAGAAAGGCACTTACTTGGGATGAAAAGATTTGTGAGGGAGCAAATTTAGAAGATATAGACGATAATAAAGTAAAGTGGTTTTTGGATAAAGCAAGGCGTGAAAGGAATCTTGATATAGACATCAATACCCCGGTTATAGAAGCTCTAGAGAAATTGGAACTAGCCAGAAATGGACGTTTGACGAATGCTGCTGTTTTGTTGTTTAGCAAGAATACTCAAAAGTTTTTCCGCCAGGCAAAGTTAAGATGTGCTCGGTATAAGGGGACCACACCAATTACTTTCATAGACCTAAAAATTATCGAAGGGAACTTGATTGATCAGGTTGAGGAAGCAGAAAACTTCGTTCTTTCTCATATTAAGAGAGCAGCAAAGATAGTGATGTTCAAAAGAGAGGAAGTTTGGGAGTATCCTCCAAACGCTCTAAGAGAAGCAATTGTGAACGCTATCTGCCATAGAGACTATTCTAATACCAGTGATATTACCATTGGAATATTTGATGATAGAATTGAGATTTCCGATCCCGGTAAGCTTCCAGAGCCACTAACTCCTGCAATGTTGAAGAAGCAACATAAATCGATACCAAGAAACCCTTTAATAGCAAATATATTCTTTTTTATCAAAAACATTGAGCAATGGGGAGAAGGAACCAACAAAATAGTAAAATGGTGCTTAGAGCATGGTCTAAAAGAGCCTGATTTCGAGGAAATTGGTGGCGGATTTTTAGTAAAGGCTTATGCTCCAGAGGATATTTTGTCCTTAATTCCCGATCCGACAAAAATTGATTTAAGAGAATTGGGATTGAATAAAAGGCAAATAGAATCTTTGGGAATGATGGTCAATGAAGGCAGAAAGTTCACGATAGAAGAATATGCAGAAGCGTTTCAAGTTAGTAGAAAGACAGCAGTAAGAGATTTCAAGAAGCTTATCAAAACGGGTTTTGTCACTAAAATTGGTTTTAAAAAGGGTGCATTTTATGTTGCTGTAGAAAATGTCCCTAAAAACTGAAAAATGTCCCTAAAAATGTCCCTAAAAAAGTGATGATTATGTTCGGATTCTTTATGGTCTGCTGAAAGAGACTACACAAGGACTGTTGTTTTCTACTCCGTTGTTATAGGATTTCATATCTTTGTTGGAGAATTAAACTACAACGGGGGTATCATGAGGTAAACGATTAGGTACACGGTTAAAATCAGATTCTCTCTGTGTCTACCGGAAAAAGGCTTAAATCACAAAGAAAGGAAAATGAGCGTTATGATTCAAAAAGTGAGAGCCTTATCATAGGAAACAAATACATTTATTACGAACTGGTTTAACGTGCAACCAGCGTGCAAATAACGTGCATCTTTGCACACAAGATATTTTGGAAAATGGCAATAACGGCAATTTATCGGCAAAATAACGGCAATAAGTGCTAATTATGTTCCTAAAAAAGTGACGATTGGGGTGACGATTATAACAGAATTCTTTCCGGTCTACTAAGGATTGTTCGTTAGGACTGGAAAAGGTAAGAGGGAAGTTCAGTATGTGAATTATCCGTCCACCTATGGTACAGTTTCGGGGATTGAAAGCGTATCCTTTTTTACTTTGAATTACGAAATGCAATTTCAGCGAATAAATTTGGACGATTCAAAAACTCTTTGAATTAGCCAAATTTAGTTACTGCTTTTTTGCAAATTGTAGAGAACTCTGAAATCACAATTTAAGAAATTAAATAGCTGAGTAATGAATAGGTATAATTAGCGAGATACCCATCCACTGATCTTGGGAGAGAAGTAATTAAGTTATTAAACATTTTAAGGTTTCTGAAATTAATTTCAATTAACATTCTGGTATTGTAGAGATGAAACTGCCAACCAGTGATAATCTTTTTCATATTTTTTCTCGGAGCCACAAACAATATTCTTTTGCCTTCCCTGTAGAATTCTTTCTGCAGGTTTTTTGATACATAGCTACCATCAGCCACAAAGATTCCTTCAAGGTCTTTGTTTAGATTGGGGAAAACTTTTGAATCGCAAGCATTGCCTGAAGTAAATTTAACAGCCAATATTTTCTTTTTTAAATCAGAGGTGATATGCAGTTTTAGCCCGTAAAACCAGCCTTTTCCAGTCTTTGCCCAATTGGAAACAAATTTCATTGTCTTGTGCCTCTTAGCGTTTTTATTCAGACAAACAGGTAAATCAGTTGAATCAGTGTGCTTAACAAGAGTTGCTTGTTTTTGATTGATTTTTAAAAGAGCTGTGAGAATTAACAAAGCAAGTTGAGCAAACCTATTAAGATTAACAACAAGAGTTTTGTAGGAACATTTTGGTTGAAATATTTTGTAAAGAGCTTTTTTGGTTGGGATGCCATTTAATTGCTTGAACAGTCCCAAAGAAATTACATCGATGATTTTAATTGCTAATTTTCGACCTTTTGTTTTTTCAAATTTATTTAGTTTTAATTGTGAATAACAGATCCCTACTCTTTGCTTCAATTTATTGTATAATTGAATTGAAGTTTTCATAGGGGGGGCCCCTTTTGGGGGTCTCTTTTATTTTACATCAGAAAAGATACTTTTCATATTAAAATTGCATTTCGTAATTCAAAGTTTTTTAGCTGAAAAATAGAAGACGTAAAGTTAGCGACCCTTGATCGGGAGATAAGGATTTTTGCATAATCCCTCGAAAAGGTACATTTCAGGGATTACCCAAACTTGGAAATATTATATGACTGAAAAGCAACTCAAGGAACTCATTAGGCGGGGTGAAGGTCAAACCCTTGATTTCAAAGATGATAGGATTCATCCCAGATCGCTGGCAGAGACACTGGCTGCTTTTGCTGCTGCCGATGGCGGTGTTGTTCTAATCGGAGTGTCTGACGAAGGCGAGATTCTTGGTGTTTCTAACTTTAAGCGAGTTCGGGACAACGTTATCTATGAAGCTGCTAGTCGAAGCCATTATGATCCACAAGTTCAACCTATCGAACTAGAGAGAATAGATACATCAGACGGAAAGACTGTTATTGCTGTTACGGTGCCAGCAGATTATGAGACATTGCATAGCGTAGGTGGTAAGTTTTTCTTAAGAGTTGGCACTCGCAATGAGGCACTGACTCCACGTGAACTCAGACGCTTAATGTTCTCCAGAGGTGAAGTAAGCTTTGAGCTTTTGCCTTGCGAACATGCCAGATTGGAAGACCTTGATAGCAAACTGATTAACCGTTATATAAGCAAGCATGAAGAACATACCGGAAATCCCTTGTCTATCCCTAGAGAACAGTTCCTTATCAATCTTGGCTGTGCAATCAAAAAAGATAAGGAGATTGTGCCAACTAATGCTGGAGTATTACTTTTCCATGAAGATCCACAACTTTATATTCTCCACTCGCAACTCCTCTGCGCCAGATTCAAAGGCAAAGATGTTATTGAATACATAGATCGTAAAGAGTTCCGTGGACCACTACCTGAATTAGTCGATCAAGGAACACATTTCATCAAAACACACATGAAAATGGGTGGTCGGATCCCCGGAATTAAAAGGATTGATTATCCAGAATATCCTGAGGTTGCATTTCGAGAAGCTATCATCAACGCAGTTATCCATAGGGATTGGAACGCCGTTGGTGAATTCATCCGCGTCTTTATGTTTGATGATCGGATCGAAGTAATAAGCCCGGGAAGACTTTTGCCTTCAGTTACAATTGAGGTGATGCAGAAAGGTGAAGCAGAATCAAAGCTCCGTAACCCAGTCATTGTCGAGGTATTCGATAAGCTTGGCGGTTACATCGAAAAGATGGGAACAGGCATCCGTAGAATGATTGATAGGATGAGGGAACATGGTTTGGAGTCGCCACAGTTCAAATTTGACGGTGGTGTTTTGAAGGTTACACTATGGGGTCCTGGTGAGCGATTTATGGAACTTACTGAAGAAGCACAAAAAGCAAAGTTTGCCCAGATTCTGAATGTCCGTCAGTTAAAGGCGATTGAATATCTCCAAGCACATCAGACCTTAACACGTAAAGAATATTGTGAACTGACAAATATATCTCCCCGGACTGCCCATCGTGACTTAATAGATTTGGTTGAGCGGGGTTTATTAAGTGGCACCGGAAAAGGGCGGGGTAGTAAATACGTCCTTACTAAAAAATTGGAATAGAGATAATCGTGCCATCTCAATGGCACAATTATGTCCTAATTTTGGACACTGCACAAAGATTTAGAAAAGCTGGTAAAAGCCTAATTAATAAAGCCAACTGGATAAAAGCAGAGAGAAAGATTATCTAAGATAATGGCAATAACGGCAATTTATCGGCAAGGTAACGGCAATAAATGACAATTATGCCCCTAAAAAGTGACGATTAGAGTGGCGATTTTTTGAACCACCGGGAAAAATCAATACCAAGATCGTTGTTCTTCTCCCTTTTTCTGTGGGATTACTAATGAATGCCCATAAACTACCCATAAATTGCCCAAAAAAGTAAGAATGGGCAAAGGTCGCTAAAAGGAACATGGCTTAAATCAAATATATGTTTCTGTTGGCGATTATTTGGCGATTCATCAGCAGAATAAAGGCAATAATCAGATACCTTTCCAGAAGGTAAACGATTATGGTTAAACCCCTTCCGTAAGAGGAGTGATAGATGGGAAAAAGAGAAAACGTGAAAGGTGACATGGCTCCCAATTGGCAGCCTATCAGCGCACTGCCTACGATTGCTTTCATAATTGATGAAATGCTGCACGAGACGCAGGAACAATACGAGACCCTATTAGAAGCCAGGGAAAAGCCTCATGTGTTAGATGATTATACTGTTGACCGTGTACATAACGCCTACACTACTCAACTGGAGGACGTTTCGCTCTTTGATGAGCAGCTTGCGCGCTGGAAGAAAGGACAACTGAGTTCTAATCAGTGTCAGGAGGTTGAAAGGCTAACCAAACAGGCTGAGGAACTTAGAAAGGGATGCCAGCAGATTCTGTCCTTAGCAGCAGAACTCAAAAAGGGTACTATTGACAGAATCCTGGAGAAGAGTGATCTTGAATTAGCTCTGGATGTTCTGACTGGCAAGCTGAAACTTCCCAAGAAATAGAGGAGAAGGAGAATTGTAATATTGAAAGGAGAGAAACATGGCAAGAAAAAAGTTAAGAGAATTTGGAATAAACCTTGAAGGACTGGAATTCTCAGGTATAGCGGTAGACGAGGTATGGGAAAAGGGAGAGATTGTTCCGGGAAAACATCCAGACTGATACAGTCGTGATGTCACCGGGAGGATAATCTACAAGCCTTCGTATGGTATGAATTCACGTATGGGTTGGGAGATAGATTATAAGAAGCCTATTGTCAAAGGCGGCACAGATAATCTAAGGAATCTCCAACCATTACAGACCGGACAGAATAGGAAGAAAGGCGATCAGTATCCCTGGAAGCCTTAGAGAGGAAAGATTATACAATATTGCCAATCTAACATGCTGGACAGGGAAAAGTGCTTAAAATCATCTTGAATACCAATTAACCTTGGTATCGAAGATGGTTTAGAAAGAGAAGCACTCAAACTTGATATAGTTCATTTTAGATTGCATTAACTGCAAAGGGTACAAGACATGGCGGTTCAGATTCAGATTGATGACCGAATTCGTCTGGTTGCTTCGGTGCTATTATTGACGAAGTTCGCAAATGAGAATAGCGGATGGAAGCCTCATCTTCTTAAAACCCTTACGGCTGGGTATTTAGAAACTTATAGGGATCATCCTTGCGCAATAGTATCCCGTGAGATCGCTGACTCGCAGTGGATGTCTGCCTTCTACTGCTATGCTGTATTACTTGACCAAGAATTAAGCTCATTCGTGCTCAGATGGGAGTCCGTGATTACCGGGTATAACACCAACTATATGAAGTGTTTTGAAGAGAGAAGATATTCTGACCTTCTTAGATGCTTCTATGAAGACACGGAGATCGGTTTGTTCTGGGATCGGACAGATGATCTATGGCATGAGATCCAACATGATTGCCAGAGATGTCTGCAGAAGGATGATCTCGATGAATTTTTAGAGTTATTCTTTGGGGTACTTCCTTACCAAATGGTGTTCGTGCCTAACCCAGTGGACCCACCAACTTTTGGTTTCGGACCCAGTGATGGTGTGACAGCCTATTGTATTGTTGGACCGCCGGCTATTCCGCTGGATAGCGATGACTCGGTGAGATATGAACGTTATGGGAATGACCTTGCCTATTTAGCATTCCATGAATTTACACATTCCCTTTGGGATGACTTGCGAAAGCAGTATCCTGACCTTATTGAGAAAACGCGTTCATTGGGAACAACGATGTCGCTTAGAGGTTGGTTCCCCAGGATGTATTCAACATGGGAGGAGCAATTCGACGAGATATTTATCCGCGCTGCGACAGCATTATACCATGAACAGCTTGAAGGTGAAGCATCTGCACTGGCTATGCTCAATAATGAGAAGGAAAAGTTCGGGATAGATATAATTGATTGTATATTCTGGTGCTTACGGCAATATCTCACTGCGCGAAAATGTGGCGATTATCATAATCTGGGTGAGTATTTACCTGTATTATCTGAAAAATTGATAAAGCAACAGAAATTATATGAAGGATGACACGTCTAACACACTCTTTAAACATGCCTCTATCATGCTGTATGAGGAGGAATTGGCATGAATACCTTTATATATATGTTTATCATTTCTTTGTTTTGCCCGTCCGTATCAGATGGTAACGTGGATGATCTAGTTATATGGCGTGAATTTACGGAACAGATGACGAGTGGAGAATTGCCTGATGAGCGTTTGCATCCATATTCCATATTAGAAGAACTCAGGAGGCAGTTGAAGGAATTCCTCAAAATAATAGGAAGCAAGGTAGACAAGAGAGAACTCCAGAATCCGTTAAAGATTTTTCATTTGGGGAACCAAATCTATTGAACTCGTAGTGAGTAAATCATAAAAATGTGCTATAATAAAGGAAAGATAATATACCATTAACTACCCTTTATCAGAAAGGTGGCACATTTAATATGGAAACAGAAACTAATGAAAAAAAACCAATCTACAATGAGATTCCCAAGCAAGTAATTGATCAGTTTCAAACTGAGTTTGATCATATATCACGAAAGGACTTCAATAAATATATCAACCCTCATTTGAGTAAACCAAAGAAAGGTCCTAAGCCAAA
>Ga0315289_10015102_pt1 | contig 10732 bp, 7 predicted proteins | sample YL17G11_40_MG_FD_203452 | JGI IMG/M metagenome (GOLD analysis project Ga0315289, IMG submission 203452) | Sediment microbial communities from Yellowstone Lake, YNP, Wyoming, USA - YL17G11_40 | ecosystem: Environmental > Aquatic > Freshwater > Lake > Sediment | place: USA: Wyoming | collected...
CATTGCGGTTACTCCTCTCATGCCCTTTGCTGACCGAAACTAATGGTCTTACGCGCGAACCAGCCTCCGCGCAGACACCACCACCGAGCAGCCCTTTGAGCTTATCAGCAGGATGGCTGGATTGTCAAAGGAATCTGATGCCGGCAACCGCCCCTATCCGCCCTGGCTCGCCAGCCCCCCCAGCCCCCATTCGTCAGGGACCGTCGTCACCTTTCGGCGCCGGCAAAGCCCAGGTATTCGTCCAGCCAGTCGTCGGCCCGCAGTACGCCCTTGCGCTGCCGCAGGGCCATGCGTTCGGCATGCCGCTGGGCATGGCTAAATAACTGCTGGGTCAGGGTCGAGCCAAGGTCGGCCGTCCGCCCGGCGCAGCGCCGCCGCACCAGCTTGCCCAGCATCCCCCCGAACCGCACCACCAGGTCGTCTTCCAGGCTCACGAAGGCCCGCGCGGTCCCGGGGTCGCCTTGCCGGGCGCACCGGCCGAACAACTGCCGGTCCACCCGCCCCGACTCGTGCCGCTCGGTGGCCAGCACGAACAGCCCGCCCATCTCGGCGACGCCCCGTCCCAACTTGATGTCCGTGCCGCGACCCGCCATGTTGGTGGCCACCGTGATCCTCCCCGCCTGGCCGGCCCCGGCCACGGTCTGCGCCTCCTCCGCCAGGCGCACCGCGTTGAGCACCTGGTTATCCAGCCCGCGCTGCTGGAGCATCTGGCTGAGCGTCTCGCTGGCCCGCACGCTGCGGGTGCCCACCAGCACCGGACGGTCGGTCGCATGCATCCGCGCAATCTCCTCCACCACCGCGGCCCACTTGGTCTGCTCGTCGGCGAACACCGCATCCGGCAGCATTTCTCGACGGACCGGCCGGTGCGTCGGAATCACCACCACCGGCATGCGGTAGATGTGGTAGAACTCCGGCCAGCCCTCCCAGGCCGTGCCCGTCATACCCGAGAGCCGCCGGTACAGCCGGAAGAACCGCTGGAAGCTGATCCGCGCCCAGGTGTCCTTGGGCGGCTGGATCTCCAACTGCTCCTTGGCCTGCACCGCCTGGTGCAGGCCCTCGCGCCACTCGCGATCGGGCATGAGCCGGCCGGTGAAGTCGTCCACGATCACGACCTTGCCGTCCTGCACCACGTACTGCTTGTCTCGCAGGTAGAACGCCATGGCCGTCAGCGCCTGCACCACCAGCTCCTCCCGCCGCCGGCTGCCCTGCCACAACCCCCCCAGCGGCGCCGCCAGTTCCGCCAGATGCGCCTTGCCGGCTGAGTTCAACTCGACCTCCCGGAACTGGGAGTTGGTTCGGAAGTGCTCGCCCGGCGCCAACTGCTGCGCCAACTGCATCGCCTGCTGGAAGGCCGCCACCTGCTCGCTGTTGGGCGCCTCGCCCGAGATGATCAGCGGGGTCACCGCCTCGTCAATGAGGATCGAATCCCCTTCGTCCACGATGGCCTGGTGAAGCCCGCGCTGCACCACTCGGTCCGTCCCGCTGCCGCTGCCTTCCACGATTCGCGCCAGCACCGCCGACGGCAGCCCCGTCAGCCGGCCCAGCGCCAGACGGTCGCGCAGGAAGTCCGCCGTCACCTCCTTGTTCGTGCAGTACGTGACGTCCGCCAAGTAGGCCGCGCGGCGGTGCTCCGGCGGCATGGCCTGCTCGATGTACGCCACCTTCAGCCCGCAGAACTCGTACACCGGCCGCATCCACTCCGCGTCGCGCTTGGCCAGGTAATCGTTCGTCGTCACGACGTGACAACCCCGACCGCCCCATCCCGCGATGGTCGCCGGCAGGGTCGCCGTCAGGGTCTTTCCCTCCCCGGTGGCCATCTCGGCCACACAGCCGGCGTGGATAGCCATCGCCCCGGCCACCTGCACCAGGTACGGCCGCTCGCCCAGTTGCCGGGCGGCCACCTCCCTCACCAAGGCGAACGCGCGGATCAGGTCGCCCGGCGTCTGGCGGCCCCGACGGAACAGGTCCCGCATGGCCATCGCCTGCTCGCGAAGCTTGGCGTCGGCGCGCCCGGCTAGCTCCTTCTCCAGGTCCACTACAAGCTGCGCTCGCGCCAGGAAGTTCTTTCGTCGCGGGATCAGCCGCTGGATCACTCCCCCCGCGCGGTCCCAGGCGGCGTCCAGGCCCCGAGGCAACTCCTGCCCGCTGCGCCGCTGGGCCAGCATCCGCCAAGTTGTGCTGGGCAGCGTGGTCATCTAGACGTGGAATCTCCGCTGAACCAGTTGGAGCAGGCCGCGGCGCCACTGCACGATCAGCGGCTTGGCCGATAGCTCGAACCGCACCACCACCCGTTGCCCCGCCATCAGCGGCGCCGAACCCCGCGGGGCGACGCGGATCTCGAAAAACCGCTCCGCCGCCTTCATGCCTTCGCGGTCGTCCCGCACCGTCGCCACCGACCCGCCCGCCAGCAGGCTCAACGCCGCCGACGGGAGCTGCTGCCGGCCCGCCGGCCAGATCTCCTCGATGTCCCCCTTGGCCTGCAAGTCCGGGCGCCCTCGCACCCGAATCTCCACGCCCACCGGCTGCCGCCCGTGCGTGGCCTGATCGTACAGCGACGCGGCCGCATTCTGCCCCGCCGTCGCCCGCACAACCATCCGCCCCGAATCGACCACCAGCCCCACCGCCTGGCCGCGCTTTAGATACGCCCCGGCCAGCCGCTCCACGTCATGGCTCACCCACACTCCCGCCAGGCTGGAGCGCAGCGTCAGATCATCAATCTGCCGGCGGACCTGCTCGATCTGCTTCTGGTTGGCCTGAAGCTGTCTGGTAGCCGCCACCGCCACGGCCGGGTCCTTCTGTTGGAGCATCCACTCGTGGGCCAGCAGCCGGTCGCGGTCGGCCTCCAGGGCCTTCAGACTCGCCTCCAGTTCGCGATTACGCCCCACCAGCAGCGGCTGGCCGCCGGGACGGACCTCCGAGCCGGATGGAAGGTAGCTTTCCACGAATCCGTCCGTCTGGGTGTAGACCACCGCCATCTCCACCGGCTCGACCACGCCCTCCACGCGGAAACGGTCGGGCATCGGGATCAACCCCACGCCCGCCACCACCAGCACGGTCACGACAGCCGTCATCGCCGTCGCCCGCTGGCGGGTGCGCATCAGTTCGCCGCTGGTGGCCAGGTAATGCAGGAACTTGCCCAGCGGCACCAGCACCCACACCACCGCCGCCCCCACCGCCATCACTGCGCCGACGAAGAAGAATCTGTCGGCGATGTACAGCAGGATCCGCACCGAGATAAACACGCGATAAATCGTCGAGGCGACGCCGTAAAAAACGAACCACGCCTCCTCGCCGCCGGTGTGGGCGGGGTTGCGGAGGCCCTTGACGCTCCAGGCGTAGCGCTTGACCAGGTAGTACAGGTACTCCTTGCTGCGCTGCGCGAGGTTGGGGATCTCGGTCAGGTCCGACAGGATGTAGTACCCGTCGTACCGCAGCAGCGGGTTGCCGTTGAACAGCAGCGTCGAAACGCTGGCGATGAAGATCATGTTGTAGCAGATGGCGTGGACCACGCTGCCGGGGGGGGTGTTGACCCACACGACCGCGGCGATTGACGCCACCGCCAACTCCACCATCATGCCGGCCGCGCCCACCACGGTCCGCTGCCACTTGCTCCGCAGCGACGAGGCGCTGGAGGCGTCCACGTAGGGCAGCGGCATGAACACCAGGAACATGATGCCCAGCGTGTGCACCTCGCCCCCCGTCCCGCTGACCAGGCCGAACCGCTTGCAGGCGAACGCGTGCCCGAACTCGTGCAGCAGCTTGATCGCCAGCATCGCCAGATAGAAATACGGCAGGTTGTCCTGGCTCAGCACGTTCTCGGCCTGGCCGGCAACGATCAGCTCCTTGAATCGTCCGGCCAGGGCGTAGCCGCCGGCAGCCAGGATCGCCAGCCATGCCACCAGCCCATACCAGGTAAACACCCGTCCCAGCACCCCCCCCCATCGCTCCAGCAGCCGCTCGGGGTCGAACACGGGGATTTTGGCGAACAGCAGGTTTGTCAGGTAGCTCTGGACCTCGCGGGTCCGCCGGCGGCGGTAGCGGCGGAACAGGCCCTCCGTGTCGGGCGACAGCTCCGCCTGGAGCATGTTGAGCGCGTAGAGCTGGCCCAGGTGCTGAATGCCCTCGCCTTGCGTCGGCGCGTAGTCGCCCAGTTGCTCGTTGGAGATCTGCCAGGCCTCGGCGACCGTCCGCCGCCCATCCAGCAGGCCTATGAAATGGTAGGCCGTCTCGTTAATCCGCAGGAACTGGTTGGTCACCGGGTCCCTCAGCACGTACCACATCTGCCCGCGGAAGTGCTGGCGGCTGGCCTGCACCGCCGACCGCAGACGCGGCCGAAGCTGCGCCACCCGGTACCAGGACTCGCTGAATGTCGGACGTTCGATGGCCACCGCGGCAGCACCTACGCTAGAGAGGCGCGGACGTTACCACCACAGCTTCATCCGCAGCCAGTTGACCAGTCGGCGGGTCCACAACCAGGCGTAGCTGCGCCGCCCGATGTCCACCTTGGCCACGCCCTCCATGCCCGTCAGGAGGAACTGGTGCTTGGCCTGGAGGTCCAGGCCCTCCAGGCGGGCCCGCACGCGGAAGACGTTTCGCTGCTCGATCACTTCCGCGACGGGGTTGATCCGTTCAACGACGAACCGGATGCGGATGTCGGGCCTGCCTACCGCGGCCAGCTCGCCGGTCATGCCGGTGCGGATGTCGGCCACCTGGTCCTCGCTGACCAGCAGGTCCGCCCGCATGCTCGTCAGGGGCGACAGTTCAAACAGCACGTCCCCGGTCTTCACCGGCGCGCCGATCTGCCGCTCCAGATCCCCGGTGATCACCACGGCGTCGATCCGCGCCGCCAGACGCCCCTGCGAGACGCGGTACTCCAGCAGCTCGATGGCGGCATCCAGCCGCCGGGCGTTGGCCCGGGCGATCTGGACCTCGGCCAGCTTGCCGGGATCGCGCAGCGCGGCGCTGTCGCGCTCGACGGCCTGGGCCTGCGTGAGGTACCCGTCGCGCTCCGCCCTATTGGAGGCCAGTTGGAGTTCCAATTCCGACACGTCCAGCTCAGCCAGCGTCTGGCCGGCCACGACCGTGTCGGTCGGCTTGACCATGACCTTGCGGAGGTATCCGTCGAACGGCGCCACCACCCGTTCGCGCTGCATGGCCTCGATCACGAACGGCGCCTCGGCCCGATAGGCCCCCTTGACGAACACCACGAACAGGACCAGCGCACAGCCGATGATCGCGCCCAGCTTCGCCCACGTGTGGCGCGGGCCTAGCGCCTGCGCCAGCCCCTGGCGCGCCGAGTGCGCCAGGCGGGCGCCGAACCACCGGTCCGTCTGCGACAGGCTCACCACCCGCGTGGCCGTCAGATCGCACGCCAGCCGCAGGGCCTCCACCTCCTCCAGTTCCCACGGCTGTTCCATCCGCCGCTCCAGCGTCACCACGCCTGCCGGCTCGCCCTTGTGGCGCAGCGGCAGGCTCAGGACCGTCTGCGGCCCGTGGCGGTTGGACAGCTCGGCGGTGGCGCGCGAGACGAACGTCGCGTCGGGCGGGGATGGATGCGCCACCTCCACGTCCTGGTCCAGGCATTCCTCCATCGCCGCCTCGATATCCTGCACCAGGCGCATCTTGCGGGTGAACTTCTCGGTGTGGCTCATGGCCCGCACGTGGACGTAGCGTCCCTTGAGCAATCCCAGGCTGACGCGCTCGCAGCCCAGGCGGCTGCACAGTTCGTTGCACAGCGCCATGCCCGCGGCCAGGAAGCGGTCGTGCTCGTTGACGCCCGCCAGCGTTTCCAGGCTCATCCGCAGGCGGCGCATGTCAAGCTGGCGGCGCTGGAGGGTCAGGCGCATCTCGTAGAGGCTCAGCATGGAGCTGGACAGCTCCACGCGCTGCGCGCAGGCGGCCAGGGCGTTGCGGTCGGACCCGACCACGATGAACGCTTCCACCCCGCGGACTTGGCGATCGCCCCGCAGAGGCACCAGCACCAGGTGCCGCTGGGCCGGCTCGCCGTACAGGTCGTCCTGCGAGTGGAGGGGGCGAATAGCGGTGTTGCCGGCGCTCACGGCCGCCCCGGCCGATTCCGCCGCCTCCGCCAGCCACACCGGCGCCGGGGTGTTGCGCGGCAATTGCGGGTGGACGGCCACCACCTCCATCTGTCCCTCGCCCGTCAGGCGCAGCACCGCGCCCGCCTGCGCGCCGCTGATAAGGCACTGAACAGCCAGGAGGTTGATGAGGAACTGCTCGGGCGGCCCGTCGAAGCGGCTGAGGCGGTCGATCAGGTCGGCCATCGTAGCCGGCGGCCCCTGCACGTTCTGACTGATGCGCGTGTTCTCCAAAGCCCTGCTCCGCTGCGCCTGCACCGGCCGGGCCGCCAAGGACCGCTAAGCCTTGCGGCGCTTGTTTACGTCCAGCTCCAACTGGCCGAACTGTTCCTCGTGCCGGCGGACCAGTTGGCTCAGCGTGATGGCCAGACGCTTGGCTGAGAAATAGTTCAGGACCACCCGGTCGCTGACCTGGAAGACGATCTCCGGCTGCTGCGGCTCCGCGGTGGGCGTCATCAGGTTGATCCCGAAGTCCAGCATCACTTCCTCGGCCGTTCCGTTGGTCCGGAAGGCGTTGGAGTAGTGCGTCTGCATCCCCCGCTCGTCAATCCGCAGGCGCACCTGTTGCTGGCCGGTCTGCTCCCGCGCCTGGTCCTCTACACCGTCGCCGGCATTGGTCTTGTCCACCATGAACTACTCCTTGTCCTGTCGTTGCACGTTGCTTGCTTGCTCGCCGGCCGGCGCTGGCGCCTCCGGCCGATCGGCCGCCTGGCCGAATGTCACCCACACGCGCTGCCCCGCCGGACGCTGCTCCGGGTTCGGCAGCTCCACGCGAACCGTCAGTGTACCCACATTGGCCACCGATGCGACATGGATTATGGTCCCCTCCCTGGACTCCAGGGTTTGCGGATCGACCTGCACGCGCGCCTTCTGGCCCACCTTCAGGCCGACCGCCGACTCCAGCGGCGCTGGAACGTCCACCCATAGAGGGTCGATGTTCGCCAGCCGAAGCACCGGCGTGGAGGCGTTCACCGACTCTCCCTCCTGCACCAGAAGCTGCTCGACCACCCCGTCGGCCGGGCTGGTCAACTCCATCAGCTCCAGCATGGCCTTCGACTGCTCGTACTTACGACGATCCTGCCGGTGCTCAAACTGCGCCAGGCGCAGCGAAAGCTCCTTGATCACCACCTCCAGCTTGGCCTCCCGCAGCTCCAGGTCGCTGGCGGCCCCGCTGCTTTCGTGGAGCATCTGGACCTTCTCCAGCTCCAGCCGCGCGTTGTCGAGCTGGGCCTGGGCGGCCTCGATGCGAACCGTGTCCATCGCCTGGGCCTGCAACAGCTCCATCTCCGCCCGCTGCACGCGGTCGTCCAGGCGGATCAGCGGCCGACCCTTGGCCGCTCGGTTGCCTTGCTTGACGAGGATTTCGGCCACCCGCCCGGACACCGGAAATGACAGCCGGGCGTCCACGCTAGGCGCGCTGGGGACGTCAATGGCTTGGCCGGGCGGGGCGGCCCAGATCCCCGCCGCCGGTCCCAGCAATATCACGATGAGCCTAAGGCCTAATCTGTTCAATGGTTGCCGCCTTCGGTCCTGAGCCGAACAAAGCGCGTACTGCAACATGCCACGGCTCCTTATATACCATCGAGCGCCAGCCCATCCAAGTTCACCTGCGCCAGGCCGTCTGCCGGTCGGCGGACGATTAGCTTAGCGTACCCGGCGCAACTGCCTACGACAGCCAGCCCCCACCGCGCCCGGCAGGACTCGAACCTGCAACCCCTGGTTCCGAAGACCAGTGCTCTATCCAATTGAGCTACGGACGCCCCTGGAAACTATTTCAACGCGCGGCGCGGCCGTCCCAGCCGTCCATCCGGCGGGCAGTCTCGCCCGCGGGCAACTGCTCCGAGCAGGGGCAGAGGCCCGCGACCCAGGGGCGGAATGCCCGTGCCACCGCTTTGAAACCGGTTCTATCGCTTCCTGAGCTTCAGATAACATTCATTGTAGTGCAACGCCGCCTCAACAGGCGTGTTGGATGGAATGTGATTCCCCACGGCCAGGAAGAACCCGGGGCATGCCTTGCCGATGTCCATGCAGCGCTCAACCTCGTCGCGGATCTGCCGGCGGGTCCCCGTCAGCAGGATCCGCGTGTCGGCGTTCCCGAAAAAGCCGTGCGTCCGCCCGTACTTGGCGGCGAACTGTGCCATGTCGCAGCAGGGTTCCATCACCAGCACGTGGGCCCCGGCCGCCACCACGTCGTCAAAGAACATCGTGTAGTTGCCGTCGGAGGTGAACAGCAGCCTCTTGCCCGACTCCAGCACCGGTTGCCAGAGCCGGCGGTAATGCGGGAAAACGTACCGGCGGTACCAGGCCGGCGACAGCACCGGCCCGGAGGTCCAGCAGATGTCGTCGTGGCACATGAACGCGGGCGCGTTAACATCCGCCGCGGCCTCGAAATACGGCCCGATCCATCGGGCGTAGCGGCCGGCAACCTCGCCGAATCGCTGCGGATCCGTCCCGGCCGCCAGCAGGAGCATCTCCCAGCCGAAGATGGAGATCAGGCCGGAAAAGAGCGTATCGTAGATGCCGACGGGTATCACGCAGTCGGGGAACTGCCGCCGCTGGCTTTCCAGTTGGCTGCTGCACCGCTGGAGGATCTCCGCCCGGCTGGGGTGTTCAAAGACGGCATCCGGGTCGAACGACAGGACTTCCTCAACGTCCTTGAAAGGGCACCGCGCCTGCGGCCGAAAATCGCTGCCGTCGGCCAGGTAGACGGCATGGCCCATGTCCGTCTGCACGGATATCTGGTAGGCGGGGCTGGTGCTCCACACGAAGCTGTAGTCCCAGGCCTTCACGAACGCCGTCTGCGCCGCGGGGCGGTTGGACGGCGCCGAGGTGTCGATGCCCGTCACCGCCTGGATAAGCTCCCAATGCGATTCGACGGAGTATTCCGTGCGCGGAACGGTATCCGTCCACTCCAGGCGCAGCGCCGCCAAGCCGTGTTGATAGCCCATGGTCGCAGGACCGCCAGGAGCTAGTAGGTCAGCCCCTTGCCGCCGGTCATCAGGTTGATCGCCTCGGTCCGCGTGGCCAGGTTGGACTTAAACAGGCCCCGCATGGCGGACGTTACCATGATCGAGCCGGGCTTGCGGACCCCGCGAATGGTCATGCAGGTATGGCTGGCCTCGAGGATCACGCCCACGCCCTGCGGCTCGAGCTTCTCCATGATCAGGTCGGCGATCTGGCAGGTCAGGCGCTCCTGCATCTGGGGGCGCCGGGCGAAGACGTCCACCACGCGGGCCATCTTCGACAGGCCCACCACCTTGCCCCGCGGCAGGTAGGCCACGTGTGCCCGCCCCATGAACGGCAACAGGTGGTGCTCGCAGATCGAGTAGAACGGGATGTCCCGCAGCACGACCATCTCGTCGTACTGCTCGCGGAAAACCGTCTCCAGGTGTTTGGCGGGGTCCTCCGCCAGGCCCCAGAACAGTTCACGATACATGTGCGCCACCCGGCGCGGCGTGGTGCGCAGGCCCTCGCGCTGGGGGTTCTCCCCCACCGCTTCCAAAAGCTGCCGGATGGCCTTTTCGACGGCCTCCGGGTCCATCTCATGATTCGGCTGGTTCATGGCAATCCCTCAGGCGGGCCATTATGTCTGTTTCCCGCAGTTTTGCAACGGTTAGGAGCTGCAAGGCCCACGGGCCTCGTCCAGGGTCGCGCCGCTGCCGGACACGGGCCGAAGGCTTTCCGGCGATCGTCGACGCGCAGCGGCTTGAGGGGCTGCCTCTGCATCGGCATTTCCTGGTGGAAAAACGCCGAGGCGGGCGGTATATCCTTCCCGAAATCAGAACGGCCAATCATCTCTGTAAGGAGCGCTACACGGTGCCACGGAGGACAGACATCCACAAGGTCATGATCATCGGCTCGGGGCCGATCGTCATCGGGCAGGCGTGCGAGTTCGACTACTCCGGCACGCAGGCCTGCAAGGCCCTTCGCAAGCTGGGCTACCGGATCGTGCTGGTCAACTCCAACCCGGCCACGATTATGACCGACCCCGGCATGGCGGACGCGACGTACATCGAGCCGCTGAACCTCCAGACCGTCGCGGAGATCATCCGGGCCGAACGGCCGGATGCCCTGCTGCCCAACCTGGGCGGCCAGACGGGGCTGAACCTGGCCTCCCAACTGCACCGCAGCGGCGTGCTGAAGGAATGCGGGGTCAAGGTCATCGGCGTGGGCGTGGACGCCATCGAGCGCGGCGAGGACCGCATCGTCTTCAAGGAGACGATGACGAAGCTGGGCCTGGACATGCCCCGCAGCGCCCCAGCGTTTTCCGTGGAGGAGGCCCAGCGCATCGCCGACGACCTGGGTTATCCGCTGGTGATTCGCCCGGCCTACACGTTGGGCGGGACCGGCGGCGGACTGGTCTACAACGTCGACGAGCTGCGCACCGTCGTCAGCCGCGGCCTGGCGGCCAGCATGGCCAACCAGGTACTCGTCGAGGAGTCGGTGTTGGGCTGGGAAGAGCTGGAGCTGGAGGTCGTCCGCGACGCCAAGAACCAGATGATCACGGTGTGCTTCATCGAGAACGTCGACGCGATGGGCATCCACACCGGCGACTCGTTCTGCGTGGCCCCGATGCTCACCATCGACCCGAAGCTCCAGAAACGCCTCCAGGAATACTCCTACCGGGTTGTCGA
>Ga0315289_10015104_pt1 | contig 10731 bp, 8 predicted proteins | sample YL17G11_40_MG_FD_203452 | JGI IMG/M metagenome (GOLD analysis project Ga0315289, IMG submission 203452) | Sediment microbial communities from Yellowstone Lake, YNP, Wyoming, USA - YL17G11_40 | ecosystem: Environmental > Aquatic > Freshwater > Lake > Sediment | place: USA: Wyoming | collected...
CCCGGCCGGCTGCCCTTCCCCACCCGCGCAGAGACGATTCTGCCCGACAACCTGACGGCAGACTTCACCACGAAGCTGGAACAGGTAGACGCTCGTGTCGAGGGCGTCCCGCCCTCGAATCGCGGGCAGGATGCCCGCGACACGTCTGCCGACGACCCGACTTCAGGACGGATTTGGCGCTTCACCTACCAAGATGCCGACACCCAACTCGACTACGAGGTCAAGCCGGGCGCCGGATTCTGGGAGCCCGTCGTCGTGAAGTTGAACGGCACCGTCATCGGCAAAGCGATGACGGACGCCGGGCTGAAGTTCGCTGCCGAGCCTGGGAATAGCCGGCTGATTCGGGCGGAACCGGCCGACAACGGGTTGGAGGCTTTCTGGCGGGCGACCGTCAACGGCGCGGAGGTCGTGATCCAATCCACCGTGCGCCTGTGGCAGAAGAGCCTCGTCGTGGACTGCATCTGCCTCGGCGGGTCGGCAACCGAGCTTTCCTACGGGCGGATCGAGGGCGTCGAGAATCCCGAATTGCTGCTGTTGCCCTTCATGAACTACGGCGGCCATCACCTGAACGTCGTGATGTCCAAGGGCAAAGTCCCCTACTTTGCCTCCGTCTGGATGGACTGGTATCGCTCGAACGCCTCCGCGCCCTATTGCGTGGACAAGATTGAAGGGGACAAAGTCCAGTTGAACGGCGGCGTCCGCTACATCCCTAAGACGGACGGAAAACGCAACGACCTCTTCGAGCGGTTCTTCGTGACGTTCTCGCCCATTTTCGAGGAGACGCTGGCGACCATCGCCAATCCGCCGGCCAAAGGGGGGCGCGAGGCCGCCACACGCCTGTGGCAGGAAAGCTGGGGTCCGAACGACTACCAGCGCGAGCACGAGCGGTCGAAGAAGCTGCGGGCCTACGGCATCGAGAGGTTGACCCAGTGCAACCATGAGATCACCTGGCGCGACGGCGGCGAGAGCTTCACGTTCCGCGAGAACGCCGCACCGGGCCGAGGCGGCGATGAGGCCCTCATCGACTATGTGGCCGCCCAGCGCGCGCTCGGCTGGCGGTCGGGCCTGTACACGAACTACACCGACTTTGCCCCGGTGAACGCCTATTGGGACACGGATCGCGTGATGCGCCGGCCCGACAATAATCTCGTGACCGCCTGGCCGCGCTGCTATTCGCCCAAAGCCTTGTTTGCCGTGGAGGCGGACCGCAAACTGGCCCGGCTCGTCCAGCGCAAGTTCGGTACGAACGCCGCCTACACGGACGTCCACACCTCCGTCAGCCCGTGGGACCGGACGGATTTCGACGCCCGGGTGCCGGGCGCCGGGACCTTCGCCGCAACGTTTTACGCCTACGGCGAGCTGCTCCTGCACGACCAGGGGGTCTACGACAACCACTGCTGGTCCGAAGGCAATCACCAGTGGCTCTACGCCGGCCTGTGCGTGGGCAACTACGGCCTGACCTACAGCAGCCTGCGCCTCTGGGAGTATCCCTATCTGCCGCACTTCGATCTGCTCAAGATGCACCCGCTATCCGTCGATATCGGCGTGCCCTGGACGAGCCAGTTCTTCACGGGCAAAGAAGGTTGGCAGAAACCGGAGAATATCGTCGCGAGCATCGACCAGTTCCTGGCGGCGACCATCGCCTACGGCCACATCGGCTGGCTCGTTGAGGAAACCCACGGCTTGCGCCAGACCTGCCGATCGTATTACATGCTCCAGCCGCTGCAATCGCGGTACGCGATGCTCAAGCCGCAGGAGATCCGCTACGGCACCGACGACGGGCTCGTGACCTCGTCCGAGGCCTTCCAGAGCGGCGCGTGGCGCAAATCGAAGCTCTTTGTCCTCTATCCGAACGGTTTGAGCCTCTGGGTCAACGGCAACGCCACCGAGTCCTGGCAAATCGCCGGGATCGCCCACGATCTGCCGCCCTTCGGCTGGCTCGCGATTGGCATGGACGGCTTCATCGAGTGTTCCGAATCGCTCGACGGGAAACGATACGACCGCGCCAGCTCGCCCGACGGCCTCTTCCTCGACGGTCGCGGCACATGGCGCCGCTTCGATGGGATCGCGACCTCGGGCAGTGTCGCCATCCGGCGCGCGAACAAGGGGACAGGTCTTTCGATCATCACGATTGAGGGAGTGGACCAACTCCTGATCGCAGAGCCGGAGAGCTCCTTCGCCCCCGAGGACGTGCGAACGACGATCGGGGCCATTGCCCAAGCGCCGGCGATCGCCGCACGAGCTTTCGACGTGACGGACAGGAACCTCGGCCAAGTCAGCGTACGGCAGATCGAATCCGGATGGGAAATCCGCCCGCCCGGGTCCGCCGTCCGGCTGGAGATTGCCGCAATCACGAAGTAGCATGGGCGCGACGCCCGTGATACTCATGGGCAAGATGCCCATGCTACGGGAAGAAATCGAAGTGACCACCATGAATGAACCAGCACAGTTGGCGAATGAGCACGTTGATGTCACACGCCGTTACTTCCTCGAACTGGGTGCGGCGGGCACAGTTGCCCTGAGCACGTCCCGGCTCTGGGCGCAAGGGCAGGATGGCGCTGCCGAGCGGCTGCTGAACGAAGCCGTCTCGAAGCTGGACTACCTGACCCGCGACGAGCACTTCATCAACTTCGGCCGGGGCACGCCGCCGCCGCACGAGCTGCCGCCCGAGAAGCTGCGCGAAGTGGGGCTGGCGCGCGAGACTTGGCAACTGGAGGTCGTGCCGGACCCGGAAAGCGACGCCAAGGTGGAGAACCCACTGTCCAAGGCCTCGGGCACCGCCCTGAACTGGGATGCCCTGATGAAGCTCGCCGAGAAACACGCCGTGCGCTTCCTGAGCGTGACGTCCTGCACCAACGGATCGCGCCCGTGCGGAATGGGGCTCTGGGAGGGTGTGCCGTTGCGCAATGTGGTCTGGTTGGCCCGCCCGACCGGCAATGTCCGGCGTGTCTTTTACTACGGCTACCACAACGACGATCCCAAGCAGCGATTTCAAAGCTCGTTGCCCATCGGCCGTGTTCTGGAAGACCCGCCGGGCGAGCATCCGGTGATCCTCGCCTACAAGCTCAACGATCAATGGCTCACCGCCAAACGCGGCGGACCGGTCCGCATGCTGGTCCCCGGTTCGTACGGTAATGCCTCAGTCAAGTGGCTCCAACGGGTCATCCTGAGCAACAATTACCAGGCGAGCGACACGTATGCCTTGTGGAACAATGACACAGACAGCGCGATGAAGACTTGCGCCAGTTTCATCTATACCCCCAAGACGATGAAGGCGGGAGAGCCGGCGCCGATTACCGGCGTCGCCCAGGTGGGCATGTCCGGCCTGAGCAAGGTCCAGTATTGGGTGTGCCCGCGTGGCGAGCCGCTCTCGAAGGACGATCCTTACTTCACCAAAGCCGACTGGGAAGACGCAACGATTCTGCCGCCCCCGCAGCAGCATTGGGGCGGCGGCGTCCCGGACGGCAAGCTGCCGCCGGTTCCGGGCCAGATCGATCCCGCGACGGGCAAGCCGCTCCAGTGGCCGATGCGCTATGCGATTGTTCACTGGGCGACGCTGCTCAAGATCGAGCGTTCCGGCGAATACGACCTCCGCTGCCGCACAATGGACGCCAACGGCCTGGCGCAGCCCATGCCGCGACCGTTCCCGAAATCGGGCAACAATGCGATTCAGGCAGTGAAGATCGTCGTGGCTACGCCCTGAGGGCCTTGGTCACCCGTTGGATCGTGTCGTCCACCTGCTTCGGCTGCATCATGCCGATGGTGACCGCGTCGACCAACTGATTTTGGAACACGTACTTGAGCGAGGCGTCTTTCTGATCGGGCTTGGTCAGCGCGCCGGCCCCGAAGAGCTTCATGCCGAAGACAACCTTGCCGTTGGCGCGGGCCTGCTTGAGCACCGGGGCGACCTCCGCGGGCGGCAGGTCCATTTCCGCCCCTTTGCCCACGTTATTGATGCGGGCCAGGACCACGTCGGTCCAGGGATGAGCCGCCGCGACCTTCAAGGCCTCCTGATCGTGACACGAGACGCCGACCGCCCGGACGACACCCTTCTGCTTCAACTCGGACAACTCGTCGCGGATGCGCTCGAACTCCGTGGGCCACTTGGCATCCATCATGCAGTGGATCAGGCAGATGTCGAGGACGTCGCGGTTCAGCTCCTTGCGAAAACGGTCTACCTCTTCCTTGGCCCCGCCGGAAGGCGAGTTCCAAAACTCTTTCCGCGGCCAGATCTTGCTCATGACGATGTATTTGTCCTGCGGGACGTCCTTAAGGGCCTTGCCGATGTAAGGCATTGATCCGTAGAGATCGGCGGTGTCCATGAAAGCAATCCCCTCGTCGATGCTATGGCGCACCAACTCCGTGAAGGCTTTCTCGCCCAAGCGAGTGTGAGCCGAGGAACGCTCGCCGCCGGTCCAGCCGGTGCCCTGGGCGATCCGGGTGGTCTTGATACCGGTCGAGCCCAAGGTCACAATGTCGGTGGCCTGGCCCTTGGCGGCGCCTTTCTTCTTTCCTTCGGCGGCGGACAACAACTCGGGTCCGGCCGCGAGCACCCCCGCCCCCGCAAGGGCGGTCGTGATGAACTGGCGGCGGCTGTAGCCTTGGATCGGATCGTTCGCAGGCGGCATCTGGTTACACATAAGGTCGGCTCCTTTCATTGTCTCATCATTCGTAGCGTTGTCCCCTCGACGCGCACTGGACGCGTGGGTTAAGAACCCACCCTACCCGGTGCGTGCCATTCAGGCCTATAGTATACTCCTTGAACTGTCAGGTTCAAAGCCGTTTGATCCGGATATTGCGATACCAGACGGGCCGGCCGTGGTCCTGAAAGCCGACGTAGCCGACGCGGGCGAAATCCTTGATGGCTTGCTTGAACTTATTGGGTGTACCGTCCGGGTTCTCACCGGCCTTGGCCCACCGGTCCACGTCCATATCGATGATCTTCTCGCCGTTAAGAACGACTTCGATTCGATTGGCCTGGCAGGTGACCTGGCACCGGTTCCACTCGCCGGGGGCTTTGAGTACGTTCTTGGAAGGCTCCTGGCAATCGTAGATGGCTCCGGCGGTGCCGGTCTTGGTGATCTTCGGCCGTCCGTATGAATTGGCGACTTGGATCTCAATGCCGGTGTAGACCGGGTCCTTCCGGTCGGCCGTGCGAAGAAAGATGCCGCTGTTGGTGCCCTCAATAACCTTGAACTCCAAGTCCAGGGTGAAATCCCCGTAGGTGTCTTTGGTCCAGAGATAATCGAAGTTGTGCTCCTTGCCGTCCGAGGGGCGGGTGACGGTCAGGATGCCGTCCTGGACGATCCAGAAGTTGTCCGGGCCGGTGAGCCAGCCGGTCAGATCCTTGCCATTGAACAGCGTCACAAAGCTATCCGCTGCGGCCTTTCGCGCGCCCGCCTGTCGCCCTGCCCCCCGGGGGAGTTTGCGAATCAGAGCATTGCGGAACTGCACCAGGCTGGAGGCTGGACTGAGCTGACCGGTCTTTTGATTGATGCCGCCGTGGTGCTGCAGGCCGATGGGACCGCTCGCAGGCAGGCCGGGGATTGGGGCGTTCTCGATGACGGTCTTGTTGTTGAGCATGACCGTGACCCGGTCGCCGATCATGGTGACGTCGAACGAATTCCACTGGCCGACGGGATTATCCGCGTGCACCTTGGGCACAGCCGCCGCCCGCTGTTCCGGGGTCAGGTTCTGATCGAGCCGCACGGACCACAGCTCGCCCGAGCCGATGGGCCAGCACCAGATATTGACCTGGGCCCGGCCCACGCCGCGGAGCAGGATGCCGGAATCGGCGTTGGGCGTCGGAGTCTCGATCACCTTGCCGTTCGTGTCAGTCTTATAGGACCCGTCCGGCAGAATGGTGCGCATCGGGTACAGACCCGTGGTTTGCTTGAGCCGCCATTCCACGTGGAGGGAGAAGTCCTCGAAGGACTCGGTCGTCCAGAGGTTCTTGTCGCCCTTGGCCTCGGACCCGGCGTCGTAATCGATCACGCCATCGACCACCTTCCAGTGGCCGTTATCGCCTTCGGGCACTTTCCAGCCGGTGAGGTCCTTGCTGTTGAAAAGGACCTGATACTGGGGCCACTCGCGCCAGGTCGGATACGTTGTTTCCGGGGCCAGCTTGTGAAGCAGCGGCGGGGTCGGCGGGTTGCCGTGATTGAAGAACACGTACAGGCCGCCTTTGCCGGCGATGATGATGTCGTTGCGACCGTCTTTGTTCAGGTCGGCGATGTTGAGCTTCATCCCGGCGCTGACCACGTAGTTCGGCGGCGGATTGATTCCCCCTTCTTCCGGATAGTAAGGCAGGTGGTTGTACGACAGGATATGCCGCTCGAAGCTGCCGCCCTTGAGGTCGTACCAGAACGTGTACAGAGGCTCGAAGGCCCCGATATCGTGGCCGTGGTGAGCAAAGAGACGCTTGCCGGTCACGAGGTCGGGCTTGCCGTCGCCGTTGAGATCGCCCAGGGCGAAGGTGTGGAACTGGCTGAAGTCGGTCTCGACCCAATGGGTCGTAAAGGTCCGTTTGCCGGCAGCGTCCACCTTCTGTCCCAGCCAGGCGAAACCATAGGCATGGGCCGAGCCAATGATGATGTCGTTGCGGCCGTCGCCGTCCACGTCGTAGACCAGGATCGGATGCGAGCCCGACCCGCCTTTGCCCTTGGCGGGCTGGAACTCGTAGTCGGCGTGGAACGTCCAGGGCGTATCGGTCGCCCGCTTCGGCTGCTCGTACCAGCCGACCGGTGTCACGATATCGACGCGGCCGTCGCCGTTGATGTCGCCCAGGCCGTTGCCGTGAATGTCGCCCTCGGTCCCGACGACGTGCTCTACGAACCAGGGGGCCTTATTGATGTGCTCCAGCCAGGTCATGCCCTGACCTTTGACCAACGCCCAGTGGTTGCACAGGATGTCGTCATCCCCATCGCCATCGATATCGCCGTGAATGATGCCTTCCATGTTCACGGCTTGATGGATGCGATGAGATTGCCAAACCACATCCTTCTTGCCGGGGTTTTCGTACCAGAACGCGCCCTTGAGGAACATCCAGCCGGAGCTGACGATGTCCATTCGGCCGTCGAAGTTGACGTCCATCGCGAACTCGCTGTTGTCGTCGGTCTCGGGGCCATTGGTCTCGGCGCCATCGCGAAAGTTCGCGTGCTTGGTCCAGTTCGGCGCCTCGTACCAGTTCCGGCCGCAGGCGATGTCCAGATCACCGTCGCCGTCCATGTCGAGGACCGACGCGCACTCACAGAACGGCCCGAACCAGTAGCTATGCTGCGCCGGGTCGTGGACCGGACCGTCGACCTTCGTAGGCTTGAAGATGACCTCCTCCGCCGGCACCGGCAACACCATCGCGAGCACCATCACGACCAACAACCATCCACGGTTCAGCATAGCAACTCCCCTTCCTGACACGTATTGTCGTTCGACGGTTGCGCGACTCGTGGCGAGGGCGTCCCGCCCTTGCGTCGCGAGGCCATCCTGGCCTTGCTCTTCCAAGCCAAAAGGTGCCTGCCGCACCCGAGGTACAAGGGCAAGATGCCCTCGCCACGTAGTCCGCGTCGCTGGACGCAACGGATCACAGGGGGCCTCGGGCCTTGTGGATGGCAGTTCGCAGCGACGCCGTCACGCGTTCCTTATACAATGACCCGCACGAAAGCTAAGCTGTCATTTCCCGTCTTTCTCATTGGAGCCACCGAGGGCACAGAGAGCACAGAGAAGAAAGAAGATGGGGACCCAGAAAGGTAAGAACGTCGGAGCACCCCGCCCCTTTCCCTTCCTGCCCTGGCTCTTCTCTGTGTTCCTCTGTGACCTCTGTGGCTTCCTTTATTTCTTAGAACGTGTATGAAAAGTGGCACGGGCATCCTGCCCGTGGGGCCTCGTGGCATCGGCATCCTGCCGGTGATTCATGGGCTGGAAGCCCATGCCACGCTGAACCGGGTTTTCATACGCGTTCTTAGCTTTCTACCGGGTCGTTGTCCTTATATGCCCTTACGGGCCCACTACAAACGAGCTTCGCATGGGGCTGCCACCCCGCCACTTCAGACTTCACACTCTACATTTCCAAGACTACGCATGATACTTCGCCAGCAACTTGCGCAGGTTCTGAATGTCCGTCTTGATCCGCTGCATCGGCCCAACGGTGGCTTCGTCCTCGATGATGTACCACTCGGTGCCGCCGGGGCCCTCGCAGATGCGGAACATGGCGGGCCAATCCACGTCACCCTCGCCGACCATCGGGTCCGGCTGGCCCTTGCGGAAATCCTTGACGTGCACGGTCGTCAACCGGCCGGGGAACATCGCCATGTACTTGGCGGGATCGGCGCCGGCGCGGGCGATGTGCCCGATATCGACCTGCAGGATCACGTCCTGGCTGCTATTCTTCGCGAAGACCTCCCAGGCAATGAAGCCGGCCTTGGCGTCAAACTCTCCGGCGTGATTGTGATAGCCGACCCGCATCCCCTGCTCCTTGGCCTTGGCGGCCAGCTCGCTCATCTGTTTGGCGAACTGGATGACGGCTTCCTGGGACCCCGTCCGCATACCGCTGGGCGCGATCAGATTCTTGTTGCCGATGGTTTTATTGAACTCCACCGTTTTGGCGAACCGCTCGCCCATCATCTCGTTCATGCCGGTGTGCGTCCCGCAGCACTTGAGGTTGTGCTGATCGAGAACCTTGCGAATCTTCTCCGCAGGCCAGTTGTAGTACCCGGCGAACTCGACCCCGTCATAGCCCATCTCGGCCACCTGGGCCAGCACGCCCGCCAGGTCCTTCTGGGCCTCATTGCGGACCGAATAGACCTGCAAGCCGATGGGAATCTTCTTCGCCGCCGCGGCCGACGCCGCCGGTCCCAGTCCAGCGGCTGCCACAACCCCGGCCCCCAACTGCATAAACCCACGCCGCGTCATTTCGTTGGAATCACTCATGCTGACCTCCTTTCGTAGCACGGGCATCTTGCCCGTGACCCTGACCGCATGGGCGCTCACGGGGTCCCCCAAACGCATTCGTTCGCGTTTGGGGGTCCCAACCCCATGCTGCTTCTTTGTGGCGTACACGGCACCATGCTAACCGCCGCCGCGATGGGGTTCAATCTTCTTTTCGGGTGCTTGGAATACTGCGAGTCTGTGGTATTGCGGAAATCACACATGTCTGGTATTCTGGCGTGTATATGGAATATCTGGGCCGTACAGCCGCCGTTGGCGTGCGGCAAGAGGCGAGGATGCAGCGGTGGCAGTGATCGATAGAATACGGGAGAAGATTCGGAGCCGTGATTACTACCTCTCCTCGCACGCGGAAGATGAGATGGCGGAGGACGGCTTCGAGCGTAAAGACGTCGAGAACGCTCTTCTGCGGGGAAGGGTCGAGAAGAAGCTCACCCGCGACCCCCGGGGAACGCGATATCAGGTGGAAGGCCCGGCTTGTGACGGCCGCTCGATGCAGGTGCTCTGTCGTTTCAAGGATATAGGAGCATTGATTATCATCACGATTTACGAAGAGAGACCGCAAAAATGATGTGCGAATTCTGCAATTCCCAGACGCGCCTGAAGAAGGTCAGGAAGCAGCATTGGTATCAGGGCAAACTCTACATAATCGAAAACGTCGATGCCCAGGTGTGCGATGAGTGTGGAGAACGGTACTTCCATGCTACGACGCTCGACGCGATCGACAAACTCATCGCTGGTGACCATACGGTCAAAGAGGTGCTGTCGGTCGAAGTCCTCTCCGCTGGACAGACTGAGACATGACCAGCCATGTAGTACTCCGGCTGCCCTGGAAAACGAAGAAAAGAGAAAGGGGGCAGGAAGGCCGTGCGACGTTTCGTCGAGATATGAGAAGCAATGATCGTAGGACAAGACGCGTAGGGTGCAGAAGCGGCGTCTCCAAAGCCCGCACGTATGCGGAAATAGGTGAGTTCTGGGACGAGCAAGACTTGTCCGACTTCTGGTCCAAGACCAGGCCCGTGCGAGCCGACGTGGAGTTGGAGTCCGAGGAATCGCTCTACGCCATCGAAAAAGGGTTGTCGGAAACCATCCGCCGGGAAGCCAAGGGGCGCGGCGTCTCGCCCCACACGTTGGTCAACCTGTGGCTTCAAGAGAAGATCCAGAAACTCAAGCCGCAGTCCCGGCGGGGATGACACTGAGCCAACCGGATCGATTCGAAGTAGAGGGAGTCTCCATGGCAACGTGAGGACCGAGAACAGACGATACGTGAAGGATGAAATAAGACGCGTCCGTAGCATCCGCAGACATGATAGCGGGTCGTTACCGTGATAGCTTTTCACGTTTTCGGAGCAATTCTTGCTCCCACAACTCAATCTCGCGCTTCATGTCCTCCACGCAGGCAACGAACTCCTCAGTCTTTTCCACTCGGAACGCGTATGTTCCAAGCTCGCGAGTATACGAGGGTTTAAGACGCGCATCGATTATGTGGACGAGGCTTGCCCTAAGGGAGCCCGTCTTCTCGTTTCGGATCCCCAGCAATCGCACCAGTCTGTCTGTCAGCCGTTTTCGGTACTCCGGGTCTCCCTTCATACGTTCTATGAGTTGAGCTTTGGTAAGATCCGATGGAATATCATCCAGCATAGACCTCATTTCCGATAGTGTACTCAGCTCGGCCTGAATTTGGGAGTCCCGCAGGAGGGCAGAGTTCCACGTGGGCGGCAAGTCAAGAAGCTCCCGTACGAAGGAGAGTCTAGTTGACTGAGTACCACCCATGAAAGCCGCAACAATGAT
>Ga0315289_10015106_pt1 | contig 10729 bp, 10 predicted proteins | sample YL17G11_40_MG_FD_203452 | JGI IMG/M metagenome (GOLD analysis project Ga0315289, IMG submission 203452) | Sediment microbial communities from Yellowstone Lake, YNP, Wyoming, USA - YL17G11_40 | ecosystem: Environmental > Aquatic > Freshwater > Lake > Sediment | place: USA: Wyoming | collected...
GTTGATGCTGCGCCGCATCCGCCACCCCGCCGCACGCTCCCACGCGGCCCGGTCCCCACTGCCCGCCTCCGGTCGCCCTTGCATCCGTTGTCATGGTGTGGTGCAATTGACGGGCCGAACAGGATTGCTCCCGTCCCCTTTTTCTGTGCGCCCGAGCGCCGCCGTCCGAGCCCAAATAGACGCGAGGCCGGTTCCCCCCGAAGGGGTCGCCGGCCCCGGTTGCGTATCCGGCCTAAGCCGGACACGACTTCAGGTGCGGGCCTCGCACCTTTCGGGCACCCCGACCCGCACCCCTTTCCTACGCCTCTGTTCTTCACCCTCCGTCTTGTACGCCATAGCCCGTAGGGCCACGGCGGAAGCCTTGGCGAAGGAGGGCCGCTTCCTGCTACCTCACCTCACTTCCCGCGCCGCCGCCGCGCGAGCAGCCCTACGCCGCCCAACGCCAGCAACGCCAGCGTCGCCGGCTCCGGCGACTGCGGGTTCAGGTTCCAGAACTCGCCGACGACCGCGCCCTGGTTCAGCACTTCCGCATGCAGGAGGGCCTCGTAGCCAGGACCGGCATACTTTGGATCAATCTCCGCCAGGAACACGTCAAAGAATGAGTCGGGGGCCCCCCGAAGGATTTCGTCGCCATAGAGGATGGGAGCGCCCGTCGGGCCGCCCACCTTGGGGAAAACCTCGTATGCCGAGAAGTCGTTCAGGATCAGGGTGCTGTTGAGGTCTTCCAAGTTGAGTTCCGCGGCCGGGATGTTGACAAACGTCCGGATGTGGGTCCAGCCGGCCTTCTCGCTCGGGTGATCATCGTACCAGCCCTTGGCGATGATCAGTTCCATGTGGACCGCGGGGTCGTCTACGATTTTGGTGCGCTCGTAGGTGATGGCGGTCGAGTTGCCCACCTTATTGCAGTCCTTTGTCCAGTAGGCGTCCAGGACCAGGCCTGACCCTTTCATGTACAGACCGCCGTGGGCCTTCCCGCCGGCCGGCAAGTTCTCGGTTGCGTCCTTTGCGATCCACTTGAGCATCGTGTCGAGGTCGAGGTCTGCGTCATAGTCGCCCGGAATCACCTGGAAGGTGGAGAACGGCTTCCCCTTGAAGACCTCGCTCGGGTCGTTCGGGTCCGGGTTGAAGTTCGGATTGTCCACGATGATCGCAAAATCGTTCACCATCTGCCCCGTGTTGTTGATGAAGTCCCAGTTCAGCCACGGGTCGTGCCAGACCACGGTCGGCTCCTTAACGCCCTGTGCCGCCGGGGCCGCAAACGCAAGGACCCCCGCGAGTACGGCAAACATCGTCAGCGTTCTCATGATATGCACTCCTGTTCCTTCCCGGCCGCAAGGGGGTCTCTCGCTGCGTCCCTCGGACCGGTCAATTCCTCCCCCCTCTGGTAACGTCTCGTATGTCAAAGGCCTCGTTCCTGCGGCAAGGCCTGTGAGAGTCAACCGCCGCAGCGGTTCCTCCCGTCACCGTCTGCGACGCCGTGCGACGAGCCCGGCCAAGCCGAGACCCACGAGGGTCATCGTCGCCGGCTCGGGCAGCGGCGAGGGCAGGTCGTGCTGATCCGAAAGGCCTGAGTCCAGAAGCGACCCCGGCGCCCACTGCGGGCGGTAAGGACTCGTGAACAGGAGCACCGTCGAATGCTCGTTCTTCGGTGGCGGGTCAATGGTGTTCAGGAAGAAGTACCAGCCCGCGCTCGTGGGCGGGCTGCCGCTGAACGCGCTCGCCGTGGGCGCCGTCCCTCCGGGCGTGCCTGATCCGGCGTCGGAGCCGATGTTGGCCACGTTCGCCGTCGGGTCGAGCCCGACGCTGAACGACGAAACCGGCACGTTGCCCGACAAGTCGTTGAAGACCTGGTAGGTGTAAACGTAGTGCGCCCCGATCGACGGGTCCGTGCCGCTTAGGCCGTAGTTCCCCGGCGCGTACACGGCATACTCGACGTCCACATCGAGCGTCGCGCCTCCGCTCGTGGCATAGAACTGCTGAGTCCCCTGCCAGGCGGGCATGGCGTTCGGATCGCTCACCAGAGGTCCGCCCCATGCCGACACGCCGACCAGAAACACGATGCCAACGCCCACGACGACCCTCTTCGCGCCCGACCATGAGTTGACCATCGGACCTCTCCCTTTTTACCGTCTGCCCCTGATGCTCATGTCTCTGCTCCCATCGGTGCGGCCCCTCGGCCGCCCGGTTCCAACAAAAAAGGGCGACCTTCGGAAGAAGTTCCCTCCGAAAGTCGCCCACGCACGGTCCCTCTAGACCGGTGTCGGCATGCTGGTTCCTGGCCCGCCTTGGCGAGCCTTCGGTTCGGGCCGCCTGCATCCCCGCAACGCGGCCCTTTGTTCAGCCTCCCTTTTCTTCCGGCGGCGCCGTGCCGCAGGGCGCATCTCGAATCATCTCCCTTTAGCGAACAGGCTGCCCCGCCCTCCGGCGGGCCAGCCCATTCCCCCAAGGTCACCATGTATAATACCCGGAATCCCGAAAAAAGCAAGCGAAATTTTTCTTTTTCTCGCCCTCCAAAGCCTGTTTTCGGCCAAGCCTTTGGATGTACTGGCAACGCGGAACTCGGAACGAGGAATGCGGCCCCTCGACCATGCTCCCCGTCGAGAGCCTCTCGTTCGACCCAGAGGCTCTCGACGGGTGGGTCGAACGAGGGCCGCCCTGAGCGAGGTCGAAGGGCGGAACGAGGAATAGAAAACAGCAAACGACAAACAACAATGACCAAATCGCGGCGACTCTACTTCGCCCGCCGAAGCAGCCGGCGGGCTGCGAAGAGCGGGAGCCGAGAAGTGGGCATTGTCGTTTGCAGTTTGCCGTTTGACGTTAGACTTTGGACTTTGGACCTTGCACTTGGGACGCCTTTCCTTCGTCCCTTCTCAGGCGTCCAGCGAGGTCAGCCCCTTGCGGATGGCATACTTCGTCAGTTCCGATATGCTGTTTAGGTTAAGTTTTTGCATCAGGTGTCGCCGGTGCATCTCGACGGTCTTGGGGCTGCGGCTCAGGTCGCGGGCGATCTGCTTCGTGTTCTTCCCCTCGGCGACGAGTTGGAGGATCTCCCGCTCCCTCGGCGTCAGGCCGTGCCCGTCGGGACCCTTCCGCCCCCTGCTTTCGTCCAGCAAGGCTTTGGTCACGAACCCCACCACCTCCGGACTCAGGTACGTCTGCCCCGCGAGGACGGTCCGCATGGCGTGCAGAAGTTCCTTCACATCGCACGTCGCCAACAAATACCCGGACGCGCCGGCTTTGAGCATCTCCGTCACCATCTCGGCGTCCGCACGAATCGAAAGAGCGACCACCTTGGTATTCGGCGCATGGGTCTTGATCTGGCGGGCCGTCTCGATGCCGTTCAGTTCCGGCATCGTGACGCAAATCAACGCGACGTCCGGCCGAAGTTCGCGCGCGGCCCGAACCGCCTCGCGACCGTTGGCGGCCTCGGCAACGACCTCCACCCCTTCCTGGCGCTCGAGCAGGGCACGCAACCCCTGCCGCATCAGGTTGCAGTGCTCCCCCACCAGAATCCTTATGCCCATGCTTCCCCCACTCATACCGCGCACACAGGGGCCTTTACCCCTGCCGGCGCGGGTTAGGCACCTGTGGATGTGCAGCAGGCTAAAAGTGTCCTGCTATCACTATATCCAGTATCGCATAGCCTCTCGACTTGCGCGATACAGCATATTCCTGTATTTCGTGCCGCCTTTCCCTTATTGCATCCCGGGGGGCCAGACCCTCGCCAGAAAATAGCCCACCAGCCCCTGCCGCGCCGGCGGACCTTTCCCCCTTTCCCTTCCGGCCGACCCTACGCTTCCCCTCCGGGGAGTGCCGGAGCGGATCTGGCACGCTGTGTCAACTGTATGGCACGGCGGGCAGCAGCGCCTGTCACACCTTCTTTCTTGCCCTTGGCCCCTAAATATAGGACGGCAGCGGGGCTTTCTCGTGCCCTGCTGCCGTCCTTTTTCCCGGTTCAGCGTCTGCGGCCCAAGAACCTCAGGCCGATTCGGTCGCCTTCTCCGCCTTCTCCGCCTGCTCGGCCGTTTCCGCCTTCTCCGCCTCGGCCACCAGCCGAATGTCTCGGCGCATCCACAGGCTCAAGGCGAGGAGCACCGGCCCGATCACCAGGAAGATCGGTCCGAAGATGAGATAACGTTTCCCCACGCTGGCACGTGCCTCGGCGGCAGCACTCAGCGCCGCGTAGTTTTCGTTTTTACCGATAGGCTCGCTCTTCAATTGGTACCCGCTGGCCCCCAACGCCATCAATTTCCCGTCCTTCCACTCCAGGGCTTCCGTACCGTCCTCGATGAGCCACCATTTCCCGTCCTCGGCCTCGACAAGTTCCCACTTTTTCTCAAGGCCGTCCTCGCCCGGCTCGGTGAAGATCGGCCCAAACCGCCCCTGACCGCTCGTCAGTTTCGGAATCGTCGCCAATTTCCAGGGCCCGGCGACCAGGCATACGACCGCAAGGATGGCGCACACGCTGCCAACCACCAAGGCGGGAATCCACAACACTTTCTTCGCGCCCAGGTGATGGGCGGCGCGGGCGTAGGCGTCCATGGGCGGCCGGGCCTTCGGCCTGGCGCGCAGCGCGCCGCGCTTGGCGGCGCCGAGCCCCGCGGCGGCATCGGAGGCCGCCGGCGCGCCGGACGCCTTGTCCGCCATAGCCCCACCGGCGACGGCGGACCGCTCGGCCTGAACCGCGCGCATCTGGCTCACGAGGTCGCCCGCCGCCCCGGCGGCCGGCACCTTCACCTCGCGCCCGCACGCGTCACAGGCAAACGTCCGACCGGCCATCGCCTCGTCGGCCGAATGCTCCCGCCCGCACTCGCACTTGACGTTGATCGCCACCCGCGTTCTCCTTGGATCTCGGCCCCGGTTTTCACCCACTCCTACAGCGCTACTTGACCATTTGCGCGGTGGGTCTCCGCCCCCACCGCGCAAGAAATAGCGTTCTCGGCCCGTGGCGCGGCGGGTACCCCTCGACTCCGCTCGGGACAGGCTCCGACCCGCCGCGCAAAACGGCATTGTAGTGCTATTGTACGAACGAGAATTTCGTCTGTCACACACCTTTTTCGTTTGAGGCTCCCGCGGCCATGCGCCGGCCGCTGCGGCGCCGGGCTCGCCCCCCGTCGCCACCTTGGCCTCGGCGCCCGCCCGCTGACACTGTTTCACCCGGCGGGCGTCCCCGCGACCTTCACACGCAAGCCCAGGGATTCGAATCCCTGGGCTTGGCGCCGCGCTGAGCCCATCGCCCCCCCCCCGCAGCACCGAGGCGGGGGCAAAAAGCCTTTCGCCGGGCGGCCGGCCCCGCTACAATCCTTTCCGGGACCTGAATAGGACTCACCCGGAAGCGTCTAATGGACGGAGCCAAAGAGCAATCCGCAAGGCCCGCCCCGGACGGGCGGGCCGGGGCGACCGAGGCGGCCCGCGATGCCGAGGCCGCCCGTGACGCCGAATTCGTCGAACGCCTTAAGAAGGGCGATTCCCGTGCCTTCGACGACCTGTTTCGGCGGCACCGCGAGGCGGCGTACCGGATCGCCTACCGCCTGCTCGGAAACGCCGAGGACGCCCTCGACGTCGTCCAGGAATCGTTCATCCATGTCTTGCGGGGCATCGGAAGTTTCCGGGGGCAGTCGAGTTTCCGGACGTGGCTTTTTCGGATTGTGACGCACGCGGCCCTGGACTGGAGGCGGTGTCGTGCGGTGCGTTCGGCGGCCAGCCTCGACGCGGAGTCGAGCCCGGAACCTGCGGCCACGGGCGAGCGGCGCCGTTCGCCGACCGACGAAACCGCCGCCGCCGACTTGAAGGAGGCCATCGACAAGGCCCTTATGAACGTGTCGGAAAAGAATCGCGTCGCCCTCATCCTCTATGCCCTCGAGGGAATGTCGTACCAAGAGGTGGCGGAGGTGCTCGGCATCAGCGTCGGCACCGTCATGAGCCGAATCTTCAACGCCCGCCAGCGGTTGCGCGAACTGCTGGCGTCCGAGATCGGATGACGACCATGGATTGCGACGAAATCCGAACGATGCTGGCCGGCTACGCCGACGCGGAACTGGCGGCGCTGGAGCAGGAGGCCGTCGAAGCGCACCTGGCGCACTGCGGCCGGTGCCGGGCCCTCGTCGCCGACCAGAAGCGCGTGCAGAGAGTTCTGGAATCCTACGCCCCGCCTCCCGTTCCGGCGGAGCGGTGGAGCGCGATGTCGCGGCGTCTGGCGGACGAACTCGCCGGCCGCGAACACGCCGACCTCGTGACGCAGCACCGCCTCGACTCGCTGGACGACCTGGAGGACGAATCCCCCGCCGAGCCCCGCGAAACCCGCGTGCCGGGGACGGAAGCACCCGGTCAGGCGCGATCGGCCATGGCACATGCCTTGGCGGGGAACGTGACCGCCCGCTCACGCGGGCGGCTCGAAAAGCTCACCCTGCGCGGCGCGGCCCGCCGGCCGCGCTTTGCGTGGGTCGCCCACGCCGTCGGGGCGATCGCCGCCGCCGTCCTCATCGCCGTCGGCATCGCTACGGTTCTCCGGACGACGGACTTCGATCTGGCGCCGGACGCGCTCGCGACCCAGGCCGACGTCGAAATCCACGAGGTGGAGGTGATGGACCCCAACTACAATGTCATCGTGTACGCCGGCGGAAAGAAGGACTTGGCTTTTATGTGGGTCGAGCCCGTAGAGAGGCCGAACTGAAAGGATGATCATGAATCCGCGCATGAGCAGGCAATGCCTGATGGCGATGGTGATCCTCGGGCTGGTGGGATGGGCCGCAGCATCGCCCGCCTCGGCCGAGAGCGTGACCTTCAAGGTCCTCGGCATCCGCGCCACGAACGAGGAAAAGCCGCACATCGACCCGGAACTCGAGCCGCTCAAGAAGGACCTCGCCCGGTCCGGCTACAACAGTTTCCATGTGGAAGCCAAGCCGCGCGTCACGGCGGAGATAGGCGAGTCGACCGAGGTGGCCCTGATCGAGGACTTTGCCGTCCGGCTCGAACCGCAGGAGCAGACCGACACGGGCGTCAAACTCCTGGCGACGATGATCCATTACGAGAAAGACAAAGACGGTAAACGCATCGCCCGCGTGCTCGAGCGCGCCACGATGACCATCCGAAAGGGCAAGTTCCTTCTTCGAGGCGGATGGGGATTGAAGAAGGGGGTGCTCATCACGCTGGTCGCGGCGGAATAGCGAAGCACACACCGGCCGCGCACCGTCAGGCGGACGCACGCCCGGACGGCGCCGCCGCCACCTTCAACCGATCCCGTTCCTTCCGGCTTATCCGCAGTTCCATCCTTGTCCCCTTCCAGGACCCTCGTCCCAAAAGAGGACAATTCTACTTTGCGGAAACCGGACATTATCACTTTGCGGCGACAACCCATTGACGCGAGCATCAGCGCGGTGTATCCTAGACGACAGTGGCTCATTGCTATGCTGTACACGGCCGTCAAAGGTGTCTTTGGCATTTCCGGACCAACAGGACTCCTGCACGACGAAATGAACATCGAAAGGATCCCGTACATGAGAAAGAGAGCCCCGTTCGACCAAACTGCCATGGCCCGCCACGGTTTCGCCGCACGGACCCTCCTGCTATGGGTCCTCGTGATGGTGCTCTGGAACGCCATAGACCTGATCGCAGCCGAGTCCAAGGACGATACGCTTGGTGTTCACATCGTCGTCAACCTCTCGCTCCCCCCGGTAGCCTCCGGCGTCCAGAAAGCCTACTCCGAGGAGTTCTGCCGCAGATGCAAATCGTTCTTCGAAGGCTTATTCGGCACCAGCAACGTCGAGGTGACTGTCGGCGGTTCGCGGCCGGCCGACAGCAAGAAACGGTTCCTCTTCACCATTTACCAGACGCTGACCGTCAAACTGAGCACCGCACGGCCGTACCATTTAGAAGGCACCGTGACGAAGGGAGGATTGGAAATGGGGCCTGGGCGCGAAGAAGGTTACACCGCCACCGGCACGCTGCGACGCAGCGAATCCTGCAAATTCACCGACCTGCGCGGAGGAAAGACCATCAGTTGGCAGGCCGCCGACGAAATCTCCTTTGAGGGCCGGGACGTAGGAATCTACCTGGATACCGGGTTGCGAGGAGGTGGGTCTCCCGAGGGCGCCCGGCAGAGCGCGCTGAATCATGCCCTGGATGCCATGGCCAACGGCAATCTCGGCACCGGTTTCTGGTACTATCATTTCGTAAAGGCCCGCGTGGTCCGCGTGTATCGCGATGAGGTCGCCTGGCGGAAATTTCAGGCCAATACCCTCCAGAAGTCCTACGGCAAGGCTGTCAAGCCGGAGCCGTCGTTCCTGTTCGCCGAGATTGAAATTGTCAATAACCTGCCCGCCGCTCTTAACACGCCCTCGGCCGAGTTCCAGTGGAGCGGAAGCACTCCCGCCATCACCAACAACGGGACCGAGTACAAGTGGTATGAATATGCTTGCGAAGCCGAAGTGCCCTATATGCTGATGCCGGGCTCGCTGGCCCGCGTCATCTGTCCGGTGGACAAGAGTGGGGTGGGTGACTGGTCGTTCACCCGCCGCGATCCCGCTCGCGGCCAGGACCTGGTGCCCCGTCTCATGGATGTGTGCCTTGGCCGATGTTTCCCTGAGCGCGACCAGGCTTGGTTGGACCAGCATCTCGCCGGCCTGAAGGATGCGGATGTCGCCGTCCGCAGGACGGCAGCCAAGGCCTTCCGCGAAACGCTCGTCCCCGAGGCGGTCGAAGCCCTTCAGGCCGCCTTGCAGGACGCCGATAATGAGGTACGCACAAATGCATTCGAGTCCCTGGTCCCCTTGGGCCTGCCGGAGGTTGCTCCATACGCGGTACAGGAACTTGGTGACCCGCGAAGCACCCCGCGAAGGGCCAAGGAAGCCCTTAGCATCATCGGCCTGCCTGCATTCGACGCCATCGCCAAGGGACTAACCGATGACAACCCGGTGGTCCGCCAGGAATGTGCGCGCCTGTTGGCGGACTGGCCTTCCAGAAAAGCTGTTGACCCCTTGATCGGGGCCCTTCGGGACGCCAACGCCTCGGTCCGCGCTGCTGCGGCGGATGCTCTCGGTGGGCTGGGCGATCTCCACGCCGTCAAACCTCTTGAGAAGGCCCTTACTGATCCGGATGCCTATGTGGCACGGGCCGCTCGCTCGGCCCTCAACAACTTGACCCGCAAATAGAAGGCTGGCCTTTATTATCATCAGTGAAATTCCTTGGCCTGGTTTGTGGAATACCTCTTCATCTGTTCTAATCCCACAACGCAGTTTGGCACGCCTCGCCTACGGGCGGGCGGGCGGCGCGAGGAGCGGCAATTCCTTTTCTTTCAAGAGGACGGCGGTGCGGCCGTCGCGGCGAACGGCGGCCTGGGCGCGGACTTCGCCGCAAACTTCAGTCGCCCGGAAGACCTCTTCACTCGCCCGGCCGAGTGAGACGCGGACACCCCCTGACCTCGGCGATGGGCTGAAAATCGGGAACGGGGCGGCTTTTGCGGAATGGATAGAGGACGACGAGGAACGGGTCTCCCGGCGCGGCCTTGACGCGGAGCCATTGCTCCAGTTTGCCCTCACCCGGTCCGGCTACAACAGTTTCCATGTGGAAGCCAAGCAGCGCATCACGGCGGAGATAGGCGCGTCAACCGAGGCGGCCCTGATCGAGGACTTTGCCGTCCGTCTCGAACCGCAGGAGCAGACCGACACGGGCGTCAAACTCCTGGTGACGATGATCCATTACGAGAAAGACAAAGACGGTAAACGCATCGCCCGCGTGCTCGAGCGCGCCACGATGACCATCCGAAAGGGCAAGTTCCTTCTTCGAGGCGGATGGGGATTGAAGAAGGGGGTGCTCATCACGCTGGTCGCGGCGGAATAGCGAAGCACACACCGGCCGCCCGCCGTCAGGCGGACGCACGCCCGGACGGCGCCGCCGTCACACCGACTCCTCGGATCCCCGCGACGCGGTTTCCTCGAGGTACTGTGCGATGAGGCGAGTCTTGTCGCCGACATCCGCCCCCAATCGCAACAGGTCGCCGAAGACCTTCCCACCGAGGACAAGGAGCGCCGACAGGATAAGCCCGCCCACAAACGCCAGAACGCCCACGAGCGGATTGCCTTGCCTGGCCACAACGATCAGCGAAGCCAGGCCCACCAGAAACACGACGGCCCCGAGTCCGACGCCGAGGCCGAATACGATCGGGGCCATCAGGCGAAGCAGACCGTAGGGGCTCGTCCGCGCCGCGATCCGCTCAATCGTCGTCGCGGAACCGCGCAAAGGCGACGGGGAAGGCGTGGCGCTTCGGCTGAGGGCGGCCGCGACGAGTTCCACCGGCACCGCTCCGCCGACCGGCCCCGCGGACGCCACCGGATCGCCCTGTAGTGTCATACTACAGGGCTCGCCCGGAATCACCACCACCGCACCGCATTGCGGACATCGGGCCTTGCGTCCAGCGGCCGACTCCGGCGCCTCGATCGCTTTGCCGCAGCCCCCGCACGTCGTCGTGATGGGCATCCTTCGCGCCCCCACTCCCCCCGTCGGCAGGGAATTCTATACCGGATTTCTGAATCAGGCAACAATCCTCGGACGGCAAGTAGGGGGGTGCGCGCCGGTCAGTTTTTCTGGGGGCTGAGGTGCGCGTCCACGAATTCCAGCACGCGCCGGCGACTCTCGTCGCTCAACTCCGTGAACGTCAGGCCCACCTCGTAAAGTTCCGGGTCGATGCGGCTCGTCCGGCACCAGACGATCCGCGCCTTGGCGACCACCGGCT
>Ga0315289_10015107_pt1 | contig 10729 bp, 6 predicted proteins | sample YL17G11_40_MG_FD_203452 | JGI IMG/M metagenome (GOLD analysis project Ga0315289, IMG submission 203452) | Sediment microbial communities from Yellowstone Lake, YNP, Wyoming, USA - YL17G11_40 | ecosystem: Environmental > Aquatic > Freshwater > Lake > Sediment | place: USA: Wyoming | collected...
GCGCGGAAGAGAAATTGAAATTTTCCATAGCGGCCAATTGTGGCCGGGCCCGCGCAGGCATCTTAGATGTCGGCGGGCATTCGATTCCGACCCCGGTCTTCATGCCGATCGGCACCAGGGGCTCGGTGAAGACAGTTTCGAATGCGGAACTCGAGGCGCTTGGCGCCAAACTGATATTGGGGAATGCTTATCACCTGTATCTCCGCCCCGGGCAGGAATTGATAGGCAGGCTCGGCGGACTGCACGAATTCACGGGATGGCGCGGTGCTTACCTGACCGATTCCGGCGGATACCAGGTTTTTTCCCTGAAGACCCTGAACGATGTCGATGATGGTGGAGTCAGCTTTCAATCGCATATCGATGGTTCGCGACACAGATTCACTCCCGCGGGCGTGATCGATATTCAAGTTGCCCTGGGGGCCGAAATCATCATGCCGCTCGATGTCTGCAGCCCATTTCCGGTGGATGAGAGAACCTCCGACTCTGATATGAGGCGCACGGTCAGATGGGCAGGAGAATCATTTCGGCATTTCGATTCTCGGGGCAGCCAGGGACAAACGCTTTTTGCCATCGTCCAGGGCTCAATCTATGTCGATCAACGCTTGCAGTGCCTGGAGGAAGTGCTCAAGCTTGAGCCTCCCGGACTTTCCATCGGGGGATTGTCGGTAGGGGAGCCTAAGGAGGAGCGAACCCGGGTGCTTAAAAATATCATGCCGCATTTCCCCGATGAACTGCCTCGCTACCTGATGGGGGTAGGCACACCGGAGGACATCATCGAAGCGGTTGCCCTGGGAGCGGATATGTTCGATTGCGTTATGCCGACGCGCAATGCTCGCAACGGGACCCTGTTCACGCGCTTTGGAAGGATGATCATAAAAGCCGCCCGCTACGCCGATGACTCCAGGCCGATTGATTCCGAGTGTAGTTGTCAGGCGTGCGGGGGATACGCCAGGGCATATATCAGGCACCTTCTATCGGTTGGCGAAATTCTGGGCTTTCGGTTGGCGACCTTGCACAATCTTCACTTTTACCTCGATATGATGCGTCAAATTAGGGAGTCGATAAGCGAAAGCAGATTCGAGTCCTTCAGCCGCCGATTTCTTGAGAATCTGTCCCTCGGCGTGGAGCAATTGACTTAGATCAAGCTGATGGCCGTCCGTACGGACGGGCGCCCGCGGGGGCGTCGCGCGTTTGTCCCTATTCTTGCCGCCTTGGCGCCTTGGGCTCCGGTTCCCGACAGCCGTCGTGGCCGGCCCGGAGGGTCGCGGGCGAGCTTTCTGCGACGCGATACCTGAAATCATTTGACCGCAATCTTTCCTCGTGCTAATAATCTCGAGATGAGCCTTAGTGAGCCCGATTTCCCCGGCAAGAGGGTGCAGGGGCGGAACTGTTTTCTTTGCGGCAGAGAGAATACGCGAGGGTTGGGCATACCGTTTTATTTCGATGGCGACGTTGTCCGGGCCGCTTTTGTTCCGGGGCCTCATCTCTGCGGGTTCGAGGGAATCGTCCATGGGGGGATCATTTTCGCGCTTGCCGATGAGGCCATGATGCATCTCATCTGGGCTTTGGGTTTGCGGGCTGTCACGGCCGAGGCCGAAATCCGATATCATAATTACGCCCGGATTGACTGCAGACTCAGGGTCGACGCCCGGATGGAGTCTCAAGCGCCTCAACTGGTCAAGGCCGTAAGCGTTATCGTCGACGACGAGAATCGCCTGATTGCCACAGTTCGCGGCAAGTTCCTGACCGTGGCCTCAAAAGACAATGAGAAATTTAATAAGGCGTTTTAGGCGAAGTCAGACTTTTAGGGCGCGGCTGTTGAGGCGGGTGTTATTTCTTCTCATCTGCCTTGCTTTCCTGATCGGGGTATTGATATATGTCCCTGGCGTCTTTGCCGACGAGCTTGACGATATCAGGTCGCGCGGCGTCATGTATATCGGTACCGACGCCACCTACCCGCCGTTCGAATACGCCGACGAGAAGACGCGTGAAATCGTCGGCTTCGATATTGACCTCATACGCGCAGTCTGCGATAACCTGGGACTGCGCGCCGAATTCATAGTCGTTCCATTCGATGGTATCATCTCCGGCCTCAATTCTCGAAAATACGATTGTCTTATTTCCGCCATGACTATCACGCCTGAAAGGAGCGAGGCGGTTCTTTTCAGCGAACCTTATTACGATGCCGGCCAGTCTATCGCAGTCCCTGTAGACGATCATGCCATCAAGTCGCTTAGCGATCTTGACGGCAAGCGAATCGGGGTCCAGCTGGGCACGACCGGCGAGATGTTGGCGAATAAGATCAAGAACGCTCGGGTCAAATCGTTCGATAACATCGGAGATGCTTTTCGCGACATGGCCAACGGCAATCTTGACGCCATCATCAACGACAAGCCGGTGTCCCAGCGAATAATACTTGTTCGGGACAAGGCCAAGCTGGTGGGGCCGACTCTGACCAGCGAGCGCTACGGCATCGCCATGCGCAGGGGTGAGGAGCGACTCAAGCGCGCCGTCGATGAAGCTATCGTGGAGCTCAAGGCACAAGGGATTTTTGCGGACATAAATAAGAAATGGTTCGGAACTCCCGTAATACGCGAACCTCCGAAATCGTTCGCGGCTACGATCTGGGGCATCTTGATTTATCTGGCCCCCGCCGTTCCCATGACGATCCTTGTCACCATCTGTTCGTTCATTCTGGCCGTCGGGCTGGGTATCGCTGCGGCGCTGGTCCGTTTAGGCGGCGGACTCATTGTCAGCTCCATCGCCAAGATCTATTCGGACGTTATCCGCGGGGTGCCGCTCATCGTGCAGATATTCTTCATATATTTCGGTCTTGGCTCGATTTTTCATCTGGGCGAGTTCTGGGCTGGCGTCATTGCCATCGGAATCTGTTATGGGGCCTATCTGGCCGAAATATTCCGGGCCGGCATTCAGGCCATACCTCGCGGGCAGTCGGAGGCCGCCCTCTCGCTGGGAATGAGTCGCTGGCAGGTCGACCGCCACGTAATAATGCCCCAGGCGGTCCGAATAGTTATTCCACCGCTTGCCAACGAGCTCATCGCCTGTCTGAAAGACTCCTCGCTTGTCTCCATAATTGGCCTCCGCGAATTGACCAGGGCCGGACGCGAGTATCTTTCATGGTCGTACATCGATTTTGCCACCTGGCTCATGGTGGGAGTGCTGTATTTGATGATGACCCTTGCTTTGGCAAGGGTGTCACGAGTCATTGAAAGGCGCTACAGGATTCCGGGGCTGGGGGCGCAGTGATGGCGGCGGTCGTTCAAGTGCGCAACATTGTGAAGACCTTCGGCAGCATCAGGGCCGTCGACGACGTCTCTCTCGACGTGGAGAAGGGGGAGGTGATTGTTATAATCGGCCCCTCAGGTTCCGGTAAGTCGACATTCCTGCGATGCCTTAACGCGCTGGAAAGAATCGACTTCGGCCAGATTATTATCGGTGGTGAAATTCTCAGGGGTGACGTTAGGAGAATTCACGATATCCGCCTGGAAATCGGCATGGTTTTTCAGCAGTTCGACCTCTTCATGCACCTGAATGCGCTCGATAACCTGATTCTGGCGCAGCACGTCGTCCGCAAGCGCAGTAAGCAAGAGGCGGAGCGGGTTGCCCGCGACTATTTGGCGAGGGTCGGACTTTCGGACAAAGCAGATTCTTTTCCGGCCCACCTTTCCGGCGGCCAGAAGCAAAGAGCGGCTATCGCCCGCGCCCTTTGTATGAATCCCAAGGTGATGCTTTTTGACGAGCCTACTTCGGCTCTCGATCCCGAAATGATCGGCGAGGTCCTCGATGTGATGAAGAGCCTCGCCGCCACCGGCATGACCATGATTGTGGTCACTCATGAAATCGGCTTCGCCCGCGAGGTCGCCAATCGAATCGCATTCTTCGAGTCGGGGAAAATAGTCGAATCGGGTCCGGCCTCTGAAATTCTCAACGCCGCCACTCACCCTCGCACGATGGAATTCTTGTCGAAGGTTCTGAAATGAAGCTTGTTTTCGCGCTGGCGCTCCTGGTCTTCCTTATCACCATTTCCTTTGCCGATGAGCCCTATTTTCAGCAGAAGGTGAACTATAAAATCAAAGTCGATCTCGATCCCGGGACAGCGAAACTTTCGGGTACCGAAACCATCTTCTATACCAACAATTCCCCCGACACTCTGCACGAGATATATTTCCATCTATACTATAATGCTTTTCGGCCGGGAAGTTATCTCGACCTGAGATCGAGGGAAGATGGCGACTATGGCATTGCTCTGGCGCCGCCCCGCAATATCGGATTCGTGAACATAGACCTTCTGAAGGTCAACGGCCTTAAGGCCGATACCTTTTGCATTGATAACACCATCATGAAGGTACCTTTGAATGTGTCGCTCTTGCTCGGGGATTCTCTCTATTTCTATATCGAATTCACAAGCCAGGTGCCGGCCGCGGGGAATAGGACTGCCCATGACAGTATCCATTTCGATGTCGGCCAATGGTATCCCAAACCGGCCGTTTACGACCGCCGCGGATGGCATGCCAATCAATATTATAGCGAAACTGAATTCTTCGCCGATTATGCCGATTACGATGTCGAAATCACCCTTCCGGCGAACTACATTGTCGCCCATTGCGGGACCCTCCTGAACGAATCCGAGATTTACGGAGGCAGGTTGCCGGTTCCTGACGGCGATTCAATCATAGTTGACGCTCTTAAGCAGATCGTCAAGGATTCCTTGAGAGCCGACGCACAGGCAGGCATTTTCCCGGCGGAATCGGTCCCAGGAATCTCCGATTCCCTGATGAGTGGTTTGCCCCAGAGCAACCATGAGCTCAAGACCTGGGAAATCCGCGCTGAGAACATTCACGATTTCGCTTTCTCCGCGGATCCCAATTTCATGGTCGATATTTGCCGCAGCAATGAAACGCTCATTAAGACCTATTATACCAAAGCCGTCGAGGACAGATGGCGGCGTCATGCGGCCGATTACACGAGGAAGACGATAAAATTATATTCCGACCTTTACTACCCTTTCCCTTACCGGCAATATTCAGTGGCCCTTTCTGTTGTCAGCGGTGGAATGGAATACCCCGATTTTTGCCTGATCTCGGGCAAATACGGCGCCGATAATAGATACGATACCAGCCTGGAATCGACGATTGCGCATGAAGCCGGCCACGCCTGGTTTTACGGGATCCTCGGCTTTGACGAAACCGAGGAAGCTTTCCTGGACGAAGGGCTGACATCGTTTGCCACGACTCAGTACCTCGAGCATTACTACGGGCGCTTCAAGAATAATTTCATTTATGAAAAATGGTGGCAGAGGAGATTTCTGCCCAACGGAAACGACCGCAACGATAACCAGAAACGATATATTCAGAAGGCGATTTCCCGTACCGAAGACAACCTGAACACTCCGGCGGCGTTTTTTAAGGACGGCCGGACGTATTACGACGCGTCCTATTACAAGGCTTCCTCGGTTTATTTCATGCTTCAATACACGCTGGGAGACGAGGGATTCGACCGCTTCATGAAAACGCTATTCCGGCGCTGGACATTCAAACACCCTTATCTCTCCGATGTCAAAGCCATTGCCGAGGAAATATATGGGGGAAACCTCGATTGGTTTTTCAGCCAGTGGTTCAATACCACCTGGACACTTGATTACTCCCTGGAGAAATTCAAGACGCAGAAGCGAATCTCTGATGCTATTCCCACATTTGAAACCAATGTCAGCGTCAAAAGAATTGGCCGCTGTATCTCCCCGCTCGATTTGACGTTTTATTTCAAGGATGGCCGCACAGATACCGTTCCGGTCCCCATATCCGCATGGCTCGACAATCAGATATTTTTCGATACGACTCTCTTATTTTCTGCGAAACCGTCGCAGGTCGTAATCAATCCCGATCTCCGCTTAGCCGACGTCAACCGTCTCAACAACTCTTCGGGCCTTCCTCCCGTCAACTATCAGTTCATGATTCCGAAGTTCATATATCCGCAGAATTATATCGAATACTATACCGGCTCTTATACCGTGGCCCATAATCCGACCTTCTGGTATAATTCCATCGATGGGGTCAGTCTGGGATACGCCGCCAAGGGGTCATATCTGGAGATTCTTAGAATGGTCCAGATTCAGGCCTCTCTGGGGCTTCAGAGCGGCAAGATGAATTATAGCGCAGAATACGACGATGTTTTTCAGGCCTCGCATCCGCAGGTTTCCTATTATCTGGGCTCAAAAGAGTGGGAGGGGCGGGGGCGCCAGGAAATAGGCCTGCGCTATAATCCCTACGATGCGGAAGCCCTGAATGCCACCCAGGCAGACCTTTCGTTGAAACGCATCTACTTGTATGATGCCCGCTATCTCTATGGCGATGGCTGGTCTGGCGGAGGCGTGAATACGATCGAGGCGAGTCTCGGACAGAAACTGACTCAGCGTTACTCCAGCGTCGTCCTCCAGGGCGCCTTAACTTCATCATTCCTTGGAAGCGACTACAATTTCAGGCGTCTCGCGGGCGGGCTTGGCGTCTACGTCTCGGCTATAGGGTATGGGGAAACGCGGCTTCTCGTCAAAGCCGGCAGATCCGATGGCGAGACGCCGCTGCAGCGGCGGTTTTACCTCTCCTTTGCCGACCCTTATGATACCTGGGATTCGCCGCTTTATCGCAGCCGGGGCACGTTGCCGGACCGCTGGAAGAATGATGGTCATCTTTTCAAGCCCGGCGGAGCCGGTCTCAATGGATACGTCAATCTCGGCGCCTCAGGTACCAGAATGATGTCTTTGAAAGTCACGAACGATCTTCCCCGAATGAATTTGCCGGTCCGAATCCCATATATTTCGAAGCAGGTCGGCCGGATCAGTTCCGAGGTCTATTTCGCCGGAGGGTGTGTCTGGGATGACACGCTCGATGTCGGATTCGACGATTTCCTCTGGGAAGCGGGCTTACACCTGAGTTATCCGATCCCTTATCTTGATAGGTTCATTGAGGAGAATAGATTGAGTTTGTATCTGCCGCTTTGGCTTTCCAATCCGCCGGACGGCAACAAAAGCATAGAGTGGCGATGGCTCATCAGCTTTACCCCTTAGGAGGACATAATGTACGGGAAAGTAACGCTCGCGATTGCTCTGGTCCTGATTTCGGCGATCGATCTTTCGGCTCAAAACCGGGATATCAAAATCAATATCTACAGTGGCGGCTTCTCCCAGGTCACCGAGACCAGAGATGTCGACCTTAAGAAAGGGCTTTCGGCATATGAGCTCTATGACATCGCCGAAAAAATCGACCCCGGCTCGATTTCGATAGGCGGCGACGGCCTGGAGATCAGGAATCTCGATTATCGCTATGATTTCGTCTCCGCCGAGCGGCTGCTGTACAAGTTCATCGGCAAGGAGATTCAGTTCCAGAAGGGCGATTCTTTGGTCAAAGGGATTCTACTGCGTTATGATGATAAATACCTATTCCTGGCGGCCCAGGGGTGGCCCGGCCCGGTGTCTATTTACGAGCGCGATGAGTTGAAGCATATCGATCTCCCGACATTGCCTGAGGGTCTCGTCAGTCGCCCCATGATAAACGTCGTCGCCAGCTCCGACAAATCGGGGACTCGGCCTATCACATTGTCCTATCTCACCGAAGGCTTGGGCTGGAATGCCGAATATCGACTTGCATACGGGGGCAAGGACGAGGCCAAGTTCTCGGGATGGGTGAAGCTCGATAACCAGTCCGGCATTTCTTTTCCCGACGCCAGCGTAATCCTCGTCGCCGGGCAACTGGATCGCGAAAAATCGTCTGGCGGATCGTCAACCAAATCCGAGGAGGGTGTAGCCCAGGAAGCCGGCAAGTCGCCTCTTGAACCGCTGCTTGATTATCACCGCTATGAGCTCCCCTTCAAATCGTCGCTGGGCGAAAAGGAAACCAGGCAGGCGGCGCTTTTTCAGGCGACTTCCATCAAGGTCGACCATTATTATAAGTACCAATGGTCCGAGACCAAATCCGATGTCAAGTCGCTGGTCTCGTTCAAGAACGAGCCCAAATCAGGGCTGGGGTTCCCGCTGCCCCCTGGACGAATCAGCATTTACGACCGCAGCACGGATGCTTTTCTCGGTTCGGGGACGTTCGATGGGGCCGCCGCTGGAGAGAAGGCTGAGTTATTCATGGGGACCGCCTTCGATGTCAAGGCTGAGAGAAAGCGGACCGACCACAAGAAGATTGGGCGCAATAAGAACAGCGATACTTTCGAAATCAAAATCCGCAATCACAAAGTGGACGAAATCAGAATCGTCGTCTCCGAAGAACTCTACGGCTATTGGGACATAATCGAGAAGAGCGACGATTTCGCCAAGAAGGATTTCCAGACGATCGAATTCGACGTCCGCGTCCCGGCCGGCGCCGAGAAAGCGATCACCTACACCGTGGAATACGGATATTGATGAAGTCGCTGCTTCTTGCCATTATCGCCGCGTTAATGACGGCGAGCGCCGCCTCGTCTCCAAACGATACCAGCGGCGTTTACTGGGTATTTTTCAAGGACAAAGGGCCCGATAAAGAACCGCGCCTCGTTGATATTCAGAAGACGCTTTCCAGGCGCACCATTCTCCGCAGGCAGAAAGCGCTCCATTCCGAAATCGTTGTCGATACCACTGACTTGTCGGTTTTTGCGCTTTATAAGGATTCGCTGGGATATCTGGTTTCGAGCCTGCGCCGGGAAAGCCGCTGGCTGAATGCCGTCAGCGTAGTGATGCTTGCGGGTCAAATCGACGGGGTCAAGTCGCTCCCCTTCGTCGGCAGTATCATGCCGGTCAGGCGATCGAACCCCAACTCGACGAGGATCGAGCAGGTGGAGTCGTGGGAAGCTGGAGAAGACTCGTATGCTCTGCAGGACGCAAGCCTCGATTACGGCGCTTCATTTCGCCAATTGGAGCAGATAGGCGTCATCTGGGCCCACGAGCAAGGGTATCATGGCGAGGGTATTCTCGTCTGCTTCCTCGATACCGGCTTTCTCACTTATCATCATTCGCTAAATCAGATGGATATCGTGGCCGAGCACGATTTCATTCACGACGACGACTTCGTCGGTTTCGACCAGGTCCAGGATTTGCCCGGCCAACCCAATCATGGGACCGCCACGCTGTCGACTATCGGCGGCTACTACCCGGGCGAGTTGATAGGCCCGGCATTCGCGGCCTCGTACATTCTCTGCAAAACCGAAGAGACCGGCTCCGAGACGGCGGTCGAGGAGGATTATTATGTCGCGGCGCTGGAATGGGGCGAGATGCTGGGAGCCGATCTGGCATCATCGTCGTTAACCTATTCCGATTGGTACACCATCGACGATTACAACGGCCAGACCTGCCTGACCACCGTGGCCGCCAATATCGCTTTCCAGAAAGGGATGATTCTCTGTTCTTCCATGGGCAATGAGGGGCCCGGCAAATTCACCCTGGGGGCGCCCGCCGACTCTCGTTATTCATTGGGGATTGGGGCTGTGAATTCCGATGGCCTGCTTGCCGGGTTCTCGTCATGGGGACCTACGGCGGATGGCCGCATCAAACCGGACGTCTGCGCCCAGGGGGTGAGCATCATCGCCGCCACGCCTTATACGACTGATGGCTTCAGCAAGTGGAACGGCACGTCGCTGTCGTGCCCGCTGGCGGCGGGTGTCGTGGCTCTCGTCATCCAGGCGCACCCGGATTGGGACCCATCTCTGGTCAAAGATGCGGTCCGGGAAACGTCCGATCGCGCCGAGCGGCCCGATATCCGCTACGGCTGGGGTTTGGTCAATGCGGAGGATGCCATAAATTACCCGTCAATCTCCGGATATGCCACGGACGAACAAACCGGCCAAGCAATTGTGCCTGACATTTCTCTGAGGCTGAAGGTCGATTATCCTGACGAGACATTCCAGCCGGGGCAACTGAGGCCCTACAACAGTGGCCGCTGCGACAGCGCCGGTTTTTTCCAATTTGTCAACCTCGATTATGGCGATTACTTGATCGTTTTCACAAGAGAAAGGTATGATACCATTCAGGCCAGCCTGTCGATACCCCCGTCCCAGGAATTCGATGTCCACCTTAGGCGAAAATAGCCTCATGTCTCGTTTCAGTCCAGTTCGAGGGCTGTCGGAGGGGGGCGTCTTGCTTAAAATATCATGCCTGGCGTGCCACAAAAAGGAATAATAATTTTTACTAAGTGTCTGGCATTATTGACTTGACAGCGCATAACGTTAAGGGTAATATGACATTTGTCATAAACAACAAGTTGTTCTCTTGATGGAGGTAATTAAATGAAGAAGTTGGCTGTGGTAGTAATGGTGTTCACTTTGCTGCTTTCGTTCACGGCGGCGCTCTTGGCTCAGGAGAAAGCCGCTGAGCCCGTGAAGGTTGTCCACAAATATGTTGGCGCCGCCAAATGCAAGATGTGCCACAACAGTCCGGCTAAAGGCGAGCAATACAAGAAATGGACCGATTCCAAGCATTCCAAGGCGTTCGAGGTTTTGGGGACGCCAGAGGCTCTGGAGGTGGGCAAGAAGGCTGAGGTCGAAAAGCCCCAGGAGAGCGACAAGTGCCTTGTTTGCCACGTTACCGGTTTCTCGGCTCCTGCGGCAGCCAAGGATTCTACATTTACCCAGACAGAAGGCGTTGGCTGCGAGGCTTGCCACGGCCCCGGCTCCGCTTACAAGGATATGAAAGTCATGAAGGATAGGGCAGCAGCCATTGCGGCCGGCTTAAATATCCCCG
>Ga0315289_10015108_pt1 | contig 10729 bp, 12 predicted proteins | sample YL17G11_40_MG_FD_203452 | JGI IMG/M metagenome (GOLD analysis project Ga0315289, IMG submission 203452) | Sediment microbial communities from Yellowstone Lake, YNP, Wyoming, USA - YL17G11_40 | ecosystem: Environmental > Aquatic > Freshwater > Lake > Sediment | place: USA: Wyoming | collected...
CGTGATCATTGATGAGAGAATCCTATACACCGGGAGCATGAATTGGTCGAGCCATCGCGGCAGGCTGGAGACGGGCCACCGCTTCGAGGCCCCTGGATTCGTCAAGGCGTATCTGGAACTCCTGCAGGCCAAATACATCCGCCAGGCTGTAGTACTTGCCGATGGCTCACCGAGGGTGTGCCCGCACTGCAAAGGCTCGACCTGGGTCGTCAACCTGAGAAAACAACCACCCCAGTGGGACAAACAGGCCCTGAAGGTCGGCTGCTTGGAAAACAGGACAGGCGCCTGCCCCGGATTCTTGAGGGATATTGACGAGCGCCCGCCCTTCCCCGAGGCACCGACGTGCCAGCTCGACGGCCGCACCAAGTACAGGCGTGTTCGAAGCGGCAAGGGAGAGCAGTGGCAGTGCCCCAAGCATCCAAAGGGATGCGAGCGCTTCAAGGTTGTTCCGGGCGACCCGTGACGTCTCTGCTCGTGACAGTGCTGCTCCGAAGCCGAAACCGAAACCTCCGTCCATTATGCTCCAAGACCCCAATGGCGCCCACCTCCCCCCGCAATCGCCCCAATCGCGTCCATACTGTCGACCTCCCCCTTCTGAATCCGTTGTTGACAAATGGCAGGATTCATGTCATAATCCTACCAGATAAAAGCAAGCGCACTTTGGGAGATAACCCGTCAAATGACAATCCGTTTCCCCCTCGACACCCTGGCGGGGTCACGCCCTTCGTCCCTTCGCGCGGCGGCCTCCTCACACCGCGCGCAATACAAAACCACAGAGCACACAGACATCACACAGACGTCGCATCCCCTTTCCCGTCTTTGCTCCTCGCGATCCTGTCCATCCTGTTCATCCTGTCGGTTATCTCTATTCCCGCTCTGCGTCCCTCTGCGTTCTCTGCGGTTTGCCCATTCGCCGGTCCCCCCGGGGCCAAAAAACAACTTGCCACATCGCGCCATCAGCGGCAAAATGCACCCGATGCCTCATCCCATAGCGCCAGACTTGCGTCCGCAACAACTAATCCGGAGACTCAGAAATGACAGAAATCGTATTCCTCGTAGAGGAGGCCCCGGAAGGCGGCTACACCGCCAGGGCCCTTGGCCACAGCATTTACACCCAGGCTGAAACGTGGGACGACCTGGAGCAGGCTGTTCGCGATGCTGTCGTCTGCCACTTCGACCAGGAACAAGACCGCCCGAAGGTTCTTCGCCTCCACTATGTCAGTGATAAGGTTCTCGCCCTGTGAAAATCCCACGCGACCTGTCAGCAAGCCAACTTGTTCGCGCCCTCTCCCGGCTCGGCTACTCTGTGACCCGCCAGACCGGCAGCCACCTGCGGTTAACCACAACTCAAGGCGGGGAGCATCACATCACTATTCCCTACCATGACCCCCTCAAGCTCGGCACCCTTTCCGCCATCCTCACCGATGTCGCAGCCCATGCGAAAATAACGCGCAGGCAACTTCTCGAAACCCTCTTCGACTGATCCCCCGAATTATTCGCCGACCCTGCCCCTGAACAAGGCGCGTTCTTGACAAATGGCAGGATTCATGCCATAATCCTACCAGAAAAAAGCAACGGCACATTGAGAGATAACCCGTCAAATGACAATCCCTTTCCCCCTCGACACCCTGGCGGGGTCACGCCCTTCGTCCCTTGTCCCGGGCGGCGGCCTCCTCACACCGCCCGCAATCCCGAACCACAGAGCACACAGACATCACACAGACGTCGCATTCCCTTTCCCGTCTTTCCTCCTCCCGATCCTGTCCATCCTGTTCATCCTGTCTGGTCTCCTTCCTTCTCCTTCCTGCCCCCTGCGCCCTTGCCGGTTTCTCCGTTCCCGAAATCACAAATCCGCAATCCGCAATCCGCAATCGCCAATCCCCCACCTGGGCCTTTTTTACAGCAAGCCAATTGCGTCCATCTCTTTCTCCTTCAAGGCATTATCTCCAAAATCCACCCTTCAGAAAGGCCCGGAAAGGCCCACTTTTTCGCCCTCCAGTATTTTTACATTCAGCCAATCCCTATTATCTCCTCCCCTTGTGCCCTCCGCGGCTTATCCCTTCCCCCTCCTTTCTCTGCCTTCTCAGCCGTCCCTCTTGGCAGAGTATTCATCCGCGTCCTGCGCTGTGCTATACTTCCCCGTCGAACAGCCCGGCAGCGGTGCTTCCGTCATCGCGCCCTGTCGAGAATTATCCTGTATATGATGTCAAAAAGCCGAGGCGAAAAATGAAAGCGATTGTTTTTGAAGACATCGAGAAAATGGTTCTCAAAGAAGTCCCGACGCCCACGTGCCCCGACGAGGGCCTTCTCATCAAAGTCAAGGCCTGCGCGATTTGCGGAACCGACATCAAAATCTTCCACAGCGGCCATCGCCACATCATCCCACCGCGAATTACCGGCCACGAACTCAGCGGCGAAATCATCGCCGTCGGCAAAAACGTGCAAGAATTCGCCGTCGGCCAGAGGGTCGCCATCGCCCCCGCTCTCCCCTGCGGCACATGCTACTACTGCAAAAAGGCGATTTTCGGAATGTGCGACCGACTCGCCCCCATCGGATACCACCACGACGGCGGCTTCGCCGAATACATGAGCGTTCCTCCCGTCGCCGTTCGGATGAACTGCGTCAACATCCTCCCCGAAAACGTCAGCTATGCCGAGGCAGCCATTGCCGAACCCCTCGCCTGCGCCATCAACGGACAGAACCTCTCCGGCGTCGGGCTGGGGAGCGTTATCGTCGTCATCGGCGCGGGGCCTTTGGGCTGCATCCACGTCCGCCTCGCAAAGGCAAAAGGCGCCATCAAAACCATCCTCGCCGACATATCGCAGCAGCGCCTCGAAATGGCCCAGATAGCCGACGCCGACGTCTATGTTAACTCCGCCGAGCAGGACCTCAGAAAAATCGTCCTCGTTGAAACCGAGGGCCGCGGTGCAGACATCGTCATCACCGCCTGCTCATCCGCTCAGGCACAAGAGCAAGCCCTCGACCTCGTCGCCAAACGGGGAAACGTCAACTTCTTCGGCGGCTTGCCCAAAGGCAGCTCCGCTATAACCATTGACAGCAACCTCCTTCATTACCGCGAATTCTCCATCACCGGAACTCACGGCTCCGCGCCCGACGACAATCGCCTTGCCCTCGACCTCATCTCGCGTGGCATCGTCCCCGTCAAAGACCTCATTTCCAAGACGATTCCTCTTGAGCAAACCGTCGAGGGCATCCGGATGGCGGAGTCTGGCCGGTACATGAAAATCGTCGTAACGCCATAGGAAGGAGGGACCGCCGAGAGCGCGGAGCACGCAGAGGAGGAGACAGGATAACAGGATGACCAGGATCATCGGGTCAATCCCGTGAATCTTGTCAAAAGAAGTTGTCTAACGTCTGAACCAGAACACTGAGCCCAAACGTTGGGCGTTTCGGAGGGTCAATCTATGGTAAGGCATGTTGCCAGCGTCGCCGAGATTGTCGAAGATGTGAGCAGAGCCGTTGCTTTCTATCGTGATGTGCTCGGTCTCGAAGTCAAGCAGGAGCACGGAGACCAGTACGCCGTGGTGAGTGTCCCCGGCGTCCTTCACTTCGGGATATGGGATCGCAGGGCTGCGGCCGAAAGCACCTTCGGCAGCCGGGAATTCGCCGACCGGATTCTTTTGGGCTTCGCTCTGGAATTCGAGGTTGACGACGTTCAAGACGCCGCAAAACAAATCGAAGCCTCTGGCTGGCAGGTCGCTCAGGGACCGCGCAGCGAGCCGTGGGGGCAGAAAACTCTCCGCGTCTTTTCGCCAGGCGGCGGACTCCTCGGCTTTGCAGAGACTCCCTGGGCTCGCACCATCATCAAACACCTCGAGGCCGCCAAAGCCGACGGCTAACAGTGCGACCGCAGCTTGATTGCTCGCCCACCAGCGCTCGATAAGGCAAGGATAACCACCGGGTAAATGAGGTGCGTGTTATGTGAATCGAGCAGCCGCGAGAGCGAGACGAGGGGGAATCTGTTGCGCAAAGCGCGCTGGGCTCGGCGCAAAAAAATCAAGTGACCCCAACGGGATTTGAACCCGTGTCGCCGGGATGAAAACCCGGTGTCCTGGACCAGGCTAGACGATGGGGTCGCTAAAACACCGAAGGGGAAAATCCTCGACGTGGGCCCCGGGTGGCGCACTGTCAATCAGTCAAAGTGAGCCGGGAAGGACTCGAACCTTCGACCCATGGCTTAAAAGGCCATTGCTCTGCCAACCTGAGCTACCGGCCCACTCAACAGCTATCATACGAAAACGGCGTCCCTGGGTCAATACCGGCGTCGCTGTGGGTGTATCTGATGCGTTGTTTCTCCCCTCAGGGCATCGCTCGAGTTGGTCAAAGCAGGTACGGATGTCGCTGGGGGCGACTCATCAACCGCCTTGCCTGCTCGTCGGCGACAATCTCCTGCTTCGCCTGGTCCCACTGGAGTTTCCGGCCAAGCATAAAGGAAAGGTTGCCTAAGATGCAAAGGTTCGCGACGCCGACTGCCGCTTCGATGTTCATGATGGGTTTCCTGCCGGTCTTAATGCATTCGAACCAATCTTCCCAGTGCCCCGGGCTTTTGTAAACGTCCTTTGCTCCGGCGGGCGGCGCCCATTCGCGGGCCTTTCTCTCAGCCCACGTTCCGCCATCGCCGCCCCAGTGCGTGAACGTCCCTTTTGTGCCGTGATAAACGGCGCCGTAACCCGGACGAACTATCGGGTCTTCGTCGTCCTTTCTTTCCTCCGCCGTGGGAGCATTGCCCGTCTCTTGGTCCCAGATTATAACCCAGTCCGGATTCTTGAAAGTGTAAGTCACGTGCATGGTGACGGCAGAATCCCACAGGCCCTTCGTCGGGGAAGTCCCGGTCGCCTCCACTGTGACAGGGCCTGTGCCGTCTGCGCCCATCCACCACATCGCGCAGCTCATCACGTGAGCGCCCCGGTCGCGAATCTGCCCGCCTCCGGATTCCAGCATCCAGCGGAATATCCCGTGAAGGTATCTCTGATTATACAGTCTCCAGCGCAGAGGACCCAACCACATGTCCCAGTCGAGACCAGGCGGCGGGTCGCTATCCGGGACGGGATTGTCGTCGGAAGGGCTGTTGTAATGAAAGCACCACACCCTATCAATGTGCCCGACGTTTCCGTTGACGAGGTATCGGTGAGCGATGTACGCCTCGGGCTGGGAGCGTCCCTGGGACCCAACCTGGCACGCTATCTTGTTGCTCTTCACGGCGGCGACCATCGCCTTTCCTTCCTCGATGGTACAGCATGCCGGCTTCTCCACGTAAATATGCTTGCCGCATTGAGCAGAATGGACCGTCTGTACTCCGTGCCAGTGGTCCGGAGTGGCAATCACGACCGCGTCAACGTCCTTTCGCTCGAGAATGTATCGGTAGTCGAGATATGGGATGACCTCTCTCCTGGCCCAGCGTGACTCCCATTTCGCTGCATCGGCCAACCTGCTCTCGTCAACGTCGCAAACGGCAACAAGCTCGACCTGTTTGGCAATCTGCGACTTCCTAATCTCCTGGAGCAAACCTCTTCCCCTGCCGCCGGACCCGATCAGGGCGATTGTCAGTCTCCCGTTCGCCGACGGTCTTTCCTGGGAACCGAGAACGTCGGACGGAATTATGTACGGAGCTCCTATCGCCGCCCCGACAGTCGTCAGGAACTGGCGCCGATTGATTTTTCTATGCTGGCTCATTGTATTTTCACCTCCGCCTTGTGGTCTTTTGACTGCCATTTCTCGTCGAGAACACTACTCAGTCGCCTTGACGTTCGTTTTCCGCGTGGGCGCCAATTTCTGTGACGGAAAACCGGCGACCTTCACACCACGCGCCCGAAGCGATTCAGCGATGTTGAACTTGAACTCCTGCGGAACTGCCTCCAGTCCCCTCCTGAGCGCTGCGAGCGACTTCTCGCCCGGCAGCCGCTGGAGAACCATCCTGGCGTCCTCTCGCAGCTCCGCATTCGACAGCAACGCCGCTACCGGTTCAACCGACTCGTCGCCGCCGATCTCCGACGCCATCCACATGACTTCCCGGCGAACCCCTACGGGTTGACCGTCCCGGAGAAGCGGGACCAGTTCCGCTACAACCGCCTTTCTCTCGTTGTCTGCGCCCGGGCGGCCGACATAGCGAACAATCTGCCACAGTCCTCGCTTCGCTGCCCGAGCAATCTCGAAATCCTCGTCGCTCATCACCGCAGCCAGAGGCTTTACCGCGGGCGCACCGATTTTCCCGGCGTTGAGCCACGCCTCCGCCCGCACCTTATCGTCTTTATCTTTGATCCTGGCGATCAGGTCTTCCACGGGCGATTTTTCCGCTTTGCTTTCGGACATATTTGGACCCTCCTTGATTTGACCCATTTTCGCCGCCGCCCCGTAGAGGCGCGGCGCAGGCTGTTCAGTCCAGGACCTTCTAAGTCTATCAGAACGCATTCTCTATCGGCAACACGCCCGGTGCTTCCGGGTGTGGCTGTGTTTCAGGGCTGAGTGGAAGGGTAACGCCGCCCCGGTGCTGAGGACCGGCGGTTTTGCACCATTGAGCCGATGCAGAGGGAGCGACATCCTTACCGACTTGCCGCGCAGATGCAGCCGCGCGCTCGGGCATGTTTCTGATGCGTGAAAGTGCTTTCCTGACGAGAGGATGAGAACAGTTAAGCACCCCCCCTCCCCGACGGCTTTCGTGCGTTAGTCGGGTCAGACCTCCATGATTTCGGCTTCTTTGTGTTTCAAAAGCTCGTCAACTTTCGTGATGTGCTCGTCGGTGAGCTTTTGAACATCGTTTTCCTCTCGGAAACTGTCGTCTTCGGGGAGAAGGCCGTCCTTGCGAAGGTGTTTGACTTCTTCGTTTGCCGTGCGGCGAATGTTGCGGATGGCTACTTTTGCATCCTCCGCCATTTTTTTGACGAGCTTGATGAGGTCCTTTCTCCGTTCCTCGCTGAGTTCGGGGATGGGGATTCGCACGTTCTTTCCGTCGGTGATTGGAGTAACTCCGAGGGAGGACTGCTCGATGGCTTTGACAATGGCGCCGACTACGCCCGGGTCCCAGGGATGAATGACAATGAGTCTCGGCTCGGGGGTGGAGATGCTGGCGAGTTCCCTCATGCGGGTCTTGGTTCCGTAGTAGTCCACACTGATGTTTTCGACGAGGGCCGGGGAGGCCTTGCCCGTCCGGATAGTGGCGAACTCGTTGTGAACGAACTCCACCGACTTGTCCATTTTTGCCCTGGTTTCTCTGAGGAGTTTGTCAATAGGCATGGCTTGACCCCCTGATGATAGTTCCGATTTTCTCTCCCAAAACGATTTTCTTGAGATTCCCTGGTTTTGTGAGGTTGAAGACCACAATGGGAATGTTGTTGTCCATGCCGAGGGTGACGGCTGTGTTGTCCATCACCTTCAGCCCTCTGTCAATCACCTCGAGATACGTCAGCTCATCGAACTTCTGGGCGTTGGCGTCCACCTGCGGGTCTGCGGAATATACCCCGTCAACTTTTGTCGCCTTGAAGACGACCTCTGCGTTTATCTCAGTCGCTCTCAGCACCGCAGTTGTGTCCGTCGAAAAGAATGGGTTTCCGGTTCCTCCGACGAAAACTATGACCATTCCATCTTCGAGTTGCCTGACGGCTCTCCTGCGGATGAAAGGCTCCGCAAGCTCCTTGATTTCAATGGCGCTGTGGACGCGGCTCGGGACGCCAGTTTTCTCGAGGGCATCCTGAAGCGCCATCCCGTTCATTACGGTGGCAAGCATCCCCACGTAATCGGCGGTGGTCCTGTCCATCCCCTTTGCGGCTGCGGAGACTCCGCGAAAGATGTTTCCGCCACCGACTACTACGGCAACCTGGACACCGAGGCTTCGGACATCCTTGATTTCGTTGGCGATGCGGCTGCACACCTCCGGGTCAATGCCGTAGGTTCTTTCACCCTTGAGAGCCTCGCCGCTGAGCTTTAGCACGATTCTCCTATAGACTGGTACGGCTTTTGGCTTTTTCGGTTTCGACGGCTTGTTTCCTCGTTTCTGGTGTGGCATGCGCCCTCGGCATACGGCAGCAGCTTCGGCTCGCCTCACTCGTCGTCGCCCATGCTGTACCGGACGAAGCGGCGAATCACTATATTCTCGCGTAGCTCGGCGATTTTCTGTTTGACATACTGCTCAATGGCAACTTCGGGGTCTTTGACGAAGGGCTGCTCGAGCAAGCACTTTTCCGCGAAGAAGGACTTGTTCATCTTCCCCTCGACGATTTTCTCCACGATTTGAGGGGGCTTGCCCGTGACCTCGGTGCGATACTTCTCCTTTTCTTTCTCGACGACGTCCTGTGGGACATCCTCTCGCCGGAGGTACTTGGGGTTCATGGCGGCTACGTGCATCGTGATGTCCTTCACGAAGGAGCGGAAAATCTCGTTGCGGGCGACAAAGTCGCTCTCGCAGTTGACCTCCACCAGGACGCCAATCTTGCCCCCCATGTGGATATAAGAGGCGACGATGCCCTGGGGCACGGCGCGATGAGCCTTCTTCTCCGCGATAGCCAGCCCTCTCTTGCGAAGAATCTGGATGGCGGCTTCGACGTTCCCGTTAGATTCCTCGAGCGCCGACTTGCATTCCATGATGCCGGCGTTGGTCTTCTGCCTCAATTCCTTCACAACCGATGCAGGAATATCCATCTTGTTAGCTCCCTTTCTCGTCCAAGCCGAATGGTGATGGCGCATCCGGCCGGGGTCGTTGACGAGGTTCTCGTGGGCGCCGGGGCGTGGGTCGAGGTTCATGACCCTCTGGGGCGGCCCTTCCCGGAGGGGGCCCGGGCTGTGGGGAAGGCGGTGGAGGGGGCCCTTGTGCCGCTGGAGGCGCCTCCTGGACAACTGGTTTGGCTTCCTCGGTCGGCGGAGACACTCTCTCCGCCGGTGCAGCTTCGGGCTGGGTCTTGTACAACTCGTTTTGCGCCTCCACGATGTAGTCAGCAATGTTGTTGGCAATCAGCGTTATGGACTTAATGGCGTCGTCGTTGGCAGCAATCGGGTAATCAATCATGTCCGGGTCGGAATTCGAGTCAACGGTGGCGACAATCGGAATGCCCATTTTCCTGGCTTCCGAGATGGCTATCTTCTCCCTTCGGGTATCCACGAGGAAGAAGGCGGCGGGGAGACGGTCCATTTCCTTGATTCCGTCGAGGTACTTGTGGAGCTTGGCTTTCTCTCGGAGGAGGTGGGCGACTTCTTTTTTGGGGAGCTTGTCGAACGTACCATCTTGAGCCATCGCCTCAAGCTCACGAAGTCGAGCAATGGACTTGCGCATGGTTCTGTTATTGGTGAGAGTGCCGCCAAGCCACCTTTCGTTGACGTAGAACATCCCGCAGCGGGTGGCTGCGTTGTAGATGGCTTCCTTGCCTTGTTTTTTCGTGCCGACGAAAAGGACGGACCCGCCTTCGAGAACAATGTCCTTCAAGGCCTGACCGGCCTTTTGCAATTGGGCAATCGTTTGCTCTAGGTCCAGGATGTGAATCCCATTTCTCTCCTCGAAAATGAACCTCTTCATCTTGGGATTCCATCTCCTTGTTCGGTGTCCGAAATGAACACCAGCCTCGAGGAGAGCCTTAATTGTCACATCGGGCAAGCTTTTGACTCCTCCTTGTTAAGGTTATGATTTTGTTGTGCGGCGAACCTCCGTTGTGAACCCGCGCTGTTTCGGGCCCCGGCAGCAGCGCCGCCTCATTACATACCGAATTCCCGTAATATATATCCTTTTCAGGCAGCCAAAGTCAAGTCGCCCTTGCGAATGCAGAGCATTTGCCTGGCATCCGGTTGATCCGGTAAGGATTGGTACTCCTGTGGTCCGAGTATTGGCCTTCACTCCAGTCAGCGCCGGGTGTGATGGCCAGCAAGCCTCTCCCACGGCCCGACTGCCACTCCTTGGAGTGCTGAAGCTCCGCTTCAGCCTTACAAGGCGAGAGCTGTGCTCCCGCACTCCAAAGCCCGCACATCCTGCTCGGGGGCCTTCTTGCCTTCTGGGCGACTTGGCTACCGCAGCATCCAATACGAAACGCAGGGAGCGGCGGTCGCGGTTCCGAACCGCATCGGCTCAAGAGAAAAAGTGGAGCGGGCGATGAGAATCGAACTCACATGACCAGCTTGGAAGGCTGGGGCTCTACCATTGAGCTACGCCCGCCCACTCGTGCAAACGAATAGATTCCGTCAGGGCGCTCGACCTGCGGTCATAACCTTAACAAGTCGCCGGTCGCTCGTTCCCTCCCCCCCGATTGCGCGAACCATTTATACCAGAATCTCGGGCGGATGCAAGGAAAAAAGAACAGGGGGGGTATCCCCTCACTTACGGGCGGTAAACCGCCGCCAGGCGCCAAGGAAGGAACGAACCGCAGATGAACGCAGATGCACACGGCGACGGTCACAGCCCTCGTGACACATCCCAGAAGGCAGGTTCCCTTCTTTCCCCCCACAAGACTCAGGGGTTACAGTATCCTGAGACTGCATCGAAAGGGTACGGGGGCCTCACCTGCCCAACGCGGGCCCGGTACGCTCACGGGTCACTCGGGTTCTGCCGCCCCTTCTTTCGCCCCTTCTTTGACCTCGTTCATACTCTGGATTCGCGTGAACCTACGGTATCCGCACCCGGGGCATTCGGTCGTGCCAACCTGTTCGGGCCCGAACTCCGTGGAAACCTCCCGCACATTGTATGGGAAGATTTGACCACAATTGTCGCATCGAACGGCCTGGTACGCTGTCTTT
>Ga0315289_10015109_pt1 | contig 10729 bp, 6 predicted proteins | sample YL17G11_40_MG_FD_203452 | JGI IMG/M metagenome (GOLD analysis project Ga0315289, IMG submission 203452) | Sediment microbial communities from Yellowstone Lake, YNP, Wyoming, USA - YL17G11_40 | ecosystem: Environmental > Aquatic > Freshwater > Lake > Sediment | place: USA: Wyoming | collected...
GCTCGATGTTACCAACATTTTACATGCACGAAAATTTCTCGAAACATCTAAAGTATAACCTTTATTTGTATAGAGACTTCTTATACGGAGGAATGATGGCGGAATGCCGGATCGTTAGCCACCAGGACAGAAAAAGGCGACTTTTTAGGGCAATACTCGCCTCCGCGATCATTATGGTGATCATATTCTGTTTAGGCACGCTCGCGAAGGCGGGGGATCCCACTGGCGCCGACACTGGTGGCAGAGATGATGTCTCCCCGAGGAAAGAAAAAACGCAAACCGAGCGGATGGACACGATTCTTGACGAAGTTGGTCATAACAAGATCTCGATCAACTTCGTTTGGCTTTTTCTAGGAGCGATACTCGTCTTTTTCATGCAAGCCGGGTTCGCCTTACTCGAGACGGGGTTTTGTCAGAAGAAAAATGCCTTACATATCATGATGACCAACTTCATGATATTTGGTATTGCTGTTATCGGGTTCTACCTGGTGGGGTACGCCCTCATGTTCGGAGGCATAGGTCCCCTCGCCAACCTGGGCGGAAAGCCTATCATGACGCGAGAGCTGACAATAAATGGTTGGGGTTTGCTTGGCGGAAAAGGTTTCGCATTGTCGGGGCCGGCATACGATGTGGGATTGTTCTCCTTCTTTCTCTTCTCGGTGGTCTTTATGGATACCGCCGCTACTATCCCGACGGGGGCTATGGCAGAAAGGTGGAAGTTCTCCGCGTTCTGCATATATGGACTCTTCATGGGTGCCGTAGCTTATCCCATATTCGGCAACTGGGTATGGGGGGGGAGGCTGGCTGGCACAGCTTGGAAGCAAAACAGGCCTCGGAAACGTGTCGTGGACTTCGCCGGATCCTCTGTGGTGCATGCGATAGGTGGCCTGGCAGGGTTGATGGGCATCCTGGTGCTTGGACCCAGGTTTGGAAAGTTCAGGAAGGACGGCACCCCCAGGGCGATTCCGGGCCACAACATACCCTTGGCCATCGTTGGAACCATTTTCCTGGTATTCGGTTGGTTTGGTTTCAATGCCGTCAGCACATTAAACGGCGGCGACTTGAGGTTGGCCGTAATCGCGGGAAATACGTTGCTCGCCTCATGCTTTGGTGGAGTCACCGCAATGCTGTACATGTGGATAAGAACCGGGCATCCGGATCCTTCGATGAGCGCCAACGGAACACTTGCGGGGTTGGTTGCGATCACTGCTCCATGCGCGTTCGTTCCGAGTTGGGCCGCCGCCCTTATCGGTATTATCGCAGGCTTACTGGTATGCGTTTCTGTATTTACACTCGAAAGGAAGTTCAAGATTGACGATCCTGTTGGCGCGGTGTCTGTGCATGGGGTTAATGGATTGTGGGGCGTGATCGCTGTAGGGATTTTCGCGGATGGAAAGTACGGCGCCGGCTGGAACGGCGTGGAACATGCTGTACGGGGCGCGTTATTCGGAAACTGGAGCCAGTTGTTGACTCAAATAATCGGGGCACTTGTATGCGTATTATTTGTATGCACCCTTTTCTACCTTTTCTTCAGAATACAGGACAGAATACAAGGGATCAGGGTGGCACCGGATGTGGAGGTCGGTGGCCTCGACGAAGCTGAAATGGGTGTTCCGGCTTACACCGATGAGGTTCTCGAGCTATACGTAGGATCCGAATGAGCGTATCAGATTCCGGCGGGAGGGCATTAACGTGAAAAAGGTAGAGGCAATCATAAGGCCTGACAGGCTCGACAGCGTGGTTGAAGGACTTTCGGGGATCGGCTATCCAGGGCTCACCATCACAGAGGTCAAGGGTCATGGCAAGCAGGGGGGGGTGAAGCACCAGTGGCGGGGTAACGAATACATTGTAAGGTTCATGCCCAAGGTCAAAATCGAGGTAGTGGTGCTGGACGAGGATCTTTATAAGACGATAGATATAATTGTTAGAAACAGTCGTACAGGCTCGATTGGTGATGGAAAGATTTTCATAACGGAAGTCGAAGAAGCTATTAGGGTAAGAACGGGCGATGCCGGCACAAAAGCGATATGATTTCGAAACCGGTGGTGTGAGGTCACCAGTATGGCAGAGCTTACGGTAGCGCTTGCACAGGTAAATACAGCCGTAGGGGATTTTATCGGTAATTCCGAAAAGATCCTTGACTACATTGACAGGGCGGTCGGCCACGGTGCGGACATGGTCGTCTTTCCAGAAATGTGCCTCACCGGTTACCCCCCAGAGGACCTCCTGCTAAAGACCGAGTTTGTACGGGAGAGCACGAGCTATATTGAGGCGATGGCCCAGAATATCGGCGATATCGTCGCGGTAGTCGGGTACGTCGAGGGCGATTATGACACTTTCAACTCCGCCGCTGTTCTAAACAGAGGCAAGCTGGCCTGCTCTTACCGCAAGACCTTCCTCCCGAATTACGGTGTCTTTGATGAGAAAAGGTATTTCGGCTCTGGGGACCGGAATCTCATCCTTGACATTGATGGAGTAAAGGTAGGGGTCACTATCTGCGAAGATATCTGGTTCCCCGGTGGACCCATGGACGAGCAGGTATCAAGGGGTGGCGCTGAACTTGTCGTGAACATTTCCGCCTCTCCATTCAACAGGGGAAAGTATGAATACCGTAAAAAGCTGATATCGGCCCGCTCAATGGATGGCCCTGTGGTGCTTGCCTATGTGAACACGGTCGGAGGTCAAGATGAATTGGTCTTTGACGGGGGCTCTTGTATTCACGACCCGCAATCGGGTTTTATCGCCAAAGCCGAGAGATTTAGCGAGGAACTATTGGTCTGCAGAATAGATTTTAGTTCTTTGAGAAGAAAGAGGAAACTCGAGCCAAGGTTCCGGCACGGCGCCACGGGTTATATGCATGAGAACTTGGAGATATTCAAGATTGCGAGGCCGGCCAGGGGCAAAGTGAAAGGTCGTGGAGTGAAGGTCGCTAAAGAACCCCGGGACCTTTCGTCGGTCGAGGAGATATACGAAGCCCTTATCATGGGATTGCGCGAATACGTTTCGAAGAACAGGTTTGAGAGAGTGGTGTTAGGTCTGTCGGGGGGCATTGACTCCGCGCTTACCGCTGTGCTGGCAGTACAGGCGCTGGGCAGCTCCAACGTCGTGTGTGTATTTATGCCCTCAAGGTACACTTCGGATAGAAGCTCAAGGGATGCCGAAAGGTTTATAGAAAACCTGGGAGTTGAGGCGATAACTTTACCGATAGACGAGATATTCGATTCGTATTGCGGTTCTTTACAGGAAGAAATATCCGGCGAAAACAAGGGAGTGGCATTTGAGAACATCCAGGCCAGGATCAGGGGTAATCTGCTTATGGCTCTTTCCAACAGGTTCGGTTGGCTGGTTCTGGCGACCGGTAACAAGAGCGAACTCTCAATGGGATACTGCACGCTGTACGGGGATATGGCCGGTGGGTTTGCGCTAATAAAGGACCTCTTGAAAAGCCAGGTATATGAGCTCGCCGAGCACATCAACAAGAGCTCGGGATCGGAAGTCATACCTATTGAGATAATTGCGAGGGAGCCCACCGCTGAACTTAAGGAAGAACAGCGCGACACCGACACCCTGCCGCCCTATCATGAACTGGATCCTGTACTGGAGGCCTATATCGAAGACGGCCTTAGCGCCTCTGAAATGATAGACAGGGGTTTCAACCGGGAGCTCGTCAAAAAGGTCATATCGACCGTTGACTCGAACGAGTACAAGAGGCGACAGGCACCGGTTGGTGTCAAGATCACCGCCAGGGCTTTCGGCCGGGACTGGAGAATGCCAATCTCGACGAGATTCAATGCCTCAGGCAGATAGGCGAAAAACGACTAGCCACGCATCGAGGCTAACAAAGCCCATAAAGAAGTGTCCCGAGCCTGCCGGGATTTCAATGCTCCTTCGTCTCAGACTCGGATACCGCAGTCGAAGGTGTCTTTTTTCTGCTAGGGAAGATGCCTGCCAATAGCAGAATCAAGCCAACCACCAGGAATATGACTGGCAGCCACACTGCCATGAGATCGAGAAGTGCAAAATACGCGGCGGTATCGTCCACGACCGCTTTTACGTTAGCCCCTGTTTGTTTATAATCGAGAATGGTAAGGGCCAGAAGGTTCTGTTTCTCGCCGGGAAGCGCGGCGTTGGCGTAGTACTCCTCGCGGTACTTCGGGATATCCACAAACGATCCTGTCCGGGGCTCGGCTACTAGTGTTGCCTCGGTTTTTTTATAGTACTCGATGGGGAACATGGCATCGTCAGGCAATGCGATGTTTGGATTTCCCAGGATTACTTTTATGGTCTTGCCGGGGAGTGTTGCCGGCAGTCCCAGAGGCGGTTTTACCATTGCCTCGGGAGCACCGGCGGCATCGAACACAAACACCTTTATGACCTTGTGCTTCTCGCCATCCCTCGTCTCAACCTTCACGAATTTTGCGCTGCCGGTCTTCATCAGGTCTTCATCCCACATCTCATAGGTCTTCTTATCGGTGCCCATAGGGAGCATGACGTAGTAGCCGTTTCGGTCCGCGTCGCTGTTGTGTCCAGAAACATTTTGGCTGCTCTTGCGGTCTAGCGCGAAATACCTTGTCCATTCGATCATGGTGTTACCTTCAGGGTCCTTGCCCTCGACGCGCTCCTTGATAACCGCGGTCTTACTATCGCTCTTGCCCGGCTGGCTTACGTCACGCCTGGTGATGGAAAGCGGTATAGTCACTTCTTTCCCTTTCGGGTAGAGGACCATTTTCTGCGGGTCTGCAAAGAGTCTAAGCGTGCCTTCATACCTGGATGTTATATCTATGTTGTCAGGGATCTTGATGAACTGTGGCGCTATCGCCCAGCGCCATACCGGTGCAAGAACGACCAGAATAAGACCGATTGCTATCGCGGCAATGCTGGCACCTGAACGTTTCAATTCGACCTCCTTTGGTAGTCAAAGCCTTCAGTCCGGGTTGCGAGTCCCAGCAGATTGAATAATCATGTTTTGAGCTGTGCACTATAAATGACAGGTACAATACATTGTCTGGTTTTCGAGTTCAGGCACTTATATTTTCGAGTTCATGGCCCATATCTCCTTCACGAAGAATGCTCTAACGTGCTTATTTACGGTTACAGATCCGTTATGGATATGTGAAAGTGGGAGTATAATTATTCTCAGGCGATATCTTATTTCGTTCCTTTGAGGATTCGGCTTTTGCGGCCGATCGGCCTGGAAGAGGTCAACCAGAGGTATCAAATTGCCTGATGACATGTCTGGCAGGAGTCCGTTAATAGACAGCAACCAGGTTATCCAGATGTTGCAGTCGGTGTACGGCGCTGTAAAGGCGTTGTCTCTGTACCCTCAGGAGAGCCCCGTGTTAGCAGGCATGATCGACAGCGCCCGCGCGCGCATCGCGGAATTCATCCCGAGGGACGGATATCTCGAACTGAGCGTCATTGAAGACAAGCTCCTAGTGAGCGGTGAGATACTCGACGTCGGGCTGCAGAGGCACACGACTGTTCTCTCCTTTCAGGAAATGATGAGATCGCGGCTATTAAGGAGCATTACTTTCTGGGACGGGCTTTCAAATGACGAGATGAGGCGTTTACTCACGCTTCTCGGCGAGTGGGCTCCAGCAGTCGCGGCGGGGCAGAGCGTGGAGGTCGAGGTAGCACCTGCAAGGCCTCAAGCGCAGTACATGGAGGTCGGAGATCACATTTACATCGCTTTTGTCGAAACTGAGAAAAAGCGCAAGATTGCCCCTGAGACAGAGCGGGAGAAGCCGGTTACAGCGGAACCCCTGGAGGGCGAAGCCCTCTCGCTTTTCTTGGGTGGTGAGATACCTTTGCCTGAAGCAAAGGACCTGATTATCGAGCAGGCAAGCCGTCCGGACGATATGCTTGGTGATGTTCGGGAATTTGTCTCAAGCAGGGGCTGGGATAACGAAGATGAGGTGCTCGGGATCGCTGAAAGACTGATTTCCGTTATCGAGCTGGCAGAAGATACTGCGCTTGAGAGCGGGCTCATGGAAGAACTGGGCAAAGTCGCCTCCCGCCTGGATGTATCTCAGTTGATTGAGATGTTTTTAGACCCAAGGTTGTCTCTCGAGAGGGCCTCTCGGCCTCTAGGCATCGTATTACCCCTGCTGGGCAAGGACGGGATCACCGGTTGCGTGAGTTTGGCGCTATCGGAGTACAAGGAGCTTGCTCTGCGGTCTGAGGGAGGCGGATGGCCGGATTCACGGATGATGGCGCTCTGTTCATTAATACGTGAAATGGCTGCCTGCGTGGAAGGTGAGATTTCCGGGGTAGTCGACGGCCTGATTAAAGATGCCGGTGTTGACCTTTCCGAACTCGAGGGAGCTGAAGCCAAGGGAACAGCGCTAGCCAAGTCGCTCTTGGTCGGAGCGGATATCAGCTTATGTGACGCCGCCTGTGGCCCAACCCTCGTTGAGGCTTCGAAGTACCTTTTCGCAGGCGGGCAGTGCGACTTAGGCGACATCGTCATGGACAGGCTTAGTGAGAGATTCATGTGTCAAGAGGGGGGCTCACGGGTTACCGCTGCACGGCAGATACTGGGATTGTCTAAAGCTCTTCGGGAGCTCGGTTTAGACGTATCAGGATACGGCATGTTCAAGGAGGCCGTTCAGGCCCCGGGAGGGCGGCCTTCTCATCAAACTGAGCGCGTCGGCCCGGGCGAAGAAAAGGAAGAGGTCACTGCAGGCTCTACGGGACTTATTCATGATGAAGTTGAATCACCAGCGATCAAAGAAACCTCTATCAAGGATTTGATCGAGATAGCCGCATTCGCCCTGGATGATGAAACGATTGAGTCTGTTGCCCGGTCTATTCTCGAACTTGGTGAGGACCCCGTCCCGGTGCTCGCGGCGAGCCTAGGGCGTGAGACAGAAGTGACCAAGATCATGAACCTCGTGAAACTGACCTCGATGGTTGGGGATGAGGGATCCGTCTCGATATTCAACCCTCTGCTGGTAAGCGACAGCGCGGATATCTGCAACGAGGTCATGCGCGCGCTGGGGCGGCTCGGGGGTAAGCAGGCTCTGCAGATGCTGCTCTTCGGCAGCGCATATGTAGACCCGAGACAGATGGTGGTGGCTGTTGAAGAGCTGGGTAGATTCCGGGAATACCTCGCAGTGCGCAGGTTGATGGAGATCATATCACCAAAGAAGAAAAGCGAACTGCCGGAGGACGATTCGGTGATGGTCGCCGCCTGCTGCTCACTGGGTGAGATGGGAGTGATGCAGGCTACGCCGATATTGATAGACATGGCCAGAGGCGGGAAGCGTCGTGAAGCTTACTCGGATGAGTTAAGGTCAACCGCAACGCTGGCCCTCGGAAAGATCGGGGGCCCGGATGCCAGGAAAGCCCTGCGCGGCCTTGCCAAAGACCCCAGCAAACTGGTCAGAGACGTTGCCCAAGAGGCATTGGGCGGTTAAACCGTGCCATCAAGGATTAAGCCCCCTGGCGTTCATCGCCTTGGCCACCCTCTCGAGTTCAGCCTGCGACATGCTGAGAGGGTCGCACACCACGCCGCCTTTTGCGCCACCGTAAGGTATCTTGACGACAGCGCATTTCCAGGTCATGAGCATCGCCAGGGCCTTCATCTCGTCAAGCGTTACGTCCGGGTGATACCTCACCTTTTGCGGGCCAGCGCTTGCACCCGGTATCCCGTATAAACGTTTATTGAGCCGTCGTCCATACGAACAGGAACGGAGACGGTCAGGGTTCTATGCGGAATTTTCAGCTATAGAAGAACATCGTCTGAGATACCCGACAAAGCAGCTATCTCGTCGAGCTCTGCAAGCGCAGCCCCCACTGGTTGTTCTCTTTCTCTAATTTGACCTTCCCACATACTTTAATACGGTGTCCTTGTTGCCTTATCTGAGCAAGTGGACTTTTTCAAGCGTCGTTTAGCTTGGAGAAGAAACAACGGTTTCGAGAGGCAGGAGTAGGTGAATGGTGGAGATTATGCGCAGTGGGATTTATGATATCAAGGTACAAATTACAGGAAATGAGGGGAAATACCCGGAGGACTTCCAAGGAGGAAGGCGATGCGCGAGAGAAAAGAGACGCCGAGTCGCATGGTGATCGACGGCAAAGTGGCCGCTTTTGGTGCCTTTACGGAACCGTTTCATGAGGTCAACCTGCTTGACGTGGATTTGAGCATTGGCGGGAGGCGGGTGCCCAGATTCGTGCGTGATATGAGGTTAAAGGAGTGGCAGCACTTCGGGATCATACACGACGAGTATTACTTCGGGATGGTAATATTCGACGCCAAGTACATGAGCACTTCCTTTTTCTATTCCTACAACAGGAAGACCGGCGAGTTTTTCGAGCACAGCCGTACGACCCCCATCGATTCGGTGAGGGTGGCACGCGAGCTCTGGCACGGCGAATGCTATTTTCGCAACATCGGGTACCGTATGAAGTTCGAGAACCGGCTGGACAGCGGATTGCACCGGTTGAGTATCGATATCAAGGGAAGGGGAAAGAAGCCACCGGTGAAGGGGGACATCAGGGTACTTGAGGACCTCGAGCGGCTTGAGCCGATGATTCAGGTGAGCCCCGTGGAATCCAACCGGCCTTTGTACACGCACAAAATAGCGTGCCCTGTCGAGGGAAGCGTAGAGATCGAGGGACGCGAAGTGACGCTTGACCCGGAAAGGAGCGTCGCGCTTATGGACGTTCAGAAGACGTACTATCCTTTCCGCACCTTCTGGAACTGGGCGACGTTTGGCGGATTTGATAGTAAAGGAAAATTGATCGGGATGAATGCGTGCCAGAACTTCATCAAGGAAGATGAGGATTACAACGAGAACTGCACGTGGGTCGATGGGGAAATCACCCTGTTGTCCGCCGCGCGGTTCGAGTTCGACAAGGAGAACCTGATGGCTCCCTGGAGGGTGGCCACCACGGCCGGGGACCTTGACGTGGAGTTCAAGCCGCAGGGAGAGCGCGCGGGCAAGATTAATCTCGGTATCATAATGTCCGATTTTCACCAGCCTTTCGGGGAATTCGAGGGGACTATGACCGGTCCGGGTGGAATTCCTGTAGAGGTGGACGGGATGTTCGGTCTCTGTGAGCACCACCTGGCGCGGTTCTAGGATTAGTTATGCGGGTGAGTTGAATTATGAAAGAAAGCCTGAAGCGCAAAAGCGCCGAACTAGAAGCCATTTCAGAGATCAGTGAGGCGATAACCTCCGACACGTACCTCGATGATATCCTGAGCCTCATAGTGGTCGTTACCGCCAAGGTGATGGGCTCAAATATCTGTTCGCTTATGCTCATCAATGAGCAGACAGGGGAACTCGAGATAAGGGCCACGCAGGCGGTCAGCAAGACATATCTCCAGAAACCGCCCGTAAGGTTGGGTGAGGGGGTAAGCGGTATTGCCGGGAAAGAAAACCGCCCGGTATCATGCATGGACGTCAAGGAGGACCCAAGGTACGTCAACAAGGATGTTGCGGTCAAGGAAAAGCTCTGCTCGCTTCTCAGTATGCCGATGAGCATAAAGGGACGCGTTGTAGGGGTGATAAACTGCTACACCTCGGTTCGGCACGAGTTCAGCGAGGACGAGAAGACGGTCCTCGCCACGGTTGCAAACCAGGCGGCCATCGCTATCGAGAACACGAACCTCATGATGAAAGCGAAACTCATGGAGGAAGAGCTCGAGACGCGCAAGGTCCTTGAGCGAGCCAAGGATATCTTGATAGACGAGAGGGGCATTAGCGGGTTCGAGGCTTTCTCAGCGATCCGAAGGAAGTCGATGGACACCCGCAAGCCGATCAGGGAGATCGCTGAAGCCATCATCCTGGCAAACGACGTTGGGAAGAAGTGAAGCTCTACTCGTCAACTGCCTACTTTTCAACTTGACCGCCGCCAAGGCTTAGACTATCATTTCGTCAGAAGGCATACGAGGAAGTATGCGCAGAGACGACGATGTCTGCAGTTGTCGTCTCTTTTTTTATGCCCAGGAAGGGATCGATGGGAACTTCGCGCGCAAGGAGCATGAGCGATTTCGCAGCCGAGGTCGTCCAGCGAAACAAGGCCGAGAGGAGCCGGCTGACCACTATCCTGCACGAGTTGCAGGGGGAATATAACTATCTGCCGGAACAGGCGCTCAGGGATGTCGCTGAGTTGATGGGCATACCGATTGCGGATGTCTATGGTATCGCGACCTTCTACACATCCTTTTCACTTGAACCCAAGGGCAAACACATCGTCACAGTATGCATGGGTACTGCGTGCCACGTGAGGAACTCTGAGCCCCTACTGGAGCAGGTTTGTCGTTACCTTGGGATCAAGCCGGGCGAAACGACGGATGACAAGCTATTTTCTCTGGAGACAGTGAACTGCCTCGGCGCATGCGCGATGGGTCCGATTATGGTCGTCGACGGCACATACTACGGGGGCATGACTGTTTCAAAGGCTTCGCGGATATTAAAGAGATACCAGGATGTCGAGGAGGTAAGTGCGCTTGATTGGCGGTTAGCCGGTCTAAGCGAGCTTGAAGAATACCGTAAGACCGCGAAAAAAGTGAGGTGCACCGACGGGATAAACGTCTGCCTTTGTTCCGGTACCGGTTGCCGTGCGACCTTGAGCAAAGAGGTTCATGAAGCTCTAGGGTTCGAGTTAAAGAAGAGGGGTCTTGATGACAAGGTTCTTGTAAGGGAAACAGGCTGCAGAGGTTTCTGCGAGAGGGGCCCTATATTCGTGGTCAGACCCGAGAACATTTTCTACCAGCGAG
>Ga0315289_10015110_pt1 | contig 10728 bp, 18 predicted proteins | sample YL17G11_40_MG_FD_203452 | JGI IMG/M metagenome (GOLD analysis project Ga0315289, IMG submission 203452) | Sediment microbial communities from Yellowstone Lake, YNP, Wyoming, USA - YL17G11_40 | ecosystem: Environmental > Aquatic > Freshwater > Lake > Sediment | place: USA: Wyoming | collected...
CTCTCACCATCCTGATTCACAACGACCGGCTCATAGCCAACCATCATGTTGCAGAACTTAATTGCCGCATCCCAACCATCAGCAGTAGGCTTAAATCGAGCAAACGGGGCGACTCCCTTATTAGAGAAGTGCGGGTCCATATTACCCTTAAGTTTAAGTAGCTCAATCGGCGGAACATCATAGACCAGAACCTTGACGCCCTCGAAGTTCGTACAACCATCATACTTTACTTTGAGTATGGTATACTTACCAACCTGGAGCGTGTCGATAATCTGAAACTTCTTAGGGTCTGGGTTTACCTCCGGTGTGGGAAAGTAGGTGCTACTACCATAGCTATCCATCGGCCCGCCATACTTATGCCTACCTGCTCCGTTTACTCCCATTATATATCCACCCTATTCCAAAATTTGAAAGCGGCTTCGTCGCCCCTATATGTGTATAGCTTACCCGGCTGATACTCTCTAATGGTTTGCACCAGCTTCTTACCGACGCCCATCTGACGCATTTCATGTGTTACGAATACGCCGACATTGTACCTACCACCGCACGTAAACTCTTCCTTCTTCAAGAGTGTACACGCCCCAATAGGAACATCACCGTCGAAAGCAACAGATACAGCGGCGAGCTTCTCAGGTTCATCATACCAGTATCGCATAGCACCATAGCGATGCAGATGGTTTTCATTTGCTAGCTTGCACAACTTGGCAATCTCTTCCTTGGTAGTAGCGAACTCAATCTTGGGCTCGAACATACTATTTTCCCTCTATGTCAACTGAATCCAATTCCGGCACACAAATGAAACGAGTAGGACCAACCACCTGCTCCCACTTCTTATGATAGTGACCGAATATCCATAGTTCCGGCTGATGTACTTCAAACAAATGTTGTAGCAACAATCCGGTTCTTGTGTTAAAGGTCAATGGGTCAAACCCAAATTCCTTAAGAATCCAGTCGGTCTTAAGCGGAGTGCCTTTACCTAAGAAGTCTGGGCACTCATGAGTAATCATTACCGATGGTTTAACCGCAGTATACTGGTCAATCAACGCCTGGAACATCTTGTGCGGAAGTTCTTCATTATAGAAGTAACTTACACCTGGAGTTCTATGTTGAAAATCAATCGAGAACGCACCACGCACAAAGTAGAACGGAACACCGCCTAATTGTGTATTACCAAACTCGCCAAGATTGAACTGAGCAAATCTCTGTGCATTCTTATCATAGTTCTCATAATCATAGCAATCATGGTTGCCACGAAAGAACTTGTTCTTGCTCACATCAAACTCTTTATCTTCAAGGATGGCGTTATATGTACCCTCGAATCCAAGGTCGCCCAATTGAAGCGTATGATACCCTTCTTCATTAGCTCGCTTGGCAAGAGTCCTATATGTTAGGCCATTGCCATGTACATCCCCAATTACCCTGAGCATTACTTACCTGCCATCCTTCCCAAGAAAAACGTAGCGAGCTTTGTGTCTATACTATTGGTTAGCATAGCCTTAACGAAATCCTCGTTACCCCAAAACTCAACTTCGATATTCTCGTCACCCTCATTACCATCAGTAGATGGCTCGCCGTGAGCAGTACCATAAATGATTGTTAAAGTTTCGTCGGTTGCCCCAACAGATGGGTGGGTAACAGGAACATCGTACTTGCCCACATAAAGAAACATACCAGTTTCTTCTCTAAACTCCCTGATAGCTGCCTCTTTAGGCAACTCGTCAATATCAATCAACCCAGCAGGGAACTCGTAGATGAATCCTCCGATGGACTTGCGATATTGTTTGATAACAACATACTTATCTTTATCTGGATGATAAGCAATAATCACAACACCATCAGCATTATGGTTGCCCTCTACATACGAATGCTTCTTTCTGGTCACATAGGCCCAGCCATCGTTCTGAACGAACCTCAAGAATTTAGTCTCGGCCAATACTTCCATTACTAGTCTCTCCGTATAACTTCTTGTAAATGTCAACTAAACAAGAGTCTTTGCAACTACAACCCTTGCCACACTGTTTCTTCATAGCTTTCCACCTACCGCTAGATGGCATGAAGCTAACTATCTTATGAGGGGCAGTTGGTGCCCATCGCTGTGAACCCATTGCTTCCCACATTAAGCACCAACAAGCTCTGTTTTAAGAGTAGCTTCCATGACATTAACAACATCTGTCGGCTCGAAGAACCAAGCTTCACCATTACCATTCACGGTAACAGCATTAATCTTATCGCTACCAACAGCCTGTTCCTCAATCTTACGAAGTCCCTTGTTCTCAAACAGGAAAATCGCCCCGACCGGAACATCCAAAAAAGTCATCTTACGCATTTCAATTGGTCCTTATTTAAGGTTTCCTTGCCACATAGCCTGATTTTACCACGGCTTCGCCGGAACACAACCCCCCCGATTAGATTTTATCGACCTCAATATCAAAATCAACGAAGCTCGATGGATGAAGATATGGAGAAAACCCAGCCCAAGGATTACCTTTGTTATCCTTTTTAGTAATAGAGACACTAACCTCGTCTCTATGTAACGACTGAATAAACTTCTTGATGTTGAATATGGTTCCAGCGGGCATAAGTACATGGTCTGGTGACATAATATCAAAGACTACGCCTGGGTAGTATTGTTTAATATGAGCCATTGTGTTAGCATCAAACAAAATACTGGCCTCTTTGGTGAGCTTATACTTACCAATGACTGATTGAACTCGTAGTCTCATTACTTTCTATTATCTCCATATTTCAGGCCACGTTGTAGGTAATGTTCTTCATACTGGAGGAAGTTGAACGTCTGCTTAGCAAACTTCCACACAACATCCTTATCAAAGTCATTACAGCTATAACAGTCGAGTGTAATGAATCGAGTGGGTTCAAGACTGTGGATTTGAATACCGCTCTCGATAAGAGGAACCCAACCAGACACACCGGCCTTCTCTGGGTATAGCTCTTTACCATCCTTAGTAGGACCGTGGATAACAAATGGCTGGCTCATACGAGTCATACCAAGTCTGTCTACCAACTCTTCAAGGAATCGGTATGTCAATTCCATATCATCCGCCGCGCCCTTCCTACACTCATACATATCAAGTAGGTATGAATACCCGAATGGTTTGTTACTCACTCTTATTACTCCAGTATGCCTTTAGTCTGGCCCACAGGCCATCTTTCTTATATAACGTAGTTTCCGCCACATGAAACCCCTCGTCGAGAGCGAGTTTCTCCCTATTCATATCTTCGGCAGTTTCCGGCCCGTTCACCACAAAATAATCCACAGACCCTATAAGTTCCGGTGGAATCTGGGCGATTACCTCTGCAATCGTAGGTTGAAAAGTGTTTGGACTTCCGTACCTATGGAGCGTTCTGATGGTTTTAATTGCCTTTAGTCTACCGGGCTTCCCAGTAATATCATAGTTCCAAGAGTACGGCTCGTCAATGCCAGCGTAATCCTTTATCTTATACAAATCAAGAAGCCAGTTGCCTGGGTTGTGACCATAAGACAAAACCAATGGCTTAATTCTATACCAGTGCTTCACAAGGTATTCATTAGAGACTTTTGGAATACTATTCTTGTAGATTTTCAAACTAATCTCCAATTTACACTGAGGACAATATCTTTTCCTACCACGCTTCTCAACGCCACAACGTAAACAGGTACTCTTGTCTGTCTTAAGATGTGCTATCTTATCTTGACAAAGCTTCTGATTACAACCGTAGCAAACAACCCTTAAGTTCTCTCGCTCGTTTCGTCCGCCCTCGCACACATTAATAATATGGTCGATAGTCGGCTTCTTCTTACTCCTAGAGTTGACACCAATCAAGTTGACAGCCATCGGCTTATTACAAAAAGCACATATACCCTTCTGCTCTTCGCAAATCTGCTTCGTGCGTCTCCTAGCCTGCTTACGGAGAGCTTTAATCTCCGCTGTAGAGTTACTTGGAAAGACCTGGATTAACATGGCTATCGCCCATTTAGACTGTCAACTAAAGATATGTATTCCCATCGAAGGTTGCGAACCACGCCACACCTTGATTCTTTTTCTTCAAGCAACTGCCTAAAGATTGGCTCACCTTTCTCTAGGTACTTCTTAGCATACTTAACATCGCCAGAAGCAATGAAGTCCTTGACGTTACAGATTCGGTCAGCAGCTTTCACCTTAACCAAATCCATCGGCTTTCCAGCGAACGAGTCGATGTACTGTTGTTTAGTAACACCAGATGGAATGGTTAGTGCCAATACGCTATCAGCTACATATCCTTTATAGTCGCCCGCTGATAGTTGCTCGTAGGTTATACTCGTATCTTCGATTACGTCGTGCAACAAAGCAACGGCTAATATCTCCTGGTTTGTGACCCCACACTTCTGTAGGAGTCGCATTACCTCGATTGGATGTACAACATATGGAGTAATACCATCTTTTCGATAATATTCATAGTGTGCAATCCAGGCGAGCTTCATTGCACTTCCAATGTAACTAGTCATCATAGCTTCGCCCTTTCTCTAATGTCACTAAAATCAACATCCGAACAAGTACCGTTCCAGAACGCAGTCTTAAGAACATTCGCATCATTACTCTTAAGAGTATTAGCTCTCACCGTCTGGTACTTACCAAACTCATCGAAAACAAGAGCTAGCTCACCACGCTTCGACAACTTGCCCTGGTCTGTAACAGGGTCTTTCCAAACATCTTGCTTAGCACCAGAACGTGTAACACTGGAACACTTGAAAGCATTACGCTGAGTATCTCTATTCAGTTTTTGCAACAAGCCACCACCGCTACCGAAAGCAATGTTGTCAGCACTAAAACCAGTTAGTTCCATAGCGAAAAGGATACGGTTCAAACTCTCGAAGTCAACACCGTCGCCCTGAATCAATCGAACGTGCGGGTCGAGTACCTTATAGCCGAATCTATTGACGCTGCCACCAAATACTTCCCACAAGATTTCTAGGAGTTTAGGAATAACTACTTCTGGCTTGCCACTATCAGGACGAATAACGAGAACGCCGTCTCGCTTCATAATCATATCTTTAAGGACGCCGCCCCACTTATTACGACACGCATCCCAAATATCATAGCTATCGCTTACGCAAGCTACAAGACCTGTAGGATATTGCTCTAGCATGTTGCGGAAGGCATCAATCTCATGCTCTCTACCCCAGCTTGTAATTGTCGAGTGTTCGCTCGCCGGAATACTGAATCCAGCCATATCTTCATGGTAATACTCATAAAGCATTTCAATGGCAGAGAAGTTATCTGTACCCTTGAAGTTTACCAAGTGAGCCGCACCACCTAGACCAGCCTGCTCTGGACACGTAACACCACGAAAGCCAAAGTCATGCAACTTGAAGTCGAGCGGTTCGCTACCCGTTCTATCCATATAACCCTTCATAATCTTCTTCATTTCGCGGCTTTGTGTTGCCACAGCACATGGATACCATACGTTGACCAGCAACGACTCTAGGTAGTTTGTTAGCCAAGGCACCTTCGTGTCTGTATTCTCGACCGTCATCATTACATTGCTAACAGGTACAACAGTACCCTCTGGCACAGCACGAATATGGATAGGTAAACACCCACCATGAGCCTCAAGAATGTATTGCCAGCCAGCACGATTGAATGAGCCCTCGCCCATATGAGCATTGATTCTCTTCTCTGCGTAATCAATCTTATGTTGGGTTACGACCTCTCCAGCCAAATACCTCTTTAGGAAGTATTGCAGGCCAAAGAATACCGTCTCGTCGAACTTAGCACCGTCTCTACTCTCGTAGTAGGCACTAACCTTCTCTGTGTCCTTCGGGTATTGCTTGAAGTGTCCAAACTTGTAACTGTCTGACAACAAAATGATGTTATTATTCATGAGCTTGCTTAACCTTCCACTCAGAGAGAAACGTATTAGCTTCTTCAACGGTGTTGAACCAGTCCTGTCTACCTCTAAGAGACGAGTCTGTCGTTCCATCTTTCCTTAGATACTGGTCTTTAAAACCAACATCTATAGTAGAGGCAGAAATATAACACTGTCCATAACCCATCTGTTCCTGAATCACCTTATAGCACTCAGCTTTTATCATTTTTCCTATCCTTAACTGCTTGTTTCCACAACTTAGTTAGTTCACCCCAACCATTTCTTTCATGGTTCGCCGCTGGGTCTACAAAGAATCCATAGTCGCTATCGTAGTAGTTTAGCTTAAGCTCTTTGAGCCCATCGACGTAAGAACCGTAGAGTTGGAAAAGAACACAATCTTCGCCCGCGTCTAGCTTCTTCTCGTCTATGGAATTATACCATCCAGGTTTCTTTTTGTCAAGCAGGGCCGCACCCTTTTTGACATTCTTAGCCTGTGAGCTTATTGCTTTAGACACCTGCAACCTCTATAACCTTTTTAATGTGACAGAATTGTATTCTTGGGTCGTCGTTGAAAGATACAATCGTATCATAATTATACAATGATTTAATAGCGGTCTTAATATAGCTTCTCAAAAGATGACTATAACCAAAAATATCATCTTCTTTTGTTAGATAGATTAGCCTCACCATAGCTCCACCCAAGCAAAACTTACACGCTAAATCAGAATTAGGCGGCACATGCTTATTGTCTGCGTCTAGCGCAAAATTCCACTTACACCACTTCGATTCATCTGTTAGAATGTCTGAGAGTTTCATTGGTATTCCTTCCATATTGATTTTCTGTCTGATTGTATTGCCTTCTGGAAGTCCGCAGCAATAGTGCTTTGGAATCCCATTAGTCGTAACACTCCAATTCTTCAACGCCATAGTTACCAGTGCTAGCTAGGGCAACAAGAGACGCCAACTCACGCTCAGTAACCTTTCCTTTGTTCTTGTCGTGGACAAGCTGCACAACTTCTTCCCTTTCTGGCTTACGAGTAAACACAACATTAATAGCTGTAATACCATAAGCCACCATATATACGCGGTAAGCAGTTTTCATTAGTCTTTAATCCTCATCCTTTACTTCGTTATACACACCATCAACAAACTTTCCTCTTATCGCATGGCGATTTATAGTATAGTATATTTCATTGGAATTGGTTCGGGGGCCTCAACTAAGTCCAGCTTCGCCCTAATAGACTCGTATGAGTCAGTGACCTCAAAATTAGAGGTACTACTCCCATGTTTAATTGTAACGGAAGTCGGCGAGTCACCAACTACTGTTACAATGTTCTTAACTGGCACTATTACCTTGCACTCTTTGCCACTGGTAGCCCCAATAAATCCTAGTTCGATGAACTTCCTCATTTAACACCGCCTGAAGGTTCGACAACCTTCTCGCCGATAGCGAATAGGTCTACTGTCTTAATTGGTTCATCAGCCCACAAAATATACCAAGAACCATGACCGTCATAATGAGCAGGAGAGTAGTCGCCAAAATAAGAGGTTTTCACCCAATAGTATCCTTTTTCCTGTGGGTTGACCAGAAGCTCTCTGATACTGAATTTTTCACAATCAGAATAAAAAACACTATCTGGTAGGTCCACATACTTTTCAGTCAGATAAGCCTTAACAAAGTAATCCTTGTGTGACAAAAGCATAGTACGGAGGCGGGCTTCAATCAGACGATTAATGTTGCCTTTTGTTTTTTTAATCACAATAGTGTCCTTTATGGTCTATAGAATGACATATCTCTAAACGCCCTGTCTTTCAGATGTTGTTCTTCATTCGCTAACATCATCTGTCTTGTATCTTCCACGGCCTCGTCATAACCCTTTTCATAACCCTTTTGGAACATAGCCTTACTAAGCTCAGCTATTGTCCCACTTGTTTGCTTTATGGCGTCTGTGTAACCTTCATCATATCCCTCATTATATCCAATCTTGTAAGCATCATTCGGGTCATTAGGATTCATTTCGCCCACCTTCTATATTTCTTCTTGCGGGCCGTAACCACCGCTGGTTTTTCTTCCCTATAAATAATAGGGTTAAAGACTTTCTTAAAAATATCCTCAACCCATTCTTTACCCTTTACTGTGAACGTAAATTCTTCGTGTTTTTCATCGGCTGGCTTACTCATTACTTATCCTTTCCAATTGAGTTTTCGATTCCAATTCAATTCCGCTAATTCCCCATTTCGCCGCTAACTGATTTCCTTATTAAGCAAATGCAAAATCATGGCGAGCGTATCCTTTTGCTTGATTACTCCACTTTTATTGAGCCTCGTCAAGAGCTTAACGGTCTGTCCCATCTCATGCTTCGAGCAGACGTTCTCATCGAGAGAAACTGCGTTTTTCCCGCAGAATTTGCATATTTTGTCGGGTGATTGAGTCAATCGTCCACATAACTTACAGGGCTTAGGTAGTAGTCCACAACCCATACAACAACCATAACCTTTCTTAAGCCTTAAGAGATTGTTGCTTAATGTCCCTCGACTCGTTGAACCAGCGGTCCCCGCAATAAGCCAAAAGTATCCGCAAAAAAGCTTCACTTCCGCTTTGTATGTCTCTATATGTTGTGTTGAAAGCCGCGTGGCCGGAAGGGAGTTCGTCTATATGGTCTGTTATCGACCTGGAACCCATCGCCACTTGAGTAATTGTATCAGAAATCGCTCGAAAGTCAAGCGGATTTACTCGGAGCAGGAAGATATATTAGCAACACATTAAAATTAATTAGAATATTAAAAGTGTTGTTCAATCTGCGGCGAAATGTGGCCGAAACCCCACGACGCACCTATATGATACCATACACCCTTTCTTCTGTCAAGTGTATTAGGAGTGGCCGGTTAGTGAACGAACCTATATGGACCCCCACCAGACGGGCGGATGTCGCCAAACGGGGGTTGTTACCACAATTAAAGGGGGATGTGCGGAATCGCACACACAAGATATGGGGGTACCTTGGCAAACCGCGTTTTGAATCGTAGGATTTGTATAGTAATCTAGACAGAGTTAAAACAGAAGTCAGCCCAAACAGCTATTGAGATTATATCTGGGCTCAGCCGCTTTAGCTACACAATTATCGCAGAGGAGGAAAATAAGCTGATATGCGGCAATGTCCTCTATGACTAAGTTGACTGCGGCGTCCCTAGAGAATCGCTATACTGTATCTCAACAAAGTGTCCAAAATCGAAAAATCGCTATACCTGCAACAATCCTCCCGCCGGGATACTGTACCTGCCGGGAACCTTAACAACGGAGATTAACTATGTACTTCACTTACGACGCCTATGCACCCATTACCCACTACATCAGTATCATCACACACGCCGACTGGTACACAGAAGAATACACTTGCTAAAACGGTATCGTGGGCGACCTGAGTAGTTTGGGTAAGACAGACAAGCCCTTACTTTCCTTCTCCGCGAAAATTTTTTCAAGAAGTTGCTTGCGTTGGCCGATATTTAGTGTATAATACCTGTACGAGTGAGGGGCGGAAAAGTGTGAGCCCGCCCGACTCTCAAAATGGTTCCCTGGGCCAGACAGACTAGCTATCTGCGACGGCCAAGTACGCTAACGTAGATTCTCTTTACCATCGTAAGGCAATCTAATTCCGGCCGGAAACGTCAAGCGTGCGACCCATTTGGGTTCTAGTAGTAAAAGACCCTACGGGGCAACACTCTCTGCGGTGGGGAGGATAAACTAAACCTATAGATATATAGATGATATTAGAAAGAATAGAGAGTCGGGCAATCTCTCTATAATAAACCGGCCCAATTACAGGTGGTTGCACAGGGTGCGGACGAAACTCCAAATCTCGTTCCGAGGGGCTCGATACCTCTACCGCCTGCTGAATATGCCTTCGTAACATAACGGATAGTGTCACTGGTTTCTACCCAGTTGAGTGGGGGTTCGATTCCCTCCGAAGGTACTTAGTGGTCAAACTCCCAATGACAATTTGGGCATAGTGGTTTTAAATTATCAACATGATTTATTTCACTAAGCAAGCTCATGTAAGGTTGTATGTAAAGCATAGGCGAACATATCCGTGGTACGTGTAACACGTTAAATCAAACGTACCTAACGGGAACGAGTCGCGGGGTGCGACGCTTGCTTTGGGAGCAAGAGGCGTAGGGTTCAACTCCCTAGTTCCCGACTTGACATTGACGAAAGTTGGTGTATAATACTACAGGGCGTGGAAGTCCCTAGCTGCCGGCGAAATTTTCCTTGGCTTCAACGAGCCAGACCCGCACGAATCGTTTTTTGGTTCTATAGTATAGTGGCTATTACTACTGCCTTGTAAACAGTGAACGTGGGTTCGATTCCCACTTGAACCTCTCGGTTAAGATGTTCGTTAGATATGCCCCGGTATCCTTCACTGGGTATTCGGGGCACCATGCCAGTTAGCACAGGGTTTGCGGCAAGTTTTCATAAGACTTAGCAAGAGGGTTCGATTCCCTTGACTGGTACTCGGGGTTGTAAAAAGATAGGGTAATCTGGTCAGTTTCATATGCTGTACATTAGCCGTTCGACTCGGCCCTCCCCCACTAGGTCCGTTGCTAACCTGCCTGGCAAATAGCAACAACATTACAGTGGATTGGATGCTGGTATTCATGCTTGACTCTGAATCAAGTTCTCGCAGGTTCGATTCCTGCCGCTGTAGCTAGTGGAGAATGACCACTTTAATAACATTCACATGGTTCGTATCCACGCCGGTCGCGTGGCACTTTCTTATCAATAGATGTAGGGGGTTCGACTCCTCAACGGACTACTTGAGTTATCGAGGTGCCCGGCCATATTCAAACGTCGGGAGACTACCCTCACTAAGAAGGCTTTAGTCGGCG
>Ga0315289_10015111_pt1 | contig 10728 bp, 8 predicted proteins | sample YL17G11_40_MG_FD_203452 | JGI IMG/M metagenome (GOLD analysis project Ga0315289, IMG submission 203452) | Sediment microbial communities from Yellowstone Lake, YNP, Wyoming, USA - YL17G11_40 | ecosystem: Environmental > Aquatic > Freshwater > Lake > Sediment | place: USA: Wyoming | collected...
CGCCGGACTTTGACGCTTTTTTCCGTGAGTTTCGCTCGCGTGTGCGCAGCGATGTGTTCGTTGTGGATCATGCGGTGCGCTACATCGTCCGACATCGGGGGAAGGCACTGCGTCCGTTTCTTGTTCTCGCATCGGGACGACTTTTTGGCGAGCCACAACAGGCGACTCTGCGGGCATGTCTCATTGTTGAACTCCTTCACACGGCGACGCTCGTTCATGACGACGTGGTGGACAAAGCCACGATGCGCCGCGGCTTTCCTTCTCTCAATCAACTTTGGGGTAACAAGTTCTCCGTCCTCTTCGGAGATTATTTGCTCGCTCATTCATTAGGCGCTATGCTTGAAGAGCGAAGCCTACCGTGGCTTGATATCCTCTCGCATACAGCGCGGCGAATGAGTCGAGGCCAGCTCATGGAACTCGCTCTTGCAAAGCGCGGTGACTTGTCTGAAACGGCCTATCTTGATATGATTGCCGATAAAACCGCTGCCCTGATGAGTGCCTGCTGCCAGCTCGGTGCTCTTAGCCTGAACGCCAACGGTTCCATGCAACAAGCCTTAGGAATATTCGGCGAATCCGTTGGAATTGCCTTTCAAATTCGGGATGACTTGCTGGATTACACCGGGCGACCTCGCCTTTTCGGCAAACGAATCGGGGAAGATATTCGGGAGAAAAAAATTACGCTGCCCTTCATCGCTGCCTTTCATCAGGCTGCGAATGGAGAGAAGAAACGAATGCTCGCTCTCGTTCGGCGCGGCGTGCAGGAAAAAGACCTTCAGGCCGTCTTGCACTTTGTTCAGGGAAACGGTGGCCTGGACTATGCACAAGCAAAAGCCCTCGAATACGGACAACAAGCCGAACACAGCCTGTCCATTTTCCCGAGCTCACCGGCCAAGAGTATCCTGCTTCAATTCATCCAATATGCAATTCACAGAGCGAAGTAATGGAGTGAAGTATCCCATGCGACACTTTCTTAGTATCTGCATTGCGCTTTTTGCGGCCGTTTCAGCAGGTAATTTCTCCGGCTGCGCTCCCAAGCAGAAACCGATTTCGGAGACTCGCCCGCTCTTGGGAACCGAAGTGACCATCACTGTCTATGACAAAGGTCAGACTCGGGAGTCTCTGCAACCCGCTTTCGACGAGGCGTTCCGAGTCATGAAGGAGCTCGAATCCAAGATGCTTCTGCCCGGTCCCGACAATGAATTGGAGAAGCTGGCGGTCAGTGCCGGAGGTCAGTCTGTGCCGCTATCGCCTCCAGTATTCGACTTGCTCATGGAAGCCTTGAGACTGTATGACCAAACCGAGAAAGTCTTCGACATTCGAGTGAAACCGATGTTGGACGCTTATGGCTTTGGCGGCAAAAACCGTGTGCCTGAAGACGCGGAGCTCGACACCTTGAAAAATCTGGTCGCTCAAGGAGGATTATTCGTCGCCGGAAAATCCATTCTGCTTTCAAAGAAAGGAATGGGATTCACTCTTTACAAAATCGGCCCCGGATACATACTGGACCAAGCCGCCGATGCGCTTGCCAGCAAGGGAGTTTTGACCGCAACGATACAAACGGGTCGCCTCATTCGGCTGAAAGGAGAACCTCCGAGTGCTCAAGGATTCCCGGTTTCCGTTGACAATCCTTCGAATCCAACTAAGCCGATAGGAACGGTTTACCTGCCTGCGGGAGGATATGTCATGGTAGCCAATGATGAGGGAGCCTTTGAAAAAAACGGAAAAAAATATCACATGCTGTTGGATCCGCGCAGTGGCAAACCCGCCGACCTCTGCATCGCTTTTGCCATTCATGCCAAGAGCGTCGCTGAAGCACAGCCGCTCGCCCTGAGCGCGTTTATCCTTGGGCCAACCGAAGGTCTGAAGTTGCTCGACAAGTTCCCCAACTCCTCCGGCCTGGCTCTCTTTGAGAAGAATGGTCAACAGAGTCGAACCGGCACGGGGCCTTTTGCGAACTTGTCTCGCTGAGCTGTCTGGGCGTGACAAAGGTCGCCTTGCCTATGGCAAATCCACCGAATCATGAAACCGACCGTATCCTGGTAATTCGGTTGTCATCCCTTGGGGATATTCTTCTCACGGCTCTCGCACTCCGCGTTCTTCGAACGCGTTTTCCGTTCGCGCAGATAGATTTCCTGACATCCAGCCTGTACGCGGAGGTAGCGGCGAACCTTCCCGGTGTGGACCGGGTCTTGGAGTTTGACAAGCGAGCAGGCATCAAAGAATTCCTGCGTTGGCAGTCTCAGCTCTTGCACACGCGCTATTCGCTCATCGTTGACCTGCAAAGCAGCTTTCGCAGTGCCTTCTGGAGAGTCTTCGCGCTTCCTGCCATCTGGGTCAAAGCGAGACGCCATCGGTTACGGCGCTTTCTTCTGATCCACTTTCGGTGGAATCTCTATCGGACGATTCTTCCAGTTCCGCTGCGATATCTTGCCGCCTTGGAACCATTAGGTTGTCAGGATGATGGCGGCGGCTTGGAGCTTCAGATTCCGGAGGCTGTCTCTCATCGCGTGCGGGAGCAAATGGCCGCAAGAGGATTTTCCAAAGAACAGATAATCATTCTTTGCCCCGGCGCACGCCACGCCACGAAGCGCTGGCCTCAAGAGAAATGGACAGATCTCGCACGAGGGCTACTCCACAAGAACCATCCGGTGCTCCTTTTAGGAGATGAAAACGACCGAATCCTCATCGAAGGCATCGTGAACGCGCTTGCAGATGAGCGTGTCACCTCGTTCGTGACCCTGCCTCTTTTGGAGGCGGCTGCTCTCATTAAACTCGGAGCATGTGTCATCAGCAATGATTCGGGCTTAATGCACTTGGCGACTGCGGTACGAACGCCGATCGTCGCACTCTTTGGTCCAACGGTTGAAGAGTTCGGCTTTTTTCCTTTCCGCGCAAAAGCCGAGGTCATTCAGAAACAACTGCCCTGTCGTCCGTGCAGTGCCATGGGGACAGAACGATGCCCAAAGGGCCATTTCAAATGCATGGAAGATATTTCGATTTCTGAAGTCCTTGACGCAACATTTCGATTGATAGAGCATCGCGAATCCATGCCGGCGACCTGCAACTCATAAGATGTCGTGCTACCGGTGACGCTATTCTGGAAATATTTCTATCGCTGTTTCATCCTTCCCATTCTTTGGGGAGGATTTCATGTTCTGGGCCTTTTCAATCGCAAAGTGCGCCTGGGTCTTCAAGGTCGCAGAGGACTGGAGAAGCGGGCGCGTGATACGCGTGCTTCCTTGGGAGACAAACCGCTCATCCTCTTCCATTGCGCGTCTATGGGTGAGTTTGAGGCACTTCTCCCCATCACGAAAAAGTTGACGCCGAAGAAGATCGCTCTCGGGGTGATTTATTTCAGTCCTTCGGCAGAGACCGCCGCGAAAGAATCGGATTGTTTCGCCTTTGCCGACTATTCGCCCCAAGATACTCGTCGGAAAGTTCGCAGATTCCTGCATGCACTGAGGCCGTTTGCTCTTGTGATCACGAAACATGATGTCTGGCCGAATCTCATCTGGGAATGTCAATCTCTTGGCATTCCCGTTTTTCTCGTCAACGCAAGCTTTCCCGTCAACTCAAGGCAATTTTGGCCAATCGTCAGATCGTTTCAGCGATCCCTGACGATGTCATTCCGTTCGATTCTCGCGGTCTCGCCAGACGATGCGAAGTGCGCACGGAGAATCACGTCCCAAAATGTACCAATAATTGTAGCAGGAGACTCACGCTACGACCGGGTCACTGACCACATCCATCGAGCGGCCGCCGAGATTCCGTTTCCTCAACAGAGCTTTGTCGGCCGATTTGTCCTGGTGGCCGGGAGTACGCACACAAGAGACGAAGAAATAGTCCTGCCTGCAGTGGCCTCGGTCATTCGGCGCCACTCACATCTCCTTTGTCTGCTCGTGCCACATGATCCGGAGCCGTCTGCTCTGAAGAGCATTCAAGCGAGCTGTGCAGCCGCCGGACTTGATTTCCTCCTGTTGAGTCAGTGGCGGGACGGAGCCCCTCTTGGGCAGGTACTCTGTGTGGACCGTGTTGGCATCCTCGCCGCTCTCTACGGCTTGGGGCATTTAGCCTATGTTGGCGGGGGCTTTGATAAAGGAGTGCATAGCGTTCTTGAACCTATGGCCTATGGCTTACCAGTCTTGTCCGGGCCTAACATCGAAGTCTCTCACGAAGCCCAAGTAGCGAAAACACAGGGCATTCTTCAGGTGGCCACGGATGCAAGTCAGGTTGAGGCTTGGATTGAGAGACTCATCGCAGATGAGAGAGCACGAGACCAGATTGGTGAGAAAGCGCGTGTTTTCATGAAGGAGAGACTGGGCGCAGCGGAGAGAATCGTAGATTTCCTGCAGAAAGAACTGAAGTTTCCATGATTTGCGTTGACCGAGTGAGTTTTGCCTATCTGGGCCAACGCCCCTTGCTCTCTGATGTCTCTCTCACCTTACGGACCGGAGAAACTGTAGCGCTGATTGGCCCGAATGGAAGTGGAAAGTCCACACTGACTTTGCTGCTCAACGGTCTGCTGAAACCTGCGGCAGGGAAAATCACTGTGGATGGCATGGATACGAACGATCCCACGCACCAATCCGAAATCCGACGACGCGTGGGGATTCTCTTTCAAAATCCCGAGCATCAGATTGTGGCGGATACCGTTGTCGAGGAAATCGCCTTCGGTCTTGAACTGCTGAACATGCCGAGAGCCGAAATGCAGCGGCGGGTTGCAGAGCTTCTGAATGAATTCGATCTCCAAGCCTTGGCACATCGCCATCCGGAGGAGCTTTCGGGGGGAGAGAAACAGCGACTGGCTATCGCTGCAACTTTGGCAACCGGCGTGTCTTATCTCGTGCTTGATGAGCCCACCGCTCTGTTGGATCGCGAAGGATGCGACACTCTCTTTCGACTCATAGACAGATTGCGTCATGACAAAGGGATTCTCTTCATCACGCCTTTTCCTGAAGAGTCCGCAGTTGCCGAGCGTCTTCTTTATCTGGATGGTGGCACCTTGAGAGAGATTCCCCAAGACGAACGAGAGATCTTTTGCGCAGCGCTCGAAAATGACAAATGAATTCGCGCTGTGCGCTCGAGAGGTGAGCTACACCTATCGAACGAGGCTCGAAAGGATTGTTGCCGCCGCATCTCTCTCCTGCCGACTGGAAGCTGGCAAAGTCACGGCAATTCTGGGTCGGTCGGGTTCCGGCAAAAGTACGCTGGGTCTTCTTCTTGCTGGTCTCCTCAAGCCAGATGCTGGCACAGTCTTTTTCGTGAATGGACACAAGCCGTCGCCGGAGACCGTTGCCTATCTTTTTCAGTTTCCCGAGCAGCTCTTTTCTGAGGATACTATCGAGAACGAGTTGTGTAAGGGGGGGCGAATTACGCTTGAAATGGCAAAGGCTGCGCTTCAATCTGTCGGCCTCGAACCGGACAATTTCCTTGGGCGCAATCCCTTTGAGATTTCAGGCGGACAAGCGCGTTTGGTGGCAATGGCCGTTCAGCTCGCACGCCCCTTTCAGGCCGTCATCTTCGACGAACCCACCGCTGGCCTCGATTGGAATATGCGAGCACACATTCGGAATCTCATCCGCACGCAAGCCCAAGCAGGCAAGATCGTGGGACTCATCACGCACCACCTTGCTTTCGCTGCGTCCATTTCTGCTCATGCCCTTGTGTTGAACAAGGGCCGTACAGCCTGGGAAGGTGATCCAGAACAGCTCATTGACAATGCTAAGATTCGGAAAGAACTGGGTTTATGAGCTGATGAGAAATTGACCGCGTTGTGGAGTGACCGCAATCAAGCTGAGCAGTGTATTGACTTTCTGGCAAATTTTTAATATAATAGAACTTCAAGCGTTCAGGAATAGGTGTCTCGGCAGATCTGGAGCGATTCTGGTCGCCTAATTCTTTAAGTTACAAAATCGGGGCGTAGCGCAGTCCGGTAGCGCACTTGGTTCGGGACCAAGGGGTCGCTGGTTCAAATCCAGTCGCCCCGACTACCATGTTTTCGGCCGTCCGGGGATCCCAGGCGGCCGTAAGTATATTCTGAGACAAAAAAAACACGCATGATCACAAACGCCATTGAATTACTTGCAACTTGGATCATCTCCGCAATTTCGTCTATGGGCTATTTCGGAATAGTCTTCCTGATGGGAATTGAGAGTGCTTGCATCCCGTTGCCGTCCGAAGTCATCATGCCCTTTTCAGGTTATTTGGTCACTACGGGCAGGTTCAATCTTTGGCTTGTGGGTATTGCCGGCGCTCTGGGATGCGTCTGGGGTTCTATTGTCGCCTACTATGCAGGACAATGGGGTGGACGCCCCCTGATTGAGCGATATGGCAAGTATGTCCTCATTTCGCCACATGACTTGGAGAGAGCCGACCATTTGTTTCGACGCTATGGTGAAGTCATTGTTTTTGTGAGTCGCCTCTTGCCGATTGTCCGCACTTTCATATCCTTTCCCGCAGGCGTTGCGCGAATGCACTTCGGCCGATTCATCCTGTACACTTTCGTGGGTTCTTTCCCCTGGTGCTTGGCTCTGGCTTGGATCGGTCAAATCATGGGGGAGAATTGGACTCACTTGAGAGACTACTGGCACAAATTCGATTTCATCATTGGAGTGCTGGTCATAGCCGCCGTTGCCGTGTATGTATGGCACCACATAAGACCATTTGTCAGGAGAAATTTTTCCAAATAGAATGAAACACTCTGTTGAGCAGCACTATCCCTTTGCCGAAGTCGAAGCGAAATGGCAAGCGCGATGGGCAGAGCAAGGCACCTATCGCTGGAATTGGAATTCCAGTCGCAAGAAGCTCTATTGCCTCGTCATGTTCGCTTATCCCTCTGGAGACAAACTCCATATAGGCCACTGGTACAACTACGGCCCGACAGATACCTGGGCGCGCTTTCAACGCATGCGCGGGTATCAAGTTTTCGAACCGATTGGCTTTGACGCCTTCGGATTGCCGGCAGAGAATTTCGCTGTGCGCCATGGCGTTCATCCTGCCGAAAGCACACGCCGCAATATTGATTTCATGCGCGGACAACTCAAAACAATCGGCGCCATGTATGACTGGGACTATGAAGTGGACACCTCAAGCCCAGAGTACTACAAATGGACTCAGTGGATGTTTCTTCTCCTGTTTAAGCGAGGGCTCGCCTACCAAAAGGAAGGACTCGTCAATTGGTGTCCCTCGTGTCAAACTGTGCTCGCCAACGAACAGGTGACTGCAGAGAATAATTGCGAGCGGTGCGGTGCGGTCGTCGCACGACGAAACATGCGCCAGTGGTATTTCCGAATTACGGCCTACGCTGACCGACTGCTGGAAGGCTTAGAGCGCATCGAGTGGCCTGAGAGAACGGCTGTCATGCAGCGCCATTGGATCGGCCGATCAGAAGGCACTGAAATCCATTTCCCCGTCGAAGGCAGAAGTGAACTGATCAAAGTATTCACCACACGGGCGGATACACTCTTGGGTGTCACCTATCTGGTTATTGCGCCGGAGTCTCCGCTTGTCGCCGTTCTGACTACGCCTGCCTATGCAGCCAAAGTACGGGAGTATGTTGAATCTTCGTTGCAGCTCTCCGAAGTTGACAGGGCGGCCGCTGACCGGCCGAAGTGCGGCGTCTTTGTCGGTTCCTATGCAATCCACCCCTTAACAGGCGAGCGGCTGCCCATCTGGATCGCTGACTATGTCATTGGTTCCTATGGAACGGGCGCCGTCATGGCCGTTCCTGCTCATGACACAAGAGACTTTGCATTTGCCCGTCAGCATAAGTTGCCTGTTGCGAAGGTCGTCAATCCTCCCGACATTCCCGTTGATGATGAGGAAATGGAGGAAGCCTACACCGAGTATGGTATAATGGTGCACTCGGGTGAATTCAGTGGAATGGCTTCTCAAGATGGAATGGTGGCGGTAGGGAAGAGGCTGGCCGAAATGGGGCGGGGAGGACCTATGACGACCTACCACCTGCGCGACTGGACGATTTCCCGACAACGCTATTGGGGGGCGCCGATTCCAATCATCCATTGCCCAAAGTGCGGGCCTGTGGCTGTTCCACTGGCCGATTTGCCGGTCCTCTTGCCGGAAACGGCCGAGTTTGCGCCGAAAGGCAAGTCGCCGCTCGCGTCCGTGGAGAGCTTTGTCAAGGTAGACTGCCCGCACTGTGGGGCGCACGCGGAGCGGGATCCCGACACAATGGATACCTTCGTCTGTTCCTCCTGGTACTTCATGCGATACCCCGATGCACGGTTGGATAACGCGCCCTTCGATATAAATCACATGAATTCCATGCTGCCGATTGACCAGTATGTCGGCGGCCCGGAACATGCGGTTGGGCACCTCCTGTATGCTCGTTTCTTTATGAAAATCGCCCACGACGCTGGCTATGCTATCACCGACGAGCCGTTTGCACGACTCAAGCATCAAGGCATTATTCTCAGCTATGGCGGGCGAATGTCCAAGACCAAGGGAAATGTAGTCAATCCTGAGCCCTTCCTCGAGAGAAATGGCTCTGATGTCTTTCGATGCTATCTGATGTTCACGGGTGACTACGAGCAAGGGGGCGACTGGTCCGATGAAGGAATCGCCGGGATCGAGCGCTTTCTGAGCAGAGTCTGGCGTCTCGTGAATGCGATTGGCATAGCGCAAATATCTGATAATCAAGAGTTTCCACGAGAGCTCGAGAGAACACTCCATGCGACAATAAAAGCGGTCACGAACGACACAGCCGCCTTTCATTTCAACACGGCGCTAAGCCGCATGATGGAGCTCACAAATGCGCTGTATCTGCATGTTGGACCAGAGCTTAAGGAGATCTCTCGGTCGCCTGTCATGGATTATGTCGCAGAAACGCTCACGAAGATGCTCGCACCCTACGCGCCACATCTGTGCGAAGAGCTGTGGGAACGCTTAGGACATGATTGCAGCCTTTTCGACGAGAGATGGCCCGAGTATGATGATGAAAAGGCGGCGGCAGAAATGGTAACGGTCGTCGTTCAGGTGAACGGGAAGCTCCGAGATAAGTTCGACGCACCTGTTGGCATGCCGAGCAAGGAGCTCGAGAAGATGGCTCTGGCAAGCGGCAAGATACAGGCAATGTTAGAGGGACGGGAAGTTCGCAAAATCGTCGTGGTCCCAGACAAACTTGTGAGTATCGTCGTACTTTGACGCTTTCTGGACTTCAGGAATTATCACATAAGAAATATTATGTAAACTAAATATTGCGTTGAAAACCTGCAAGTGTGATTTCGCCGCTTGCTCGAACCTACCACCCCCCTCGTCCTCCGAAGGCACGGCAAAGCAGCCCACCGTTGACAAGAAACTTCATTTGTTGAGACAAATCCGGACTTTGCCTTTTGGCCTAAGTTCAGAGTCGCCTAAGCCGCTCCGGTCACAAGGAGTTGCAAACCAGTTCCCCAGATATTGAAAAGCATGTGGATGATGACTGCGGGAACGAGGCTTCCCGTGGTTTCGCGGAAATAGCCGGCGGCCAGCCCAAGGATGAAGGTTGAAATCTCGATCATCGCCATTTGGGCCGCGCCAGCGCCCTTTGTTAGGAGGAAAAGATGCGCCAAGCTAAACAGAAGCGCTGCAATTAGGGCGGCGTGAGAGATTCGAAGGCGGAGAAGAGAAAAGGAGGAAGTGATACGAGAAGAAAGATAGGTTTGGATAAGCCCACGAAATATAATCTCTTCCGTTATCGTGGCGAGTAGCCATATTTCAATGATTCGCTGCAGCAGATTTGGATTGCCGAAGTCATAAGCTGGTGTGCTGCCAAACAAAGCCGTTATTAGACCGGCAAAAATGCCCCCGACAAGCACAGAGAGCACAAACAGAGGAAGGCTGATAGCAATTGATTTCCATATATTTAGCCTGCCAGAGAATCGAAAACCAAAACGCCAGAATTCCCCTTTCCATATCACTGCACCGGCCAGCAGTACAATCAGCAGCTCCACTCCCTGTCTGATCACAGGCTTCGCCCACCATGGAGCCGTATCAAGGCAAGACCCAAAAGCCGCGACGACTCCACGCGCGGGCAAATCCGCAAGAATCAAGAGAAAAATCGCGATGAGGATCCCATGTAGGATTTTCATCTTCACACTCTTGGGTGCAAAAAGTGGAAAGGGATTTGCGGGAGCGTCTGGGAATCGAACCCAGCCAGTCGGAGGTCATCCGGCCGCAGACGATTTTGAAGACCGCGAGGGCCACCAGGTCCCCGTCCGCTCCCATGTCTGTCAGATACAGAGGGAAAACTTATCTTAGACTATGCTCGAATGTCGCTTACATTATTACATGAACTGAATGCTTTAATCCTTCCAAAAAGCGGGCTTGAACGCCCGAAAACATCCCGTTGGACATGAACAAGACTGCAGTCGGTTCAGCAAAGCTTTGCGAGAGAAGCCAGTCTGGAATCTCTTCATTTGCCATGTGCGCGAAAGCACGGCCCCGGTCAGACAAGTCCCGGGCAAGCAGGTCAATGCTTAAGCGCTGATTCTTTGGGATTTGTTCCTCGCGATGGATTGATCCAACAACCACTTTATCCGCTTTGGCGAGGGCCTCCGCAAGTTCCTTTTGAAAGTAATTCCTAACCGTCGTGTTTGAACGAGGCTCGAACAGGGCAATTAGGCACCGATTGGGATATTCCTCGCGAACAGCTTGAATTGCCGCCGAGATTGCCGTCGGATGATGGGCAAAATCATCTATTACAGCAAGATTCTCCGACTCTAAGAGCAG
>Ga0315289_10015113_pt1 | contig 10727 bp, 7 predicted proteins | sample YL17G11_40_MG_FD_203452 | JGI IMG/M metagenome (GOLD analysis project Ga0315289, IMG submission 203452) | Sediment microbial communities from Yellowstone Lake, YNP, Wyoming, USA - YL17G11_40 | ecosystem: Environmental > Aquatic > Freshwater > Lake > Sediment | place: USA: Wyoming | collected...
TCGAGAAATGCCGCTATTGATCAACGCGTTAGGCAAAGCCGTTGACATGAAGGAGGCCGTCGCGTAAAGTCGAGCCGCTGTCACCCGGCCGCAGGTCCAATTCCCACGACAAGCGGGGCAACCTCGGTAAAAAAAAACGTAACAGCATAAAAGTTGGCCATCGCATTATCCTTTTGACTCCGGGGACACCTTACTTGTTTCGGTCTCGAATCGAATATGCTGTCCCCAGATATCTCCGGAAGTAAGTCCAATGCCTTCGATACTGAAATCCGAGGACTGACCCTTCAACGTAGGTAATTCCTCGGATCGTAAGGCTCAACGGGTGGTGGATTGAAGTCGGGATTAGAGTAGAAGCTGCCACAATCTCTAAAGTGACACCTCCAGCCTCCCGGTGACTCGGAGAGGGGGGATACCCTCCCCTGAAGGAGGCAATTCGTACAAACGGCTTCGCGCGTTACTATATGTCTGTAAATCCCGGTTCGTTTATCAAACACGTAATCTGACCGATCAACCTGTTGAGCGGGAGCAAAACGCGTGTTGACCCCTGTATGCGGCTTCCCCATATCTGGTGACGCAGGCAAGCTGGAGTAGGTTGAGTCTTTCGCGCGGGGAGGAAGACCCACGACAAGATCGGCTCGTTCGCTATACGATTCAAGTAGGCCTGGTCTTTCCCTCTTGACCAACGCGATGAGAGCTGGCATGCGCCCTCGTCGTTTCATGTACTGGATCAGCTCAACAATCCGCTCTGATTTGGTCTGTCCCTGTATATCGTCCCAGTCCACTTCCAGGTCTGATACAAGTACCTTCAGTTCTGACACACTGAAGGCCGCAGACAGAGACAGACGAAGTGCTCTTGGATCGACCCCTGGGACTCCAACTTCTGGCGCCTTCTCAGGGCTCGGCTTGGCCGTGTCCGATGGCTGAAGCGCCTCTCGGACGAAGGACATGGTGAAAGCAGCCGCAGCGTCAGCGGCATACGGTTGCCAATCATCCGCCTTGGCTGAGTCCGCCTTGTCACAAATGCCCTTGATGACCATGAAGGACGGAGCATTCTTGATCTGATGCAACGCAGCCGCAATCCCAGCCCCTTCCATCTCGATGGCTCCTGCACGCTTCCAAACTGAGGCCAGGGCGCCGGCGGTCTTCTCGTCAGCAATTACCTTGTTGCCCGATAGAACCACATTGTGGATTATCCTGGGAACGATTTCTGTGCAACGGTCCGGTCTCGGAACGGTGATTGCCGACGACCAGTGCCCACTATGGAAATTACGTAGGCGATCCAGAAGAATCGGGTCGCTTCGATATGCCGACCATCGTACGCTTACACCTCCAGGCGTGATCTTCCCCAGTTCGTAGTCGACGATTTGCTCAGAGACAACGATGTCACCGAGTTGGACGTCAGGACCCAGTCCACCTGCGATCCCCACAAGCAGTACTTTCTTGGGATGCCATGTTTCAATGATGTCTCTCGTGGCAAGAGCGGCATTGAGTTGACCCGTCCCAAGAGCGCATGTGGCTACGATGGAGACTCCAGAGTTCGTTCGAGACAGGTGGTAGGTCCTGGGTGAATCCTCCGACGGGGTGAGCATGGACCACTGATCCCCCTGGCGGAGAATCGCCTCAAGCTCCAAAGGCAGAGCAGTCAACAACGCTACGTCCACTTGGTCCTGTTGGAGCGATGAGTGAGTCTCATGATCAGCCACAGGCTCTGAGCCTGTGGCTGCTTCGCGCTCCGGTGGGCGACGTCCCGAATCGGCTCGGTGCAAGTCCCGCCTGTTGCGACTGCGCTCCTTGTTGATGAGACCCAGGAGCTTGCCACACTGTCGCTCGATTACAACGGCGAGATACTTGTCCTCGATACTCGCGAAAGCCTGCTTCACAGCATCCCCATACACTTCGCCTAGGAACTCGGACACTTTCCCAGCCCAGGCACGATGATCGTCCCAAGAGCCGCCGTCTGGCTTCTCCTTCAGGAACCCCTCAAGGATACCAATGGTTGTCATACACCGTCCCTATTCCGTCGTGCATCTGTCTCGTGTGCACATAGCAGTAACCATTTATCCGCACAAAGTGCAGAACTCAGATTTCCTGTTTGTATGGGGCGCCATGGCAGCCAGCCTTCCGCCGACCATAACTCTTGAGCCATCAATCTGTCGCATTGAATTGGCCCCCTTATCACGGCATCTTATGCGGATCGGCATGTGCACTCCCAACATCCGATTCTCCCTTACTCACGGCCAAGATCGTAGCATGGCCAGCCGGGAAGATCAAGCGGGCAGGGAAGAAAGCGAGAGGGGATGAGCGACAAGTGACGGGTGATAAGTCGGAGGCAAGGGGGACGGCAGAGGCGTATTTCGCGGTTGAAGAGAAGAACGGGTCCGCAGATTTCGCCGATTTACGCGGATTTCTTGCCCCTGAATCTGTGAAATCTGAGCAATCTGCGGATGACCCTGGTTTCTCGCAAAGACGCAAAGATCGCCAAGGTCAAAGAGGTTTTCGCCACGGTCTTCTTTGCGGTCTCGGCATGCTTGGCGAGAGACAGTAGGAACTGGATTCCCGCCTGCGCGGGAATGACAGAGTCGAATCCTCGCGAATGTCGCGTAAATCCGTGTCGAATAAGGGCTTGTCAGCGTCGATCAGTATCCAGCAAAAGTTCCTGCACTGTCCGGAATTTACTTGACGGCTAATCTGGTGACTTGTATGATATTCATGCAACTATTGAACTTTAGTCACAATAGTAAATCGCAAATAGTAAATAGCGAATCCGGAGGGGTCGTCGTGGTCAGCGAAGCGCAAATCCTCGCCAAGCGTCGAGACGCCGAGAGACCCACGGTCCCTGCACGAACGATTGCGCAGGATCAACCTGATTTCCAGAGGAAGACAAGGCCAAGATGGCCTCGCCACGCGGCGCAGAGGCGATTATGAAAAACAAAGCCAATTTCCCGATGGGCCAAATGAACGATAACTGCTGGTCAGGAAAAAGGTTATGTGGAAAAGGTACGAGCTATGCGTCTGCGAAAACAAAGCCAATTTGTCCAGTCTGGCTTGTAGTGTGCGCGTAATGAGGATCGACAGAAACGCCTCCCGGCATCGCTACGAGCAGGCGATGTTGTGCAAAACAAAGCCAATTTCCAGGGGCCGGTAATGGCGGTAACCACTGTTCTGAGCGTGGCTTGCGAGAAAAGAACGCGGATTATGGGTCGCGAAAAACAAAGCCAAATTCCAAGAGAAGTTTCAAGTTGGAAGTTTCAAGTGGGCACCCCCGCACTTCCAGCTTCACACTTCACACTTCAAACTTCACACTTCCCAAGAAACGCTTTACGGCGTCACTACAAGCTGGAGGCATTGTGCAGAACAAAGCCAAACTTGGGAAAGAGGGGATATTTGGGCAAAGGGCGGGTGTCAGATACCCGGCGAGGCTCACGAACGCCGGGTATCGTGTTTGGGAACCCCTGCCGGGTGGTTCGGTCCGTTCAGCATGGCAGGGGGTCGTTCCGCTGCAAGAAAGGAGACCGACACGATGGAGTTGATTTGAGAAAAACCTTTGCGTGGAAGCCATGCTGAGGGCTTAATAGTAGACTATGAGAATGTGCAACGTGCATATTCTCTCAATTGAGGCATGTATCGGGGCTGATAGAGCTGTATGGATACAAGGAGGCTGACTATGAGAAAGGCGGCGGGATTGACGGTTATCGCTCTGGCGTATTCGCTGGTTATGCTGGCCGGCTGTGAACAGGTGCCGATTACGGGGCGCTCGCAACTGAACCTCGTTCCGAGCTCCCTGACCGCTTCTATGGGCATCCAGCAATACGAGCAGTTCGTCTCCCAGAGCAAGGTGGTTAGCGGCACGCAGCAATCCGCAGAGATCACGCAGGTGGGCCAGAGGATTGTGCAGGCGGTCGAAGCTTACACGAAGGCACATGGGGAGAAGGACCCGTTTGCGGGCTACCAGTGGCAGTTCAGTCTCGTGGAGGATCCTTCGGTCAACGCCTTTGCCCTGCCGGGCGGCAAGGTGGTCGTCTACACGGGGATTCTGCCGGTTGCCAAAGACGAAGCGGGCCTGGCGACCGTGATGTCCCATGAGATCGCCCACGTTTTCGCCGATCACGGCGGCGAGCGTCTGACCCAGTCGCTGCTCGCGCAGATGGGAGGCATCGCGTTGTCCACCGCGCTAAAGCAGCAGCCCCAACAGACGCAAAGTCTCTTCATGTCGGCGTATGGTTTGGGCAGTCAGGTCGGGGTCTTGCTGCCGTTCAGCAGGTTGCAGGAGACGGAAGCCGACCATCTGGGCGTGATCTTTATGGCCATGGCGGGCTATGACCCACATGCGGCGGTGGGCTTCTGGGAGCGAATGATGGAGGCCAGTAAGAGCCAGGCCCGGCCGCCGGAGTTCCTGAGCACGCACCCGGCGGACGCGACCCGCATCAAGCATTTGGAGGAGTTCGTCCCGGAGGCAACGGAATATTACCGTGCGCCGGTGCCCGGGCAGATGCAGAAGCCGGCACAGGAGCCGGGCAAGCCGCCGGCCCCCGGCATCTTTCCGCCCGCGATCAAGTAGGCGGGCTTGTGCTCAGGAGTAGACGAGCGGCCGAGCGGCCGGCCAGTGCGCCGGTGGACCAGCACATCTGGAGATTGTAGCCGCCGCACGGCCCGTCCAGGTCGATGACTTCACCGGCGAAGAAGAGCCCCGGACAGACTTTCGATTCCATGGTCCGGGGGTCGATCTCGTCGCGGCAGACGCCGCCGCGGGTCACGGTGGCTTTGGAGATCGGTTCTGTCCCCGTGATGCACAAGGGCAGTTTTTTGATAGTGCCGACCAGGCGTTTGCGTTGTTCGCGGAAAATCTGTCCTGCCGGCAGGTCGCCATCGCACTCCGCCAGCCGGCACAACGTGCGAGCGAATTGGCGTGGGACGAGCTCGGACAAGATGTTTGCTATCGTCTTTTTAGGATAGGCGTGAAGTCTCTGTTGCAGTAGCCTGTCGAGCTGGGCTTCGTCCATGCCGGGCAGCACGTCGATTCGGATATCGACGCCGGGACTCTTCTCGTCCAGCTCGTCGGCCAGGAGTCGGCTCAGATCCAGCGCCGCGGGGCCGCCGATACCGTTCTGGGTAAAGAGCATATGGCCGTCGGCCGTGAGCCTGCGACCGTTGACGGTGGTCCCAATCTGCACGTCCGGCAGAGAGACACCCGCCAGCTCGCCGGGCCAGGTCTCCCGCGTGATCAGTGGCACGAGCGAAGGCTTCGGTGCGATGATGGTGTGTCCCAGATGGGCCGCGAAGCGGTAGCCGTCGCCTCGCGAGCCGGTCTGGGGCCAGGAGACCCCGCCGGTGGCGAGAATCACCTCTGAGGCGGCGAGCCGTTCGTCTTCGACGCGAATCACAAAGCCGCTGTCGCTGCCAGTTATATCCGTTGCTCGTGACCGGTAGACCAGGCGGGCACCGAGTCTCTCACACTCCTTTACGAGGATATCCCGTACATCAGCCGCCTGATTGCGGGTGGGGAACACGCAGCCGTCCGGCTCAACCGTGCTCGCCAGACCTCGCGCGCGGAAGAATTCCCGGATAGTATCGGGTGAAAGCTCGTACAGGCTGTGGCGCAGGAATCGGCCCGCTTCGCCGAACGCCCGTGCGATCTCCTGGGGGTCGCCCGCATGGGTGAAATTGCATCGTCCCCCGCCGGTGAGCAGGAGCTTGCGTCCGGCGGTCGCATTGGTCTCCACCACCATGCTCGGCGCACCCGCCAGCGCCGCATGAATGGCAGCCATCAGACCCGCCGGCCCAGCCCCGATGATGCAGATTCCGATTTTCATATTTACGATTTACTATTGATGATTTACGAATCACCGCTCGACGGCGATGGCAGATAGTAAATCGTAAAGGGAAAATAGTAAATGGACATCCCGCCCCAGAGCAGCTCTACGGCGTTTCACCCAGCGCCTGCACGCGCGGATCGTTTGCCTTGATCCGTATGCTGACCCACCGCTCCGTGTCCGCCCCGAAGTACTGCATCAGGCCGAGCAGCAGGTAATTGACGGCCCGGCGTAAGTCCGGTTCATCCGTACCGACAATCCCCTCCCCGATCCAGATCGGCTGTGGTCGTTCCTTGGTGTTTTCGCCCTGGTTATAGAGCCGCATCTCCATCCAATTGGCGTATACGGTCTCGATATACGGCACGTAGGTGGTGTAGCCATAGCCAAAGCCCCGGTAGAATCCACCATATCCATAGTACCCAAAGGGCCGGGAGACCGGCATGTAATCCAGGTATCTGGTGGAGTCCACCCCGGCGCGGAACGTCAGTGCGTAACGGGCGCCTTCGGCCTTTTCCACGGGAGTATAGCCCCGCTCTTGCAACAGTGTCCTGATCTTGGCGGCGATTCTTTCGGCGAGAATGGGGTTTCGCGAGTTCGGGTCGGTGGCCACATAGATCGAGGCGGCCGGGCTCAGAGGCTCCTTGATCTGCGAGAAGGTATTCACGTGGACGGTATAGGTCGGCGTGCAACCCGCCGCACATGCGGCCACGATGATGAGAATCAGCGCGTATCTGGTCATGCCACACTCCTTTCTTTGCGATGGATGCAATACTTTTCTACCCCCTCATTTCCTCCGCAGTCAAGGTGGAATCAACCTATTGACCATCAGGAAAACACCCATCCGCAGCGGACCCGGGGGTCTGCCATGTACGATTTACCAGCTACTGATTGGCTCATGCCGGAACGAGAGCCGCAATCCTCAATCATAAATACCCGGTTAAATGCCCTGGCGGACCTGTGCGGCCCGCCAGGACACGTCGGGACTGGCCCGTCGGTTGGGCAAAAGTCGCAGCCGTATTGCGTCTTTGTCGCAGCCACACGGGACGCGTGCGCCACGTAGGAATTTACGGAGTGGAGAGGAGAAAAAGGCGGCGAGTACGGTGTTCGTCAGCCGCAACCGTTGGCGGTTTAATTAAAGAGGTGTATCATGAACGGAAAATCTACCAAAGCTGTCCGGGTAGGCTGGATGGCGGCGGCTTTGCTGCCATTGTTTGCCGGTCTGGCCAGCGCCCAAATGGGGTCACAGTTGAATGCGCAAATCGGGCAAGACCAGCAGGTCGCACCGATGCCGCAGACGAGGGAATTTCATCCGAAACTCGAGAAGGCCAACCAACTGATCGGCGCCAAGGTGCTCGATAGCCACGGCAAGCGGCTGGGGACGATCAAGGACGTCGTTCTGACTCCGGATCGCAGTGCCATCGACTACGCCGTCTTGTCCTACGGCGGATTCTGGGGCACTCCCGAGAAATTCTTTGCCGTACCGTGGTCGCAGTTCCACGTCGGATCGGACGGAAAGACTTTCGTCCTGAACGTTGACGTGAACGCTCTCCGGAGTGTACAGGGCATTGACAAGCGGAACTGGCCGGCTACCGCGGATGAGCGGTGGATGGAAGGGCGTAGGTCTCCTGTCGCCGGCATGCCGGCATCCGACCTTCAGTATCGCAAGCTCAGCGCGCTGACGGGTATGAACGTCACGAATATGCAGGGCAACCGAATCGGGAAGCTGCGGGATATCCTGATTGACGTACAGCAAGGCAAGGTTGCCTATGGCGTACTGTCACTGAACAGAGGTTACCTGGAGGCAGACAAGGACCAGGCGGTGGTACCGTGGTCTGCGCTCGAGGTCCTGCCTCAAACGGGAATGGCAAGGCTGAACGCGGATAAGCAGACGCTGGATGCGGTTGCCTTCAACGCTCGAAACTTCCCGAATCTGGAAGACCCGCAGTACAGCCGCCAACTGTATGAGCGGTTCAATGCGACGCCCTACTGGCAGACCCTCGGGTATGTTCCCCCTGTAGAAGGCGCGGAGCGCCAGGGGACCTCTCCCTGGATGGCGGGCAGCGACTACAATTCGCTCTACAAGGCCGATGCTGTCCGGACGATTCACGGAACCGTCAAGAGCGTGGGGACCTTCCGACTGGAAGGCACTTCCATCCGGGGGCTGAGCCTGCAAATCGTCACCGATGAGGGCAAGATGATGACGGTTCATGTCGGACCTTATCCGTACGTGGAGCGTCAGAACATCATCTTTCATCCTGGTGATAAGGTGACCATCATCGGATCGCCGGCAAGCTGGAACGGGCGCGATGTCGTCTTGGCTTCGCAGATCAAGGTGGGCGACAAGACCGTCGATCTACGCAGTAACGAGGGGAAGCCTCTGTGGAACGTCAAGGAGTTCAGGGACTTCGGAGCCGGGAATGCTCCCGCGCTCCAGGGCTCTGCGACGGCCGGCAACAACTACGAGTCCGGCAGCGCTCCTGCGCTTCAAGGCTCCCACACACCCGGCAATCCGTGTGATTAGTCCGTGTGACTCTGTCTGGCAGTCAAAACGTACCAGGCAGTAAGGATGTGAGGCTCTTGGAATAAGGGCCGGGACAGCGAACCGGCAAACGGTTGCTGCCCGGCCCTTCTCTTATACGGATTACTTCTGAAGACTTCGTCGATGCTGGGCCTGCCGTTGTCATTTCGACCAAGGCCGAAGGCCGCGCGGAGAAATCTGGCTAAGAAGGGACGACGCGCCAGATTCGAGGCCAGATTTCTCGACTGCGCTCCGCTCGAAATGACAAACGCCGACCCGCCAGGCGCTACAGGTCGGGGGCAGGCTACGAAGAATCCAGCCGCAAACGGCATTGTACAGGCCCGCTGGGGATTTACGATTCAGGATTTGTGGTTTATGATTGTGGCTTCTGTTCCGGCGTGAGCCGAATGGGTAAGTCGTAACTCGTAAATCATAAATGGTAAATCATAGAGCCTGTGGGACGCTTGGTCATTCTTTCCGGTCCGTCGTGCGTGGGCAAAGGCCCGCTCTATGCGGCTCTGAGGAAGTTCTATCCACACGTGGCGGGCCAGCTTACCAAACTCGTGCTTTATGACAGCCGGGCCCCTCGTCCGGGCGAGGCGGACGGCGTGGATTTCCACTTTCGCACCCGCGAGGACATCGAGCGTCTGCGCGGCCGGGAGAATTTCAGCGTCTTTGAAGTCCGGGGCGACCTGCAAGCGCTGGATACCCGCGCGCTCGAAGAGAAACTGGCGGCCTCTGATGTCTTCTGCGACGGCAACCCCTTCATCGGGTCCGGACTGCTCGATTTCGTCGCGAAACATGGTACAGAGTGCCTGAGCATCTTCTTGTCGCCGTTATCGAGAGAGGAAGTTCTCGAATTCCGGGCGCCCGGGCGAACTATCTCGCTCTCGGCGTTGCTGACGGACATGATGCGCCGCAAGCTCCTGCGTCGCACCACTAAGCACAAGGGCATTCTGTCGCTTCGGGATTTGGAAAACATCGAAGTCCGGGCGACCAGTGCCTACGGCGAGTTGCAGCAGGCGTGGCGGTTCGATCACGTCATTCCGAACCACGACGGCGAAGACAGCGAGAACTGGGATGCGTTCTACTATCCTGTCGGAGACGCCCGCCAGGCGCTGCTCGCGTTCGCCGGCCTGCTCGAAGGCAAAGAGTCAGCCCACGCCGAAAAATGGGAACAGGATTTGATTCTGTGAGAACCAACAAGGACCTCAGGGACTTAAGGAACTCCCTCGCCGGTATCCGGGCGAGCTTCCTTTCTGCTCAGCGTCTGGGGTCGACGGTGACCATCACAATATCCTTATCGAAATCGTGACCGATGGCCAGAATGTTACCTGTCTTGTCCGCGGCGACGCTGTGGCCGGCGTAGGTTCGGCCGGTCCAGGGGCCGTTGGTGATCGCGCCGATCAGGTTCGTGCCAATCACGGGAGCGTCCACGGTCTTAGCGGCATTCGTGACCACGCGCTCGAGCTGCTTGCCGTGCTCCGGCCACGCGTCCTCCTCGGCCGCATAGCCATAAGGCACGAGGAGCAGGTCGGGTTTCCGCTTCGCCATCCGGTCGAGGATTTCGCGCTCATGGGTGTCGGCGCAGATCAGCACGCCGACCTTGCCGAATTTCGTTGGTGCGACCTTGACCTCCTGCCCGGGCGAATAGGGCGGCGTCATCAGCTCGCTGAGCAGGATGATCTTGCGGTGCTTCAGAAGGATTTGACCCGCATCATCAATGAGGATCGCCGAGTCGTAGAGGTCTTCTCCCTCCTTCTCGTCCAGACCGACGCAGAGGTAAATCCCATGCTTTCGCGCCATCTCGCAGAGACACTGCGCATCTGGCCCGGGGACGGGGCTCGCGCGGCGATGCGCGTCCGGGTTCACCCACCCATAGAGGGCGGTCTCGGGAAGGCAGGCGATATCGGCACCCATCCCGGCGGCCTCTGCGACCGCGTCCTCAATTCGCGCCAGATTCCCTCGTCGGTCCCCGTCGAGGCACACAATTTGACACATGGCGATTCGAATCATGCCTGTTGTTCCCTGCCTGGCTTGCTGTCGATCCTGGACCACCAACGACCCTATGGTCCTCCGCGAATGATACGCGCCATCGCTCGGGTTTCCAAGGGAGAAACCCGCATCGTCTCTCTCCGGGTGTACGACAAAATTGTGTCGGGGCGAGCGTAAGGCCCGTGGGGCTTCGCAGGGTCCGGCCCCACCGAGGCCGCACCGTCAAACGAGTTGGCAACGTCCCGAGTTCTTGAGATTTCTGCTCACCGGGTGGCAGCGGCAAGCGGCCAGGCTGTGTCACATCACAGTTGTCTGGGCTATTATCTTGTTCTGGGCCAGAGGCATCGGAGAGCCGGCCCCCAACTCCCCCTCGGTTGGACGCACGCCCCTACGCCGCCACCTGC
>Ga0315289_10015114_pt1 | contig 10726 bp, 7 predicted proteins | sample YL17G11_40_MG_FD_203452 | JGI IMG/M metagenome (GOLD analysis project Ga0315289, IMG submission 203452) | Sediment microbial communities from Yellowstone Lake, YNP, Wyoming, USA - YL17G11_40 | ecosystem: Environmental > Aquatic > Freshwater > Lake > Sediment | place: USA: Wyoming | collected...
TCTCTCTCTCTTTCTCGACCACGCAAACGAAACCAAAAACACAGCCGACTGCAAGTGCTGCTGCACCGCCTGCGGCGAGAAGTGCGGCTGCGAGAAGTGCGCGTGCTCCAAGAAGGAGGCCGTCGGCGGGGCCTGCTGCGCCGGAGGCGAGGGGTGCTGCGAGGGAGGCTGCTCCTGCGGGACTGGGTAAGAAATTTCTTTTATTCTTGTCCGCTCTCTTTCTTTTCCTCGGAGAGGTCGAGAGAGAACGGAAAACTCACTCCCTGGATTCCCTTTCCCCCATTTTCCCCTCTCTCTTTCTCACGTTTCTTCTAACAGGTGCCAGTGTAAGGAGACGTGCGCGGCGACGTCCTGAAGAAGGATAAAAAGAGGAAGCGGAGATTTCGATTTTATGATTTTCATTTGCTTTTTTGAGCAACAAAATAAAAATAAAAAAAGGGAAAGACGAAGCAAAAAAAAGTGAGCTTTTTTTCTGAACCTTGCCCTTTCGTAATACTCATCCCCCCGCGCGGTGACGTTACGACCTGCATAACGACGCCTTGAAGCAGAAAAAGGAGGAGGAGGAAGCAGAGCAATGCTTGTTTGATTTTTGAGGGGGAAAAAAGAAAGAGGAAGGAGAAGAGAGGGGAAAAACCGCAAGTTCGAAAGAGCTTCAGCTTTTTCGTCTCCTTCTCCCCATCTCTCTCGCGCTCCCTCCGTTTGAGTTGTGTAAGCGTCGAGCGCACAAGGATATATGGTTTAACATTTTCAGTTTCTCGCTCGCTTGGCTCTCCTGCCGACGGTGCCCTTTCCCTCCCCTCCTTGTTCCCCTTCGGCCTCCTCCTCTTCGACGTCGCCGCCACCGTTGTCGCCCTTTCCCTTTTTCGTAGCAGCAGCAGACGCCACTTTGCGGAGAGCGCGAGCAAGGGAGGAGGACGACGATGAAGATTGTTCCGAGGCCCTCCGAGCCAGCGCCGAGGCCCAGACGCGCGCGTTCCCGGGGAAGGGCTGCGGAAAGGCGGACGAAGAAGAGGAAGCTCCTCTGCCCCTCTTCCTCCTGCTCTCGCCTTGCCTGCCCCCGCCTCCTCCGAGCGCCGCGATGAGTGCTTCCTCCGTCGCCGCGCCGGAGGCGCCCTCCTTCTTCTCCTCCGACGAGGCGGCGGAAGAAGCTTCGGAGAACAGCGAGAGAACCCCGACGAGCCTGTCGATCTCGGCCGGGGTCGGCAGAGGCCGAGGGAGGAGGCGCCGCCGAGGCTGCTGCCGCTGCTGCTGCGGCTGTCTCTTGTGCTCTCCGCCGTCGTCGCCCTCCGCCGTCACTGCCGGCGCGTCCGCGGCCCCGGCGGCGCCCGAGGTCGAGCTGCTCCTCCTCGCCGCGAGCATCTCCGCCCACATAGCGTCGGCGCGCTCAGCGTCGTCCGGGTTGGCGGCCTGTTGTGAAGAAAGTTTTAAAGTCGAAGGAGGAAAGAAAAAAGTGAGTTTTTTTCCTCCTTAGGTCGTCGCACGCCGCGAAAGAACGAGAGAAAGACAACTCGAAAAAAAACTCTTCTCGCCTGCTGCTGCGCCGGGATCGGCTTCACCGCCGTCGACGTCGAGGCCGGAGAAGCGGCAGAAGATGAAGCAGGGCCGCCTTCTCCTCCTCCTTCTTTCGGAGGAGAAGGAGGAGCCCCCGGAGGCGTCGGGGACCTCGTCCTCCGTCCTCCTCCCCCACCGCCGCCGCCGCCGCCAAACGCGGCCGCGGCCTCCGCCGCCGCCTCGTCCGCAAACGGCTGCTGCTGCCTATGCTCCGGCTTCTGCTGCCGATGCTCCGGTTTCTGCTGCTGCTGCTGCTGCTGGGGAGGCGCCGGAGACATCGACCGGGACCTCGACCTCGACCGGGACCGCCGCGCGCCCCTGCGGGCCGCGTCGGCGGCGAAGGGGTTCCCAAAGGGGACCTGCGAGGGCGGCCCCTCCGAGCCCGCCGCCGCACCCTCATCGCCGAGCGCCGCCGCGGCCGCGGCGGAAGCGTCCCGCAGCGGGTGCGCGGCGGCAGATGCCCCCCTCGGAGGGGAGGCCGCGGCTGCTGCCGCATAGTCCCCCATGTCAGACACGGGGACGGCGAACTTTCCCCCGGGAGCGTGGTCGTCCCAAGGAGGAGGAGGAGGAGGGGGAGGGAGAGGACGGTGGCGAGGGCGGCGGCCGCGGCGGCTGCTCTCCCTGTCGCCTGCTCTCCCCTCCTCCGCCTCCTCCCCGCTCCTCCTCCTCTCCTCGTTCTCCGCCGCGGACTCCCTGATCGCCGCCGCGGCCCCTCGGGCCAGCGAGGCTAGCTGCGGCAGGAGGGCTCCGGGGCCAGGAACGGCAGACGGGTCGACAGTTATCCTCGGAGCCGCCGCTCCCGGAGCCGGCGGCGCCCCCGCGAGCGCGGCGGCGGCGGCGCTCGCGCCGGCCTCGGCCCTCTCGACCTCCGCCCGCGCGCCCGCCTGCACCCTCCTGAGGAACGCGCCCAGGGCGGGAGGCAGCCCGCCGTCGCGCAGCTCGGGCACCAGGTGCGCGGGCAGCCCCAGGCGCGCGAGCGCGGCCCGCAGCGGGGCCGCCAGCGCCGGCGCCGGCGCGGCGCGGAGGTAGCGCGAGAAGTCGGCGCGCCAGGCCGGCGGGGGCGCGAGCCTCGCCGCGCCCCCCGGGTAGGCGGCCAGGGCGTCGAGCAGGCGGAAGAGCATCGGGAAGTTGTAAGGGAGCAGGGTCAGGAAGACCCTCGGCGACGTCGAGGGGGAGGAGGGGGGGACAGAGAGGCCGCCGCCGTCGGTGCCGGCGGTGTTTCTCCTGTCGGCGGCGGCGGCGGCGGGAGGGAAGGGGGAAGGGGCGACGTGCAGCAGCCCGCAGGCGTCCCCGAGGCCGCCGCCGTCGCCCAGGGAGTTGGCGACGTAGACGGGCCATCCGGCGAGAGGCGGCGGCGGCGGCGGCGGCAGAGGCTGCTGCTGCTGCTGTTGAGGTGCAGCAGCCGCAGCAGCAGCAGCAGCAGCAGCAGCCGAGGCGGCAGCGGCAGCGGCAGCGCTCGCCGCCGCGGCCCTGAGCCCCGCCACCACCCGCGCCGGCAGGGGGCGCCCCCTCCCTCCCCCTCCGGCCCCGCCGCCGCCGCCGCCGCCTCCTGCTGCTCCTGCTGCTCCCTCGACCTCGTACGTGTCGAGCGGGAACCCGGGAGGCGGCGTCGGCCACGCGGCCGTGCCAGGTGTCGGGCTGCCGCTGGGCTCGACGTAAGTCAGCGTCGGGAAGGCGGCGCGCGGCGGGAGGAGCGGCGCGGCGGGGCCGGCGGGCAGGGTCGCGGCCGAGAACGCCTCCGGCACGGGCCACAGCGGGGCGGCGAGGGCGCTTTCTGCTGCGGCTCCTCCTCCTCCGGGTCCCCCCTGCTGCTGCTGTTGCTGCTGCTGTAGGGAAAGAGAGGAGCCGAGGAACGCGATCGTCCTCGCGGAACAGCGCGCGCGCTCTTCTTCTTCCTCCTCTTCGACCTCTCGCTCCTCCTCCTCGTCGTTCTTCCCTTCTGCCGCCGAGCCCTCCTTCTTCGCCGCGAACGCGTCGAGAGTGGGCTCGAAGTTGACGACGAGTCGCAGGGGCGTCGTGCTGTTGCCGGCGGCGGCTGCGGTAGCGAAAGAAGAAGAAATGGAAGAAGTGGAAGAGGAGGAAGAAGAAGACGAGGCGCCGGGAGCGGCACAGGCGACGACGAGCGAGGCAGAGAGCTGCTCGACCCAGAGGAGCAGCGCCCTGAGGCTGCGGGCCTCGACGGCCCACCCGCCGCTCGCCTCGCAGACGCAGGCGAGCTCGGCGCCGAGGAGAGCCGGAGAGGGAGGGGGAGGAGAGTTTGGGGATTTCCGAAAGGGGAAGCGCCGCCTGTCGCGGAGGAGCTGCAGCTGCTCCTGCTGCTGCCTCCGTCGCTGCTGCTGCTGCCTCTGCTGCTGCTGCTGCTGCTGCTGGAGCAAGCCTCGGCCCGGGAGAGCCTGCTTTGCAGCCTCCCTCCCCGCGGAAAGCATTCTGCCCCTCTCCTCCTCGCCCTCCCCGCAGAGAAGAGACGCGGCGTCGAGGACCGAGACGGAGAACGGGTTTCTTTTCAGCTCCCCCCCCTCCTGCTTCTTCTTCCTCCCTCCCCTTCCGGCGTTCCTCTCCCTCTCCTCTTCCTCTTCCTCTTCCTCGACCACACCAGGCAGCCGCAGCACGGCACCGCAGACCCTGCCGTCCCACCGGAAGGGGGAGGCGGTCAGCTCCCCGAAGGGCGGCGGAAGGGCGGAGCAGTTTGGCAGCAGGTGCAGCCCGACGAGCGGCGCGAGCGAGGCCGCCGAGGGGAGCAGCAGCGGCGGAGGGGGAGGAGGCGGAGGCGCCGAGCCCGCAGGGGCCTCGGAGCGCGTCACCGAGCCCGCGAGGAACGACGCGACGCAGCCGCGCGCCACGGAGGAGGCCGAGGCCAGCGACCCGTCCGGCCAGCTCCATGCGCCGCCGCCGCCGCCGCCAGCCGCCAGCACGACGACGAGCCACGGCCTCGCCGCCGAGGGCGTCCACCCGCAGCCGTGCGTGTCCGCCCCGTGGCCCTGGCGGAGCAGCGAGATGGCGTCGAGGGCCGCGCGGACGCCGGCGCCGACGGCGGGGGCGTCGCCGGCGGAGGCGGCCTTGAGCGCCGCGTGCCACTTGCGGTGCTGCTGGATCTGGCGGGTCGCCTGCTGCTGCTGCCCCTGCTGCCCCTGCTGCTGCCCCTGCTGCTGCTGATGCTGCTGCTGCCCTGGGAACGGGGATCCTCCGGCGTTCAGGCTGATGGTGGTCCCGCGGTCGATGGCCTTGATGGGGGCGCTGGCGTCGGCGGTCGCGAGGATGAAGGTGTCAACCTGCGGCGGAGGGAGGAGCACATGGTGATGGTGATGATGCTGATGCTGGAACTGAAATTGCATCTGCGCGTTCGCCACGTCTCTACTCCTGCATTTGTAAAAGTGCTCCGCTGCGGACTTGGCCGCGTCGAGGGCGGAGAGCCCCGAGGCGGAGCGGGCCGCGGCCGAGGCCGAGGTGTCGAGGACGACGGCGATGATCATGTCGGCGTCTTTGGCCGGTCGTCGTCGTCGCCGGCGTCAATCTGCTCGATCACCAAGAGCCTGGCTCCGCGCCTGTTGCCAGACCTCTTTCAAGGTCCTTGGTTCGTCTTCCGACACGCTAGTGACTTCAAGGATGCACAGAAGCATCTCATGGGCGCGTCATCGTGAAGAGATAATCGAAAGAAACAGAGAGAGAGAGAGAAAAAGCGAGTTGTTTTTTTAAAACACTCTAGTTCACGAGTTATTTTTGCTTGCACTTCTCTATGGAAATCAGGAAAACAGAAAGTTGTTAGTTTTGTATTGTTGGAAAGGCGCAAAAAGAAGAAAAAAGCAAGGAAACAAGAAAAGAGAGAGGAGCCTATTTTCTCTCCGGCCTGCGCGCCGCGCTGACGAACCCGGCCGCGGGCTCGAACGCGGGAGACTCGCCCGCGGACCCGTTGGGCCCCGCGGCCTTCACGAGCTCGCAGAGGCCCCTCTTGGCTCCCCCAGCGCAGGTGTTCGACTGGCAGAAGCGGTACCCTCCGGCGTCGGCGTTCTCCGCCGCGGCGCGCTGGCAGGCGGAGAGCGTCGTCGCTGCGGAAGCAGCGGCGTCGGCCTCGAGCGCGTCGCCGGAGAGCTTGCCCGGGCGCGGGACGCCCAGGGGCGGCAGAGGACCAGGAGCTTTGGGAGGAGGAGCCTCCCCCTCCTCCTTCTTCTCGCCCTTGGGTCCCTCGTCCTTCGTGGCGTCCTTGGCGTCCGTGGCGGGGGTCGGCGAAGGCGCGGGGGCGGCGGCGGCAGCAGCAGCAGCAGCTCCTCCTTTCGGCGCCGGTTTCGGCGACGGCGCGGGAGCGGCTTGGGCGGCGCCGCCTTTCGCGGGCGCGGGCGCCGGAGCGGCTTTGGCGGCGCCGCCTTTCGCGGGCGCGGGCGCGGGGTCCTTTTTGTCGTCTTTCTCCTTGTCTTCTTCGGGGGAGGGAGCCTCTGCAGCGGCGGCGGCGGCAGCTTTCTCCTTCTCCTTCTCCTTCTCTGCCGCCTTGGTCTCCTCCTCTCTCTTCTTCAGGGCCGCCGCTTCTTCGGCCTCCCTCCGCTCCTCGTCCTTCTTCTTTTCGGCCTCCTCGTCCTCCCTCTTCCTGGCAGCGGCCTCTTCCTCTTCCTTCTTCTTTGCCGCCTTGGCATCTTCCTCCTCTTTGCGCTTTGCCTCGGCCTCCTCTCGCTCGAGCTGCTGCTTCTTTTCCTCCTCTTCCTTCTCGTCGCGCGCCTTCTTCTCTTTCTCTTCGCGCTCGAGCTTCTCCTTCTCCGCCTTGGCGACGCGAGCCTTCTCCTCTTTCGCCCGCTTCTCCTCTGCGGCGGCCTTCACCATGTCCTCGTCGTTGACGATCTTGGCGTCGTCGGTGCCTACTGCGGCGGCGCCGGCGGCGGAGGTCCCGTTCCTGCTGCCGACGGAAGGCACCGGCGCGACGGCGGAGCGCCTCGCCGCGGGGGCGGGCGGCCCGTCGCTGGGAGTGTTGCTGCCGGGGAGGGCCTTGGGCTTGGGGGGCGGCAGCGGGGGCTCCGCCGCGGCGTCGGCATCGGCGGAAGCGGCCGGAGCCTTTTTCGTCGCGGGGGGAGGAGGCGCGGCGTCGGCGTCTGCGGAAGCGGCCGGAGCCTTTTTCATCGCGGGGGGAGAAGGAGCGGCGTCGGCGTCGGCGCCGGCGTCCGGAGCCGCCGCCGCAGCAGCAGCAGCAGCGGGCTTCTTCGGTGCCGGGGCAGCGCCAGCAGCGCCAGCAGCAGCCGGAGCCGCCGCCGCCTTCTTCCCCGTGGACGAGCAGTCCCAGGCCGCGGTGAACCCCGCCAGCTTCGCGTCCGCGGGCAGGGGCCCCTTGGTGGGCTGGAAGGTGCCGGCGCCGAGGGTGCACGTGAGCTCCGGCGTCGGCGGCCCGCCGGCGAACGCGTTGTCGCATCCGGCGGCGGCGTCGGCACAGAAGGTGAAGCTGGTGCAGTCCGGGCTGGCGTCGCAGAGGGCGGCGCAGGCGTCCTGTTTGGAGTGTCGATTCGGTTTTTTTGTTTTTTTGTTTTTTCGAGGGAGCGGGGAGGTTGAGAAAAGGAAAGGAAAAAAAAAGGCGCTCCTCGGACGCGAGCTGGCGCGAGCTCGCCTCGATGATGCTCTGGTTGCATCAATTTCAACTTTTTCGCGTCTCCCTTTCTCGCTCAGTTGTACCTTGTCCTTCACGCCGGGCTTCGCGGAGATGTATCGCGAAGCAGAGCCGGTCACGCCATCTTTCGTCTCGGCGCAGGCGAAGCCGCTAGGGAAATCTGCGGACACGAAATTTGCCAGGGAGCTGGCCATGAAAATCAGGAGCAGCGCCGAGCCGCGGCTGCTCGAAGAGGAGCCGAAAAGACCCATGGAATTGTCTAAGTAACACGAAGGGTGATGTCGAGCGGACGGGTGGGGGGGGGGGTGGGGAGGGGCCTTCGATTGGAGAGAGGGAGTGGACAAATTGCTGCAACGGGAAGAAAGAAAAAGTGAAAAACCCTGCTTTCTTCGGCGATATCGTCAGCCGCGTTTCTTTTTCGTTTCTCTCGACCGCGCCCGGTCTCAAAACCGAACAGTGACATGCCGCTGAAAACACCGCGCTCAGCGCCCTCGTCGGCCCTCCGCGGCCCGGCGTCAAAAAAGCTCCAGATCCAGATCCAGATCCAGCCTCGAAGCTCCTTGAAGCGACAAGCCCGGAGCCCTCCGCAGGTGGTCGCCAATGCAGCAAGACGTTTGACGAACGTCTCGCTGATGTCGTCGAGCGTCGCGACGAGGACAAGGACGCTGGGAGCTTGGGCGCTCATCGAAGACGGAGACGAAAAAGTACAACAACCACGACCTCCACTCGTCCTCCCGCCGCCGCCGCCGCCGCCGCGCCTCGCCCTCCCGCTGGCCTGGCACGCCCTCGAGGCGGCCCTGTGGCCCGAGCTCGTCATCACCTGGATCTCGGCCAAGAAGAGGGAGGTCACGGCGTGAGTCTTTCTGAGCTTTCCTTTTTTTCTTTTCTTTTCTTCTCTCTTCACCCTCGGCTCTCTTGCTCTCATGCTGCCTCTCGCAGGTGCCTGTCTCGCTCCTTCTCTCTCTCTCCCTGCTTCCACCCAACCAAACAGCTATTTCGTCCTCTCCCGGCCCTGGAATTTCTTCCCTTCGATCGCGATGGTGTTTGCCGGGGCGGCAGCCGCGACGGCCCGAACGACGGCGGCAGCAGGCGTTTCGGTTTCCTCGTCGGCGGCGCTGTCGCCGTCGTCCTTTCCCTCCGCTTCCGCTTCCGCCTCCGCTTCCGCTTCCGCCCTCTCCCTTGTTCTCACCTCCCTCTCTCTTGTTCTCACAAGAGCCCGCGTCTGGCACGCCGCCCTCTCCTCGGCGGCCATCGCCCTGGGCTCCGTCGTCGTAAACGACTACTTTGACGTCCCCAACGACAGGATCAACGCGCCCTCGAAACCGCTCCCCTCTGGCCAGGTGACGGTCGACGGGGCGCTGCTCTTCGGCGGGGCTCTCTACCTCTCGACGCTCGTCGCGGCGGCGTGGCTCGAGCCGCGCGAGCTGAGGCTGATGGTGGCTTGCTCCGCCGCCGTGACGCTGGCGTACACGCCCGTCCTCAAGAAGATCGCGCTGGCGAAGACCGCGGCCGTCGCGGGGGTGATCGCGCTGAGCCCGGCCGCGGGAGCGCTCGCGGTGTCGGCAGCGGCAGCGGGCCCTTCCTCTTCCCTGACTGCTGCTTCTCCTCTCGCTGCCGTGGCCCCGGCTTGCTGGCTGGCCTTCTTCGCCGTCTCGGGGCGAGAGCTCCTTATGGACGCCGCCGACGCGAGAGGGGACGGCGCGGCGGGCGTGGCGACGCTCCCGGTCCTTATCGGCAGGGGGGCGACGCTCCGCTTGGCGGCGGGCTGCGAGGTGCTCGCCGCGGCGCTGCTGTGCTCCCGCGCGGCGGCGTCCGCGGCCGTGGCTTTCTCTGGCTCTGGTCGACGCGGGGCCTTTTCTCTCGTCATTCCAGCTGCCGCGGTGGCCCTGGGGGCCGCGCTCGTGGCCCCCGCGGCAAGGGCGGCGCGGGAGGCCGCGAGGCTCGGGCGGCTGAGGAAGGAGGAGGAGAGGAGGAGGGACTCGGCCTCATCTACTTCTCCCGTCGCCGCCGCCGCCCTGGCCGAAGCAGAGGCCGCGGTCTCTGCCGCGATCAGCAGGGCGGTGAACACAATGATGAGACCCATGGGTCTCGCCATCGTGGCGGCGCTCGTGCTGGGGTGAAGGAGAGTGTTTTCTTTTTTTCCCTTCCTGCTGCTTTTGACCCGTCGCGCGACGGACGAAACATCTCAAACCCTACGAGCTTGGTGGTCTCTTTCTCTTCACTCTTCCCCGTCGCGAGAGCTCAATGCAAACGTGTAAAACGCTATAAAGGAGACAAAGGTGACGATCATGATGCACCAAGAAGCGATTCCGGAGTCATAGTACAAAGAAAAGGGGAGCTTTTGAAAAGGTGAAGAAGAAGCGCTTATTCTTATTGCAGCAACTAGGGTTGAAAGATTGTCAACTTTTCTTCCTGTTTTTTCTCTCTTTATTTCGCATCTCAAAATCGAAAAGCACTTAACTCGTGACAAACTCGCCAACGACTTGCTATCTACTGTGCGATTGCAAAGCAAAAAAAAGGGGCGAAAAGGAAATAAAGCCCAAAACATCTGCCACGCAACGGGGCGATCAGAGCAAACAACGGGGCGTTCAGAGGAAAAAAAAAACTCGAGACTAGGCTGCCACCATCTTTGGCTGCGGCGGCACCGGCCCACCGACCTCCTTTCCCTCGGTCTCCTCCTCCCCCGCCTCCTCCACCACCGCCCCCGAGGCCCCGCCGTGGCACCAGCTAGCCATCCCCTTGGCTCTGTTGTCCTCTCCGTGCCACGGGCAAGAGGAACCGGACCCGCCCTTCTTCGACGCTTCGACGCCGTTGCAGCTCTTGTACATCGTGAAGGCGCCCTTCGAGGCCCTCAGCTGCGAGAACCCGAAGCACTTCTCCGTGTTTCTCCAGGACATCCCGGTCCAAAAGCCGTCGCAGACCGCTGAGCCGTGTGCCTTCTGCTGCCCGTCGTCGTCCGAAAAGCTCCAGGTCATCTTGGCCTCGCCCTTGCAGGGCGCGCCGCGCCAGCGCGGCTCGTCGCCGTTGCAGGTCCCGTGGGCCTCGACGTCGGAGGAGAGCGAGGGCGACGGGGCGCGGCGGCGGCGAAAGGCCACCCCGGAGGCGACGCGCGACGCCAGGGAGCGCACGAAAGAAGGAGAAGAAGGAGGGCTCGAGGGCGAAGAGACCGAGTCTCTGTCGGGGAGCACGGAGAGGGAGGCCTCTCCAAGAGCGGCCCTAGCCTCGGCGGCGACATCGAACCCGCTCTTCTCTTCTTCGGCGCCGTTCCAGTCGTCGCCGCGCTTCTTGGCGGTCCAGGCGGAGCCACTGAGCCCCTCGGAGCTCCACTGGTGCCTCACCTTGGACCAGGGCTTCTTGTCGTCGCCGTTGCGGCGCTCCCTCCTCCCCTCGACTTGTTCTTCCCCGGAGGGAGAGATCACCGGCGTCTCGGGGGGGGACTTGACGCTCAGGGTCTTGCCCAGGGCGCCGATGCCTGTGTGTCCGTTTGGTTGTTGTTATTCGGAAGAGAAAGGGGGTCTCGTTACGAGTGCGTGTGAGAGAGAAAGAGAGAGAGAGAGAAGGGAAAGAAAGGCGAGGAAAGGAAAAAAGGGAAAGAAA
>Ga0315289_10015116_pt1 | contig 10726 bp, 12 predicted proteins | sample YL17G11_40_MG_FD_203452 | JGI IMG/M metagenome (GOLD analysis project Ga0315289, IMG submission 203452) | Sediment microbial communities from Yellowstone Lake, YNP, Wyoming, USA - YL17G11_40 | ecosystem: Environmental > Aquatic > Freshwater > Lake > Sediment | place: USA: Wyoming | collected...
GCTTAAGTTGACCTGGTGAACGAGGACCGGCCGCCGGCCGCGGATCCGCCCACGGAGCGGATTCCGCGTGTGCCGCCGCCGACACCGCCGTCGCCCCGGCGCGAGCCGTCACAGGTCATCCGGCGCGAGCCGGGCTTCCCGCCACCTCCACCACGGCTGCCGCCCCGGCCGCCCCGGCAGCCCCACCCACCGCTCGGGCAGCCGCCCCCGCCGCGCCGTGACCTCCCACCGCCGCAGTCGTTCCGCGCCCAGACCCCCCCGCCCGCCCAGCCCCCTGCGCCGGCTCCGCACCGCCCGCCACTTGCGCCGCCTCCGCACCGTCCGGACCGGCCCGTTCCCCCTCAACCCGCCCGGCCCGTTCCCCCCCCACCCGCGCGGCCCCGTCCCGCCCATCCGGGTCAGCCAGTGCCCCCGCACCTCCGGAGGAAGCAGCCACCCGATCGGCCGGCCCCGGTGCCCCCGCGACGCAAACCCAGGCCGCCCGGTCACGTCGCCAAACCGGTCCGCGCCGCCCAACCCCCGGGCCGGAAGGCCACCCGCACGGCCAGGGTCAAGACCCAGCCCCGCCTCGGCCGGCGCATCGCGGTCAACGTGTTGCTCATCGGACTCGTCATCATCACCGCGACCCTGGGCGCCGCGATCTGGGTCGAGACGGCGCTGCGGCGTGTCGCGGTCTTCAGCACCTACGACAGCCGGCCCGTCGCGGGGGTCGGCACCAACTGGCTCCTGGTGGGTTCGGACAGCCGGGAGGACCTGACCGAACAGCAGCAGGCCGAACTGGCCACCGGTGGAGACGTCGGCAACGGCCGTACCGACACCATCCTGCTGGTGCACATTCCCGGCCTGATGTCCGGTGAGCCCACCACCATGGTGTCGATCCCGCGGGACTCCTATGTCGACATTCCCGGCTACGGCTCGGACAAGATCAACACGGCCTTCGCCGTCGGCGGCGCGAGCCTGCTCGCCCAGACTGTCGAGGAGTCCACCGGGGTTCGCCTCGACCACTACGCGGAGGTCGGATTCGCCGGCTTCGGCGTGGTCGTCGACGCACTCGGCGGCGTCGAGGTGTGCCCACCGGAACCGGTCAACGACCCACTGGCCGGCATCGACCTGCCCGCCGGCTGTCAGACCCTCAACGGCCCCAATGCGCTGGGCTACGTGCGCACCCGCGCCACCCCGCGGGCCGACCTGGACCGGATGATCCATCAACGGGAGTTCATGTCGGCGTTGCTAGAGCGCGCCGTGAGTCCGGCGGTCTGGTTGAACCCGTGGCGCTGGTACGCGGTTCCGCATGCCATTCTTTCGGCGTTGACGGTCGACACCGGCGCTCATGTCTGGAGCCTCGCACGGTTGGCCTGGGCACTGCGGGGTTCGACCACCACCGTCACGGTTCCGGTCGGCGAGTTCACCAGCAACGAGGCAGGGTCGGTGGCGATCTGGGACTCCGCGGCAGCCAACTCGCTGTTCGACGCCTTGCGCACCGACACCCCGATTCCGCAGCAGGTCCTCGACAGCCAGCCGTGAGGCCGGGGCGGGTCAGGCCGGATGGTCCGGCTTGCGGGCCCCGGTCAATCCGTTCTGCAGCCAGGCCTTGGTCCGGCCCGGATGGTTCGTGGCGATCCAGCCCACTCCCACATCGCGGCAGAACTCAACATCCTCGTAGTGGTCGACCGTCCAGCAGTACATCGCGCGGCCCTGGGCGGCGGCCCGATCGACCAATTCCGGGTATTCACGAAGGGTCGCGATGGAGGGACCCACGGCGGTGGCACCGACCGTCGTGGCCGCGCCGCCCCCGAGGTAGCGGGACGTGTCGCCGAGCAGAACGGTGGGCAGAAGTGGGGCCGCGCGGCGAATGCGCCAGACCGCGGCAGCCGAGAACGACATCACCACCGCGCGGGAAAGATCAGCCGAGGCCGGCGAGGCCAGACCGTAGCGGTGTAGCAGCGCCAGCACCTTGCTCTCCACCAGAGCGCCGTAGCGCACCGGGTGTTTGGTCTCGATGAACACCTTCACCGGGCGACTGCAGTCGAGCACCAGCGTCAAGAGGTCGTCGAGGGTGAGCAGTCCGGTCTCACCGATGCTGCCGTCCGGTCGCCAGCTGCCATGCCATGCGCCCCAATCGAGTTGGCGCAATTGGGCCAGCGTCAGTTCGCTTACCAGCCCGGTGCCGGTCGACGTGCGGTCCACCCGGCGGTCGTGCACGCACACCAGATGGCCGTCGCGGGTAAGGCGCACATCGCACTCCACCCCGTCGGCGCCCTCCTGCAAAGCCAGTTCGTAGGCGGCCAGGGTGTGCTCGGGACGGTCGGCCGACGCGCCGCGGTGGGCGACCACGAAAGGTTGCCCCCCGTGCGCTGCTGCGGCCGGCGACATAGGCCTATGCTGCCGGTTCCCGGTCCTTGGACTCAACAACTGACTCGGATTGCGACTCAGCAGTTGACCGGCTTTCGTCGGCGTCCTCCGGTTCGGCCTTCGGCTCGTCGCCCTTCGGCGGGGACGAATCAAGGCCCTGCTGCCCGTTCGCGACGATCACCCAGCGGTGCAATGGCCGGTCCACCGGCTTGCTGACGAAGCCGTCGAACACCCGCCACAGCAGGACCAGAACTGCCAGGCCCGCCGAGTAGGCGATGATCACCGTCACCGTGTTGTCGGCGATGCCCTGCGCGTTGTCGGCCCGGCTGGTCCAGATCGCCCAGCCGCAGATCGCACAGCAGGCCACCCAGGCGATCCACCACATCGTGATGGGCCCGCGCTGCCGCGCCTGGCACCGCTCGGCGTGAGCCAACTCGATGAGGAACAACGGGGCCCACACCAGATTCACTATCGGGATCAGACAGCCTGCCCACAACGCCCACTCCGGCCAGGGGTCACCCTGGCCATGCAGGCCGAACACCGCTTCGCGCCGCGCGACCAGCCACGAAGTCGCGACCAGGGCGGTGACGATTACCGCGACGATAGCCGCCAGGCTCATCAGCACCCCGCTCAGCAGAGAACCCATCGCGATGAACGGCGGGATCAACGTCGAACGATTGATCAGCAGCAACAGGTACCGCACGACGTGCACCGCCGCGGCCAGCGCGAATACCGCTCCCGCAGCAACCAGGGTGGCGCGCAGCGCGCCGGGTGAGGCGAACTTCCGCGCGGTTTGCTCGTCAGTGGCAACCGGCGGCACGATCGGGTCTACCAGTCCCCAGCGTGGAATGCTCCGGTAGCGCGGCGTCGGGCCCAGTGGGCGACGTGGCGGCCGTGGCGCAGGCGGCGGTCCGGGGCGCACCGCGATCCAGCGGAAGCGGGGCCGCGATGACACAGGCGCCGAGGGCGGCGCGTGCCTCCCCGGGCGGCTGGTCGGGTGCGCGGCTGATGGACCCGACGGCGCGAGCAGTGGCGCGTTGCAGCGCTGACACCACACCCGCTGGCGTTCCCGCACGTTCCACCGTGTCCCGCACCGGGAGCACACCTGAATCACCTCGCCAGCCTAGCGAGCGCGGCCGGGCGGGTCCGTCAGACCGGGTCCGGGGGCGACCGGCGACGACGTCACCATTGCGGCACGCAGTGCCGATTCGGCGGCGCCGGGACGCACAGCAATGAGACGGCTATCCACAGTTTCCACAGGTTTATCCACACCGCTGCGCAATGTGAACCGCAACTGACCACGTCATGAATGACGCGGTCAGCTCAGGACTGTGGATAACGCGCCGGGGCCGGCGGCCCGCGACTAACAGGCGAACCCCCGGCAAGCGAATTACTTCGACCGTCTTACCGCCGACCCTTCGGGGGCCGACATGCCGCACGACACGCCGAGCCGGGGTTCGGGCCCATCCGCAGCGTCCCTGCGCAGCACTCGGGTGCCCCATGCCGGGGCCTTTGAAACACGTCGCGCGGGCAGTTAAGATCCGAGCCAAGCAGTGTGTGACACATTTCACGGGGCGCGCAGGGGGTCGGCAGTTGAACACGCAGGTCAGGACTTCCTCATGACCGCTCCGTTTTTCGAGTCGCGGTCCGGGTCGCAGACCTCACCCTGGACGGCGACGACGAACGCCAGGTCTTGCCTGATCGCCAGCCTGCGCGCCGCTGTCATCGCCCTCGTTCTGCTGGGTGTTCTCGCCCTCGTGGTCCTGTTCTGACCCGTTTCTGTCCGGCCGGCGCGGTGGCACAAGCCGAAGCGGGCAACCGTTCTTGCGGTGCGCGTGCTCAATAGAGCAATGTTGGGGATGCGTGCTGATCGTCGACCGCAAGATCATCAAGAGGCAACCAAGAGGAAGGAATCACGTGGCTGACTACACCTTGCCCGAACTGGACTGGGACTACGGCGCTCTGGAGCCCCATATTTCGGGCGAGATCAACGAACTGCACCACAGCAAGCACCACGCCGCCTACGTCGCGGGGGTGAACGCCGCCGTGGCCAAGCTCGAAGAGGCTCGCGCCAACGACGACCACACCGCGATTTTTCTTAACGAGAAGAACCTCGCCTTCCATCTCGGCGGCCATGTGAACCACTCGATCTGGTGGAAGAACCTGTCCCCCAGCGGCGGTGACAAGCCGACCGGGGACCTCGCGGCCGCCATCGACGATGCTTTCGGCTCTTTCGACAAGTTCCGCGCCCAGTTCACCGCCGCCGCCAACGGCCTGCAGGGCTCCGGTTGGGCGGTGTTCGGTTATGACAGCCTGGGCAATCGCCTGCTGACCTTCCAGCTCTACGACCAGCAGGCCAATGTGCCGCTGGGCATCATCCCGCTGCTGCAGGTGGATATGTGGGAACACGCCTTCTATCTGCAGTACAAGAACGTCAAGGCCGACTACGTCAAGGCGTTTTGGAACGTGGTGAATTGGGAAGACGTCCAGAACCGCTACGCCGCGGCGACCACGCAGACCAAGGGCCTCATCTTCGGCTGACCCCGCTTCGAGAGGGAGGCATCGCGCTCTACGCGACGCCTCCCTCTCGGCGTTTAGCACTCGAGTCCCCTTGCGTGCCAGTGCAGGTGTAGCCCATGCTGTGCGAACCGACCCGCAGTCGTGTCGCACTGGGATGTACCGAGGTGTCGCGGAGGCGAGATGGAAGACGCAAGGCGCGCAGTTGAGATCGCTCCTTTTCATTCCCGCGGTTCACTCAAGGGCTTTGTCGTTTCGGGCCGCTGGCCTAACTCCACCAAAGAGTGGGGCCAATTGCTGGTCATGGCGGTCCGTGTGGCATCACTCCCCGGATTGCTTTCCACCACAACCATTTTCGGCGTCCGCGAGGAGTTGCCGGATAGAGCACAGCCCGGCACCGTCGGTCTGGTTCTGGCTGAGGGCACCGTGTTCGGCGAGTCGGCCGTGCCGCCCGGCCACTTCGCCGACAGGCAACCGCCGGCCCTGATGATGCTGCATCCCCCGTCAGAGACCACTCCGTCCCTGCCGGAGTGTTGGGGCGCCGCATCGGGGTGCGTGCTGCTTCCGGGCCTGCCTCATCTGGGCCTCGAACATCGCGCGGCGTGGGTGGAGGCCGAGGCAGACGGCACGATCACCAGCATGGTCAGCCGCGTCGGGGTCGACCCGATCATCCATCCGGATACCGCGATCCTCGCCATGTTGCTGGCGGCCTGACCGGATTTGAACCGGTTTGAAACCCGGAATTGAACCGAGCACAAATACCTTAACAAATCCTGAGGTTTTCCTGAGGCTTGCCAGCAAACCCGGGAAATCGCCGGAGTTACCACAGCAGGCGGTTGCCGACTCGGCACCTGCCCCCCGACTCCGGCGCGCGGAGTACGTGCGCCACATGACCGGAAGAAGCCCGACTTCACGGCTAATACTACGCTTCCCACAGGCGAACAACCCTCGCGACCTGCGGATGGCCGCAACCACGAGTCGTTTGCCGGCGGGATGTCCCGGCAAGGAAATCGGGCTCGCTCGGAGTTTGCACTTGGTTATTCGAACAACAAGGCGCTACATTACTAGCAAATACACAAAAGTCTTGAAGGCTCGTGTTCTTACTGGAGGTCAATCGAATGAGCACAACGTTCGCCGCGCGACTGAATCGGCTGTTCGACACGGTTTACCCACCGGGTCGCGGTCCGCACACGTCCGCCGAGGTGATCGGTGCGCTCAAGGCTGAGGGCGTGACCATGTCGGCCCCTTACCTGTCCCAGTTGCGTTCCGGCAATCGCACCAACCCGTCGTCGACCACGATGACCGCGCTTGCCAACTTCTTCCGGATCAAGCCGGAGTACTTCACCGACGACGAGTACTACGAGAAACTCGACAAAGAGTTGACCTGGCTGGCCGCCATGCGCGACGAGGGTGTCCGCCGGATCGCTTCCCGGACGGTGGGACTCTCTCCGGAGGCCCAGCAGGACGTCGTCGAGAAGGTCGACGAACTTCGCCGCCGGGAGCGCCTCGACGCCTAGCTGGGTTGTGCTGTCTCAGCGTGTCAACCCCTTCGCGTGAGGCCAGCAACCGGATTCCCCGCACCGCGATGGTTTCCTCGACTGATTCCAGGTCGTCAACGGCCAGAAGGGCCGCCGTTGGACGTCCGGTATTGGCGCGCGATCTCCAGGATCCAGTCGCGATCAGAACAGTCCGGCGGCTGGCGCAACCAGCTTCGGCCGGGCAGGACGCCCGCCGCACCATCGTCCCGGTCGCGGCCGGCCTTGATCCACTGCGCGACGGCCCGCGCCTGTGCGGCCTGGGTCACATCGACCGGAACCGCCGTGCCGTCGGCGGCGCGGCCACTGGTCTGCTGCGCCAGCGCGCCTTCCATGTAGAGGGCGTCGGAGATCAGCGACAAGCGCTCGGCGACCCGGAACGCCAGCGGCCCACGCGGGCGCACCCCGATGCCGATGTCGGGGTGGCGGCGCTGCAACTCCCGTCGCAGTGGCTCGATCAGGCGCAATTCCCGGCGCGCGCCGATCCAATCCTCGATCGCGGGAAGCAATGCACCCGCCGCGACGACGGCCATCGCACACAACAGCAGTGTCACGGCGGTGCCGATACCCTCCAACTCGGCACGGCCGAGGGCGCGGCTCACGAAAAACGCACTGGCGGCGGCGAGCAGCACGATTCCGGCGGTGAAGACCAGCAGGGCCCGCCCGCGGCGACTGGCGTTGGACAGCCGTATGCCCATCCACGACACCGTCGTCAGCGCCAGCAGGATATAGAGCAGGGGAATCAGCCAGTCCAACACCTGGCCGGCCAGACCGAGATTTCGGGCGAGGTACTCCTTGGGCGCCACCTCGGTCTGGCGTCCGTCAACAAGAAACAGTGCCAGCGTGATCGCCGCGATCAGCCCCGCTGCGCAGTATTGGATGACGGCCGCGCGCCGCGTGCCCGCGGCGGACCGGGTGGAGGCCACGGAGGTGATCATCACGCAACTCCCGGCCGCGGAGGCGATGAGTGCCACCTGACTCAGACCGACCGAGATGTTCGGCCAGCCAAGTGCGGTGTCCACCAACAGCGTCAGCGGCGGCCAACTCAGGGCGGCCACCACCGCAAGGCTGCCCAGGGCCACGATCATCGCGCTGCTGACCACCGATTGCTGATGGACCAGCGCCCAGCCGATCCGCAGCCCGGTGGCCATCCCCAGCAGACAGGCGATGACCCAGACGATCAACCAAACGCCTCTCCGAGCCGGACCTGCACGATAGAGGAGCGGTCGCTGCGAAGCCTGCCCAGCCGGTGCAACAACAGAGCGGCGAAGTCTTCGGCCTGCTGCTCGACGTCCTCCCCGCCCGGGCCCATGCACCCGGTGCGCTGGTTGAGCATGTAGCTGATCAGATCATCGCTGGCGAACTCGGTCGATTCCCTTGCCATTTCGACCACCGGGATGCCGCCGTGGCCGAGCACCAGATGCCCCAGTTCATGTGCCAACGTGCGATCCACTGTGGGAAGTCCGTCCTGGATCTGGAACTCGTCGTGGTCCGCGTACTGCCGCCACTGCCCGGACACACCCGGGGGAAGTTCGGACGCGCTGACCTCGATGGGCCGCCCCCGATCTGTACCGACGGCGGCCACCAGACCGGCGAGCGACACCTCGCCCCGCCGGGGCGCCAGCGCGATGACATCGTTTACTGCCCGCGCCACCAGGCGATCAGCGGACATGCCCGGACTCACCGGTGGTCACTGCAGGAACCGGCCTGCCCCGGCGGCCCGCACCAGATAGCCGGCCTTCGCCTGCCGGTAGCCTACGACTCCACCGAACGCCGTCATGCCGATGATCGCCGCCAGGCCGGGCAGCGCCAGCGCGGCCACTTTCGCGAAGTCGGCGTCGCGTAACTCCGCGGGGTATCCGAGGCGCACCGACTCGGGGGGCTCCGAAACCGGGCCCGGGCGCGACAGCGGATCGGGTGCGACGCGGGCCGGGAGCACGGTCGCGGAAAACGGGGTCGCCGGGACAGGCGCCGACCGGGCGGACGGCGGTGCGGCGGTGCGGAGGCCGGGAACGAACGGGGCCGGAGCGGGGGGTCGCGGGGGGACGGCGACTCCCAGTGGCGCGGCAACGGGCGATTCCGCCGGAACCAGGTCCCCATCGGGCAATTCGGGCTCGACGCCAACGGAGACCGTGGGAATCGGCATGGGAACCGGCACCTGCGGTGCCGCAGCGGCAGGAGGGATTGCGATGAAGCCGCTGTTGCCGCGCCCGCTCCCGGGTTCCGGGGGGACGACCGGCCGGATGATCGGCCACGGCCACGGCCACGGGCACGGCCATCTCACATGCGGGACCTCCGCGCTGCCGGCGGGAATCGGGACCCGGCCCGCTGATCCGCGGTCCGGTGACGTGGCCGGCGCGGTCTCGGCGGGCCGCCGCTGCCGTCTGATGTTCCCGTCGCCGCGCTCCCCGGTAGTACTGCCGTCTGTGGCGTGCGCGGATCCCGATCCGGCCGGATCCGCCGCGGCCGGCGCCGTGGCAACCATGCCCACCCCGCCGGAGAGGACACCGGCGGCGATCATCCCACTGACCACCGTGGTGCGCCGTCGCGACCGGATCACGAGTATTCCTCGACTGAAAGCGGGCGCCTCATCGGCGCGGGGTTTGTGAAGTTACCTAATTGTGGCATATCCGCAGGTCGCGAAATCGCGTCTTGTCCCGCGGGATAGGGTTTAACCGACCAGTCGGCAGTGACCAGGCCGACCGCCCGCACCCCGAACCGAGAGGTGGCCGCGATGGGCCTGTTCACCAAGCGGAAGAGCCGTGCGACCAGGCGCGCCGAAGCCCGCGCGCTCAAGGCCAAGGCCAAGCTGGAGGCCAGACTCGCCGCCAAGAATGACGGCAAGCGCATCAAGGCGGCTCAGCGGGCGGAGAACAAGACCGTCAAGGCGCAGTTGAAGGCCCAGCGCGACAGCGATCGCGCGGCGGTGAAGGTGGCTGATACGAAGTTGCGGGCAGCGCGGGAGGGGAAGTTGCTGGCGCCCGCCAGGGTCCGGCGCACTCTGACCGCGTCGCGGCTGCTGGCTCCCGTCGTTGTGCCGGTCGCCTACCGGGCGGCGATCGCGGCCCGGGGTCTGATCGACGAGCGCCGGGCTGACCGCCTCGGTGTTCCGCTGACCCAGCTGGGCCAGTTTTCCGGCGTGGGCGGACGGATCTCGGCGCGGATCTCGGGGGCCGAAACCTCGCTGCGCCTGGTTGCCGATCGCAAGCCCGATGACGCCGAGACCAGGCAGTTCGTCGCGGCGATCACCGAGCGGCTGGCCGCGTTGTCGGCGGCGGTGCCGGCCGCGGAGAACATGCCCGGCCCACGGCGGCGCGCCGCGCAGACCTCGATGAGCGATCAACTCGACGGGATCGAGTCCGACATCATGGCCCGTCTGGGGGTGCTCTGAGTTGGTGGTCGCACCCCTGCGCTTCCTGATCGCGGCGCTGTTTGTTTCCGGCATGGCCGTGGGCACCCCCGCGGCGACGGCACACACGTTTCTGACGGCGACCGACCCGGGGGCAGACACGGCGCTCGACGCCGGCCCAAGCCGGGTCACCGCGACGTTCAACGAGGACCTTCAGCCCACCTTCGCCGCCATGACCGTCGTCGGTCCCGACGGCAATCTGTGGTCCTCGGGTGACGCCGAGGTCAGCGGGAAGAAGGCCAGCGTCGCAGTCCGCCCGCTGGGCCCGTCCGGGCGCTACACCGTCAACTACCGGGTCACGTCCGACGACGGGCACGTGGTGTCCGGTTCGTGGTCGTTCAGCGTGACGGTCCCCAGCACGGGTTCGCCGGGTCCGGCCGTGCAGGGCGCCGCGGAGCAGAGCCGGATTGCGTTGTGGCCATTCATCGTTGGAGCGGCGGTCCTGATCGGCACGGGGGCCCTGTGGGGACTGCGCCGCCGGAGAAGTGAGCCGGGGCGCAGCCACGGGCAGTGATACCGGTAATCCGGTCCTGGCATGATTGGCAGCGACGGCGCGCGGCGAGGTGCTGCGCAGCACAGCAAGGAGCGCGTGATGGCAGACCCGCAGGACCGGCCTGACGAGGGCGCCGACGCGATTCCCCCCACGCCTCCCGCCAAGGCAGCCGCGAAGAAGGCCCCAGCCAAGAAGACACCGGCGAAGAAGCTCCCTGCCAAGAAAGCACCGGCGAAGAAGCTCCCTGCCAAGAAGGCACCGGCCAAGAAGGCACCGGCGAAGAAGGCGGCTCCCCGCGCCGATTCACCCGCCCTGGAACCGGCGTGGCCGCCGCCCGCGCTTGCCGCCGGTCGCAACGGCGCACGCGACGCCGCCGCGGACGTCAAGCCGTCGGTGCACGAAGCCGCCCGCCCGGTGACC
>Ga0315289_10015119_pt1 | contig 10725 bp, 9 predicted proteins | sample YL17G11_40_MG_FD_203452 | JGI IMG/M metagenome (GOLD analysis project Ga0315289, IMG submission 203452) | Sediment microbial communities from Yellowstone Lake, YNP, Wyoming, USA - YL17G11_40 | ecosystem: Environmental > Aquatic > Freshwater > Lake > Sediment | place: USA: Wyoming | collected...
TATGGGCTCATGTCCGAGATCCCCCAGTTGAGCTGCCCTAGGCCAAAAGGGGCCTTCTACATGTTCCCCTCCTATGAAGCGAAGATGAACTCCGAGGACATGGCCGCCTATCTACTGGAAAAGGCGCACGTCGCCGTTACCCCTGGTTCAGCCTTCGGTCCGGCGGGCGAGGGGCATCTGCGGATATCATATGCCGCCAGCCGCAAGGACCTGAGCGAGGGCATGAAGCGCATCAAGGACGCCTTGGCAGCGCTCTGATCAGGCGCGGTCCTCGGGGATGAGCAGGTTCGGAATGCCATCCTCGATCGGATAATCTATACGGCATTTTGCACAAGTGAGGACGCCTTCCAGTATCTCTCCTTTCTCCTCCTTGGCAACCTTGAGCTCGAGAGGGTGCGACTTGCACTTCGGGCAGGCGAGGATGTCGAGCAGCCGGCGCTTCATATTCCCAGCCTAGGTAGCACTTGGCCGGATAAGTCATTTGCTCACCATCGCCTTAAAATGCGGCGAAGCCAATCACACGAACGCCGCAGGTGTATCGTTTGGTCAGGGTGAGCGTCGTCATTCCCACGCACGGCCGCATCGCCGAGGTCCAGGTGGCGGTAGCGTCGGCGCTCTCCCAGGGCGTCGAAGGGCTTGAGATCATCGTGGTCAACGACCGGCCGCAGGACCGGGAGGAGCTGGACCGTCGGTTCGTATCCCTTGACAATAGGGTAAGGCTGATCCACAACGAGCGCAACATCGGTGCTCCCGCAGCACGCAACAAAGGCATCGCGGCGGCGAAAGGGGAGTTCATCGCCCTCTTGGATGATGATGACCGTTGGCTCCCGGGGAAGCTTCCGAAGCAACTGGTGCTGCTGGAGCAGAACAGAGAGCTCGGCTTCGTCAGCTGTGGCTATCACGATGAATGGCTGGGGAAGGACCGCTTTCCTGAGATCAGAGGTAAGATAGACCGCCAGCTGCTGCATACCTTCTCCAACATCGAGACTTCGACCGTCCTCATGCGGGCGGAGCTGGGCCGTCGGACCGGAGAGATCGATGTCAGCTTGCCCAGCGAGCAGAACCATGACTTCTTCTACCGCATGGCGAAGCTGGCTCGGTTCGACTACGTGCCGGAGGTGTTGGTGTTCAAGAGCGCGCCCCCGGCGCAGATCTCCCGCAGTCCCCGAAAGAAGATCGTCGGGTACGTTCGTTTCCACCGCAAGCACCGCTCGGACATCCGATCTCTGGGGATCAAGGGATCAAGCTTCATCATGGTCAAGTTCCTCGTCACCCTGGTCGCATTCCTGGTCTTCGCTGGCAACGAGAAGCACGTGGACACTCTGTATGAGGGTGTTCTGCGCAAGCTCTCTGGCAAGTCGTGATGCGCAGCTTTTTATCGAGACACGCGAGTCCCTGGCCTTGGTGAGAGAATGAATGTCCTAGACCTCAGGAGCGACACGGTCACACTCCCATCGAAGGAGATGCTGGACAGTATCACGAGCGCCGAGCTGGGCGATGACGTCTTCGGGGAGGACCCCACGGTCAACCAACTGCAGCGTCTGGTGGCCGAGCGGTTCGGGGCGGAAGCCTCCCTTCTCGTGCCCTCGGGCACCATGGCCAATCTGGTATCGGTCATGACCCATTGCCGCCGAGGCGATGAAGTGATCGTGGAGCAAGATGCGCATATCTACTACTACGAGGTGGGAGGTTTGTCAGCGATCGCCGGCACCATTCCCCGCTGGATCAAGGGGGACATGGGCATCTACACCGCCCAGCAGCTACGTGACACCGTCAGAGCGCCGGACCTGCATCTGCCCCCGACAACGCTGGTGAGCATCGAGAATACGCACAATCGAGCGGGAGGTACGGTGTGGACGCCGAAGCAGGTGGAAGAAGTGGCCAAGACCGCTCACGACCTTGGGGCGAAGGTGCACATCGACGGCGCGCGCATCTTCAACGCCTGTGTCGCTCTGGACGTCTCACCGAGAGAATATATGCGCCACGTCGACTCTATATCGTTCTGCCTCTCCAAGAGCCTGAGCTGCCCCGTCGGCTCGCTCATCGTCTCCGATGCAGATTTCATATCCAAGGCAAGGAAGAACCGCAAGATCCTGGGCGGAGGGATGAGGCAAGCGGGGGTGATCGCCGCCCCCGGGATAGTGGCCTTGGACAGCATGGTCGATCGGCTGAAGGAGGACCACGACAACGCCAAGATGCTGGCCAAGGGTCTATTGAGAATCGAGGGGATCGCCATCGACATGCGGACGGTGCAGACGAACATCGTGGTGGCGGATGTCTCAGGGCTGGGAATGGGCAGCGCGCAGGCCAAGGACAAGTTGAAGGCCGCCGGTATTCTGGTGACAACCTTCGGGCCACGGACCATAAGAATGGTGACGCACTACGGCATCGGGCCAGATGATATCGAAGAGGCTCTGGTCCGGTTGGGCGGGTGCTTCGGTCGAAACAAGCGATGAACGCGAATACTCGGAGCGTTGTCGGCGCCCAGTAGGAACTTGCGGCCACAACCACCTGCTCCAGGTCATCGAACCTTTCACGACGAAGCGCGAAAGCCCACCCGGTTCGCGGCCGAGGCGAGGATGAAAAGGCCCAAAGCGAACAGGGCTCTTTGCTTCATTGCTTTTCGCGTCAGTTCCAACAAAGAGATGCGACGCTTCGGATAGGTGCGCAGGAGCAAGGAGTAGTCTGGATTGCTCTGGAATACCCGTTTCTCCATACTTCCATGCCTCATGTACTTCTTCAGCAGCTTCAGCGGGTCCGTCGAGAAATCATGTTGTATGGTCGGACCAGGGTCGTACATCAGGCTGCCCGGCCTGCCCGTGAGCCTGAGTATCTTGGCCGACACGTCGCACCCTTCGTAGCCACCCCTGACGGAGATGCCCATGTCGAACCCCCCCACATCGATTAACATCCGGCGGTCGAAGGAGGAGTTGCCCTCCAGGTCAATGGGTGACGGTACTGGCTCGGGGCCGAGATCATAGTGGAAGGCGAGCAGGTTGAGCTGGCTGCGCGTCCGTCCGTAGCATCTCCCTCGGACGGCCACGATGCCCTCCTTATGGGCCTCCATGTGCTTCTTCACGAAATCCTCGCCCGGAACGGCGTCGTCGTCAAGGAAAACGCAGATCCGCCCTCTAGCCAACATCGTGCCGACGTTCCGACCGATCTGCGGTCCCTGGTTCCCATGGAGTTTGACGTAGCGCAGGTCGAACCGCCTCACGATGGTGGTCGTATCCATGAGGTCGCTGTTGTCCACCACTATGATCTCGTATCCGCCGTGTTGCTGTCTCTCAAGAGCCTGCAGGTTCTCCGTGAAAAGCTCAGGCTTGGGGTTGTATGCTACCACCACCACCGTGGCCTGGACCCCCTCTTGCGCTTCCCCGAACTCATCGGTACGCTCGATATTCGACTTCAGGAACGCGATCGTTTCTGGGCTGAAGTTGGGCTGTGGCAACTCCACGAGATGGCGTACCATTTGGCTCTGCATAACACTTTGCCCGAACAGATCATACCTCGTTATGGCCCAGCTTCAGCTCTTCATCGCCGCAGCCCAGAACGCCTCTGCCGTCTTCTCAGGGTCGTGCTCATTTTGCACTCTCAATGCACCTCGAGCAGCGATGGCCGCGTAATCCGCAGGCCGCCGAGCAACATCGACCAGAATGTTCACTGCCTGGATGGGATTTTCATAGAACAGGCATTCCTTCCTGTCCTCCACGGCGATGTTCTCGAAGGCGAAGGCCGAACCGATGCACAACAGACCCGCGGCGAGAGCGGTCAGCACCTTCCCCTTCGTGCCCGTGCCAACTGCAATGGGGAACAAGTGAACGTGCCCGGTCGAGAGAGCTTCTTCGTAGTTGTCCACCCACGGAACGGTCTCTACCGAGTATCCAGATTCCTTGAGCACCAGGGCATCCTTCTCATATCCTTTTCCAATGAACAGGAATTGGAGGCGGGAAGCCAATTGCCCCCTTCGCGCCGCAAGCTCAATCACTACCCGGCTCAGGTGGTCCCCGACGAAGACGGTGCTTCCTCCCCCGGAGACGATCACCCGCAACCTTCCTCTCGCTTCCGCCAAGCTCTCCCGGGCTGGAATGTAGTCGTAGAGAGGATGCCTGATGAAGAAGGCCTTCGCCCTCCCTTGATTCAGGGCCACGTAGCGATTCAGGTCCTCCTGCCCCACCATATGCATCCGGACCGGAGCCTCGCCCCACGCCCGTTCCAGACGCAGGTTGCGCTTCAGCAACGCCTCCTGGCGCTTCTTCCCTGCATCGTCCAATGACCCATACTTCAATGCCCGTTCGTTATGCAGAACCGCCGAGTCCGGACCAGAGACCACGATGTTGTGGCACTCCAGCCATGGCGTCCAATCGAGCAGCCAATGCGGGTACATCCATATCAGGTCCGGTCGTTCCTCGTTGATCTTCCTGCAGACCCTCCGCATCGAGGGGTACATGCCTACGCTTCCTGGTAGGCCTTTCATTCTCGCACCAGCGATGTGATAGTACTTCGAAAGACCCGACGGCTTCGGGATCTCCTCGCATCCCGTCAGCTGCAGCGTGCGGATGCAGGCCTCACTGCTCTCCTTGTGCTTTGGTAGCCCTGAGAAGTAGTACAGGCTAAGTTCCAGTTCGCCAGGCAGATGCCTCATGAACTGGAAAGGGTGGGCGGTCGGCGCCTGGAGGTTGTAGCGGTGCGGCGGGAAGGCCTGGAGGGTGACGCATCTCATAGGCGGCGCAAGATGGCGCGCTCTCCTAATCAACCCTCTGCCACTAGCCTGGCCGGAGATAGCTGGCGATGCGGGACGCAGCCGGCGATAGATTTATTTATGATACCCCTTGATACGGGTGGGTCATGCCACGATATGACACGCCTGACTGGGCATTCGATTCTGATGTTGCCGCAGCTGGCATGCCGGGCATAGACGATTCGATCCCGGAGTTGGATGACATCCAGAGCTGCAGTGGAAGCGGATCCGGAAGCGGAAGTGGAGGAGCATCGCAGATACTCCTCCGGCGCTCCGGGCGGTTCTGAGTCTCCCGCTTGGGGTTCTTGGGGGGGTATCTGTGAGCAATAGACTATTCACTGTAGGTCCTGTCGAGGTCTTTCCGGACACGCTGCAAGCCATGGCCAAGCCGATGATCATCCATCGAGGGGAGGACTACAAGCGATTGCAGCGTGGAATAGTGGAGAGGTTGCACAAGGTGCTCGACACGGATATGCACATCATGATGGCGCCCGCTTCGGCGACCGGCTTCTTGGAGAGCTGCGTTCGCTGCGGCGTCGACGATAAGATGATGGGGTTGAGCAACGGCTCCTTCGGCGATCGCTGGGCCTCCCTAGGTAGCGCCAACGGAAAGCAGGTGAAGAAGGTCGAGGTGCCTTGGGGTAAGGCCATCCGCTGCCTGGACGTGGCGGACAAGATGGAGCCAGGGATCGAGGCCGTGACCCTGGTCTCAAATGAGAGTAGCACCGGCGTGCTCAATCCGACCGCGGAGATAGTGAAGACGCTGAGGGCGAAGTACGATCCTCTGATATTCGTCGATGGCGTCACCTCGGTAGGCGCCGTCGACCTCAAGCTCCGAGAAATGGACATCGACGCCCTGGTGTTCGGCACGCAGAAGGCCTTCGCCCTGCCTCCTGGCCTGGCGATCATCTGCGTCTCCGACCATCTATTGAAGAAGGCTGAAAAGGTGAAGAACCGCGGCTATTACTTCGACCTCATCGAGATCAAGAAGATGGCGGACAAAGACCTGCCCTTGACCACCCCGCCCGTCAGCATCATGTACGGCCTCGACCACCAGTTGGACAAGATGCTCCGGGAGGGCATGGCGCGGCGATATGCCCGACACCAGGAGATGGCGGAGGCGGTCAGGAAGTGGGCCACGAAGCGTTTCAAGCTCTATGCTGAGGAAGGCTATCGTTCGGAGACCATCACCGTGGTGGAATCCGGCAAGCTTCCGTTCGAGATGCTGGACAAGAAGCTCAAGGAGCGCGGGTTCGAGGTCTCGCCCGGGTATGGCAAGATCAAGGACGGCACATTCCGCATCGGGCACATGGGCGACCTCACCATGAAGGACATCAACGACCTTACAGGAACATTGGACGGGATTCTGGAGGAGATGAAATGAAGCTACTAGTGACGGACGAGCTCTCCAAGGATGGATTGGATATACTGACCAAGGGCTCAGGCGTGCAAGTGGACGTGAAACCCGGCATCCCGCAGGATGAATTGATACGGATCATTCCGGAGTACGAAGGGCTGATCATACGCAGCGGGACCAAGGTCACCAAGGAGGTGGTCGCCGCCGGCAAGAAGCTGAAGGTCATCGGCCGGGCGGGCGTGGGCGTGGATAACGTGGACGTCGAGGCAGCGACCCGGAGAGGCATTCTGGTCATGAACACGCCCATGGGCAACATCGTCTCCGCGGCCGAGCACACCATGGCCATGATGCTGACGCTGACGCGGAAGATCATCTGGGCCGACGCTTCCCTCAAGTCAGGCAAGTGGGAGCGAGGCAAGTTCACTGGCACGGAGCTCAACGGCAAGACCCTGGGCATCGTCGGGGTAGGTAGGGTCGGGGGTGAGGTGGCCAAGCGCGCCAAGTCCTTCCAGATGAAGATGGTGGGTTTCGATCCCTTCCTCCCTCCCGAGGTCGCCGTCAAGCTCGGCGTCCGCCTATTGCCCCTGGAGAAAGTGATCGAGGAAGCCGATGTCATCACCATCCACGCTCCTCTGACGCCTTCAACGAAACACATCATTGGCAAAGCCCAGTTCGAAATGATGAAGCCGAACGTCATGCTCATCAACTGCGCCCGGGGGGGCATCGTGGACGAGGAAGCGCTTTACGATGCTCTGAAGAGCAAGAAGATCACCGGTGCGGCGCTGGACGTCTTCGAGAACGAGCCGCCAAAGGGCTCGAAGTTGCTGGAACTGGACAACATCGTCGTCACTCCGCATCTGGGTGCCAGCACCAAGGAGGCGCAGGACAAGGTTTCTCTAGAGATGGCGGAATGCGTGAAAGCGTTCCTCAGCGAAGGGCACATCTCCAACGCCGTCAACGCTCCCGTGGGCAAGATCGATCCCAAGGTGCTGCCCTTCATGCCTGTGGCCGAGATGCTCGCTAGTTTCGCTTTCCAGATGGTGGATGGGCCAGTGAAGAGGGTGGAGGTGAGCTGCTATGGTGAGATCGCCACCCTGGACACCAGGATGGTGACGACCTCCGCATTGATCGGCGTATTGTCGAACATCATCGGCGAGCAGGTGAACATCATCAACGCCAGCTCCATCGCCAAAGAGAAAGGCATCCAGGTGGTGGAGAGCAAGGTCGAGGAGTCCACCCGCTACCAGAACATGGTCTCGGTCAATGTGCATTCGGACGGCATCAAGCACGAGGTCCGAGGGACTGCCTTCCCCTCCTCTCAGCCCAGGCTCCTGGGCGTGGACGAATACGATATCGACATGCCCATCGAGGGCGATTTCCTGCTCACCATGCACAACGACGTGCCGGGTATGATCGGGCGCGTAGGCACCATACTGGGCGAGAAGCACATCAACATCGCTCGCATGGGCGTAGGGCGTGAGTCCAAAGGCGGCAAGGCGGTCATGCTGGTGGCGGTCGACAACATCGTGCCCAAGGAGCTCCTGGATAAACTGAAAGGACTCAAGGACTTCAGCGAGGCACGCTTCATCCGTATGAATCAGCGGCCAAAGGAGTACATGGTGGTCTGAGGAGGCGCATTCTCGCCAATCTCATCCGGCCGACAAGGCAGCGCGCTCACTTCGAGCGCAGCTTGCCTTCCACGCTTCTCACCTTGTAGGTCATGGCGTTCTCAGAGCCACCTCGATCATCTATCTCGATGCTGGTCACCACTCGGTTGCTCATCTCTCGCATCTTCTTGTGGCAGCGCAAGATGACCTCCATAACCTCGTCCAGGTCTCCTTCCACTATGGTCGACATGGGAGTGAGCTGATGCTTCAGACCGCTCTCTTCCACCATCCGCACGCATTCCGCCACGTACTCGCTCAAGCTTTCTCCCTTGCCAACTGGCAACACTTTGAACTGTGCGATCAGATCGCTCCCTCCTTGCATTCCGCTAGACCGTGGTACGATGACCGAATCTTTCGAGGTCGTGGTCCAGAGGTCGGCCGGAAAGTCAGCCAGCATTGAGCCAGCCATTCCAGGATGTAGCCGCCTCAGGTCTTGCTAGTCAAGGAATGTATATATAGTCGTTTCCAAATCATCAATTTCTAATATGTTCCAAAGGCGCTATCCGCGCCGGTTATGAGGGGGGCTACGCAGAATGATGGCAAAGAACGCGAGCGTGAAGGGCGTCTCTCCCGCAAAGGCTGCCAAAGGAAACGGGAAGGCGGCCAGATTGGAGTTCGCCCGGGAAGAAAAAGTGGATGAAGAGAGCGTTGTTGTCACGGCCAACGGCAAGGTCATGACCCTGACGTTGGACGACCTGACGCAGGCCATCAAGACCACCATAGACCGCCAGGGCATGCCGGAGGACCAGGCGCGGGCCATGGCCCAGCACGTAATGAACTTCTTTGGTTACTCCGAGCGGATCATCGACAATATTCTGGAGCCCGAGGACCGGGATGCCTTTTACATGTTGGAGGACACCGGGATACTGACCACGGAGCGAGAAGAGACCACCCTGTACGATGGGCGGGAGTGGCGAATCCATTATTGGCTTTTTAGGAAAGAAAGGATCTTTGAGATTATAAACGGCGGCGGCAACGGCGTCGGAGAACTGGCCGGAGCGGACTCCGTCTATGACGAGGTCCCGGACGAGGTTTGGCAGCGCACCGAATGATCTTCTGACATCGACCTATCTCGGCAAGGCGCAGTTTCGGCAGACCCCCCGAAAGCCTATTCACCGCCAGGCGGCTTGTCCAGCGGATGGACCTTTTCCCTTACGCACCGAGAGAGCACCAACAGGATTTCATCGAGGCCGTGTCCAACGTTCTGGAGAAGGAAAGGCACATCGTTCTGGAGAGCGGCACCGGGACCGGCAAGACCATCTGTGCGCTCACTGCAGCGTTGCAGGTGGCCCTCAAGCAGGGCAAGAAGGTGGTGTATCTGACCAGAACGAACTCGCAGCAGCGCCAGGTGCTGCTCGAGCTGAGGAAGATCAACCAGCTCAACCCCGTCTTCGGCATGGGCGTCCAGGGGAGGCAGAGCACCTGCCCCCTGTTGATGCGCGACCAGGAGCTCAAGCAAGGCAATGCGGAGGAGCTTTCGAGGCTCTGTTCGGAGAAGAAGCGCCGCACGCTCGCGGACCGCAATGACGGCTGCGTCTTCTACCGCAACCTCCTGGAGACCGATTTCGAGGAGGTGGAAGCGTACTGCAAGCAGCAACTGCCTACGGTGGAGGAGTTCGTGCAGTACTGTGATGGACGTAGCATCTGTCCATACGAGCTGTCCAAGGAGCTGCTCTCCGACGCCACGGTGGTCACCGCCCCCTATGCTTACTTCTTCATGCCCTTCGTTCGCAGCGCCTTCCTGGAGAGGATGAACGTGGCCATGGCGGAGCTGATCATCGTGGTGGACGAGGCGCACAACCTGCCGGACTACGCCCGGGAGACGAGGAGCGTGCAGCTTTCCAGGCGCTTCCTGGACCTGGTGCGAAAGGAGGTCGATGAATACGGAGATCCGGAACTGCTCGGCGGAGTCAGCCTGCTGGATTTCGTCGCCGTGCTGGAGAAGCTCATGGACGATGCGCTGGAGGAGTATCTCATCGAAGACGACGGTCTCATTCCACCGGATCTCATCGATAGCGGCCTGCTCTCGGCCTTCTCCACTACCTCCCGTTCGTTGTCCATAGCCGCCAAGGCCATGATGACCCACGGCGAGATAGTCCGGGAGAACAAGAAGGAGCTAGGCCGCCTTCCCCGATCGTACATCTACTCCTTCGGCGCATTCATCAGCTTCTGGCTCAACATGGACGAAGAGTACTACGTCAAGCTAATCGTGGGAGGAGAGAACCCCTGCTTCGAAGGCTCATGCCTCGATCCTTCCTTGGCCTGCTCGTTCTTCGGGGAGAGCGCCGGCTCCCTGCACATGTCCGGCACGCTGGCGCCGCTCTACGAATACCGTGATTCCATTGGATTGCCGAAGGACAGCGCCATGCGCACCTTCCCCTCGCCCTTCCCGCCCGAGAACCGGGCGGTGCTCTTCGTCGAGGACGTGACCACCAAGTTCGAGGAGATGGCCCAGGACGAAGGCATCGTGCCTCGTCTGGAAGATCACGTGGTCACCCTGTGCAATGCCGTGGACCGCAACACGGTGGTCTTCTTCCCCTCCTACGCGCTGATGGAGCGCTTCCTCCAGGACAGGGTGCTGCTGCGCATCCGGAAGAACGTGCACCTGGAGGAGCGGGGCATGGCCCAGTCGGAGCTCATGGAAACCGTGGCGCAGTTCAAGCGCCCCAGCGAGAAAGGGGCGGTGCTCTTCGCCGTCATGGGTGGGCGGATCAGCGAGGGCACCGACTTCCCGGACCGGGAGCTGCAGATGGCGCTTCTGGTCGGTGTGCCCTATCCCAAACCAACGGCCAAGCAGAGGGCGCTCCTGCACTACTATGAAATGAAGTTCGGTAAGGGCTGGGAATACACCGTCAAAGTGCCCGCCTCGCGCAAGATGCAGCAGGCCATGGGGCGCTTGATCAGGAACGAGAACGACATCGGGGCGGCGGTCATTCTGGACAAGCGGGCAAAGCAATTCG
>Ga0315289_10015120_pt1 | contig 10724 bp, 8 predicted proteins | sample YL17G11_40_MG_FD_203452 | JGI IMG/M metagenome (GOLD analysis project Ga0315289, IMG submission 203452) | Sediment microbial communities from Yellowstone Lake, YNP, Wyoming, USA - YL17G11_40 | ecosystem: Environmental > Aquatic > Freshwater > Lake > Sediment | place: USA: Wyoming | collected...
GGCGAGATCGGCAAGAACATGACCGCGGTCGAGTACCGCGGCAAGATCATCGTGGTCGACTGCGGCCTCGCCTTTCCGGGCGACGACATGTTCGGCATCGACCTTGTGCTTCCCGACATCAGCTATCTGATCGAGCGCCGCGCCGACGTGCTCGCCTTCGTGATCACCCACGGCCACGAGGACCACTACGGCGCCCTCCCGTTCGTGCTGCGGCAGCTCAACGTGCCCGTCTACGGCAGCCGTCTCACGCTGGCCTTCGCCAAGTCGAAGCTCGACGAGCACGGGCTCATCAAGACCGCCACCATCAACGAGGTCACCGAGGGCGCCGAGCTCGAGCTGGGGCCGTTCCGCATCTCGTTCGTGGCCGTCAGCCACAGCGTCCCCGACGCGCTCTCGATCGTCGTTCACACGGAGGCCGGCGCGATCGTCTTCACCGGCGACTACAAGTTCGACCACACGCCCATCGACGGCCGCATCACCGACGTCAACACGTTCGCCCGGCTTGGCCAGCAGGGCGTCCTCGCCCTGCTGGCCGACTCCACCAACGCCGAGACGCCTGGCTCCACGGCCTCGGAGAGCGTCGTCGGTCAGGCCTTCCACCAGATCTTCGCCGAGGCCGAAGGGCGCGTGATCCTCGCCTGCTTCGCCTCGCACATCCACCGCGTGCAACAGGCGGTGCAGATCGCCCACCTCCACGGGCGCAAGTTCGCCGTCTCGGGCCGCAGCATGCAGAAGAACGTCAACATCGCCCGCAACCTCGGCTACCTCGACGTCCCCGAGGGCGCGATGATCAAGCTCACCGAGATCGACCAGTACCGGCCCGAGGAACTCCTGATCCTTTCCACCGGCAGCCAGGGCGAGCCGCTGTCGGCGCTCTCGCGTATGGCCTGGGACGACCACCCCCAGGTCGAGCTTCGCGAAGGCGACACGGTGGTGATCAGCGCCAAACCGATCCCCGGCAACGAGGTCAGCGTCATGGAGACCATCAACCGGCTGCTCAAAGCCGGGGCTGACGTTATCTACGGCGAGGCCACCGGGGTGCACGTCTCGGGCCACGCCGCCCAGGAAGACATGCGCATGATGCTCAACCTGTTGCGGCCGCACTACTTCATCCCCGTGCATGGTGAGTATCGCCATCAGCACCTGCACGCCGGCCTGGCGCGCCAGTCGGGCATCGGCGAGGAGAGCATCTTCATCCTCGAGAACGGCGATGTGCTCGAGCTCGGCCGCGACAACGGCGACATCGTCGACAAGGTCCACAGCGGCATGGTCTTCGTCGACGGGTTCGAGCTGGGTGACGAGGAGGGCCTCGTGCTGCGCGACCGGCAGAAGCTGGCTGAGGACGGGATCCTCATCGCCGTCGTCACCCTCGACGTGCAGAGCGGGACATCGGTGGCACGTCCCGAGCTCGTCGCCCGTGGCTTCCTCCACGACGACGAACGTGAACACGAGGTCCTGGACAAGGCCGCAGCCGCGCTCGACAAGCTGCTCGGCACCTTCGGCAAGGATCACTTGACGGGCCATCGCCTCGTCAAGGAAGACATCAAGGAGACCCTCTCCGAGCTCGTCTACCGCGAGACTCGCCAGCGGCCGATGATCATGCCGGTCGTCGTCGAGGTGTGACACCGCCGGGCAGGGGCCGTCTGCGCCTAGGGAATCGCCCCGCCGGCGTCGAACACCACGACATGTCCACCCCACGCACGGCACGACGCGCGTCCACGCGCGCCGACGGGCGCGCGGCACGGCCGCGTGCCGTGCAGCGCGCCGTCAGGCCGAAGACGCCGCCTTCGCGACACCGCCGCGAGCTGGGCGCGATCGCCTGCGTCGCGGTCGCCGTCTTCGTCGCTTTCGTCCTGTACCTTGGTTGGGACGGGGGTACCCTAGGCCGCTGGCTCGGGGGTGCCCTCACGTGGCTGATCGGACTGCTCGCCTACGTCGCGCCCCTGCTGCTGTGCTATGCCGCCTACGCGTTGGCGGCCGGCGAGGAGCAACGGCCGCGGCGCTCCTTGTCGGTCGGCGTCGGACTCCTTGTGACCGGCTTTCTCCTGGCCGCCGCCGCCGACACTTTCGGCATGTTCGACGGCTCGCGCTCTGAGCGTCTGTTCGCCGACAGGTACATGGAGGCGCACGGCGGGGCCCTCGGCGAGAGCTTCTGGGCCCTGCTTCACCCGTTCGTCGGCGGCATCGGCGTCGACGTGCTCGTGGTCGCGCTGTGGGCCGGCGGCCTGCTCCTCGTGACGGGCTCGTCGGTCGGCCTCTGGGCGGAGCGCTCGCGGGCCGGCGTAGCGCAGGCCGGGCGGACGGCGAGGGCTCAGGCTCAAGTCCTGGGAGAGCGCCGCCGCGAGGCCGTGACGCGCGTCGCCGACGCCGGCGAAGACGCGACGGCGGTGCTGGACCCGGCTCTTGCGGCGACCGTGGCCGGGCCGGCCTCCGGACGCCCCGCCGTTTTCGCCCCTGAGCCGCGCGACGAGCCGCGGGGGCCGCGTCTGATCGACGGCGTCCACGACGTCCCGGAGATCTTCGGCGATCCGTCGCGCGACTCGTACCCGCCGGCGGCGCCGGAGCCCGTCGCCGAGATCGACGAGAGCGAGCAGATGAGTCTCGCCGAGGCTGCGGGTGACGATGCCGAGGGGCGGGAGGCCGTACTCGCGTTCGCGCCTGAGGACCGCCGTGTGTGGAAGATCCCTGAGCCGTTGCTCCTGCAGCGGCTGGGCGAGGGCAACGGCGAGACGCCGCAGACGATCGCCTCGGTGTCCCAGCGTCTCGTCGAGACGCTCGGCCACTTCGGTATCCAGGCACAGGTCATCGGCACCGTGTCGGGACCGCGCGTGACGCGCTACGAACTGCAGCTCGCCCCAGGGATCAAGGTGAGTCGCGTGGCTTCGCTCAAGGACGACCTCGCGTACACACTCGCGGCGACGGATGTGCGTGTGCAGGCGCCGATCCCGGGAAAGACGGCAGTCGGCGTCGAGGTGCCCAACGTGGAGGCCAACTACGTCTCACTGGGCGACGTCTTCGGCACCTTCCCGCCGCACGCTTCGCCGCTCGCCTTCTGGCTCGGCAAGGACGTCTCGGGCAAGCCCATCATCGCCGACCTGGTCAAGATGGTCCATCTGCTCATCGCCGGGACGACCGGCTCGGGCAAGAGCGGCTGCATCAACGCCCTCATCAGCTCGATCCTTCTGCGCGCCACGCCGGACCAGGTACGGATGATCATGATCGACCCGAAGAAGGTCGAACTCTCCAACTTCGACGGCATCCCGCACCTGCTCGCGCCGGTGGTCACCAACATGAAGCAGGCGAGCTACGTGCTGGACAACATCTGCCGTGAGATGGACCGCCGCTACGAGGTCATGTCGCGCCACGGCAGCGCGCAGAACATCCGCGACCTCAACAAGAAGCTGGAGAAGCTCGGCGAGGACCCGCTGCCCTACATCATGGTCATCGTCGACGAGCTGGCCGACCTCATGATGGTGGCCCCGTCCGAGGTGGAGGACGCGGTGATCCGGCTGGGGCAGCTCGGGCGCGGCGCCGGCGTCCACCTCGTGGTGGCCACGCAGCGCCCGTCGGTCGACGTGGTCACCGGCATGATCAAGACGAACATCCCCTCACGCATCGCCTTCGCGGTGTCGTCGCAGACCGATTCCCGCGTGATCCTCGATCAGGGCGGAGCCGAGAGCCTGCTCGGGTCGGGCGACATGCTCTTCCACCCCCTGGGCAGCACGCGCACGATGCGCGTGCAGGGCGCGTTCGTGACGCCGCGCGAGATGAAGCTCATCACCGAGCATTGGCGCCAGCAGGCGCGCCCCGAGTTCCGCGAGGACCTGCTGGAGAACCCGGCCGGCGCCGAGACCGACGCCAGTCAGGGGGCCGGCGGCGACGAATACCTCGCCGACGCCGTGCGCACCGTGGTGTCGACCGGCGCCGCCTCGGTCGCGCTCCTCCAGCGTCGCCTGCGCGTCGGCTACGCGCGCGCCGGCCGCCTCGTCGACATCATGGAGCAGATGGGGATCATCTCGGGCTACGACGGCAGCAAGGCGCGCAGCGTGCTCATCGGGGAGGACGACCTGCCCGGCGTGCTCGCGCAGCTGGCCGGCGAGACGCCGGCGACGGCCGAGGGACACGATGTCGAGGCGACCGGGGAAGAGGCTGAGGAAGACCTCTGAGGAGGACCGCCGGGCGGCCCTGCAGACGCGCCCGATTGTCTTCACTTTGGGCCGTGACTAGACTGTACGTCCGGGCGCCGGCGCGCTCTCGGGCCAAGCGCCGGCACTGATCCGCAAGGAGAGGGCTCACCCTTCGTGTTCGAGATCGGCACAACCCTTCGCGAGGCGCGCGTGCGCCACAAGCTCACGCTGCAGCAGGTCGAGGAAGACACGAAGATCCGTGTCAAGTACCTCCAGGCCATGGAGAACGAGGACTTCGACCTCATGCCCGGGCAGGCCTACGTCAAGGGCTTCCTGCAGACGTATGCGGGCTACCTCGGCCTCGACCCGTCGATCATCCTCGACGAGTATCGCTCGCGGGGCGCCGCCAGGGAGGAACTCCAACCGTTCGGCGGGTCGTCCGTCATCGGCAAGCCGCACAGTCACCGGCGCCGCAACACGCTCGCCTTCATCGCCGTCGCGTGCCTGCTCGTCCTGGCCGTGATCTACGCGCTGGGGCTGAACAGCGAGGACGCGACGAACACCGGAGGCACGGGCATCGACCCCGGGCTTCTCTCGCCGTCCTCGTCGCCGTCGGTCGTCGTCAGCGACACACCGACGGCCCGACCGACGGCGAGTCCGACGCCGAGCGACATCGTCAGGGTGAGCACGGTGGCGGGCGACTGCTGGCTCGAGGTGAGGCAAGACAGCTCGACTGGGCGGGTCCTGTACTCGGGCACATTGGCGCGCGGCAGGACCAAGGTGTTCCGTGAGAGCGCCCTCTGGCTTCGTGTCGGCAATCCGCCGGCGATCTCGATCCGCGTCGGCGCCAAGGTGACGCCGGCCCTGGAGGGCGCCGGACCGCTGATCCTCACCATCATCGACGGAAAGCTCGCGCAGGGCTAGCGACCCAGGGGGGACCATGGCCAAGGAAGTATCGTTCGACGTCGTCTCGCGCGCCGACATGAACGAGGTGCGCAACGCCGTCAACATGGCGCAGAAGGAGATCGCCACGCGCTACGACTTCAAGAAGAGCGTCAGCCGTGTCACGCTCGAAGGAGACCACCTTGTCCTCGTCTCCGACGACCGGGGCAAGCTGAAGCAGGTCGTCGATCTTCTCGAGGAGAAGCTGGTCCACCGCAAGGTGTCGCTCAAGGCCCTGCAGTACGGCAAGGTCGAGGATGCGATCGGGGGGACCGTGCGCCAGCAGGTGGGCGTCGCCCAGGGCATCCCGGACGACAAGGCCAAAGCGATGAACAAGATGCTGCGCCGGCGGTTCAAGAAGGTGAAGGTGCAGATCCAGGGGGACACGGTGCGGGTCTTCTCGCCCAGCAAGGACGAGCTGCAGGCGGCCATCCAGGCCCTCAAGGACGAGGACTGGAGCGTGCCGCTCCAGTTCGTCAACTATCGCTGAACGCCCCCGGCCGCTGTGCGGGCGCGGGGCCTGGCCTGTGATCGTGGCGTCGAGTCCCATGCGGTTCTTCATCGAGACGCTCGGGTGTCCGAAGAACGAGGCTGACTCGGACAGGCTCGAGCGCGCGCTTTGCGGCGCCGGCTTGACGCGAGGGCGGCCGGCCGATGCCGATGTCGTCGTCGTGAACACGTGCGGATTCATCGACGCCGCCAAAGAGGAGTCGATCGACGCGATCCTCGACGCCGTCGCCGTCGCGCACGCCCGAGGCGCGCGGATCGCGGCCTTCGGCTGCCTCGTCGAGCGCTACCGTGCCGAGCTCGAGGCCGAGCTGCCCGAGGTCGACCTGTGGTGTGGGCTGGACTGGGGGCCGCTCGTCGATGCGCTGATGAGTGGCGGCACCGGCGTGTCGGGTGGCGCCGCCGGAGGAAACCCCGGCCGATCGGCGTCGAGGCGGGACCGGCCGGTGCACGCCTACGTCAAGGTCTCGGACGGATGCGACCGGCGCTGCGCGTACTGCGCGATCCCGCTGATCAAGGGCGCCTACGAGACGACGCCCCCGGCGACGATCCTCGCCGAGGCGGCGACGGCGCTCGCCGCCGGGGCGCGAGAGCTCGTGCTCGTCGGGCAGGACACCTCCCGCTGGTCGTGGCCCGGGTGGGGAGGGCTGGAGCGCCTGCTCGTGGAGCTGAAGGCGCTCGGACCGGCCTGGCTCCGTCTGCTGTACCTGCAGCCGGACGGCATCGACGCGGTCCTGCTCGACGCCCTGTCCGCGTACGCCGTCCCGTATGTGGACGTGCCGCTGCAGCACGCCTCCGGCGCGGTCCTGCGGCGCATGGGTCGCAAGGGGGACGGCGACGCCAGCCTGGAGCTCCTCGACCGCGTGCGCCGCGCCGTTCCCGGTGTCGCCCTCCGCTCGACGTTCATCGCCGGCTTCCCCGGCGAGACGGAGGAGGACGTCGAACAGGTGCTGGAGTTCGTCGGCGCGGCAGGTCTCGCCGTCGCCGGGGTGTTCGTCTTCGACGCCCAGGAGGGGACGCGGGCCGCGGCGATGCCGGAGCAAGTCCCGAAGGAACTCCGGGTCGAGCGTGCCGCCCGCCTCGGTGCCGCCATCGACGAGGCGGCGTCCGCATACTGGAGCGGCCTCGTCGGGCGCGAGCTCGACGTACTCGTCGAACGCGGGACGGGGCGGCCCGGCGGCGAGGTGGTCGGCCGTCTCGCGGTGCAGGCGCCCGACATCGATGGCCGCACGCTTCTGCGCGGCGGGCCGTTGCGTCGCGGCCGCCTGGTGCGCGCGCGTGTCGTCGGGACGCTCGGCTATGATGTAGAGGCGACGACGGGCGCCTGAGCCGCCCGTCGCACGGGCCGCCGCGCGAGCAGGGTGGAGACGTCGATGGAACGGCTGCTGGACAACGTGAACGCCGCCAACGTGCTCACGCTCGTGCGCATGCTCCTCATCCCGGTCATCGTCGTTCTTCTCGTCGCCGAGATCCCTTACGGCTACGTCGCCGCCATCGCCCTGTTCATCGCCGCGGCAGTGACCGACACGATCGACGGCTACCTCGCCCGCTCGAGGGACAGCGTGACCACGTTCGGCCAGTTCATGGACCCGCTCGCCGACAAGCTCCTCATCGCGGCGCCGCTCATCGCCCTCGTCGGCATGCAGCGCCTCCCGGCGTGGGTCGCCATGGTGATCATCGCTCGCGAGTTCGCCGTCGTGGTCCTCCGGCTCGTCGGGCTCGCCCAGGGCGTGTCGATCCCCGCCGACAGGTACGGCAAGATCAAGACGTTCTTCCAGATCGCCGCCATCGTCTCGCTCATGTTGCCGCACAGCCTCTTCCCGGGCTGGACGGCGACCGGCGACACGATCGTCGAGGTCGCCCTGGTCACGATCGCCGTCGTGATGACGGTGGTGTCCGGCGTGCACTACTTCTGGAAGGCCCGCGACCTGCTCCACCTGCCGGGAGTCGAGCCGCGATGATGCGTGACCTGCCGCTCGCGGTCGTCCTGCTCAGCGGCGACGAGCTGCTCGACGGCCGCACGCGCGACACGAACGGCGCCTTCATCAGTGCCCAGTTGACGCGCGAAGGGGTGCAGGTCGCACGCCTCGTGACCGTGCCGGACGACTTCGCGGTCCTCACGGACGCGCTGCGCGAGGCGTTCGCGCTCGAGCCCGCCGTCGTCGTCGTCAGCGGCGGTCTGGGGACCACGCACGACGACCTCACGGCGGCGGCGCTGGCCGAGGCCACGGGCCATACCCTGGTCGAGCATCCCGAGGCCCTCGAGATGGTCGCGCGACGCACGCGTGACGTCGCCGAACGGCGCCATCTCGACTTCGAGCAGACGCTCGCTCAGACCCGTCGGCAGGCGCTGCTGCCGGGCGGGGCGCGACCCGTGCCCCCGGCGGGGGTCGCGCCCGGTATCGCGCTGCGACACGGCGCGACGCGCGTCTTCGCCTTGCCCGGCGTCCCGTCGGAGTTGCGCGCCATGTGGACGTGGGTGCGCGGCGAACTCGCCGCGGCCGGCGTGCTCACCGACGTCGTCAGCCGTGTGGTGCGCGTGTTCGGGGTCGGCGAGCTGCAGGTGGGAGCGGTCATCGACGCCGCCGCGTGGGCGCACGTCGACGTCGCCGTCACCGTCGGCGGGGGAGAGGTCGCCGTCAGGCTGCGCCACGACCGCACTCCGGTGGCGCAGCGCGAGGCGGATGGTCTTGTCGCGGCCCTGCGCGACGCCGTGCCCGTGTTCTCGGACGACGGTCGCACGGTCGATGAGATACTCGCCGACGCTCTGCGTTCGCGGCGCGCCACGGTGGCGGTCGCCGAGTCCTGCACGGGCGGCCTGCTCGGCGGCCGCCTCACGGCTCTGCCGGGGAGCTCCGACTACTTCCTCGGCGGCGTCGTCGCCTACGCGGACTCGGTCAAGGTCCGGGCGCTGGGCGTGGACGCGGCGGTCCTCGAGCGCCAGGGGGCCGTCTCAGGCGAGGTGGCCGAGGCCATGGCCCTAGGGGCGCGCCGCCTCATTGGGGCGACGTACGCCCTCTCGACGACGGGTGTCGCCGGGCCCGACGGCGGCACGCCGGACAAGCCGGTCGGCCTCGTCTACCTGGCCTGCGTCGGTCCCGGGGGGTGCCGGACCACACGGGAGTGCTTCCCCGGCGACCGCGGCTCCGTCCGCGAGTGGGCGGTCGCCCGGGCGCTCCATCTGCTGCGCGAGACGCTGGACTCCTGAGGAGGATGTGATGGGTCGAACGTGGACCGACGAGACCAAGCGCCTGTTCGTGGCCTGCGACTTGCCGCACGCGGCGGCCGTGGCCATCAGCCAGTGGCAGGAGGCGGAGCTGGCGAGTCACGATGAGGTGAGGATAGCCTCCAGCCTGCATCTGACGCTCTGCTTTCTCGGCGACGTCGTCGCGTCGCGAGTCCCCGAGATCGTCGAGGCCCTGTCCGCGATCTCGTTCTCGCGCCTCGAGTTCGACGCCGCAGACGCGCTGTTCCTTCCTGCGCGCGGGGACAAGCGCGTGATCGCCCTGGAGCTCATCGACCATGGAGGCGCCCTCGCGGCCCTGCAGGCCGACGTCTCTCACGCGCTCGCCGATCGCGGCCTGTACAAGCCCGAGAAGCGGCCGTTTCTGCCGCACGTGACCGTCGCCCGCTACCGTCGCCCAGGTCCACCGTTTTCCCTGCAAAACGTCAACGTTTCGCGGTTTGGCGCCGACCAGATGGTCCTGTATAGTAGCCTCCTGGAGAGGGCCGGCGCCGTGCACACTCCCGTGGCAGTCTTCACCGCATCCTGAGAGAGGAGCTCCCGCCTTGGACAAGGACAAAGCCCTCGACGCAGCCGTGACGCAGATCGAACGCCAGTACGGCAAGGGCAGCATCATGCGCATGGGCGACCGCGCCATCACCGACGTTGAGTGCGTGCCCACGGGCTCTCTCGCCCTCGACATCGCCCTGGGGGTCGGCGGCATCCCGCGCGGGCGCATCGTCGAGATCTACGGCCCTGAGGCGTCGGGCAAGACGACGCTGGTGTACCACCTCATCGCGCAAGCACAGCGGCTCGGCGGCCAGGCGGCGTTCATCGACGCCGAGCACGCCATGGACCCGTCGTACGCCAAAGCGATCGGGGTCGACGTCGACAGTCTCCTCGTCTCGCAGCCCGACTACGGCGAGCAGGCGCTGGAGATCGCCGAGATGCTGGTCCGCAGCGGGGCGCTCGACATCGTCGCCATCGACTCCGTGGCGGCGCTCACGCCCAAGGCCGAGATCGAGGGCGAGATGGGCGACAGCTTCGTCGGCCTGCAGGCGCGGCTCATGAGCCAGGCCCTGCGCAAGCTCGCCGGGGCGCTCAACCGGTCGGGCACCATCTGCTGCTTCACCAACCAGCTGCGCGAGAAGATCGGCGTCATGTTCGGCAATCCCGAGACGACCACGGGCGGCAAGGCGCTCAAGTTCTACGCCACGATCCGTCTCGACATCCGCCGCATCGAGACGCTCAAGGACGGCACCGAGGCGGTGGGCAACAGGGTGCGCGTCAAGGTCGCGAAGAACAAGGTGGCCCCGCCGTTCAAGCTTGCCGAGTTCGACATCATGTACGGCCTCGGGATCTCGCACGAGGGCACGCTCCTGGACCTGGGCGTGCAGTACGACGTCGTGCAGAAGAGCGGCGCCTTCTTCAGCTACCGCGACGAGCGCCTCGGGCAGGGCCGCGCCAACGCGCGCCAGTTCCTCAAGGAGAACCCCGACATGGCCGTGGCGATCGAGGATGAGGTGCGCGCCAAGGCCGGCCTCCCGCCGCTGGTCCGCGCGGTCGCGGCGCCGGCGGCCGAAGCCGGCGCCGCGCTCAGTGCCGGCGAGCCGGCGGTCGACGCCGCCGTCTAGGTTCGGCCGTGGGCGTCGTCACGGCGCTCCGCGCCGGCCGCCGGGGACGCATCTCGGTCTTCGTCGACGGCGTCTACGCGTGCAGCGTGAGCGAGGCGCTCCTCGCCCGGCACAGGCTCTACCAGGGTCTCGAGCTCGACGACGCGGATCTCGAGTCGCTGCGACAGCAGGCGTCCGGCGAGAGGGTTCTCGGCGACGCCCATCGGCTGCTCGCGCAACGCCAGCGCAGCCGCGAAGAACTCCGCCGCCGACTGCTCCAGAAGGACCACACCGAGGAGGCCGTCGCGACGG
>Ga0315289_10015121_pt1 | contig 10721 bp, 13 predicted proteins | sample YL17G11_40_MG_FD_203452 | JGI IMG/M metagenome (GOLD analysis project Ga0315289, IMG submission 203452) | Sediment microbial communities from Yellowstone Lake, YNP, Wyoming, USA - YL17G11_40 | ecosystem: Environmental > Aquatic > Freshwater > Lake > Sediment | place: USA: Wyoming | collected...
ATCGACCAACACAACGAGAACCCCAAGCCCTTCATCTGGACGGCGAAGGCCGCCGATATCTTGGAAAAGGTGAAGCGCGCCCGGGCCACCTTGAATAATCGGCAATCTGCATGACGCACTACACTAGATGCTCCATCACCGAAGCGGCATATGCAAAAAGTCGCGATAGATCCGGCATTGAGCTTGAGTTTCGATGAGGTGTACCGCACGATCTCAGAACAGCCCGGGGGGCAAATGCCAGAATTGCAAACGACGGGCGGTGTTCGCTTCGTGGCTGAAGCCAAAGTGACGCGGGACGGACGTCGGTTTATCTCTCTCCCCCACAGCAACCGGATCTACGAGCAAGACTGGGGCTATGTAACAAACCACTTGGGTAAAGAAGGGCAGAGGATCGGGCACTATTCATTGCCTCTTGATAGGTGGGCGACGACGGTCTAACCAACCGCTGCAGGCGACGGCCAAAAGCGGGCCGCGCCTGAGCGCCCGAGTCGTTGGACTAAACCCGCTGCGCGGGTAATGGCGGAGTGTGGTAGGCTGTCGCAGGATGAGTGCCATACGGCCGCGCCGCACATGGCGGTGGGTAGTCGGCAGCAGAGGTCGGCGTTCGAGCCGAAATAAGACTGGGTGATTCAATGCCCATAAGGCAATTGTCTTGCCAAACGTAAAGGGGGTTTAGTCCAACAGATTTTTTGCGCACCGCCAGGGGCTGGCGTGCCTGCTTCAGGCGACGGCCGTTTCGGCTGCGCGCAAAAAATCCTCTAGGTTAGGCGGACTCCGCGGTCTGGCGAATGAGCCTGAATCACGGGGCGTCCGGCGGAGGGGTGTTCGGAAGGCGTAGGCCGGTGTGATGGGTCTTGGAGGTTGTATGTCAGCGAACGATCTCGACGTTATCGCCGGCTGGGTGAGCCGGCTGGGAAAGCGAACCGAGTTGCCGCCCGACAGTAGCGGGCAGGCCGTCATCGATCGCGTAGCCGAAGGGCGTGATCCTGCGGCTCTTCCGGTGTTGCGGAGGGCACTGAAGGCCGCCGCAGAGTATCGCCAGTTCTGGGAGAGCAGAGACTACAAGACGCAGCCCGGTCTATGGGTGACAGTGGCCTTGGCTATTTCAATGGAGTCCAAGCTCACGCACGCGATTGAGCGCTGCACACCGGAGGGAGAGACAGTCGCCGTTGTGGACCCAAGGCGTTGGTGGGAGTTCTGGAAGTGAATGCAGCCCTTGCGCTGACGTGTCAAGGCAAGCTGCCCAAGAACCAGATGCAGCAGACGAGGCCCTGGTGTAGCAGAATGGCGGCGCGGCCTCGCCGCTGATCTGGGGTGTTAGGCGACACTGACGTTCGAGTGGAAGGAGAAGACGATGGGACTCTTTGATTGGTTGTTGGGCAAACGGAAGACACCGGAGCAACCCATGAGTCGCGCCGATGCTGAGGAAAAGATCATCGAGATCGCTCGGCGTACAGTTCCGCCAGCTCCGGAACTGTTCTATTATTTCATCTGCACTGGCAACCAAAGCCTGATTAAGGCCTACCACGACCTGTTCAGAATCGGGGCGCCCGCGTATGGCGGATCGGCCGGGTACTACCGTGCAGACAAGAGCGGCCTGAGTGCCCGACAGGCGGATCCAAGTGCTGCGTCGTTGCTCTTTGCTGGCCAAAGGTCCATGGGATCGAGAGTGGAAGAGGCGCCAAACATTTCGGACGTCCTCGCAGAACTGAGCGTGTCAGCGCACGGGAGCGTTTTCATCTCCTTTGTCACCGTCGGCCCGACTGGACAGGAATGGGTGCGAAAGGTATACACCACGCTTCTAGGCGAGGCTGTCGGCCAAGGCATCCTTCCGTTTTCCATGTACACGACAGCGAGCAAAGACGCAGCGCGGTTCCTGCTCGACTCATTCAGTGTGGTATCCGCGTCTTGAGCCGTCGTTGTGATGATGATGCCCAGAACGGAGAATCGCCTAACGAATAAAGGAAACCCGGCGCTGCAGGCGACGGCGAAAAGCGGGCCGCGCCTGAGGGCCCGAGTCGTTAGACGGACGCGAGCCGCTTGCCGCTGGAACCCACGCGTTGAACCCTGGTGGGCGGGGAGTGCACAGCCCCTCCACTGGCTGCGGATGCGTGTATCCGGCGAGAGCCAAAGGATTATGCCGGGCGACCGGAACCCGGTCGTTAGGCGGAAGGGTGCCGGAAGCCGTGGCTTGATTGACGCTGAAAAGAAGCGTACAATTGTACGATGTGATGGCTTACCTGGTCATCGACACGTCAGCCGTGCTTGCGGTGCTGCTGAACGAACCAACACGGTCGGCGCTCATCAGCGCTACGGAGGAACACGGCCTCGTCGGGGCTCCGTCCCTGCCATGGGAGGTCGGCAACGCTCTGGTGGCCGGTGTCCGTCGGAGCCGGTTGTCAGGCGCCGCGGTGCGCCAAGCCTGGGCAAGCTACCAGAGTGTGCCAGTTCGCTTGGCTGAGATTGATGCGGGGCACGCCTTGGAGATTGCCGTAGAGTTGGGATTGTACGCCTATGACGCCTACGTGCTGGAGGCGGCACGCGCAGAACGCCTTCCCTTGCTCACGCTGGATGGCGGGCTGGCGCGGGCGGCACACCGGCTGGGGCTGAGGCTGGTGGAGTCTGAGAAATGAAGGTCTACAGTTACTCTGACGCCAGACAGCAGCTTGCCGAACTGCTGAATCGCGCCACACGGGAAGGACAGGTGGAGATCCGTCGGCGGGATGGGCAGGTCTTTATCGTACGCCCGACCGTCAATGCCGGCTCCCCGCTGGACGTGCCGGGGGTGGACACGGACCTCTCTCGCGAGGAGGTCCTGGAGCTTGTGCGCGACAGCCGTCGCTCGACAGGGCGGTTCCTCAAAGCGATCACGCCGCCTAAGCAGCGCCTGCAGCCGACGAGGGCGTCGCGGCGTCGGGGCTCTGAAAGCAGGCGCGCAACGCGCCCTCGCGGCTGATGCGCTGGTCGTTGGACTAAACCCGCTTCGCGGGTAATCACGGAGTCTGGTAGGCTGTGGCAGGATGAGTGCCATATGACCGCGCCGCACATGGCGGTGGGTAGTCGGCAGCAGAGGTCGGCGTTCGAGCCGAAACAAGACTGGGTGATTCAATGCCCAGAAGGCAATTGTGATGCCAAACCTAAAAAGGGGGAGTGAGTCCAACAGATCTTTTGCGCACCGCCGCAAGCTGGCCTAGCTACCTGGGGTGACTCCTGTTTCGGCGGCGCGCAAAAAATCCTCTTCGTTAGGCAGCGGAGGGTTCTATGAATGGAGCTACCCGGTGGTCGCGCATTCTCGTCATTGTCGGACTCGTCGCCATGCTGATCGGAGCCATCGACCCGCTTGAGGGATCGCTCATCATCGTCGCGGGGACCGGCATGGTCGCTCTCGGAGGGCTCCTTGGCAGGAGCCGACACCGACTACTCATTTACTGGTCTTTCGTCCTGGTGGCGGTCGGTGTTGGCGTGCTGTGGGTGTTGAGCGCGTTCGGAGGCATCGGTGGCAGCACTGGGCGTTCGATGTGGTGGGGGCTCGTCATTCTGCCCTACCCGGTCGGTTGGATCATGGGCCTCGTCGGCGCCATCCGAAGACTGCGCGAGGGCTCCAGGCCTTCCGTGCCGTTCGGGGCGCGATGATCCGGGACATCGAGCAGTTCGTCGCGGCTCTGAACGCCCTCAACTAGGGGATCACATATGGAGAACAAGGAGCCCTGGCTAACGAATAAAGCATTCTTGAGCAAGCGCATGCAGCCGACGCGCCAAAGACGGGCGCGCGGCTGAGCGCCAAGTCGTTAGGCTGCACGCGGAGATGGAGAAGTCATCGGATGAACCTACACGTTGAGTGGGGCCGCCCGATTCAGCTCAAGGACGCCAGCAAGGACAATATGATCTACGGCCTCGACCCCAGCAAGGTTACCGACGGGGCAGGTGTCTACATCGTTGGCCGCCGCTGGGGCTCTCAATTCGAGGCTCTGTACGTAGGCAAGGCCGGCAACATCCGAAGCCGAGTCAAGGGGCACCTTAACAACCTACGTCTGATGCAGCACCTTCATAAGGCCAAGACCGGCAGGCGGATCGTGCTATACACAGCGTCATAAATGCTTGCGCATGGCCCAGACCGCTTGCTTACGCGCGCGGCTCGGGATGCGGTTCCGAGCCGCGACCGTAAGGGAGCGGTGGCGCAGTCACTTCCTTCGTCGCGTCTAAGGAAGGGCATGCAGCCGACGCGCCAAAGACGGGCGCGCGCCTGAGCGCCCCAGTCGTTGGACTTCGACGGCGGGAAACGGGCAGGTTGCGCGGAACCCTCGCAGCGATGAGATGCCTGTCGTGAAATCCCCTTGGTACTCGGAGTCCCCAGCGGCTGCTTAAGTTGACGGCTGTGGGTGTCTGGAAGGTGTGGAAAAATCCTGGGGACACGTCCGCGCTCATCAGCAGGTGACTGGGTAGAAGTAGCGAGCCCGGAGTGTCCCCGGATTTTTTCTACCGCCCTCTCATGGCCGCCAACTGGCCCTGGCGGGCGTAGTCGATGGCTTCGGCCAGGATGCGCGCGGCCTCCTGCGGGGCGTGGAAGCCGGTCGAGTTCTCGGCGTTGATGAAGTCCACGCGGAACTGGGCCCGGCGCTGGAGCTTCAGCGCGGGGTCCAGTTTCTGTTCGGCGGCGCCCGCCGCCCGCGCGGCCTTCACCTCGTCGATCAGCGCCACCAGGGCGTCCTCGGCGCGATTGAGCAGCGCCGCGTTACGGTCCTGGATGACCTCCGCGCGGGCCTTCATCTCTTCGGCGGGGAAAGGATGGCAGGTCAGGCAGGCCCGCTCGGTGTTGAGCAGCGGGCTGCGCACGTGGTGGTCGCTGATCTTGATGGCGCCCTGCCGCAGGTAGGGCATGTGGCAGTCCGCGCAGGCCACCCCGCTGCGCGCATGGATGCCCTGGTTCCACAGCTCGAATTCCGGATGCTGCGCTTTCAGCACCGCCGCTCCGGTCTCGGCGTGTTTCCAGTCGCTGAAGTTCGTCTCGTCGTAGTAAGCCTCGATCTGCTCGACCTTCAAACCCTTCGACCAGGGGTAAGTGACCAGCTTGTGGTCTCCCGCGAAGTAATACTCGACGTGGCACTGGCCGCAGACGAAGCTGCGCATCTCCTGGCGCGTGGCCATGGTGTTGGGATCGTAGTTCTCCACTCCCTGGCTCTTCTTGTAGGCCTTGATGCCGTTCAGGAACCCGGGCCGCGTCACCCGGATGGCCATGGTCTTGGGGTCATGGCAGTCCAGGCAGGTTACCGGGTGAGCGACCAGCTTGCGGGCCTCGGCGAACGGCATGGCGCAGAGCAGCTCGAAACCCTTCATGACGTCCCCGCCGCCCAGCTTGCGGTAGGCCGGGATGATCGCGGCGTGGCAGTGCAGGCAACTGCCGGGTTGCGGGCGCTGCTTGGTGCGCTCGGTCTCGTCCTGGTCCTTGAGCGAGTAGGCGTGGCCGCGGTCCTCGCGGTAGTCCAGCGCGAAGGCGTAGCCGGCGAAGATGCGTCTCAGGCGCGGGTCCTGGTCCAGCCGTGAGAAGGCCTCGCTGCCGCCGTACTTGGTCCGCTGGGTGTCCACGGTGCGCTTGTAGCCGTCGTACTCGCGCGGGAAGTTTTTGGCCCATTCCAGGGGGTCGATGGTGTCCTCGGTCAGACGGGCCAGTTCCAGGTACGCCTGCCGCCCCTCCTGCTTGCGCTCGCTGATGTTCACGAGCAGCAGCGTGATCAGAACGGTCGCCAGCGCCACCGCGACGCTCAGCGCCACATAGGTCCAGCGTGAAGATCGCATGTCACCTCCGCGGGCCGTGGCCCACCCCGGCGTGGCAGTGCACGCAGGAGAGAGCTTTCATGTCGTCGACCAGGTCCTGGTGGCAACGAATGCAGTTGGCCTGCAACCGGTCGGCGTTCGACGCCCGGATGCGGATGGGGTCCCGGAAAGTCTGCAAAGTGAACTTCACCGAGTGGTTCCAGCCGTTGTCAGCCTTAGTCAGCAGCTTGGGCGCCAGGGCGTGGGGCGTGTGGCAGTCGTTGCACACCGCGCAGGCATGGTGGCTGGATTTCTGCCACGACTCCAGGTACTCCCGCATGATGTGGCAGTTGGCGCAGGCCTTGGGATCGTTGCTGAAGTAGGAGTAGCCTTGGGCGTAGACGAAGGTGTACAGGCCCAGGCCGGCCAGGGCGCCCAGAAGCACGCTCAGCAGCGCTGCCAGTCCCCGCACGCTTCGCATTCAGGGATCTATTCTATGCGATCCGGGCCTACTGGAACCGGAAGGTGCGCGCTGCCGCCCAGCCGGCGGCGAGGGCGGCCGCGCTCAGCACGATCAGGTGGGGCAGCACCGCGGCCGGCCCGGCCCCGAAGCTCACCAGCTTGTGCACGGCGTCCATGGCCCAGCCGCTGGGCACCGCCAGCGCCAGCTTCTGCACCCACTCCGGCGTGATCTCGATGGGCCACCAGCAGCCCCCCAGCGCCGCCATCACATTGGCCGAGATCACCCCCAGCGCCACGACCTGCCCTTCGGTTCGCCCCAGGTTGCCCAGCACCATCCCGAGCGACGCCGCCAGCCCCGCGTAGGCCAGCAGCACCAGGAGCAGCGCCGGCAAGTGGGGTCCCCAGTTCACACGGAAAAGCGCGCTGCCCACCAGCATGGCGAAGCCGATTTGGATGACGCCCAGCGTCATGCGCGCGCCCCATTTGCCCAGCACCACCGCGCCGCGCGAAATCGGCGCCGAGGCCAGCCGCCGCAGCAGCCCCTGCCGGCGCTCGATCGTCAGCAGGATTCCACCGGTGGTGAACAGCACAAACAAGGTGAACATTACCATGCTGCCGGGCACCGCCTGCTCGAAGCCCGTGGGAGGCTTCCGGCGCTCGCCCGCCGAGGTCACCTCCAGCGTCAACGACCGTGGCTGCGCGGCCCACTGGGCGAACTCGGCGGCCCCGGGTGAGTCATGCTCCTTGGACACCACCATCAGGTCCGCCAGCACGGTGTAGACCGCCCGGCTGACCCGCACTTGGTCGTAGCTGGCATCCAGCCCGCCCCCGGTCCGCGTCAGGCTGACCTTCACCGGTTTTCCGGCCAGCGCCGCGGCGGTGAAGCCCGCCGGAATCGCCAGCCGGCGCCGGTAACGCGCCAGTTCCTCCGGACTACGCGCCCGCACCACGCGGTAGTCGCGCTCCTCGAGCCGCCGCAGGAGGTGGTCGGCCAAGAAGCCGGCATCCGGCGGCACGCTCACGGCAATCGTCGGCCGCTCGGCTGGCCTGCCGAAGCCGCCGCTCACCGTGCCGAAGAAGAAGAAGAACAACACCGGCATGATGAAGGTCCACATCCAGGTCTCGCGGGCGCGAAACATGTGGGCCACGTCCTTGCGCGCCAAAAAGAAGGCATCCCGGAGCATGGCGGCACCTCAAGCGGCGAACGCCCGGCGCAGCCGCGCGAGCGCCAGCGGGAACATCACCGCCGCCGCCAGCGCCGCGCCGGCAAAGGCCGCCGCCAGCGGCCCTGGCTGCGCCTGCCCGGCCAGCATCAGCCGCAGTTGCATCGTGGCAAACCCGTTCGGCGTGAACCGCCCGATCGCCGCCAGCCAGTCCGGCATGGCCTCGAACGGCATGAAGCTGCCGCCCAGCATGGCCAGCGGGAACACCACCAGGAAGGCCAGCAGGTGGGCGGCGCGCTGGCTCGAGGCCAGCAACTGCAGCAGCATCATCATCAGCAGCAGCGCCACCCCGGACAGCGTCATCCACAGCACCGCCACCCAGAGATTCGCCACCTCCATCTTCAGCAGCCAGTGCGCCAGCGCCAGCGACAGCACACCCACCGCGGCGAACACCAGCGCCACCGCCACCACCTTCCCGGCCAGAAAAGCCGATAGCCGCACGGGCGTCCCTCCCAGGCGCCTCAGCGTGCCCTGCTCGCGCTCCTTCCAGACGTCGGCGCTCAGGCCCAGCGCCAGGAACAGAATGGCCATGAAGAGCATGCCCGGATACATGGCTGCCGCGAAGTTCGCGCGAGTCAGGCTTTTCTCCTGGATCACCTCGCTCTTCAGCTCAATGACAGGCGGGTCCAGGTAGCTGGCCAGCTTGGCCCCCAGCCGGTTGAAGGCCACGCTCGTGGCGATGATGGTCTCATCCGGGAACGTCGTGGCGCCCTTCGGCGGCCCCTCGGCGAACATCTTGAGCTGGTCGCCCAGCAGCGCCTGGAGATAGGAGCCTCCGTCCGCCAGCACCGAGGCCACCTCCTCGACGATCTCCGGCAGAATGCGCTGCGCGGGGTTCTTGACCAGCTTAAGTTGGAACGCCTGGCTGGCCAAGAAAGCCTTCGCAAAACCCTTGGGGATGACCAGCAGGGCCGAGCCGTCGCCCCGCTGGATGCGCGCGCGGCCCTCCGCGCTGGGGACCTTCTCGACCACCAGCATCTTGCCCAGCTCGCCCTGCGAGAATGCGCCCGCCACCAGCGAGCTCACGAGCGTCCCGTCCTCGTCGGCCACCAGCAGGTGTCCCCGGGGCGTGACTCCTCCGGTGCCGAAGACCACGTACATCAGCACCGCCGCCAGTAGCGGCATTCCCACCCACACGATCAGCGCCGCCGGGTCGCGCCACAGGCGGCGGAGATCCTTGACGGCGCAGATCCAGGTGAACCGCACGGCTACTCCCGCAGCTCCTTGCCGGTCAGCTTGATGAAAAGACTTTCCAGGCTGGGCTGCGTCAGCGTGGTTTCGCGGATCTCCGCGCCGGAGGCGGCCAGCGTGGCGAAGATCAGCGGCAGGCGGGCCGAGGCGTTAACCACGGCCAGCCTCAGCACGCCCTCATCGGCCTGCACCACTTCGATTCCGTCGGCTCCCCGCAGGGCCTCCCGCGCCCGCTCCACCTGAAACACGCCGCTCAGCCGCAGGATGTCGCGCTCCCCCACGATGGCGCGCAGCTCCGCCAGCGTCCCCTGGGCAATCAAGTGGCCGTGGTCGATGATGGCCAGCCGGTCGCACAGGCTCTCGGCTTCCTCCATGTAATGCGTGGTGTACAGCACGCACCGCCCCGCCTGGGCCTCGGCCCGCACCAGTTCCAGCAGGCGCACGCGGCTCTGCGGGTCCACGCCCACCGCCGGCTCGTCCAGCAGCAGCACCTGCGGCTGGTGGATGATCCCACAGGCGAAGTTCAGCCGCCGCTTCATCCCGCCGCTGTAACGCTTCACCGGCTCGCGGGCCCGGTCTTCCAGGCCGGTCAGCTCCAGCACCTCCTGGATCCGCCGGCGCAGCACGGCGCCGCGCAGGCCCTGCGCCCCGCCCCAAAACGCCAGGTTCTCGGTCGCCGACAGGTCCTCGTAGAGCGCGATGTCTTGCGGCACCAGGCCCAGCACGCGGCGCGCCGCCAGGCCGTCCCGCACCACGTCGTGCCCCATCAGCCGCACCCGGCCCGCCGTGGGCGTCAGCAGGCCGGAGATGCAGCTTATGGTGGTGGTTTTGCCCGCGCCGTTCGGCCCCAAGAGTCCAAAGATCTCGCCGCCGCGGGCGGTGAAGGCCACGTTGTCCACGGCTACCAGCTCGCCGAAGGTCTTCCGCAATTGCTCCGCTTCGATCATGAGTTCCCCCAACCCGCTGGGGCGCAATCCACCTTTCTATCACGAGGAGACGTTCCGGCGCGCGAAACGTGGCGTCGGCCGAGCTACACTGGTCCTTGCCATGCCTCTCTACCGCTGGGACGAGATCCCCCTGGAGCAGTTGAACCCGCTGGTCAGCCGGCAGTGTATCCACACCGAGAAGATGACGGTGGCGCGGATTCACCTGAAGCAAGGCGCCGTGGTACCCCTCCACGCGCACGCCAACGAGCAGATCACGCTGCTCGAGCGGGGCCGGCTGCGGTTCACCCTGGCTGGGGAGCCGACCATCCTGGAGCCTGGGCAGATCATCCTGAGCCCGCCCGACGCCCCGCACACGGTCGAGGCCCTCGAAGACAGCCTGGCCACGGACGTCTTCGCGCCCCCGCGCGAGGACTGGCGCCGCGGCGACGACGCCTACCTCCGCGGCCCGGCCCGGTAGGATTGACACGCCGCCCAGCCAAACCTGCATCTACGAGGACCGCTTCACGGAAGCCGTCGCCAGGATTCCGGCGGCGGTTCGCAGCCAGCCAGAACGGCAAGGTCTTCGCCCAGACCGGCCACACCGGCAGGCAGATATGCGGTTCGCCGCGCCGCCACCACGGTGATGTCGTCGGCGACCGGCTGGTCACCCATCCACTCCTCGACCGCGTCGTGCACCGCGCCCACCAGGGCCTCGGCCGGGGCATCGCCAGCCCGCAACAGGAGTTGCGCGAGCCGATCTTCGCCGAACTCCTCGCCCTCCGGGTTGGCGGCCTCGGTGACCCCGTCGCTGTAGAGCAGCAAAGCGTCGCCCGGTTCGAGGCGGCAGCGGTGCTGCTGGAAGGCCAGCGAGGGCAGAATCCCCAGCACCGGCCCGCCCTCTTCCAGGCGCGCCAGCTCCCCGTCCCGTCGCGCCAGCAGGGGCTGATTGTGCCCGGCATTCGCGTAGACCAGCTCGCCGCCCTGCGGATCCAGCACCGCGTAGAACAGCGTCACGAAGCGGTTATCCGGGCAGGTGGACTTCAGGCTGCGGTTCAGGCGCGTAAGCACCTCCGCCGGGTCGCTGTGGCTCTCGGCCAGGGCATGCACCTGGGCGTGAAGCGAGGTCATCATCAGCGCGGCCGGCATCCCCTTGCCGGCCACGTCCCCG
>Ga0315289_10015122_pt1 | contig 10720 bp, 12 predicted proteins | sample YL17G11_40_MG_FD_203452 | JGI IMG/M metagenome (GOLD analysis project Ga0315289, IMG submission 203452) | Sediment microbial communities from Yellowstone Lake, YNP, Wyoming, USA - YL17G11_40 | ecosystem: Environmental > Aquatic > Freshwater > Lake > Sediment | place: USA: Wyoming | collected...
TTGGTTTTTCTGTACCCGGGAGCGTGGTCACCGCCGAAGTTGACCTGGTTTCCGGTTATCGGACTCATCATGGCTTTCCTTCCCGAACAGAATACTTTCTCCAAGGCACAGAACCGACCGGGGAAGACCCGGTTCACGCCATGCTGAAACTTTGTCGTGGCCAGGAAAAATTGGCCACCCCCGCCCAGGTGGCGCGAGGTGAATATGAGGAAAAAGAGTATTTTGTTTTTAAAGAGGAAGACCCGATTTCCACCGACGGGACAAATCGTTGGCAACCAGGGATTGGTCAATGGCTGTCAAGTCAATCGGATTCTCGTTATCATCCGCCAACAGAATACTGCGGCGATGTTGATGAAGTCGTCGTTACCATCGAAGAGCCGCAAAACGAAACGCAAATTGAGAATAACGAAGTCCGGGTCAAGGGAAAAGTGATTGGCCCGAATAAAGTCAAGAAAATCGAAATCACGATTAATGGGGACCTTAAGGAAACGATTGAAAACGCGAGCCATTTTGACAAAATTTTTACTTTGGTCAAAGGAACCTACCGAATTAAAGTGAAAGCCACGGACGAAAAAGGCAAGAGTAGTGAAAGAGAGGTTAATATCGGTGTTAAGGTTCCCTGGGATTGGCAACCTTCGCCCACGCCCAGTCCCTCCCCTATCCCATCACCCAGCCCATAGGGTTAATTTGAACCCTATGTTATAATCTGAAAGGATTAGAATAATTTTTTTACAAAAAGGCCAAACGAAGTGAGGTATAATCTGAAAAGATTAAACTGCCTTGAATTTTTAATTCATCTCTACTAAATTGTTAAAGTCTAAATTACTGTGACTAAAGAAAGATTAACTCAAGGAAGATTAACTCCCAGTCAAGCCGTCCACCGTCGTCAAGTTATAGCTGAGGAAAGGCGCAAATCAGACAATTTTGAAATCGTTCTTTTGGAAAGAGGTCAGGCAGAACGAAGATTCAGGCAGGTTCAGCATCTTCTTAATTCTCATGGTGTGGGTCTGAACAAATTGGCAGAGAAAGAGAAATTGAGTTTGGCTCAGGCAAAGCTAAGTTTGGAAATCGAAGATATCTGGTTGCGGTTTAGATTAGATTATCTTTCTCAAGCAGATAGACAATCTCTTCTTGATGATAAATTGAAGACTTTGAAAGAAGGCAGTCCTGAACTGTTTGCCTGGTTAACCGCGCCTGACGAGAATGAAAAAACGCTTCTGGTAAAAATTAGAGACAAGGCCATTCCTCCAATTACCATTGGCGGATTTCACGCTAAAAGAAGGCGAAAAATTTAGCCAACTTTATTGCTTCAATTTGGCGTCAAATTTTGTTTTCACCCGTTTAATAATTCTTTTTCTGATTTTCCCCACCTCTTTATCCGTCAAGGTTTTCCTGGGATTTTGGTAAGTAATCCGGAAAGTGCGGGTTTTTTGAAAAGAATCAAAAAGTTCGAGAGAGACAATTAAAGGGCTGATTTTTTTCATGACGGTCATCATCTCCCCGATCAAGGTTTGGGGAGGAACAATCAAAGCTAAGTCTTCGACCTGAGCTGGATATTTGGAAAGAGGTTCGTACTGCTTCTTTTTGGAAGCATTTTTGACCAGCTCCCTGAAATCCAAATCAAAAGCAGTCACTCTTCCTTTCAGGCCGAATTTGGCCGTGAGATGGGGACCAATTTCTCCAACCACTCCTAAGGATTCGTTTTTGACCATAATCTCCGCGCTGCGACTGGGATGAAAGATTTTACCGTAAAAAGTTTGTTTTAATTGATAAGGTTCAAATTGGTATTTGTCAATCCCCATCATCGTTAAAATGGCTTCGACAATACCCTTGAGTTGGTAAAATTGCTGGCCGTTAACCATCCCGGTGAGCATCGGCAATTCCTCAGGCAGTTCCTTAAGACTTTGATAAAGATAAACATGGGCCAGTTCAAAAATCATTATTTTTTCTTGATGGTTGGTTACCAAGACCGTTAAAAGAGAAGGGATTAAAGAGGAACGGAGGTACGCCCAGTCTTTGGTTAAAGGATTGCTGATTTTTAAGTTATCATTGGGATCAAGAAAACTTTTTTCCAGTTGACTGAGACTGACCATAGAATAAGTCATCACTTCGGTAAAACCCCAGTCTTTAAGCGACTGTTTAACTTGACTTTCCCATTCAAAACGAGGGGCTTTTTTCTGTTCAGGGATTTCTCCTTGGGGCAAATGACTGGGCAAATGATGATAGCCATAAATCCGGGCAATTTCCTCAATTAGGTCTTCAGGCAGGCTAATGTCCTCATGACGCCAGTGAGGAACCATCGCCTTTAATTGATTATTGTCAGTTTTAATTTTAAAACCAAGATTTTCCAGAATTTTTCCGGCTTCAACCAATTTTATTTCCAAGCCAACGAGATGGTTCAATTTCCTTTGAGTCAAGGTCACGGTTTTTTCTTTTTTTGGGTTGGGGTAAAGGTCAATTAAATGACTGGCGACTTTGGCGCCGCAGTTCTTTTCAAACATGGTGATGGCTTTTTTCATCGCCGGCATGACGCCGCCCGGATCAACCCCTTTTTCAAAGCGGGCCGCCGCTTCCGTTCGGAAAGCCAGGGCTTGGCAAGTGCGGCGGATTTTCATCGGATCGTAAGTTTGGACGAAAAGGAGAACGCGCTTGGTCTGACTATCGACTTCAGAATTAGCCCCGCCCATGATACCGCAAAGGTCGACAATTCTGCCCTCGCCATCTTCAATAATGATGGCGCCCTGAGGTAAAGTTCGAGTGATTTTGTCTAAAGTGGTGATCTTTTCCCCTTTTTTGGTTTCCCGGAGAATCATTTTCGCCCCTTTGATTTTGTCGTAGTCGAAAGTGTGCATCGGTTGACCCAATTCAAGCATCAGGTAGTTGGAGATATCGACGACGTTGTTTAGCGCCCGGACACCGGCTTTTTCCAAACGATCTTGGACAACTTTCGGTGAAGGTTTAATTTTGATTTGGTCAAAAATAATGGCCGTGAAGCGGGGGCAAAGAGAAGGTTGAGTGATTTTCACTTTTAAAGGTAGGCTTTTTTTGATTTGAGGAATTTCCTTTTGATTTTCCACCAGAGGTTTAAGCGTCGCCTTGATTTTGTTTTGAGATAGAATGGCGTTGAGTTCTCGAGCGAGACCATAAACAGAAAGACAGTCAGGCCGGTTGGTGGTAACTTCGATGTCGTAGACGGAATCGTTTTTTACCTGATTGATTTTTTCCACTGTTTGACTGCAAAGAGTCAAATAATGGCTGACTTGTTTTGGTGTCGCCTTGCTGATTAAGTGCTCTCTTAACCAAGAATCAGGAATTAAAATGTTCATTTTGAGTTTACGAGAAACATACTTGTTTATTTCGAGTTTACGAGAAACATACTTGTTTATTTTGAGCTTGTGAAAAACAAACTTGTTTTTTTAGAATTGATTTAAAAATCTTAAATCACCATTAAATAATAATCTGATGTCATCAAGACCATATTTCATCATGAGCACTCTTTCCACGCCGAAACCTGAAGCAAAACCAGAATATTTTTCCGGGTCAATCCCCCCGTGTTTCAGCACCAAAGGGTGGACCATGCCGGCCCCGCCGAGTTCTAACCAGCCGTCCTTACAAACCGGGCACCCTTGGCCGCCGCAGACGATACAGGTGACGTCAATTTCAAATGAGGGTTCGGTGAATTGGAAATGAAAAGGACGAATTCGGGTTTTCCGATCTTTGCCAAAATACTGACGGGCAAAATAATCAAGGGTGCCTTTGAGGTGAGTGATGTTGATATCTTTATCCACCACCAGAGTTTCAAACTGATAAAACATGGGAGCGTGAGAAACATCGGCTTGACGACGGTAGCATTTGGCAATATTGAGCATTCTAATGGGTGGTTTTTGCTGCTCCATTTCTCTTATCTGTCCGGAAGAAGTGTGGGGAGTGAGTACGGCCCGCCCATATTTTTGATGCTTGAGTTTGTCAAGGTAGAGAGTTTCCCAATCATCCCGGGCGGGATGATTTTCTGGCATGTTGAGAGCGCCAAAAGAATACCAATCCCATTCGACTTCAGGATAAGTTTTTCGGGTAAAGCCAATTTTTTCGAAGATGTCCGTGATTTCTTCAATAGTCTCGGTGACTAAATGGAGATGGCCCACGGCAGGTCTTTTGCCGGGAGCGGTGACATCAAGCCATTCCTGGTCAAAATCAATTTTTTGGGTTTGCTGAGATTTTTTGGTGTCTTTAATGGCTTGCTCAATTGCCTTTTTGGCGTCATTAATAGATTGGCCGATTTCTTTTTTCTCCGAAGCACTAAGAGACGGAATGGTTTTTAATAATTGAGTGATTTCACCCTTTCTTCCCAAGTAGGCAATCCGGAGTCTTTCCAGCTCGTCATCAGACTGGGCTTCAAGCACGGCCGAAATCGCCTGGTTTTTAAGGTTTTGGATTTTGCTGATGTCCATGGTTCTATTCTAACAAAAAAACTCCCCTTTCGGGGAGATCTTCTTTTTTTTTGTTCCTAAAATTGCAAAATCCAACCTCCCCTTTTGGCAGCTTAAGTAAAGAAAAATTTAAAAATCTTTGCTGCTCGGGTAATGGTTGGAACTTGCATTGGAGAAAGTATAGGCAATTTTAAAAAAAATGTCAAGCAAGAAAAAAGAGCCCTTTGGTTATTCTTTTTAGGAGAGGTCAAAAAAGTTAATTTTTTGTTTTTTTGACTATTTCTTTGAAGGTATCGGGGTCGGTCAAAGCAAGGTCCGCCAGGATTTTCCGATCGAGTTCAATTTTCGCTTTTTTTAAACCGTTGATGAATTGAGAATAAGAAATTTCTTCTTGGGTTAAAGCGGCGTTAATTCTGGTGATCCAGAGTTTTCTCAGGTCTCTTTTTCTGAGTTTTCTGCCCACGAAGGCGTATTGTCCGGCATGAAGGTCAGCTTCTTTAGAGACTTTGTAAAGCCGGCCTTTGGTCATCCGAAAGCCTTTGGTTCTTTTGAGAACTTGTTGGTGTCTTCTTCTCCTGGTGATGCCGGTTTTGACTCTGGCCATGTTAAGTTCCTTTAGGGGTGACTATATTATCGATAAATCGATTAAATCTCTCGATTTTACTCAAACCAGATTTTTCTGGTTTGGAATCCCGTTTTTCTTCACCCTCTCGGACTTCTTCTTTAAAAGCTTCAGTCAATTTTCTGGCTTGGTGCAGTTCAATTTCAGTCATTGGTACTGGCATAGGTTATCTTTTTATTAAATGCTTCAAGAAAACCGTCTGCTTCATCAGGCGGATGAATTGAAGCTGTAAAACATCTTCCCTTAGGGGTGAAAACCCTGGACTTTAGTCCAAGGAAGGTGTTATTCTCCTAATAATAATTTTATTTTTCTTTTCCAGGCACCCGTGACTTCCTGGGCCAATTTTTGTCTTCTGATTCGGCTCTGGCTTTTCTTTCTTTTGAGATGTCTGATATGGGAGCCTCGGTGAAGGACTTTGCCGGTTTTGGTCACTTTAAATCTTCTTTTGATTGATTTTTTCGTTTTCATCTTTTGTTTTTTGGCCATTTTTGCCTCCTTTGACCGGTTTAAGCGTTACTTCTAATTTTCTCCCCGCCATTTTGGGGTTCAGATCAACTGCCGCCAAGGCTTCGAGTCTGACTAAAACTTTTTCCAGGAGTTGGTAACCAAACTCTTTTTTGGTTATCTGCCGCCCCTTGAAAACAACGGCAATTTTGACTTTATCCCCTCCTTTTAAAAATTCTTCGGCTCTCTTGAGACGGAAGTTGAGATCATTTTCAGCAATAAAAGGACTTAACTGAACTACTTTGATATCGACTTTTTTACTTTTTTTCTTGTCTTGCTGTTGTTTCTTCGCTTCTTGAAATTTAAATTTCTTAAAATCAATAATTTTGCAAACCGGTGGTTTAGCTTTGGCGGCGACCTCGACCAAATCAAGCCCCTTGTCTTGGGCTTGTTTAAGCGCCTTGTCAATCGTTAGGACCCCGATTTGTTTGCCTGTCTCATCAACAACCCTAATCTCTTTCGCTTGAATGGACTGGTTGATTCGGTAAAATTTCTTGGCCAATTGCTTTCTCAATTTTATCAAACTTGCCTTTTCTTGGCAATGTCTTCCTTGATGAGACTGGTAAATTCTAACACCAACATCGGTCCGTGAGATTTTTCTCCTCTAACGCGAACGTTAACGTTTTTGGCTTTTCTTTCCTTGTCCCCGACGACTAAAATGTAGGGAATTTTTTGGAGTTCGGCATCCCGGATTTTGGCGGAAGTGGTTTCATTTCTCGTGTCAATTTTCACTCTAAGATTTTCTTCCTTGAGTTGCTCAACAATTTTTTGGCCATATAGGTTGTGTTTGTCAGTGATAGGAACGACAATTGCTTGAACTGGAGAAAGCCAAACAGGAAAAGCGCCGGCATAATGCTCCGTTAAAAAGGCAATAAACCGGACGTGAGCTCCAAGAGGTGCCCGGTGAATGCAAACCGGTGTTTTTTGCTTGCCGTCTTTATCAGCATATTTAAGTTTAAAAACCTGAGGGATAAAGAAATCAAGCTGATTGGTCGAAGCCGAAAAAACTTTACCGGTCACGGTTTTGATATTGAAGTCAATTTTGGGGCCGTAAAAAGCGGCGCCGCCTTCTTCAATTTCATAAGGGATTTTGGACTGTTTAACGTATTTAAGAGTAATTTTTTGGGCCTTCTCCCACATTTTATCGTCACCAAGAAATTTGCCTTTGTTTTTCTCGTCCCTGGTCGCATAAGAAAGATAATAATCTTTTTCAGATAAACCCAGGAGTTTGTAGTAATATTGATGTAATTCCATCACTTTTTGGAATTCTTCCTCAGCCTGTTCTTCAGTGCAGAAGATATGAGCATCGTTTTGGTGAATTGGTCCCCGAACCCGCATCATCCCGTGAAGTTCACCTGATTTTTCGTAGCGATAAACCGTCCCATATTCGGCGATTCTCATGGGGAGATCCCGATAACTTCTTGGTTCTGATTTAAAGACAAAAGCGTGCATAGAACAATTCATTGGTTTCAAGTAGTAGAGATCGGTTTCACCAGCCCCCTTTTCTTTCATTCTCATCGGTGGATACATGCTCTCAAGATAGTGAGGAACGTGGCCAGTTTTCATAAAAAGGCTTTCTTTAGCAATGTGAGGCGTCATTACTCTGATGTAACCCCATTCCTCCTCTGTTCTCTTAGCCCAATTTTCTAATTCTTCCGCAATGATGGTGCCGTTGGGCAGCAAAGTAACGAGACCTTGGCCCATTTCATTCGAAATCTGGTAAAGTTTAAGGGTGTAATTGAGTTTGCGGTGATCTCTTTCTTTGGCTTCCTCAAGCTTTTTTAGATGTTCATCAAGAGCTTTTTTAGTGGTGAAACAAGTACCGTAAAGGCGAGTCAGCATGGGTTTCTTTTCGTCACCCCGCCAATACGCGCCGGCAATGGAAAGGAGTTTGAAAGGACCAATTTTAGAGGTGTTAATCACATGAGGGCCGGCGCAGAGGTCGACAAAATCACCGGTTTGGTACAGCGAGACTTTTTTCACTTTTTTCTCTTTGACTAAATCAGCGATTAATTCCAATTTGAAAGGTTGGTTTTTGAAAACGGCTTTGGCTTTTTCTATCGCCACGTTTTCTTTTTTAAAAGGTGCTTTCGTTTTGATAATTTTTTCCATCTCTTTCGAGATTTTGGCCAAATCTTTTTCCGAGATTTTTTTCTGTCCAAAATCAAAATCATAGTAGAAACCCTCTTCAATCGCCGGGCCAATGGCCAATTTGACTTTGGGGTAAAGCTTGGAAACGGCCGCCGCCAAAACATGGCTACAGCTGTGTCTCATTTTTTCTAGTTGATTATTTTCTGTCATTTTCTCTGTCTAAAATTGTTTTCCTTTTTGAGGTGGGTGGTACAGGACTCGAACCTGTGACCTCCACAATGTCAATGTGGCGCTCTAACCAGCTGAGCTAACCACCCTTTGGTTAATTTTACTAAATTTGAAGAAAAGGAGCAAGTTTAACCTGCCTGAGTGGCCATTCCTTCGACTAGCTCAGGACTAGCTACCCTGCTTGGGTAGCCATGTAGCGTTCTTGGGAGAGCATAAATTTGGTGCCTGATTTTTTGAATTGAGACCAGTAATAACCTTGTTTTTTGTTTCGTTGGTTGAAAAGAGAAAGCCAATTGGCTGAATCTTCAATTTTCTTTCTCAAGGTGATAATCGTTTGTTTTAGTTTTTCAAAGAAGTTCAGGTGGTAGACACCTGGGTCAACCGGTTCGAGCTTGGCGGCCTTTTCCACTTCCTCAACCAAATCTTTGGTAGAGAGCGCCAATTTTTTCAATTCTTCTTGGATGGCCTGAATTTGGAGTTTGGTTTTTTGTTCTTCCTGCTTGAAAACCAACCTTTCTTCCTGACGAAGGTTAAAAAATTCTCGATTAAGTTGGTACCGGAATTGTTCTCTTTCTTGTCTTTCTTCGAGATTAAGGGGTTGGTTGGGTTTGAGGTCACCGCTTTTTTGCCGGCCGGTGAGTTGATCAAAGGCGTTTGAAGGTAGGCCTTCAATCACGTCTTGGACAGCGACATCACCCAAATCGCTGCCCAATTCTCGCAGTTTCTCGAGAAAGTTATCCGTGAGAACCGGCTTTTTCTTTTTTGATCTGTTTTTGTCCATGGAATTGGGGGCAGAACCGGGTAAAGCTTACTATAACTTGCTTAATTTGTCAATCACTTTCCGTTTCCGAAGGAGTTGGCGAAGATAGGCCTGTTGGGCGGGGGTGTCCATCGCTTTTTTGGTTTCAGCGTCAGGAGCAGCCTTAATCATGTTTTGAACTTCAGCATCAGTAATCTGGATTTTTTCTTTATCCGCGATGGCCGAAAGGATGAGTTCCAGTTTCAAGGCTTCTTCGGCTTGCTGGCGATATTCCTGGCGAATTTGATCACTGGTTTTACCAATAGAAGCCAGGTATTGCTCAACGGTTAATCCCAAACGACCGGTTTGATCAATTAAACGGGAAAGCATCCGGTTGATTTCTTCTTGGATGAGCAATTCGGGAATTTGAAGGCTGACGGTTTTAATCAGGGTTTGAAAAATTTTGTTTAATCGTTCTGATTCTTGTTCGGCCGGTTTTTCTTTTTGATCTTGACCCGGCACCCAAATTTTTTCTGAAGCCAGTGATTTTTTAATTGCTTCTTCATACTGGCCGAGTTTGACTTCAGGCAGTTCACAGGTGGTGGCTTTGATTTGCCAGTCTTTGTTTTCTTCTAAAGAAACGACACTGATTTGGGGATTAATAATCGGTTTGATTTTTTGCTCTTTAACCGCCTCGACGTAAACTTCAGGGATAAGAGATTTTAAAACTTCTTCGTAAATTTGGGTTTTGCCGATTTTTTCCTCGACTTTTTTCAAAGGGGCCTTGCCTTTGCGGAAGCCCTTCAGTTCAGTTTCTTTAGCCAGCTGTTTGAGGGCTTTTTGATAAGCCTCAGCCACCCTCTTTTTAGGCACGGTTACGGTTAACTCAAGCGTGCCGTCTGTTTGTTTATTTAAAGCGGAAATCATTGATGTCCCCCGAGACTTCTTGGTCTTTGGGTGGTCAGGGCGGGATTACGCCGAAAGACCTGTCTTTTAAAACGGTCAGGCGTTCGATAACCCAGCCTTTTGTGACGGAAAGGTGGTTCCTCTTGAGAGATTTTGGCTGGCTTTTTAGAAATCAGTTTTTTGGTCATCTCGCTTGACCATTTTACTACGGATCGAAGACGACGTAAAGAGGTCAGCTTTTATCACAACTGCACCAAGGGTCGATACTTCGACCCGCCCTGCTCCCCGAAACTTCGGGGAGGAGCCGTGCAGACGTAAGAAGCCGACACCAGCACGAGAAAGCGATGGGGTTGGTAAAGAAAACCCCCAGCGGTTCGACTGAGCTCACCGAAGTCCTCCGTGTTGGAGGAGGTTTCATTTTTGCCTCTTGACTTTCGGGTTTCGTTCGGAAAAAATTAGAATCAGTCTGTTTCTCTCCGCCAAAGAACAAATGATTGAAAAAATTAATGAACCGGTTCAAGTAATTGCCAAATTTGAAAAAGGAGTTCTTTCTCCCCTCTTTTTTTCCTGGCGGCACCGAGATTACCGGATTAAAAAGATTGAATTTGTTCATGCTCATCATCAAGGAGCGGCCAAATTATTCTTTTTTTCGGTTCTGGGGACGGAAGCCAATTATGAACTGATTTTTAACAGTCAAAATTTTACTTGGCGCTTAGGCAAAATTGAAACTCAATGAAAAGAATCATTCTTCATTTAGACATGGATAGTTTTTTTGCTGCGGTCGAACAACAGGCCAATCCCTTTTTGCGAGGCAAACCCATCGGGATCACCAAACAAGAAGGCAGAAGTTGTGTGATTGCCGCTTCAGTCGAGGCCAAGAAGTTTGGCGTCAAGACCGGGACTTCGGTTTGGGAAGCGAAAAAGCGCTGCCCGGAGATTATTTTTGTCCCTTCGGAGATGGAGAAATATTTTTCTGTTACCAAACAGTTGATTGAAATTGTTTCTCAATTCACTCCCCTAGTGGAAGTTTTTTCGATTGATGAGGTTTTTTTGGATGTCAGCAGAACCCAGTCTCTTTTTGGCGGGCCTTTTTTTCTGGCCTTGAAAATTAAACAATTAATCAATGAGAAAATTGGTGGCTGGGTGACGGGCTCGATTGGTGTTTCCTACAATAAACTCCTGGCCAAATTGGCGTCAGAACAG
>Ga0315289_10015124_pt1 | contig 10720 bp, 3 predicted proteins | sample YL17G11_40_MG_FD_203452 | JGI IMG/M metagenome (GOLD analysis project Ga0315289, IMG submission 203452) | Sediment microbial communities from Yellowstone Lake, YNP, Wyoming, USA - YL17G11_40 | ecosystem: Environmental > Aquatic > Freshwater > Lake > Sediment | place: USA: Wyoming | collected...
GTGGATATTTCTAACTTCTGAATTCTATCTTTGAATGCGGGTGTAGTGGCTAATTAATTCGGGCTAATTGGCCCTCATTAGCCGATGATTAGCCAGCCTATCAATGATGATTCGATCCCTCTGATACTTCGTGCTCCCTGATCATCTTCAGCTCTCTCGTCATCCATTCCTTGCCATTCGGCGTGAGGATGATCTCGATGTCCTTGCGGAAGATCGGATGGTCCCTGTATTTGCCAAGTATCTCAAACGCTTCTTCGGGCTGGATCTTCGTCAGGATGGAGAGTAGGTCGGGGAACATCTCCTTCAGCTTATCAATCCTATCCTCAGAAGGCGGACTGCCGTCCTTGATCCCGCTCGATGCGAGATACGCATGCCTGACCAAGAGCGTTTCCTCTTTCTGATCGAGCTGCACCGACTCCCCCCATCAGTATATATCGATTTTGTGGCGTATATACCTTGTCTGCAAAAGCGAGATGCAGCTTCGAACGAATTCGATAATCGTAATTAACAGCATTCTCCAGTCTCATCGGCAAGTCTCCCTATATCGCCTTAATAATTAGAAAAATCCTTATTTTTGCTCGTTCTCTTTTACTAATGGGTGAGAGAATGGGAGATAAGGGGAAATCCCGCCCGGCTTGTGGTTCAAAAGATACGATGCGAGTTGAAGGTTATCATGGAACCACCCACAATGAACGACAATGCCAGAGTTGAAAGACACGATATAGAGACAATAGTTCTGACGATAATTCTGGCGGGGGCTATCAATACTGATTGATGCTTTGGTTTCAAACCTCCTTCTTGTGAAGGATCAGAATTTGATTGAAAATTATGTGCAGAACGATCTCTTGAATACATATCATAGAGTTCATGTGCAAAGCTTATCAGATTGGTCCGAACAGAAGAGCTTCGAGAAAGCATACAATCTTCTCAGACTCTCTGGATCCTTGCAGGGGCGTGCCCGTGAGAACCAGGCCTCCTTTTCCTTGGTGTAGGTAGCCCGACACAATTGCGTGCCGCGGTTTCGAAATGGGTCTCTGACTCATCCCAAATAGGGCCATACCGCCGGTTCCAATGAGCTCCTATTACCTATGGCAGTTCACGGTGATACATAGAAAAAATGATAAATAGTCAAAAAGTGCATTTGTCTTGGTCGTAGTAGGTGGAGCAGAGGAAAAGAGGAAGATTGGAATCGAGATAAGGCACTGATACGCCATCCGCGTTCCTTCTGCCGATAAGGATGGAAGAATGGAAAGGAATCATCTGGGGGGTATGGAATCGATGACGGATGGAAAATACTCTGAATGTATCAATAAGATGCACAATGGGACTCACTCAGTAAAGAGAAGGAAAAGTTTCTTCGCGATGTTCTCTTCCGCGATTATGCTGTTAACGGTATTGTCTGTTGTAAGTCAAAATACGGCTGCCGAGTCCGTCTCAGAAGACAACAGCAATCTCCTTCCACCGTTGTGGGTGGATGATTCTCTTGGAGATGCCACCCCTCAGGGATTGACTCGCGAGCGATCCTTAAGACCTTCCTCGCCGCCGGGCACAGTGTCATCCGTGACTTCGCCATTAAATCCCGATATTGCAGGATTAGGCGACTTCCATATGGCCCTTATGTTTTCCGAATTCAAAGATAGATATGAATACAATACTTCCTTTGGGAAGTATGTATTTCTGAAAGATTCACCTTACCGAATGAACGTCGTATCCTATTTTAGGCAGAATGGAACAGTCGTTTCCAAAGAAATCGTGAAGGGCTCAGAATTCGTTCTAAGGTCCGGGCTGAATCTTACTCTTGGTCAAGAAACAGTAGTACTGACTGCTTCTCAGGAGATGCTCACTGTATCAAGAACAATACAACTTGGAACGTCCATAGTCGGACGATTAACCACCAATGTCAGTTTCAAATCCGATACTCCTCCAAAAATCACCGCTTTTGTCGATGTTCCTTCGCTTTCGACCAGTGACATCGGCATTTCATGGGATATCTATCCAGACGATTCTCTTCAGGTTTGCGATATAATTCAAAACTTTAATCTTACTTCTAAACTGGACGAGTCTATCAGCCTAGATGCTTCCACCTTGGATATTAGCCTGAATCAAATACTAGAGGATGGAATCGCATCGAAGATCGGTGTAATTGACTGGAGCGATGCGCAAAGCGGCACCGCTAAGATTCTTGCTAAACAATCTGGTTCAAAGACGGATATAGCCTGCATCTCGGTTGATTTCCCATTCGGCAGTCCATTGATCGATCCGAGCATCATAGGCACATCTTCAGTTGAGACCGCAGTGCCTGGTACCCCGTGCAGGAATAGTTTCTATGCAGAAGGTTCTTACTGGGTGTTCTGGTATACCGGTACTGATATTGCATACAAGAGGAGCTCAGATGCGATAGATTGGTCCGCGCTACAGACCTATCTGTCCATCCCCTTTCAGCTTTCTAATGTCCATCCTTTTGATGTTGCTGTCCTTGATAATCATGTCGTGGTCGCAATAAATACGACTTACGGCGATATCTTTTTCAGGAACGGAGATATCTCTGGACAAGTAATCAATTGGTACCCTTGGGTTTATGTTTATAACTCTATGTGGCCCACTCATAGAGAATTGAATTGCGAACTCGCGATGGTCGGTTCGGAAATTAAAATTATTATTGTTGCCTTAATTCAGGATGGAGTATTGGAATATATCAGATTATATCGATATGATTGGACAGGTGATCTTCGAGAAATAACTGACCACCCATGGCTTGTCGGTGCTTTGCTGAATTTTGTTGGGCTGACCGTAGTCAGAAGTTCAATGAATACAATTTCGGTGATAGTCAGTGAGGAAGATGAAGAGGGTGCAGACGGAATCATATGGATGGAATATTACCCAGTATTCAATGCATGGGGCGAGGCCAATCCCTACTGGTTATCCCCTGCTTCTGCCATGGTCCCTCGTGAGTTCTCTGCCGTTGTTGCGAATGACGGTGCCATTTATGCCGCGGGCAAGATGAGGTCGGCTCCAGGCAACCCATTGTTGACTTACATCTGGACCCTGAATCGAGTCGACGGTACAGCGACTATGTCCGAACCCTTAGATTACCCAGGCGATGATGGATCTCACGGAGCAACCGACGATCCGTATGGGAGGTGCACGCTATCAAAAGATGCACTCGATGGGCTTTACCTGTTCTATCTGAAGCAGTATTACCCCGGATCTGCGCATTATAACCTCAGTTACAGATACAAACTATCTCCCATTGCGGATTGGTCGCCTCCGATGAAGGTTCTTGATTTTGCCGGGCTCTACCTCTATCCGACCTCGGTCGAAACAAGCGGGGATACGACTTTCCTGACCTATGTCGAATGGGATTTATACTCCCCTGAAATATATTTACTGTCGCTCCCGACCATGACGCGGGTCCTTGGATTATCTCCCGACCAATGGGCTTCTCCTGGGCAGAATGCGGATCAGCCAATGGATGTTCATGGGAGCGGGATGGTCTCTCCCGGAAACGGGCAGCTGTTCGTCAAGAGCGTTGACCTGACAGCGCACGGAAGGGACATCGATCTCAGCATCGGTCGGACCTATTCGATGCCCCATTATTTCATCGAGCTGTCAACAGGTCTGCAGCCATATATGTTCAATCAGTCAAAGACTCCAAATCTTGGTGACGGTTGGGAACTTGACTTTCCGAGGATAAACGGCACATTCGTCTACTGGTGGTCCGGGCAGCAGTATCTCATTCAATATGTCAATAATCTCTTCACGAACAACAGGGGGGAGTACTTCACACTTCAGAGATACGGTTCCCCGTACCAATACTACATCCACACCGGCAACGGGATGAACTATAGTTTCGATCAATATGGCAGGATAACGAAGATACGGAGTGATTTCTCATGGAATGCCGCGAACAATATAACCTTCAGCTATGTCTCCGGCAGATTGACTCAGATTTCCGACACGATCAATAGAAAAGCGAACCTGACATATTATGCGGACGGAAAACTGAAGGACATTACCTATGTCGGACTGAAGATATCCTATGCCTATGATGCATCAGGACGCCTAACAAGTGTCACAGATGATGCCGGTAGGCAGGTTGTTTACACCTACAAGGATTGGTTCTCCTCATTCCCTCTTCTCGACACGATCAAAGTGCCAACCGGCGCTTGGACAAAATACACTTACTCGGACTTGACCGTAGGAACGCAGGCGGTTTCAAATATGGTTGTGAAGAGGTCTACGTTCAATGTTACCGGTGGGAACCTTGAGGAAGAGTGGACGGAATACTCCTATTGCGCAGTCGATGGCAATGTAAGGTTCAGCCGATTGACGATCGGCGGAACCGATATGAACAGCAACCAGAGCATCATCGACTATCTGATGGATTCATCGACGAAGAGCATGACGGTTGTCTACAGGGATCCCTCGGGGAACGAGTTGAAACGGACACGAAGCTGGTTCTCCCCGACTGGAAGAATCGCCAAAATGGACAATTATCTTGCCGGCAGCTCATCGCAAATCGAGAGTTCGAATATGGCGTTCTTCGATTCCAGCGGGAATCCGATCTACAGCCGCGATGTCATCGGACACGAAACCTATTCGTCTTTCGCGAATTCTGAGTTCTCGAACACTTTCTATCAACCCGGGAAACTCGAGACGATATCGAGCGGAAAGGTGCTCGCTGACGATTTCCTCGATATGGATATTTCCGACTGGAATCAGGTTGGCACGGGAAGCACATCATTCAACTGGACCACCCTCCCGGATAAGGCGCCTTCTTTAAATCTTTCTGTTCCAAGCACTTGCTACATAACACTGACACATCCGATCTCAACCGGCAACAACGTCCTGCTGGATTACACCATGTATGTCGGTTCAACTGCTTGCACGCCCAGCATGATACTTTCCGAGCATCTTGGTTATGCTGGCGAGATTGTGGAAATCATAGGGTCACCGACAATATCTACGTACATCGGTCTGTGGGTTGGCGGCTTTGGACAATGGCAGGGAGACATTTCCACAAACCTTGCCCATCGTATCACATTCCTTTGGGAAGATTTCCACAATACAGGGGCATTCCATCTCTGGATCGATGGCATTCAAATGACCGACGGACAACAGACCGACGCCAGACAAATAAATTTCGTATCGCTCAGTGCCCAATCCGCCAGTTCGGGCGGTTACGCAATATTTGACGACATCCGCATCTGCAATGGAAAGAACATACAATTCAATGGCTTCGGCTCTCACTCCAATATAATCGAATTATTGAATTCCTCAGGGGAAGTCATCCTAAGAGATTATTCCGGGTATGGTGTTACGCTCTCACCGCCAGTCCCAAATGATCTGTATCCTTATGGCACCATTCGCATCAGGAATTTGGACGATGTCATCGAAAGCGAGTTTTCCGAAATGGAGATTTGGGGTGGTGACGTACTTCAATATACTGAGCCAAAATTCCTCAACAGCTCCATAAACAAGACATTCCACAAATGTTTGCTCGATGATATAGACAAATGGCCTGCCGTTAAGTGTTGGGATGATAGTACTGCTCCACCCGTCGGGAGAACAGAGGTCAATTACTCCTGGGTTTGGGACTACAGGGCAACTATCAGTGGGAACGGATATCATCGCGGTATCAATGAACCATCTTTTTCATCGTCTCATTATGTTGTTTATGATGGCCTCCTATGGCCAGGATCGGATAATGATTTCTTCCTTCAATACGTGCGTCTGCCATCCACTGATTATCCTCTTCAGATAATGATTAATGCAACCATCTTCGATTCTTTATATCAAACCTATGTCGACCTCAACGTATCTTGGGGCGCCGAAGTCTTAAAGACAGGAGGGATTCTTGGACCATTGCCGGCTCCGGATCAATGGTATGCGCTTATTTTCGATGCATGGATATATTTCGGGTTGAAATTCAACCCAATGAGCCATGGGCTTCCCTGTACGAGTCTGAAAGCATTAGGCTTCACTGTTGTCGGCGGCAGTGCGCAATGGGATTACACGAGATGGATAGATGGCACAGGCGGATCCAATTGGCCTTACATCAAACTGAACAACCTTGCAGGGATCTCTAAGATTGATTTTTATAACGACCAGGATAAGTTATTGGATAGCTCCTCAATCACCTCAGGAACCGCGAACTTATGGTCTGATTCTTCATCGGTTCCGCATGATGGCACGTTCCCTATCAGAGGATATTTCGTCGCGAAATTCACTGCCGACGGGACAACCAAAAGAACGGAAGTGCGGGATATTTTCGCTGGAGATGAATTCAGCTATCAGTCCACTAAGTTCTATCCTTATAACTCCACTCTGCTGAAGTCATATCGTCAATTACCAGTCGGTACTTTTGAAACAAAGGGCCCAGATTATCTGAACGACTATTCCTACGCATTCATGCGCTATGGGAAATGGGGCGGATCCACCTGGCAGTCACCTTCCCGTTTGAATCAGACGATGATGAAACAGGGTTCCTCCTGGCCGACACTGAATTATACCTACTCCGGAACATACAATCTCCTCAGTTATAGCAAAGATCCATTCGGCCTGATATCCCGATATTTCTATGTGTCAGGAGCGTACGTGAATCTGACTCAGACTTACAATAAAGCCGGAAGCCAAAAACTGATTACTCGGTACAATTGGGATACGGGGAAGGATCTACTTCTCGGAGAGATGAATCCGCGCGGATACTGGACGAATTACTCCTATGATGAGATTGGACGGATTATCAAGGTCACATATCCCGCCGTCAATGGGACAGCAAGTAACACTCAATTTCTCTATCCGGACAACAAAACAACCTACTCGATGGACGGTAACGGCCATTGGTTCAGGACCAAGGTAGATGGATGGGGGAGAGCGTATTTAGATGCGAGACTCAACGCAATGAACGGGTCCTATTCTAGCGTCTACAGGGAATTCGATTGGAATGGGAGAGTTACCTATGAGAACCAATATGCGCTTCGTTTAAAATTCACAATGCTGCATTATTACGACTCGTTCGGCCGGCTTTGGAAATCAATGAATCTGGATGATGGCATCTTTAGTACTATCTCGTACGACGATGTCAATAGGAAAATCACATCGACAGACGAGATGGGGCGATGGGAAACGATGTCCTACGATATCGCCGGAAGACTCATAGCGACTGTGCAATTGAACGGAACCCAGCTAATAAATAGTTCATATTACTACGATCCAGTTGGAAATCTAGTTGCAATTTCTGCTGGTTCAACTGCCCCGTATCTGAAACACAAGCATTATTACGATAATAGCAACAGATTGATCAAGACCGTCTTTGTGGAGAACGGAGCGAATCCTGAGAGTGAGATCTATTCCTACGATTCGGTCGGTCATCTCACTCTCAAGAAATTGCGGAACGGGAACTATGAATATCTGAAATACGACACATTCGGAAGGTTGAAGAATGTAAGCTACGGAACATCCGGAAGCGGTCCTGCCGTCTCAAGCTGGGGTCGGACGGATTATGCATACGATTCTAACGGGAACATACTCTATGCGAACAGGACATCCGTTTTGAGTCCTATTCCCAGCGCGGTCATCTCGCTCAGGTATGCATATGATTCCCGGGACAGAATGTACAACGAGACCTACAAATACGACGGCGAGAAGTTCACGATGACCTATAATTATGACAACAACAGCAATATCAAGAGAATCATCTATCCAAAAGGCCAGACGATCGATTATACCCGCGATACCTATGACCGGGTCATCCAGATAACGCAGGGCTCCTACATTTTCGCCCAATTCTACTACGACCCGTTCGATCGATACAAATCGATCGTCTATGGGAACGGCGTTTCCACGGACTTATATTATGATTACTACTCAGAACGACTCTACATGAGCTCTACCCATCTCGGTTCGACGACAATCCTGAACATGTGGTATTCTCGTGACGATTCCGGAAAGATTACAGAAATCAGCGACGGCACATATCCGGAGTCGTTCCTATACGATCAAGTCGGAAGGCTCTGGAACGCGAGCTGCTCCGCCGGCGATCCGACAGGATACGGATCGAGGAACTATTCCTACGATAGCCTCGGCAACATCCTGAAAATGGTGAAGAAACCGCAGAGCGGCTCGAAGGACACCTGGACCTATGCGTATGACACTGCAAACGGGAAATATCGCCTCACCAGCGTAACATCATCGTTGAGCGGGAGCATTCGGACCCTCACTTACGACTCAACAGGACAGGCGGTGACGAGAAACATGCCCGGGCAGTCGAGCAGGATACTGTCCTACGAGAAGGACGGCCTGATGTACAAAGTCACTGGGAAGAAAACTGATATGATGGCGAGATACGACGCATTCTCCCGGAGGGTAGTCTTTTTTGACGTTTCGGACCTCGGCAACGACAAGGACAAGGAACACATCTTCATGGGCGACAGGGTCGCATATGATCCGGCAGAGACAGAAGATTCGAACTACCTGACGTGCTACGTCTATGCCGACGGCCTGCTTCTGGGCAAGATCTACGGCCTGAGCAGCGACCCGACGCAGTACAAGGAGTTCATCCACCTCGATCATCTCGGCAGCGTCAGGAGGATGACGGACGCCTCAGGCGTGGTGACGTTCTCCGCCCGATACGAACCGTACGGGAACCCCATCATCGACACCCAGACGGATCCGTCCGCGTTCAAGTACATCGGTCAGGTGCGCGACGAGCAGACGCAGTTGAACTGCTTCGGCGTCAGGTTCTACGACGCGGAGATAGGGCGGTTCCTTTGCGAGGACCCCGTGCTCGGCAGCCTTGCAAGTCCGCTGACGATGAACAGGTACAGCTATTGTACGGACGACCCGATCAATTTCGCTGACCCGAGCGGCGAATTTCTTTGGGCCGTACTAGCTGGATTCATTTTGGGCTTCGCAATTGTCCAAGGCACAATCGGAGCAGCGCAGTATTCCGCTTCCCACTCGACAGACTGGAATTGTGGAGGTTTCCTCGGTTCGGCATTCAATGGAGCACTAAGAGGAGCCGCAGTTGGAGCAATATATGGAGGCTTGATACTTGCCTGTCCTGCATCCAGTGGTATCCTTCCCTTCGTTTGGTTCGGTGCAGTAGGCGGAATCACATATGAAGCTGACAGAATGATTGAATGGACGCAAACGGGGACTCTTGAATTCAATCCTAGCGATCTCGCTATGAGCATCGGTCTTTCCGCACTATTATATGGTGGAGCGAAATATCTGCCGAGGATTTTCAAGCCTTCTGAAAGACCCGACCCCGTCATGCCCATGAAAAGCCCAGGGAATCCAAGATGGCCCGGAACACCGCAAGAAATGGATCAATTCCTTGGAATCAGAGGTAAACTCGTTGATGGAGCCTCTGGAGGAAAAATGACTTGGCAATTTAAAAATGCCGCCGGAGAAGCAAGGGAAATTACTGGTCATTCTGTAGAATACGCGATCAATCCGGCTAAGAGAGCTTGGCACTGGCACTATAAGCCTGGGCACTACGTAGGCTATCCAAATAATGAAATGCCGGATTGGCTCATTAAGGTTCTTCGAGGAGGTGGGATTATATGATTCAAGCCAATAGTCCTGAGTTGTCGATTCGGTTGAGTTATTGGGATCACCAGTACCAGAGAGAGGCAGAATTTTTAGTAACAGCCGTCAGAAATAAAGCTGAAATCACTCTCATGTTGGACCTCGATGTTTCGGCCGTAGGCGGATTCTATACCGGCGAATGCCAATTAGGCATGACACGAGAGCAAGCGATCGAATTCGTCCATCTGTTGGTGGAGGCATTCGGCCAATCACGAGAGGTTGGAGAAGAATGGTCGAATGTCGGCAGAGTCGGATACTCTTGGTCCGATCAGGGAGAGCCGCCAGAGGCAGAGCATTCGATTCATGTTCTGTGTCGCCGGGGACAGTTCCGTATTGTCATCTCACCTGACCGAAGGGCAATCGATGACGACTATGTCGCCACCCTTGGACGGGAGGAGGGCATGAGGCTTTCAGATGCCATTTCACGCGGTTTGTCTTTCTTAAATGAGAAATAATGCACAACGCGAGTGTTCCTCCTCTGCAAGTAATAAATTGAAAAGGGTTTGAGGGGAAGACGGGGTCTCTTCAAGTTCTGGCTAATAAATATCGCAGTTTCAGGCTCGGTAACATTCTAATATCTGAGCCTGAAGGAGCGATATTCGGCAGAGCGAGGAAAAAGCCTTGAAAAGAGGTTCGAGGGTTAACAGGTTAAGAAAGTTAAGAAAAAAAGGTAAAGGGTTTGAGGGGACAGGGGGTGGAGATTCATCTTCGTTCAATAGCTCTTTTCTGCAGGAATTCATGACTTATCGCGCAATCTCATTACATAGGCTGGCCTAGTTTTTAACCGCAAAATTCAGCTTATCAATAAACTTTGACAGAGAATCAGAGGTCGAACGGCTTCCCGTTCATAGGCGTAATGACCTCGAACCCTTCCTTCCTCAGCGGCTCGGCCAGAAGCTCCCTGTCATCCCCGTGCATCAGCACGACCCGTTCGGGGGAGCAGCCCTTGACGAACTTGATCAGCTCCGAATGCCCCGCGTGCGCCGAGAAGTCGTAGGACTGGACCTCGCAGGCGATCTTCTGCAGCTGTCCGTAGAAGTCTATCATGCCGGTGTCGACGAGCCTGCGGCCGTTCGTCCCCTCGACCTGGTATCCGGTGAGCAGTACGGCGCTCTTCGGGTCGTCC
>Ga0315289_10015125_pt1 | contig 10719 bp, 15 predicted proteins | sample YL17G11_40_MG_FD_203452 | JGI IMG/M metagenome (GOLD analysis project Ga0315289, IMG submission 203452) | Sediment microbial communities from Yellowstone Lake, YNP, Wyoming, USA - YL17G11_40 | ecosystem: Environmental > Aquatic > Freshwater > Lake > Sediment | place: USA: Wyoming | collected...
CCACACCACCAGCTGGGCAAGTTCCTGATAATGTTTCAGATTTGCCATTTTGATATTAATACAACCGCCTCTAGTTTATTAATTTAAGCTAGTTGGCGGTTAATTTAGTTGGTTACATTTTGTAACTAACTTATTTTTTGTATATTTGACAAAACAAACGTGGTAGATTGTTTCAAGATATTTTAGGCTTCACACCTAAACCTGAGAACAACCTCTAACTACTACCACAGTTAGGGGTTTTCTCTTTTTATAAATTAATAGTTTACTGGTATCTTAAAACCTTTATTCTTATGGCTAATATAGAAATAAAGTTTTTTTGTGATTCTGGAATAGAAGATTTTATTAAAGTTGAAAATTCTGGGAATGAAGTTGTTATAAGTGGTAAAGATGGTAATTGTTTTTTTCAAATTGATTTAGACAAATCCACAGCTATTAAATTTGCTAAAACATTACGAACCGAAATTAATAAAATCACTGAGTAATGAAACTAAAACAAGCATTTGAACGATTGAAATTTACTATTTCTAATCAAAACAAACCAAACACAACCGATATTGAAGCCTTTAATAAATTAGCTGAATATTTTGAGTTAAACCAAAAAGATGTTATTCAGAATAATTTATTATTTGCGAAACTTTACGCATTTGTATTATCTGAATTTACTAATCACTATACGGAATTAGACAGAGCTAACAAAGAAATAAATAAAATATTATCTGAGCATATAGATTTAAGAATTGAATATCTTTTAATTAAAGCTAAAGAAATGGAATTAAGAAACTATTTTAAAAGAAAAAGAATTTTAGATCCTTTCTTAAATGATAAAACAGTTAGTGAACTTGAAGAAATACACGAAAGGCATTTAAAAACACTTCCAGATTTAGACCCTATTGAATTTGCTAAGTGTGGTAATAATTGGAATAAAGAATCTATTATCTACAACCTAGAAACAAACATTAATTTATCAATCCAAAACTTAAAAAATAATGTTTGAAAAAATTGAGTTTGAAGAACAGAAAACAGATAGTAAACAAGATTTATCTATTAAACTATCTCAATACGAAATCAAAGCAACCGATGTTATTCCAGAACCTGAAATAGCTTTAAGAATTGGAAATGCAGTTATAGGAACGTTGGGAAATATCCTGTCTATTATTGGTAAAGCTAAAAGTAGAAAGTCTTTCTTTATTACTATTGCTATTGCTGTATCAATTTCAAAAGATACTATCTTTAATTTGTTTAAAAATGAACTTCCTAAAGATAAAAATACAGTTTTATACTTCGATACCGAGCAAGGTAAATATCACGTGCAAATGGCACTAAAAAGAATTTGTAAATTAGTTGGAGTTCCTGAACCAAAGAATCTAAAAGTTTATGGACTACGTGCTTTAAACCCAACCGAGAGAACTGAGTTAATAGAATATGCAATTTACAACACTGCGAATTTAGGAATTGTTTTTATTGATGGTATTAAAGATTGTATAACATCTATTAATGACGAAGAACAAGCTACTATGATTGTGTCTAAGCTAATGAAATGGAGCGAGGAAAAGAATATACTTATTACAACCGTTTTACACCAAAACAAAGGCGATAATAACGCAAGGGGTCACATAGGTACAGAATTGAATAATAAGGCTGAAACAGTGCTTAGTATTGCTAAATCAACCGATAATGAAATGGTTTCAATAGTAGCTCCAGAGATGTGCAGAAATATAGAGCCTCAGTCTTTTGCTTTTGAGATTGACGATAGTGGTATTCCTTATATTTCTGATTACGATGTTACTCCTAAGCAAGCTAAAAAACTAACTAAAAAAGAATTATTTGAATGCTTTAAAAATGCTATTGTAATAGATATTTTTGCCTCAAATACCGATTTAGGAATAGGGTATGGTCAATTACTAGACCACTTCAAAAGAGCATTTATGAATAAATGTGCTGAATCTATAGGTGATAATAACGCAAAAGATTACATAAAAGAATTAATTGAAACATCGTATGTTCTTAAAAGCCAAACAGATAATAAATATTATATTGGAACTGTAAATGAGGATGAAAATGTACCTTTTTAATGATAAAGTATAAGAATATTAATGTTAAAAAGTGGTTTAGTTTATAGTAAACCAGTATACTAAACCGCTAAATTGGTTTAATGGTTTAAAACCCTATATATAGATAGGGTTTAAACCTAAACTAGTAAACCAAACTAAAGTAAACTAATATGACCAAACAAAACAAAACTATATTAACTCAACTTGCACTAACAGCACTTAAAGAACGTTACCCATCTTTTCCTGAACACGCTATTCCAGTTCCAAAATATTCAGATAGTACAGCAAACGGATTGACTAAATGCGTTATTGACTTTTTAAACTATTCTGGTCATCAAGCAGAACGCGTCAGTTCGATGGGCAGAATGTTAGACAAGACTAAAGTAGTTGAAGATGTGTTAGGTAGGCAAAGAACAATTGGATCAATGCAATATATCAAAGGCACATCTACTAACGGAACAGCAGATATATCTTCAATTATTAACGGTAAATCAGTTAAGATTGAAATTAAGATAGGTGCAGATAGGCAAAGCAAAGCACAAAAGGAATATCAAATAGCAACTGAAAAAGCTGGAGGGATATATTTAATAACTAAAACATTTGATGAATTTATGGCACAATATACAGGATTATCAGCAGAGGTAAAACTCCGCATCGTAGCAACCCACAAAGAAACATTACAGCAGTTCACAAGTTATATGAGTTATAGTGAATGGATGCTTTTTAAAAAGAATAATAAATATAATTATAACGCTTATCAGATATGAAACATAACGAAGAACAACAAGTAATCGATATGTATTATCACGACAAATTAGAAGCCTATCAAATCTTTGCAGAATTGAAAAGAAAAATTAAATTGTCAGAAATTAAATTGGTAATTGCAAAGTCAAAAATGACCTGCGAATCTTTTATTGAAATAATTGTGCCAAGTTCAATGAATTTTTAATATCTTTGGGTTTATGTTAGATGAACTTTGTAAAAAAGATACTCAATGGAGAATTATAGCTTTGAAGATTTGCAAAGATAAATTGTTAGCCGATGACTTAGTGCAAGAAGCATACTTAAAAGCATATAAAATTAATAAAGAAATTAACGATTTCTACTTTTGTATGATTATAAAAAACACATTCTTAGATTATTTAAAGCAGAAAAAAACAGTTAGTATTGAAAATTTTTATAATTTTACAACTCCAGAACCATTTGAACTAGATGACAATCAGTTGAAAATAATAAAAGAGTGTTATTGGGTAGCAAGAGATTTACTATTAATGAACGAAGATAAATCTATTAGAAACATTGCAAAAGAATTAAATGTTAATTACCAATTTGTTTATAGAATTATTAAAGCAGAAAAATTAAAATGGCAAAATCAAGAGGCTTAGGCGATACAGTTGAGAAAGTAATTAAAGCTACTAACTTAGATAAGTTAGCACCTAAAGATTGCGGTTGCGATAAACGAAAAGAATATCTTAATACACTTTGGAAATATAAAGTGGCACGATGTTTGACAGATGATGAGTATCTATTTTGGGATGACTTCATAAAAGAAAGAACATTAAGGCTTTCAATTAAACAAGTAGATTTTGTATGTGAGCTTTATGCTTCAGTATTTAATAGAAATTTATGGAAGCCATGTACTTCATGTAGTCCAAAACCTTTAATATTAATGATTGATAAACTAGATAAAATTTATGAAACCCATATTACTAACATTAGCACTAGCACTATTAATTAGTTGCACACCATCGGATGATAATACTCCTGTAGATTGTACAAAAGGAACTATTATTAAATCGGAAGTTTTAAAAGTAGATAACTCAAATGATTACTTCTCTGAATTTACAGTTAAGAATGATTGTACAGGGCAAGAAAGAGTTATTTCTAAAATAGGAATTTATAAAGTTGGGGATAAGTATTAACTTGAAACATTCAAATTAATTTCAAAATGGATGAGAAAAAATCACATGGGGGCGCAAGAGCTAACGCAGGAGCACCTAGAAAGGCAGAAGTAGAGCAAAGTAATGTTATATTCTTAAACGCTATAAGAGAGCTTAAGAATGTAGATAATGACTTAGACGCTAAAAAGTCTTTTGCTATTGATTTATTAAGTTTTGAACGTGGCAAAATGTTTATTGCTGAACATTTATTTGGAAAGCCAGAGCAAACTGTAAACACAAACCTTAATGTAAATGATTTCAATTTAAAGGATGTCATTAACTTTAAATAAAAAATACAAACACTTATACGAAAACACAACACGATTCTTTATAATTACAGGAGGTCGAGGTAGTGGTAAATCATTTGAAGTCGGGGCATTTGCTTCGGCTTTATCATTTGAAGCAGGTCATAAAATCTTATTCACTAGATATACAATGAAGTCTGCAAACGATTCTATTATACCAGAGTTTCAAGAAAAGATTGACTTAATAGAAGCAAACCATATTTTTGATATAAACAAATCTGAAATAAAGAATAAACAGTCAGGGAGCGAAATACTTTTTAGAGGAATTAAAACATCTTCAGGAGACCAAACAGCAAATCTTAAATCGCTTCAAGGAATTACAACTTGGATATTAGATGAAGCTGAGGAGCTTGTTGACGAAAGTGTATTCGATAAAATCAACTGGAGTGTTAGGCAGAAAGGAAAGCAAAACAGAATTATAATAATGCTTAACCCATCGACCAAAGAGCATTGGATTTACAAACGGTTCTTTGAAAGTGTAGGAGTGCAAGAGGGTTTTTGCGGTTCTAAAAACGATGTAACTTATATTCATACTTCTTACTTAGATAATATTGAAAACTTAGAGCAATCATTCTTAGATGACATTCAAAGAGTTAAAGAAACTAATATTAAAAAATACAATCACGTTATTTTAGGGGGTTGGTTGGATAAAGCAGAAGGAGTTGTATTTACTAATTGGGAGTATGGAGTATTCAATCCTGATAATTTACAGACTTCATTCGGTCAAGATTACGGATTTAGTATTGATCCAACAACATTAGTAGAGGTTGCAATTGATAAAGCTAAAAAGATAATTTATGTTAAGGAACATCTTTACAAAGCTAAACTAACTACTTCTGAAATAGCACACATAAACAAATCAATAGCAGGTAATAAATTAATCGTTGCCGATAGTGCAGAGCCTCGTTTAATAGATGAGTTAGTTAAGTTAGGTTGTAGGGTTATTCCAACTACAAAAGGAGCAGGAAGTATATCGGCAGGAGTTGCAATAATGCAAGATTATAAATTGATAGTTGAGGGAGAAAACATAGGTAAAGAACTTAATAACTATGTTTATACTGACAAAGGCAGTCAGTTGTTTTTAGATACCTGGAATCACATTATAGATGCAATACGATACAATGTTTCTTATAATCTTACAGGAGGTTACAAAATAGAAATCCGTTAAAGTAAGTAACAAAATCATACTTTTATCGTTTAATAGTATGAAGATAACTATTCCAGAATCGATAGCCGATATTAAATTACATCAATTTCAGAATTATAACGATTTACTTTTGAGAGATGACTTAACGCAAGAGCAAATTGACAAGAGAAAAATTAAAATCTTTTGTGATATTGATGAAGTTAAAATTAATCTAATTTCTTTAAAAGACTACAAAGAAATAGTTACTCAAATTGATTTAGCACTTAATCAAACAGTAGAATTTCAACCTACATTTTTTATTAAAGATGTGGAGTTTGGTTTTATCCCTAACTTCGATAAGATAACGCAAGGGGAGTTTATAGATATTTCTAACTATGGAACTGATATAAATGAAATGCATAAACTTATGGCTGTTTTATTTAGACCTATTAAGAAAAAAGATTCACTAGGTAATTACGAAATCATATATTACCAAGGTACAGAGCAGTATGCTAACATAATGAAACATACACCTATGAATATTGTAAACGGTGCATTGGTTTTTTTTTCGAGTTTAGCGAGCGAATTAGTGAATTATACACAGAAATATATGGTGGTGGAACAAGCGAGGGTAGAAGTGCAAGCGACTACTTCGATAAATGGGGATGGTATGCAACCATCGATGAACTAGCAAAGGGTAAAATTTGGAAAATAGATCAGATTTTAAAAATGAACGTTCATAAAGTTCATATTCATTTAGCTCATAAGATTGATAAGCAGAATTTGAAAGCTAAGATAATGAAAGGCAATACAAACACAATTGAATTATGAACCAACTAAGCGAATTATACAAGTACTTTAAACAATTAGCAGATGCCGATGACTTGGTTAATAAAGCAATGAAGTCGGCAGACCTCAACAAAGAAACTATATTCCCTTTATTTAATATCGATATTCAAGGAGGGGGATTTACCAACGGATCAACTATTAATTTTAACGTTGAGTTATCTTGCTTTAATATTCGAGATATAAACAAAGAGATTATAACGGATGACTTTTGGGGGCAAGATAATGAAGTAGATAATCATAATTTAGCTTTAGCAGTTCTTAATAGAATTTGGCTAACTATGTGGACTGATTTTGAAAAGACAAATATAACAGCAAGTGAAAACCCAGCGTTTGAATTAGGTAGCTTTGAGGGAAGTAAATTATTAGATGGTGCAAGGTTAACTTTTACAGTTGAAACACCTAACGTAGAAATTGACTTATGTCTGTAGCAAATGAATTAGATAAGTTTGGGAAGTATGTTAAACAACAAGCTAAATCAAACCTATCTAAAAGAAAAAAGAAAGACACAGGAGCGTTATACGATGGTATAAGTTACAAAGTAGTTGAAAGCAAAAGTACAACTACATTAATATTTGACTTTGGAACAGCTAACGATTATTGGCAGTTCGTAGATGAGGGAGTAAAAGGGGTTAAGAGTTCAGCTAAAGCTCCATTAAGTCCGTTTAAGTTTGGAAGTGGCACAGGTAAAAAAGGCGGATTGACTTCGGGAGTTAACGGTTGGGTAGCAAGAAAGCGGATTCAATTTAAAGACAGGAGGACAGGGAAATTTCTAACTTACAAAGCAACCGCCTTTTTGATAATGCGAAGCATTTGGAATAAAGGTTTAGCGACAACTCACTTTTTTACAAAACCATTTGAACAAGCGTTTCAAAGATTGCCCGACGAGGTTTATATGGCTTATAGTTTAGAAGTAGATGAGAAAATTAAAATAGCATTAAAATTATGATAAAGAGTTTAAGTTCATATTATATTAACATTCCTTTTTTAAGTCCTTTGACTAGCGATGTGGCTATTAAATATACTTTATTAATTTGGGTTTGGAATGGAATAAAGTTTGCACCCCCTACAACACCAACTTATTCAAGGACTAAAAAAAATATTGATAGTTCAGTAGATACAGATGAAATAAACATAGCTAGGTTAGTAAATGATTTTATAGACTTTACGCCACAACTCGGAGCAGGAACAGGAGTTTATGATGGTAACAATCAAAGATGGGTTAAAACGGCTGTAATTTACAATACAGGAAATCCTATTGATACAAATGTAGTGCAATCACAAACTACAGTGTTAATGCTAAGGGGTTACGGTTATGGACAGAAAGGATTGAATCCACAACCACCAGCAAACAGAATATTATTACAAGGTACAGAGTTTAAAGTACAACGAAACGGATTTTTTAATTTACCAATAATTATAGATATGACATTATTAGAAAGAGTAGAATTATTAGAAGCGGAGCAAATAGCAACAGCACTAATAACAGCGGTATTTGTTCCTGATGGAGCAATGATAGCTTGGAATAAAACAGCAGAAACAATCCCAACAGGATGGGCAGAGGTTACAGACTTTAGAGGAAAAACTTTAGTAGGTAAAGATACAAGTGGATTCTTTGGAACACTAGGAGCGAATGTAGGAAGTAGTGATGCGGTAGTAGTAGCGCACACGCATACTGTTGGTATAGATACTTATCCAAATGTAGGAGATACAGTAGGACTATACGACCAAGCAACAGCGGGAAATCTTACTAATTTCACAACAGATTCGACAGGAGTTTCAGGAACAAATAAAAATGTACAGGCTTCCAGAATTGTATATTTTATTGAATACATAGGGTAATGATAATTACAGTTAAATCATATCCAAACTTAGAAATAGATTACTCGATTGATGAGGATGATATTTTAGAAGATACACATTCAAATAGTGTAGTGCAAAATGTATGGGTAAATGTTTCTGAAGCTTTAGCCGATGAATACATTGAGATAGTTTTTAACGGAGTTACTACGACTTTATTAATTACTGACGAATGTAGATACACACCAATAGATATAGCATTTGAAAACAAAGAGGGCGGTTTGCAATTCTTAACATTTTTTAAAGCTAAATCAGAAAGTATATCAGTTACAAGCGAGGAGTTTGAAAGCGATAGAGGACAGCCATCTGATGGTAATCATCAGTTTGTAAAGTTTAATGTACAAGCTAGAGAAAAGTTTAAAGTTAATTCAGGATTTGTAAAAGAAGTAATGAATGAAACATTTAAACAATTACTTTTATCGGAGCGTGTTTGGATGTTAGCCGATGATATTTATACGCCTTTAAATGTAGCTTCTAAAACTTTGGAGTACAAAACAAGACAAAAAGAACGATTGATTAATTACGAAATAGATTTCGAGTACGCTTATAACGAAATTAATAATATTTAATGATAGTAAAAATATACATAGGGAGTGAGCGACTAGATATGTTTAAGGATGAATCTATTGAGGTTAATTCATCTGTATCTACTATTAATGATATTACTAAAAATACAACCGACTATTCTAAATCGTTTACAGTACCAGCCACCAATACAAATAATCGTATTTTTAAACACTATTACGATGCTGACATAGACAATCCATTTGATGCAAGGGTAAAAGTAGCAGGAAGAATTGAGTTAGATGGTTTACCTTTTAAGTATGGTAAATGGAGATTAGAGAAAGTAAATGTTAAACAGAATAAACCTTATACTTACGGAATTACTTTCTTTGGAAATTTAGTATCGTTAAATACATTATTCGGAAATGATGAACTTACAGCTTTAAATTTTACAGATTTAAACTTTGCTTATAATTCAGATAATGTTATTACTAAATTAAATAGTAATGATGATTTAAGTTATTCATTATTTGCAAACTTGCAGTTATATTATGATTTGTCAGTAGGGGGAGTTGGCAACGTTGCTACTACTGGAGTTGATTGGAAAGCCTTAACGCCTAGTTTAAAATTGTCATCAATTATAACAGCTATTGAAACAAAGTACGGTTTAAATTTTAGCAATGATTTATTTGGGAGAACAGAAATAGCAAATATTTTTTTATTACTTTCAAGAGATACGACTCTAAACGCTAAAACAAAGCAGTTAGTAAGATGGGACACAGGGAGTAATTTATGGGTAAACTTTACAACAAATATTTTTACATTAGTAAGACCAAACCCTAGAGAATATAAAATATCAATATTCCCTGAGCCAGCGTATATGTCAAGTCCATACACGCTCTATATTTTAAAAGAGGATGTAGTTGTAGGGACTTATCCTAATGTAGTAGGGAATATCTCAGTTGATTCAGGATGGACTCCTCCTGATGGTACTTATACGTTTTATGTAGAAAGTACAGTATTTCAATATACAGCTAGATTAATACAGTATGGAGTAGGAGTGATATTGAATACATTTGCATCAGTTAATACAATTACAAGCACCTTTGAGGTTGTAAGTAATTTGCCTAAAATAAAGATAATAGATTTCTTTAAAGGTATTTCTCAAATGTTTAAAACTGTAATTATAGCCGATGAGTTTGATGATATTTATGTAAATAGTGCGCCTCAATTTTACCAACAGGGTAAAACATACGATGTTACAAGATATATTGATTTTAATACATTTGATGTTGAGCGTGGCAACCTTTTAAATATAATTAATTTTAAGTTTCAAGAACCACAAACAATATTAAATAAGCAGTTTAAGCAGAATACAGGCATAGCTTACGGAGATGAAATAAAAATAATAGACGAAACAGGACAACCACTAGACGGTAGTACTTTTGAAGTTACAGTACCATTTGAGCAAGTTCTTTACGAAAAATTACCATCTTTATCAGACGATGGCAAAACCTCTATTCAATACGGTGCTTTAATAGATGATGCTTTAGCACCGATAAACCCGAAACCGCATTTGCATTATATTTTAAATGTACCTTTGGGTGTTTCCCCTATGAAAATTATTAATGATATTGGAGTAACTGAAACAATTACAGCGGTTAACATTCCTAATTATGCAAACGTAACTGAAAACGAAAACTTTAATTTGTTATTTAGCGAGGAGTTTGGAGTTTGGAATGGAACTTTAACAAGTAATAATCTTTATACTAATTACTATAAAGCCTACGTCGATTCTATTTTTAATATAAAAAAAAGAGTTTTTAAATTTAAGGCTATATTACCCTTATGGCTTTTAACAAAATTAAAATTAAATGATACGTTAAAGATAAAATCTAATTTTTATCGAATGGATAATTACACCACTAATTTATTAGATGGTAAAACATCATTTGATTTAGTTAATAACTTTGAGAATATTTCAAACGCTTTTAATTCAAACATAACAGTATTAAATGCTGACTTTAGAAATCAAATAAAAAGTATTTACTTTTCAAATTTAGAAGATTATAGTTATTCATTTGATG
>Ga0315289_10015126_pt1 | contig 10719 bp, 9 predicted proteins | sample YL17G11_40_MG_FD_203452 | JGI IMG/M metagenome (GOLD analysis project Ga0315289, IMG submission 203452) | Sediment microbial communities from Yellowstone Lake, YNP, Wyoming, USA - YL17G11_40 | ecosystem: Environmental > Aquatic > Freshwater > Lake > Sediment | place: USA: Wyoming | collected...
ATCCTGCAGAAGGGAATAGGTCGGCTGCCAGTCGTCGCTCTCATCCCCCACCTTTGCCGTCATGGTGTTGATATAGGAAAGATTGAGCGATGACGCGAGCGACAGCGCGGTCTTCAGGTAATTGGCATTGCTGTTCTCGGCCACATAAAAGCCGCGGGCGCGAAGTGCGTTGAAGAACGCGCTGTCGTTGAAATGAAATTCGCGCTTGAGGGTGGCATTCGACGCATAGCGATCGAGAATGATGTAATAGATATCGCGCTTCGGCTGGCGCACGCTGTCGGCCGCAATGGGCGACGTATCATCCAGAAAGCCGTGCGCCATGCGCGAATGACGCATCTTGTATATCTGCATGCCGGCATTGACAAGCGTCATGGTGACCAGAACGATCGAGGCGGTCATGAAAAACGCATGCACGCCGTTGATGCGCCGTCCAAGGAAAAAGACGCCGATGCACAGGGCGGCCAGCAGAATCTGCCACACGCGCAGAAACGCCGGTTCGTTGATCCGCCATCCCAGATTCGTGATGAACTGGAACGCATGACCAAAGGAGAAGAAAAATATCAATACCAGCGATGCAACGAGCGCAGGCTTGCGGCTGTCTTTGAAAAACAGGCATAGCAGCGACAATCCCGTTCCCACCGCGAGCATGATTCCCGCGGGTTTGAATACTTCGCCAAAAGGCAGGTAATTGATATTATACGCATAGAGCGCCAATACGGGAAACAGGGCAAAAAGAATGGGGTGGATGATAAAGCGCCGGTGCATTTCAGCTCTTCTTCATGAGGTACAGGATGCGGCCGGATTCGGCAATGGGCATTCGCTTTTCGATCCCGAAATATCGCGAAAAGGCCTGCTCGAAATGCGTTTGATCGTAATCGGCGAAGATGTCTTTACGCGATGCGAGCAGACGCCGCACTTGCGAATCGTTCTTGGGAATGAATTCAATGATCTGCCAGGTACAGAACGCCGCGAAAAACGCGGCGATGCGCTCAAAAGGCACGTTATTGGAAATCGCCAGGTGATGGACCAGGGCAAGCGCCATGGCCAGGTCAGCGGGTCCGCGTTCGGCCAGGGATTGACGCTCTGCGTTTGCCCAGCCGATACCGCCGCTTGGGTTGGTCAGGTCAAGGAGCAGCGGGAGAATCGCTGCATTTTTCTCCTCTTTTCCAGCCCGGTAATTCCGCTCCACCGCCGCGGGATCGATATCAAAGCACACCACATGCGATGCGCCGGCTGAAGCGGCAACACGGGAATATATTCCCGTGTTGCCGCCAAGGTCCCAAACCATAAGCGGCCCGGCCATGCCTGCGAATTCCTTCACAATTCGCGCCTTCTCATCGCGCGCGATATCACTATAGTTGGTCGCGCTGCAATAGTCGCCCCACTCCGTTCGTCCGCACCGCGGCCGCAACCGGCGCACCCCTGATTCCAGACTGTCCACTAATCCGCGGAACGAAAGCGCGCTGAACCGGTGATGTTCCGGCCGCACGGCGGCGCCGGCAAAGCGCGCCTGCGCGGCGGCATGCAGGTGAAGATGCGTTGCAAGCGAAAAGCGAAGACGCGTGCGCGCCGGCAACAGCCTGCTTGCAAGATCAAGGGGTACGCCGTCGATATACACGCGAAGAAGCTGGTTCAGCCGGATATCGGTGTATGCCATGAGCGCCAGCGGCGCAAGAAAATGCTGGCAGAACTGGCGGTAGGCCACCCACGGCTCGCCTTCGCGATAGATTTCAAACGACAGTGTGTCGATAAAAACCGGTTTACATCCAATAAACTGGACGTTATACGCGCTGCAATCCTTGAGGACCATGCCGCGCTCAAAGGCCTTTTTCTGGATTGCAAGCGTCAGCAGCGCGGCGTCTTTAAGCTGCGAAAAACACCATTCATAGGGATAGGAAATGAACGGCACCGGCGCGGGACGGATCACCTGATAGGCATCCGGAGATCGGGCCAGACCGATGTCCGCCGGTTCATGGGGGACCAGCATTCCCGCCGCGACAAGGTCCGCGTACAGGCCGCATGACATCAGCCGATCATACTGCGCCCGATAGCATTGGTTGATGCGACGATACAATACCCCGTCGAGGCGGAAAAGAGAACCGGACGGGTCGCGGAATGACCCGGCCACGTCAGTAGGGCTGCTCATTCTTCTTTTTCTTGAAAAGCCGGCCGATGATATGGATCATTTTGATCCAGAAGGCCTTGAAGGCAAATGCGACGCCGACTAATGAAGCTATCAGGATTTGAATGATATAGCTGCCGCTACCGGCGTCGAGATACGCCCAGGCATTTACAGGGGCGATAAAGCAGGTGACCAGCACTATTGCCAGCAATGCATAGCGGAATTCAGCGTATCGCATCGATTGCATGCTCCTTGGATTATAGCGGATGGATTTGCCGCTGCACGTCTATGCGCGCAAACGCGGGCTTTATTATTCCAAAATAGTTCATGATGAATTGCAGGCACATCCATTTTAGCGCACATGACGGCGAATCGGGATATCCGCGCACGACCGCGCACGACCGGCTAAAACCCTCCACAATCCGCGGGTATGAAATTATTTTACATCATCATGGGACATGGTTTTGAAATCCGCAAGAAAAAGATCCAGGAAAAGCTCGATCGGGACGGATCCATCCTTGTCAAGGACCTGGCCGACGAGCTGGGTATCTCCGAAACCACGGTCCGGCGCGACCTCAATGAATTGGATGCCATGGGGATCCTCAAACAGGTATACGGCGGCGCGGTGCGGACCGAGTCGTCCCTGCCCCGGATCGCTTCGCCCATATCCACACGCATCACGCAATCCATTGCCGCCAAGCGCGCGATAGGCAAAGCCGCGGCATCATTCGTGCAGGACAATGATATCGTCTATATCGATCCGGGCACAACGAGCTGGGAGATGATCCCCTACCTGAAAGACCGGAAAAACCTGACCATCATCTCAAATTCCGTGCGCCTGCTGCAGTGTCTCGATTATATCGGACATCACAAAATAATCCAATTGGGCGGCACACTACGGCCCGACCGGCTTGACACCGTAGGCACACTGGCGCAAATGGGCGTGGAGCAATTGCGCGGGTACAAGGCTTTTCAGGGCGGCGACGGCATCGACATGGAGTTCGGCCTTTCGGCCATAGACCACGAAAGCGCCATGGTGGCCAAGGTCATCCTGGCCAATGCGCCGCAAAACATCATCGTCGCCGACCATACCAAATTCGAACATCCTTCGCTGCTTTACAAAATCATCGATATCGACAAGATCGGCACGCTGATCACCGACAAGAAGCTTTCCGATGCCTGGGAAGAACGGTGTTACGCGGCTTCAATCAATGTTGTTATCGCAGGAGACGACTATTAATGAAGACGCTCGCACTGCGCCTTTACGGAAAAAACGATCTTCGTCTGGAACCATTCGACCTTCCGGAAATAGCCGACAATGAGATTCTGGCGGAAATCGTCACGAACAGCATCTGCATGTCGGACCATAAGGCCGCGCTGCAGGGCGCGGACCATAAGCGCGTTCCAAAGGACGTGGACCGCAATCCGGTCATTATCGGCCATGAATTTTCCGGCACGCTGCTTTGCGTGGGCAGGAAATACGGCAGGAAATTCAAGGCCGGAAGCAAATACAGCATCCAGCCGGCCCTTAATTATCCCGGCCGATTGCTTGACGCTCCGGGATATTCATTCCATTACATAGGCGGCAACGCGACAAAAATCGTCATCCCGCGCCAGGTGCTGGAAATGGATTGTCTGCTGCCCTACAAGGGCGAAAGCTTTTTTGCCGCATCGCTTGCCGAACCCGCGTCGTGCGTCATCGGCGCATTTCGGGCGCAATACCATTTTAACCAGGGCGAATATGTACACATAATGGGCATTGTGGAAAACGGCGCCATGGCCATCCTTGCCGGGGCCGGACCCATGGGTCTGGAGGCCGTGGATTACGCCCTGCACGGTCCGCGAAAGCCGCGCCTGCTGGTCGTCACGGACATCGACCAGCCCCGTCTGGACCGCGCCGCGCAGATATTTTCGCCGTCGCACGCGCGGTCGTGCGGCGTGGACTTGCGCTATATCAACACATCCAAAGGCAACGCCGTCGATGATCTGCGCACCCTTACCGAAGGCAAAGGTTTTGATGATGTCTTCGTCTTTGCGCCGGTTGCCGCGATCATCGAGCAGGCCAGCCGTATTCTGGGGTTCAATGGCTGCCTGAACTTTTTCGCCGGGCCGTCACGTCCGGATTTCATGGCCGCCGTCAACTTTTACGATATCCATTACAGCGGACACCACCTTGTGGGAACATCCGGCGGCAACACCGACGATATGCGCGAAGCCCTGGATCTTATGTCGAAAAACACGATCAATCCCGCGGTGATGGTGACCCATATCGGCGGCCTTGATTGCGTTGCGGAAACAGTTAAAAATCTGCCGTCGATACCCGGCGGCAAGAAGCTGGTGTATACGCAGATTTCCATGCCGCTGGTCGCCATCGACGATTTTGCCGCCAGGGGCAAGGATGATCCGCTCTTCCGCGAGCTTGCGCGATTGACGGAAGAGAACAATGGGCTCTGGTCCCTGTATGCGGAGCGCTCTTTGTTGAAAAACGCGAAGAAGCTGGAAGTCGGTGGATAAAATCCGGATGCGGAACGTCCGCGCTTTCCGGCACGGGCCGGTCTGATAATCAAGCGCATAAATTAAGGCATTGCGATGCTACAATCCAACAGCCACATACACACTCCCTATTCCTTCTGCTGTTTTGATTCGGTGGAACAGCCGGCAAAACTGGCGCGGGAGCAGGGCGTTGATGTTCTGGGTATCAACGATTTCAATACCGTCGAAGGGTTCGCCGAATTCGATGCGGCATGCAGACAACACCGTGTCTACCCGCTGTTTAATATCGAGTTTATCGCCCTTTCCCGTGAGGATAAAGATGCCAAAAAGCGCTGGAACGATAAAAATCCCGGCATCATTTACTTCTGCGGCAAAGGTCTGGATTGCCCCTCGTCTTTTTCCAAAGACGCGCGCAATATTCTGGGGTCCATCTGGAAGGCAACGCAGGACCAGATCTGGCAGGTCATTAATGCGGTCAACGACCACCTCGAATCCGTGAAAATCCCATTGTCCCTGGATTACAACCGCATCCGCACGGCATATGCCCGCTATACGGTACGCGAGCGGCATGTGACCAAAGCGATCTATCATGAAATGCAATCACGGTACGCAGCGGGCGGGGAACTCTCGGCCGCGTATCGGACGCTTTTCAAAGACGCCGCATTCTCCGGCAATGTCAATGATGCGGTCATGATGCAGAACGAAATCCGCAACCGCCTGCTCAAGGCCGGAAAACCATGCTTTGTCGATGAAAAGCCCGATGCCTTCCTGCCGCTGCCCGAGGTGGTCCGGCTGATCCTTGACGGCGGCGGTATTCCCTGCTATCCGATTCTTATCGACGATAGCGGCCCGCTGAACGAATACGAAAACGATCCGGCCGCCCTAGCCGACCGGCTCAAAGCCATGAACATCCATGCCGTGGAGTTCATCCCGCTGCGAAATGGTTTTGATCTGCTCAAGCGATATGCTGTATTTTTGCACAACCGTAATCTATGCGTCACCTTCGGCACCGAGCACAATACGCCTGAAATGCTCCCTATGGCGCCGGCCACGCGCGGCGGCGTTCCGCTGGATGAAGAGCTGAGGGCGATCAATTATCGCGGCGCCTGCATCATCGCCGCGCATCAGGAGCAAAGGAAAATGAACCGCAGCGGTTTCGTGGGTCGCAAAGGCGAACGGCTTGCAGCGCCTAAAAATATGGATGAATTCGTCCGGTTGGGGGATGCGGCGATCCGGGCGCGCGTTGTGTAAGCCGGCGGTCCGCGAAATCAGCTTCATGGAGCAATTAATGGAAAATTCCCGCTTGTTTGAGCTGTCCGCCGCGATACGCATGTCCTTAACAGCCGCGCAGAAAAGCGGCGTGCCCGTCATTGTCGCCTTCGACAGATCGGACACGGCGCTGGCCGCCGCGGCAGCCGGCGGGAAACGCGCTGACGACGCCATTCTGCGCTTTTCCGCAACAGCCGGCGGGGATGAAATCGCTACGAATATCGCGGCGAAGCCGCCGGCCTTGCCGGCGGCCATCGCAATCGAAGGCGCGGGCCTGTTCGGCGCCGGGGAGGATAAATGCCGGGCCGATGCGTCGATTACCCGCGCGATCGATGGTGCCGCGGCGCTGCGAGAATCCGGAAAATCCACTAGAAGGGGCCGCCTGAAAAACCGGATCGTTGCCATTACCGGCAGCGCGCAGGGATTCGGCAAGGGCATTGCCGAAGAGCTGGCCGCGCAGGGCGCGTGCATTGTCGTGGCCGACCTCAACGATCCTGTGGGCATGGCATGTACGGCCGAGCTAAACAGCCGCTTTGGCGACGGCGCCGCCATCTACTGTCATGCCGATGTCACCAGCCTGCAATCCCTTGACACCCTGATCGCCGCATCGGCCAAAGCATTCGGCGGCCTCGATATCTTCATCGCCAATGCCGGCGTACTCAAGGCCGGGTCCATCCTCGAGATGGACGAAAAGGCCTTTGACCTGGTCACGGCCGTCAACTACCGCGCTTTTTACCTTTGCGTCAAGGCTGTCGTGCCGCTCCTGAAGCTGCAGCACCGCTTTGGCCCGCACCATGTCATGGACATAATGCAAATCAATTCCAAATCCGGGCTCGAAGGCAGCAATAAGAATTTCGCCTATGCGGGCAGCAAATTCGGCGGCATAGGGCTGACGCAGTCGTTTGCGCTGGAGCTTGCCGAATCCGGCATCAAAGTCAACGCGATCTGCCCCGGCAATTTCTACGAGGGCCCGCTCTGGTCGGACCCGCAAAACGGGCTTTTCGTCCAATATCTGCGCACCGGCAAGGTCCCGGGCGCAAAAACCATCGATGATGTTCGCGACTTCTATGTGTCAAAAGTGCCCATGAAGCGCGGATGCCGACCGCTGGATGTGGCGCGGGCGATCATGTACCTGCACGAGCAGGAATACGAGACCGGCCAGGCATTGCCGGTTACCGGCGGACAGGTAATGTTGAGTTGAAATTATTGAACCATCCATTGAGAGGGGAATTGTATGAGCGACCAAACACCTGATTTCCGCACGCTCGCTGCGACAAAGCGCGCATTCGCCAAAGCGGACCGCCGCTGCATCGGCGCGATACCGACCATTGCCATCACGCCGGTTGCCGACGGTCGCACCGGCGCCTTTGAGGCCAATGTCAAAGGTACCTGGGCCATGGTGGAACGTGTTTACAAGCTGATAATAGGCAACGTGCGTCTTGCCGACGGATTGCCGCCCCGCATCGTGGTTGCGCCGGAGATCGTATACGGCGCGCGCACCGGCGCCATTGCGCAGGAATATTACTCCCGCCAGTCCGTGTCCGCCAATATCTGGGTCAGCCGCTCGTGGGCATATTCCGACGAACTCATGTCTGCCTGCATGGGAATCGGATCATCCGAATGGCAGCAGGCCGCCTATGGTCTGAACCAGACCGACCGGCCCGGGGCCGTGTGGCTCAAAGCATTCTGCGCCGCCATGGACGAAAAGAAGCGCCCCGTTTTCTGCATCTATAATCCCGATCTTGAATCCGAAAAAGGCGATGACATCGCGCCCTATGCGGCCGAACGCATCCTGCGCTTTGCGCGATGCGCCTGCGCCGTTGCCGAGATGCGCGGGAAAAATTATCTCTCGGTGGGCAGCGTCTCCATGGGCATCATCGGTTCCGATGTGCTGCGCACTATGTTTCTCCACTACTTTGGCATGGGCAGCGTATCGGTGGACATGGTGGCGATCAAGGGCCGTATCGAGCGCGGGTTTTACGATCACGACGAATTCAATCGCGCCGTTAAATTCATGAAGGACCGGTTCACCTTCGATTTCGGCAAAGGCCCGCGCCCCGGTTCGGGTGACGACCTGATTGCCGAGTGTGTCAAGATGACCCTCATCGTACGCGACCTGATGATCGGCAATGCCCGGCTGGCCGATCCCGCGGTGGGTAAAAAACAGGGCTTTTCCGCGGACGTGGAATACGCGCAGGGACACAACGCCATATTTGCCGGAACGCAAGGCCAGCGCCAGTGGACCGATCTGTATCCCAATTTCGACATGACCGAATCTCTCCTGTGCTCGTCATTCGACTGGAACGGATGGCGCCAGGCCATGGTCGTGGCAACGGAAAACGACAGCAAAAACGCCATGGGTATGCTGGTTGCCCATCTGCTCACAGGCATGCCCCAGCTTTTTGCCGATATCCGCACCAACTGGACGGCGAAAAGCATCAAGGACGCCACGGGCAGGGACGTTTCGAAAATCTGCCCGCGGGGCCTGATTGACAAACGCAATTCCGGCGCCGGCGCTCTGGAATACGGCATCAACCCGTTCACAATCGCCGGCGTCAAGGGCGATGTCTACGCGTTGTCCCGCAAAATCCAGGACAGCAAAGAACTCCAGAAAAAACTGGTTGACAGCGCCATCGCCGGCACGCTGTACATGGGCGCGGCGCTCACCTACTTCCCCGGGGACGGACTATCGAGCCATTTCCGTACGCCCGGCGGCATCCCCATGACGGCGTACCGCTACAATGCCGTTGGCGGCATGCCCACCTGCTCGATTGTCGAAGGCGAAACCATCGATCTGCCCAAGGATGTCGCCGACCACATCAGCAACGTGACCGATACAACCTGGCCCGAATCCTACTGGGTGCCGCGCGATATGAGCAGTTTCGAATACATGTCGCGCATCGGACCCAACCACGATGCCAACAGCTTCGGCTGCATCGGCGCGGATATGATCACCCTGAACGCCATGCTGCGGATTCCCGTCGACTTCCACAATGTTCCCGGCGACCGGATATTCCGGCCCACCATCTGGGACCGCTTTGGCGGGGATGACTTCCGGACCTGCGCGGAGTTAGGGCCGATATACCGGTGAGAGTGGATTCGCGGTGATTGATAAAAGGCGCCTGATCGCGGGCGCCGGTTCTTGCGGGCTGCCTGAAATCGCACGAATCCAATCTGGAAATCAATAATTCAAGCATGGCTGAGTATCTCCGAACTACTTGACATTTTGTCGGATATATGGTATATTATGTACACGTTAATACACTTTTTACCGTAAAAACGTGACTATATAGTCTATAATTTACCTAATTTGGTCAATTTTATGATCCCGAGAACGCTTCAGCTCCCGTCCACCTCTTTCTTTCTCTTTGGCCCGCGGGGTACCGGCAAGAGCACATGGCTCAAGGCAGTGCTGGGTGATGCTCGATGGTATGACCTGTTGAAAATAGACGTGCTGCTTCGGCTCAAGCGGTCGCCGGGGCTGCTACGACAGGAAGCGGAAGCGTTGCCTGAGGGGTCGTGGATCGTACTCGATGAAATACAGCTCTTGCCCGAATTGCTCAATGATGTGCAGTCGCTCATGACCGACAATCCGGGCCGACACCGTTTCGCAATCAGCGGATCAAGTGCCCGCAAGCTGAATCGGCTTGGGGCCAATCTCTTGGCGGGCAGGGCCATCAACAAGTCGTTCTTTCCATTGACAACGCAAGAGCTCGGATTCGATGTCGCGGTGGAAAATCTCTTGCGATACGGCAGCCTGCCCCGCATTGTAACCGAGCCGGAGAACGCGATTGGCGCCTTGGAGGCGTATGTTGCCAATTATCTGCAACAGGAGATTCAACAGGAGGCGCTTGTTTACAACCTCGATGCATTCTTCCGCTTTCTCGAGATCGCCGCGCACCTGAATGGCCGTGTCGTCAATCTTGCCAATGTGGCCCGGGATACCGGGGTCGCACAGCGAACAGCGCTTCGCTACTTCGAAGTTCTGGAGCAGACCCTTATCGGGTTTTGGCTGCCTGCCTGGCGGCCCAGGGCCAAGGTCAAGGAGGTAGCGCATCCGAAATTCTATCTTTTTGACACGGGTGTCATACGCACAATCGCAGGGACGGTTCGCGATCCATTGCAGAGCGAAGAGCGGGGATTCCTTCTGGAAACGTACCTTCTCCATGAGATGCGCGCTTATCAAAATGCCGCTGATTGCGGCGGAAGATTTTTCTATTGGGGCACCCCCAGCCAGGCGGAAATTGATTTTGTCTGGACCCGCGGTCCTCATACTGTTGGAATAGAAGTCAAGGCAGGAACGACATGGAGAAGTGACTCGGGCGATGCGCTCAAGTCGCTTGTGCAGGAAGGCAAAATCCCCAGGGCCTTTGGGGTCTTTCTAGGGCCTCAAGCCTTGATTGACGGCCCTATTGAGGTTTACCCGGTGACGGAATTCCTTAAGAAATTGTCTTTGGGAAAGATCATAGGATAGCCAATCGTGCATAGTAGACGAAGACGGCATGATGGTGAAGGGCATTGCGGGCCGGGAGATTGAAAAGGCATATAGGACATGCCGTCGAAGGCCCAATACATGTCAGGCCATAAAACAACACCAATATTAATCCATCATTCAACACCATGGAGGAACATAATGTCACGCAACATTAACGGATCCGCTCCGTCCGGCGCGGTGTATGGGCTAGGTTTTATCGGGGCGGCGGTTTACTTTATTTCGCATGCCACCGGCTTCTGGGGGGGAGTACTCGGGTTTCTGAAAGCGATTGTCTGGCCGGTTTTTCTTGTGTATGGCGCTTTTAAGCACCTGGGAATGTGAATCAAAAACAAGACGCCCG
>Ga0315289_10015127_pt1 | contig 10719 bp, 9 predicted proteins | sample YL17G11_40_MG_FD_203452 | JGI IMG/M metagenome (GOLD analysis project Ga0315289, IMG submission 203452) | Sediment microbial communities from Yellowstone Lake, YNP, Wyoming, USA - YL17G11_40 | ecosystem: Environmental > Aquatic > Freshwater > Lake > Sediment | place: USA: Wyoming | collected...
AACCAGGTGCGGTACCGGACAGGTCAAGCGCTGAGACGGTTAGGGCGCGTGAATGATGCGGTCGAAGTATGGCGGTCGGCGCAAGATTATTGGGGAATAGATTTCGCCGAAACGGACCTGTGCGCTACCGAAGCATGGGTGTTGGGCGGACAGAAAGGCGAGCCACCTAAGGCGATGCTTGAGATACAACGGCTCGATAAGCCGCAGAAACCCGGTTCGTTCGACCCGGCAGTCTGGAACGCACTGCCCGTCGCAACCGATTTTCATCCGAACTTTCCGAACCCGTATTTCGACCTTGCTGCGGACGTTCAGACGGAAGTCAGAATGGCGTACGATGACGCATCACTTTATCTCTGGGTTCGATGCTGGGAACCCAGCATGGAAGATCTCATCGTGCCCAAAGATGTGACAGATAAGTTCAATATCAAAGAGGACTCGTTCGTCGTCTGCGTGGACGCTGAGCGCAGTTACGAGACATACACGTTCGTCGTAGTTGACCCGAAAGGGCGCGTTCGAGCCGCATCCACCTCTCAGGGTGTCGATGTGTGGTTCGGACAGAAACCGATGGGGATTCAAACGGGCGCGGAAGCCGTTGCGAAAACGGGAACCGATTGCTGGGTTGTCGAACTGCGTATCCCGCGCGATCTTGTCGGTCTCAAAGGAGACATCGCCGACACGATCAGCGGACTTGGATTTATCCGGTTGCGAAACACGGGTCATGAACGACCTGAAAGCACTATGTGGGGTACCGGGATGATCCCAATAATGACGTCTCAATTCGGTCTCGCGCGGTTTGAATAGCGAATCGAGGACGGGCCGAACCGCGCGCCGGGTCAAGCAGTCCGCGCCTTTGAACAGTAGTTGCTACGAAGGCATATTCTACGATGCATCCGTTTCGTGCTCAGGACAGCCTCACCGATACGCTTCACGCGTGTGTCTCGCGCGCATCACGTATGCGCCAACCCCTCTTTGTGCCCATGATCTTATGACATCCCGGCGGTCGCGGGTTATTTGCGAGCGCCTTGATCTCAACGATGATACGATGAAAACGTTCAGCCGACAGTCTCCTCAAGTCGTGCAGGGCTGCTCGTTCAAGATAAACCTCATATACGCGGATGATACTCCCGGAGGAAATCTTCGAGCTCCTTAAAAGGGAGCCATTAACTGCCTCCTGCACCGGTTATGACGCTGAGAATTGCGGTTTCCGGGCGCGTTCGTTTGACAAGAAAGTCACCCGTTCTGTATAATGCTTGTCGATCTGCTGAGCGTTCTATCGGGATTGGGGCGTCGTCAAACTGGCAAGACACAGGACTTTGGATCCTGCATATGGAGGTTCGACTCCTCCCGCCCCAGCCAAGTCAAGGTATCTCAAGCAGTTAGGAGATGTCTCTCTTGAAGGGTATATCAGCAGTTGTCCTTGGGGCGGGTGAAGGGACAAGAATGAAATCGTCTCATCCGAAGGTGCTCCACAAGGTTCTCGGCAAAACCTTGATCGAGTACGTCGTTGAGACGCTTGAACAACTGGGATTAGACCGGATCGAGATAGTCGTGAGCAGTCTGGACGACGGTGTACGGGACGTTCTCGGTTCAAGAGTTGGATACATAGTGCAGAAAGAGCGGTTGGGTACCGGACACGCCTTAGCGCAGGCGCGAGCCGCGTTGAAGGATTATGATGGAGACCTGCTTGTGCTCTATGGCGATGGTCCGTTTCTGAGCGTTGAGACGCTCAGGGCTCTCGTGGACAGGCATGTCGGGTCGGGTGCAACGGCGACGATATTGACCACCTGTCCAGCTGACGCGATGGCACGGGGTCGGGTTTTGCGGGACGAGAACGGTACGGTGTTGCGCGTCGTTGAGGACCGGGATGCGAGCGATCAGCAAAAAGGGTTGCCCGAGATCAATGTCGGGACGTACTGTTTCGATGCGAAAGCGGTGTTTGAGGCTCTCGACAAGGTGAGACCTGACAACGATCAGAAAGAGTACTACCTGACGGACGTTATCGGGATACTGGTCCGTGACGGAAAGAAAGTTGAGTCCGTCAGAACCGATGATCCTGACGAGACTATGGGAATCAACGCGCGAGCGCATCTCGCGGAGGCGACGCGGTTTCGTCGGGACCGGAACGTTGCTCGGTTGATGGTTGAAGGTGTCACCATCGTTGACCCGACCGCCTGTTACATCGGAGACGACGTCCGGATAGGAAAGGATACGGTTGTCTATCCGGGAACGTGGATCGAGGGCAAAACGGTTATCGGGGAGCGGTGCACGATCGGTCCGCATACGGTCATCATTGACTGCACCATTGGCGATGATACGCGGGTTGTCATGAGCCATTGCGCCAGCGCTCTCATAGGCGACGAGACGTACGTAGGTCCGTTTGCACGAATTCGTGCCGGGACGCGGGTCGGTGACAGAGTTCGAGTCGGTAACTTCGTTGAGCTCAAGAAGACGGAACTTGGGCAGGATACGAGCGTGGCTCATCTGACGTATCTTGGTGACGCGGTGGTAGGATCGGGCGTCAACATTGGCGCGGGCACCATAACTGCGAACTATGATGGGGTAAGCAAGAATCAAACGATCATCGAGAACGGGGCGCGTATCGGGAGCAATACGGTATTGGTTGCGCCAGTAAAGGTCGGCAAGAACGCGAAGACCGGAGCCGGTTCCGTCGTAACGAAAGGCAAGGATGTGCCTACGGGAGAGACCGTGGTTGGTGTGCCGGCGAAACCGTTGCGTAAGAAAACGCGACAATAAAGGGGTAAACCAATGCGTGTAGACGAGATCAAGGTATTCTGCGGTACTGCCGTGCCCGGGCTTAGCAAAGAGATATGCGCTTTTCTTGACGTGCCGCTCGGCGACGCGATAGTGTCGCAGTTCAACGATGGCGAGATCAAAGTTCAGCTTAACGAGAACGTTCGCGGAAATGACGTGTTTCTGATCAATTCGACGGCGCCGCCGGTCAACCATAACTTGATGGAACTGTTGATATTGATAGATGCTGCGCGTCGGGCTTCTGCGCGGCGGATCACCGCAGTTATTCCGTACTATGGCTACGCGCGTCAGGACAAGAAGGATAAGCCTCGTGTGCCACTGACGGCGAAACTTGTGGCGAACCTGATCACGGCAGCGGGTGCAGACAGGGTACTGACACTCGATCTGCACGCTGGACAGATCCAGGCGTTTTTTGATATACCGGTTGACCATCTGTATGCGGCACCGGTGCTTGTAGACTTTTTCAAGAAGCAGGAGTTCGATAATCTCAGTGTTGTGGCACCCGATACAGGAGGGGTGACACGGGCTCGAGCGTTTGCCAGACGGCTCGACGCGGATCTGGTCATCATTGACAAGAGGAGACCGTCTCCGAACGAGGCGGAGATCATGAACGTGGTTGGGAACATCAGGGGGCGCCACGCCTTGATCGTTGATGATATTGTGGACACTGCGGGAACGCTCGTTAAAGCGGCTCAAGCGCTCCTTGACCACGGTGCGCGAGCGATTAGTGCGTCATGCACGCACCCGGTATTGTCAGGAGATGCTGTTGAGAGAATAGATGATTCTCCGTTAGACGAGATGGTCGTGTGTAACACGATCCCGATTGACAAGAGGAAAAAGAGCAAGAAGATCAAGGTGCTTTCTGTGGCCGCACTATTGGGAGAAGCGATTCGGCGCATACACAACGAAGATTCGGTAAGTTCGCTGTTTGTGTAAGTCGGGAAGGTTTTCATGGTCGTTATTCGAGGGACGTTCCCGGTGATGCGCGACGCAGAAGAATCGAAAGAGGAAGAGAGGGACTGATCGTCATGGAACATCTAGTGCTTGAAGCTACAGTCAGAAAAGGGATGGGTAAAGGTGCAGCGCGACAAGCGAGGCGAAACGGGAACGTGCCGGGCATCCTGTATGGACGTGGTGAAGCGACTCTCGCGATCGAGGTGGACGCTAAACAGTTTGAGCGGATGCTTCACCACGGGCTTGCAAAACACGGGATGCTCGATCTTGATCTGAAAGGGGACGGCACCGAGCGGCGGACCGTCCTGATCAGGGAAATCCAGCACCACCCTGTTACCGGCGATGTCCTCCACGCGGACTTCTACCATATCGAGATGGAGCAGAAGATCGTGGTGAGCATACCGGTGGTGCTTGTCGGTCAGGCTGCGGGTGTGAAGAAGGGCGGCATACTCGAACACGTGTCCCGTGAGATCGAGATCGAGTGCGTGGCGAAAAAGATGCCCGAGAACGTGAAGGTAGATGTGACGAGTCTGGACATTGGCGGGTCGCTTCATGTTCGCGATGTGGTGCTCGGCGAGGACATCCGGGTGCTGACGGACCCCGATAGAACGGTGGCGTCCGTGCTGTTGCCGAAGATGAAGGAAGAGGTTGCGCCTGCTGCTGAAGCCGTCGCTGCTGAGGAAATCGCAGAACCTGAAGTCGTTGGCAAGAGAGAGAAGGAGAAAGAGGAGGCGGAAGAGGAGTCGGAGCAGGAGGAGAAGTAGCGGGCCTTGCGAGAACCTCACGTTGAAGATAATAGTCGGACTTGGAAATCCGGGCGAGGAGTACAAGAATACCCGCCACAATGCAGGCTTTGCGGTTGTTGATGCGCTCGCGCGCGCACACCGGTGCACCTTCACCGTGAGGCGGTGCAGGTCGCTGATCGCGAGAACGCACATCGGCGACAGTGTGCTCGTGCTTGTGAAACCACGTACGTTTGTCAATCTGAGCGGTGAGGCGGTCGAATGTGTTCTGAGAATGACCGAATCCGCGCCAGCAGACTTGCTCGTGATTGCCGACGACGCGAGTCTTCCGTTCGGTACCGTGCGGATCAGGGCACGCGGGAGCGACGGCGGACACAAAGGTCTTCGGTCAATAATCGCTCACGTTTGCACTGAGGAGTTTGCAAGGCTCCGCATCGGAATAGGTTCAGAGGAGATGCCCGAGGAGCTTACCGACTTTGTTTTGAGCGCGTTTTCTGAGGACGAAACGGACGAATTGCCAAACGTAATCGAGAGATGTTGCCAGGCTATCGAGACCGCAATTACGGAAGGCATCGAGCAGGCGATGAACGAGTTTAACTGAGAGTGTGGTTAGCATGAATGGAGGCGTCAAGCCTGGGAGGAGAACATTGTTAAGCGATACGGTAACGAAAGGCGTTCGGCGGGCTCCCCAGAGGTCCCTGTTCAAGGCAATGGGGTATACCGACCGGGAACTCAATCAGCCGCTGATTGGCGTGGCAAACTCCGCCAACACGGTAATTCCTGGACACGCTCATCTTGATCGGCTTGCGGATGCGGCCGAAGCAGGGATACGGAGCGCGGGTGGCACACCGATCAGATTCGGCACGATCGGGGTATGCGATGGTATCGCTATGAACCATGAGGGGATGAAGTATTCCCTCATTAGCAGAGAGGTGATTGCGGATTCGATTGAGATCATGGCGAAAGCGCACGCGTTTGATGCGTTGCTCTTCGTCACCAACTGCGACAAGATCGTGCCGGGAATGCTCATGGTGGCTGCACGGCTCAACATACCATCCATCGTGGTGAGCGGCGGACCGATGCTTGTGGGCGTCTATAAAGGACGGCGGCTCGACATCTTGACCATGTTCGGCTCCGTGCCGAAGGCGGTATCAGGCGAGATTGCTCCGGAAGAATGGGCGGGAATGGAGGATTGTGCATGTCCGGGAGTTGGCGCGTGCGCAGGGTTGTTCACGGCAAACACGATGAACTGTTTGACCGAGGCGCTCGGCATGGCTCTTCCCGGCAACGGCACGATACCGGCTGTGGATGCTGCGCGGATCAGGCTCGCAAAAGAAGCGGGCTACCGAATTGTGGAGCTGGTTCGGGAGAACCTCCTGCCGCGAGCGATCATGACCAAAGAGGCGTTCGAAAACGCGTTCGTGCTCGACATGGCGTTTGGCGGCTCGACAAATACGATCCTGCATTTGCCGGCAATTGCGCACGAGGCGGACATCAAGATAGACCTGGCAAAGCTGAACGAGATCGCGAAACGGGTGCCTCATATTTGCAGTATAGCACCAGCGGGCGACCATCGAATGCAGGATCTATATGCCGCAGGAGGCGTTCAGGCAATACTGAAGGAGTTGGCGGATGCCGGTCTGTTGCACAAGTCGGCTAAGACGGTCACGGGCAAGACGATAGCGGAGAACTGTGTTCGGGCGACCGTGGAAGACTCGACGGTGATCCGTCCATTGTCCAACCCGTACCATCCGACAGGCGGTCTTGCGATACTGTTCGGGAATCTCGCGCCGGAGGGTGCCGTGGTGAAAGAGTCTACAGTCACGGCGGAGATGCTGAAACACGAAGGACCGGCTCGCGTGTTTGACTCGGAGCCTGAAGCGTACGACGCGATAGTAAACCGGCGGATCAAGAAAGGTGACGTGATCGTAATCCGGTACGAAGGGCCGAAGGGCGGACCGGGAATGCAGGAGATGCTCGGGGCGACCGCTGCGCTGAAAGGTATCGGCATGGACCGCGAGGTGGCGCTAGTGACCGACGGCAGGTTCTCCGGCGCAACGAGCGGCGCATCTATAGGTCATGTATCTCCCGAGGGTATGGAAGGTGGACCGATTGGGCTGATACACAACGGTGATGTGATACGGATAGATATTCCCGGCCGAAAACTCGAACTGGTCGTTTCTGACGAGACGTTGCGGAAGCGGCGGTCGTCGTGGAAGCCGCCTGCACCGAAGATCGCAACGGGCTGTCTCGCGCGGTACGCGAAACACGTCTCGTCAGCGAGCGCGGGCGCGATACTGAGCTAAGGGGGTAATTGAAGTGAAAAAGATGTCGGGAGCGCATATCTTAGTGGAGTCGCTCGTCAAAGAGGATGTGAACACCATCTTTGGTTATCCGGGCGGCGTGGTTCTGGGGATCTTTGACGCGTTGTTTGATGCCCCACTCAGAGTCATTTTGACACGGCACGAGCAGGCTGCTGCTCATGCGGCTGATGGTTACGCGCGCGCTTCCGGCAAGGTAGGTGTCTGCATGAGCACTTCCGGACCGGGTGCGACCAATCTCGTGACCGGTATAGCGACCGCATACATGGACAGCATCCCGATTGTCGCCTTAACGGGGCAGGTTGCAACGCCGCTTATCGGCGGCGACGCGTTCCAGGAAGCTGACATTACCGGGATCACGCGACCCATCACGAAGCATAATTATCTCGTGAGAGACGTGCGCGACCTTGCTCGCACCATCAAGGAGGCGTTCCACATCGCCTCGACCGGCAGACCTGGACCGGTGCTTGTGGATTTGCCGAAAGACGTCACGGTAAACGAGGCGGAGTTCAAGTACCCGAAAACCGTTGAGTTGCGCGGGTACAAACCGACATACGAGGGTCATCCGCGACAGATTAAACGTGCCGCGGAGCAGATCGCGAAATCCGAGCGTCCTGTGATATACGCCGGCGGCGGCGTTATCAGTTCAGGGGCTTCGCGCGAGCTGCGCGAGTTCGCCCACAAGATCCAAGCACCGGTCACGCTGACGTTGCTCGGGCTCGGCGGTTTTCCGGCGAGCGCTCCGTTGTTCGTCGGCATGCTCGGCATGCACGGGACGAAATGTGCCAACTCGGCGGTCTCAGAGTGCGATCTGCTCATAGCGATCGGGGCACGGTGCGACGATCGGGTCACAGGTAAGGTTGATAAGTTCGCGCCGAACGCTACGATCATACACATTGATATTGATCCAGCAGCGATAAGCAAGAGCGTTGTCGTGGACATACCGATCGTCGGCGACGTGAAAAACATCCTGGCTCAACTTATGCCGCTGGTCAAGAAGTGCAACACTGAGGCGTGGCTGAAACAGGTTGAGAAGTGGAAGAAAGAGTATCCTCTGACCTACGATAAGAAGGCTAAGACGATCAAACCGCAATACGTCGTCGAGCAGATATACGAAGCGACTGGCGGTGATGCGATCATCGCTACGGAAGTCGGTCAGAACCAGATGTGGGCAGCACAGTTCTACCGGTTCGACGCCCCACGCCGGTTTCTGTCGTCCGGCGGGCTGGGAACGATGGGATACGGTTTTCCGGCAGCTATAGGGGCCCAGATCGCATGTCCGGACAGGCTGGTGTTCGATATAGCGGGGGACGGCAGCTTTCAGATGAATATCCAAGAACTCGCGACGGTTGTCAGGCTCAAATTGCCGGTCAAAGTCGCTATCCTGAACAACCAGTTTTTGGGCATGGTACGCCAGTGGCAGAAGATGTTCTATGGCGGAAGATATTCATCCTCGTGTCTGGCTGACAATCCTGATTTCGCGAAAGTGGCTCAAGCGTACGGAGCTACGGGAATAAGAATCACGGAAAAACGCCATGTGAGACCCGCTATCGAGACGGCTATTAAGACGCCCGGACCGGTTATCCTTGACTTTATGGTCGAACGAGAGGAGAATGTGATGCCAATGGTGCCGGCGGGCGCCGCGATAAGCGAGATGATCATGGAGGCGTGATGAAACGGCATACAATTTCAGTGCTCGTTGAGAACCATCCCGGCGTGCTGGCGCGTATTGCGGGACTGTTCAGTGGTCGCGGGTTCAATATCGAGAGCCTCTCTGTGGGTGAGACGGAGGATCCGACCGCCTCGAGGATGACGGTGGTTGTGCAAGGTGATGACCCGATCCTCGAACAGGTGACGAAACAGCTCAACAAGCTCGTTGACGTTATCAAAGTGAGTGATTTGACCAAGGAAGATTTCATCGAGCGCGAACTCGTCCTCATCAAGGTCAATGCGGACGGAAGGTCCCGGTCTGAGATCGTGCAGATCGCTACCATATTTCGAGCGCGGATCGTGGATGTTGCCCCGAAAGCGGTCACGATCGAAGCGACAGGGACCGAGGATAAAATTAACGCCCTGGTCAATATGCTCAAACCGTTCGGGATACGCGAGATGGCGCGTACCGGAACGGTTGCGCTCATGAGAACGGTGAGATAGGACGGCTCCCGCGGAAAAGTGAACGAGCAAAGCGTGAACGCGAAAGACCATGCAGCTCATAGAGTGTACATTGAAGCGCTCCGCAACATGACGCCGGAAGCGAGGTTGCGCAAGGCGTTCGAGCTGTCCGAGTTTGTGAACCAACTGTTCGCCCACGGGCTGCGGAAAAGGTTTCCCGACCTCAGCGAGGAAGAGTTCAAAAAGCTCGTCCGTGACCGTCTCGACAAATGTCACAACAGGAACTGGTAATAGGGGTTGTGGATGTGCTCCACCCTTCGGAAACCGTAAGCGGATGGGCATGTAGATGTGCTTAGACAAAGACTGGACCGGCTGAACCCAAGGTGCGCGAAATCGCAGGTTACTGGGGACGACGTGGGAAAGACGATAACAGAAAAGATTCTTGCTGCGCACACTGCAAGCGGCTCGCCGCGGCCGGGTCAGTTCATACTGGCTACCGTTGACCTTGCGCTCGGCAACGATATTACCGCGCCTATAGCTATCGAGCAGTTCGAATCTGCAGGAGCAGACCGCGTATTCGATACCGCGAAGATATGCCTTGTAGCGGACCATTTTGTGCCGAATAAGGATATCGCGTCCGCAGAACAGGTAAAGAAGCTTCGCGAGTTCGCCGGAAAACACAAGCTGGTTCATTTCTACGATGCCGGACAGATGGGAATCGAGCACGCGTTTTTGCCGGAGCAGGGTCTGGTTGTTCCGGGCAACCTGGTCATCGGGGCTGATTCACACACCTGCACGTACGGCGCCCTCGGTGCATTTGCTACAGGTGTTGGAAGCACCGATCTTGCCGCGGTGATGATCACCGGCAAAGTCTGGTTGAAGGTGCCTGAGAGCATGGAGTTCGTTTATCATGGGTCGCTCAAACCGTGGGTTGGCGGGAAGGACATCATCCTATACACTATCGGTCGAATCGGGGTGGATGGCGTACTGTATCGCGCGATGGAGTTTACGGGCGATGCCATAGCGTCGCTGCCAATGGCGGATAGATTTACGATATGCAATATGGCTATTGAAGCGGGGGCGAAAAGTGGTATCATAGCTCCCGATAGCGAGACGAGACGGTACGTCGAAAATCGGGGGAAGTCGAAAAGCGTGTTCTACGAGAGCGATGCCGACGCATCGTATGCAGAGGTTTTGGAATTTGACGCGTCCGCCATCGAGATGCAGGTTGCCGTGCCTGATTCGCCCGGAAACGCGATGCCGGTTGATGAAGTGGGAACGGTGCCGGTTGATCAGGTCGTCATAGGTTCCTGCACGAACGGCAGAATGGAGGATATGCGCGTTGCGGCACGTATACTCAAGGGCAAGAAGGTTGCGCATGACGTGCGGTTAATCGTGATTCCTGCGACACAGCGGGTCTTTCTTGACTGCGTGAAAGAGGGTCTTGCCGAGGTTTTCGTGGAAGCGGGAGGCGTGTTCAGCACACCGACGTGCGGGCCGTGTTTAGGTGGACACATGGGCGTGCTTGCGGCAGGTGAGACCGCTGTAGCGACGACAAATCGCAATTTCAGAGGGAGAATGGGACACCCGGACAGCAAGGTGTATCTGGCAGGACCCGCCGTTGCGGCAGCGAGCGCTGTTGCGGGTCGTATCGTGTCACCGAGCGAAGTCACGGGAGAAAACAGGTTCATATAAAAGCCCAAACATGGAGATTCAGACTCTTCTCAAGATTCAGAAACTTGACTTGGAGATGGATGACCTCAAAGCGCGAGCACGCGCTATACCCCGCGAGTCCGCGCAGCTTGACACGGAGCTTT
>Ga0315289_10015129_pt1 | contig 10718 bp, 10 predicted proteins | sample YL17G11_40_MG_FD_203452 | JGI IMG/M metagenome (GOLD analysis project Ga0315289, IMG submission 203452) | Sediment microbial communities from Yellowstone Lake, YNP, Wyoming, USA - YL17G11_40 | ecosystem: Environmental > Aquatic > Freshwater > Lake > Sediment | place: USA: Wyoming | collected...
GACTGTAAGCGTCCCCACCACGCCCCTGAGATTCGCCTCCAGGGTTTCACGGGCCGTGTTGACAATATCCTCATGCCTCATCCCCAGGAACCTCGAACCGGCCGCCAGAAGAGAAACAGCATCGTCTTTGAACCTGATATTGGCGACCGCTTCCACGGTGACCAGCACTCCATCGACATTCGGCATATTCTCCACGCGAATCTGGGGAAGCGTAATCTCGGAGAGATCGAGAAAATCGACCGACTCAATGATCGGCTTCCTTATTCGACCGCCTCCCGTGACCACCACTGTCCCTGGGGGAAGCACGGTTATGGGCGGCCCCAGGGGGGCATCCGGCTGAGGCACCTTTTGCACCCGCCTGCCGCTCCTGGCCCCATAGAAGAACGCCGCCTTATTCGGGGGAACCCGCACATAGAACGCCGACAGGGCTCTCACAAGCGCAAAAAAGGCGATTACTATGGCGATGCCAATCAGCGGCCAAGTAAACGTCGTAATAATTCCAGACATCTTACCGCTCCTTCAATATTGTTACCGCTATAGCTTACTTTATCGGCTCAACTATGACCGCGTTTCCCGATTTCGATATCACTCTCACTTGGGCCCCGCGCGGAATTGCCAGGCCGTCCTTGGAGCGCGCCAGGTAAGTCATCTCCCGCCCCCGTAGAACGCAGGTGATTTGCCCCAGGCCGTTTTCCGATATCGCATCGAGGAGCGTCCCGTCGCATCCCACAATATCTCTATCCGTCACGGTAGACGATGCCTGGCTCATGTAGAAGGCCTTGATAATGAAATATCCCACGCCCCCTATCACGACCGCTCCTCCGATGCCTGCCATTGACGCCACGAACATTGAGGCGCTCGTGGTGGCCCTGACCCCAAAGCTCAAGGCCCCGAAGCCGACCATGAGAAGCGAAATTACTCTAATGCTGAATACGCTGGGGCCGTGCATGCTCGTATCGGTATCATGATCCAGCCCGCCCGAAGCATCATGATCGTAACCGTGATCCATATCGTGGCCAAATATGAGGTTTACAATCAGCAGCACAAACCCCACTCCGAATATGGTGGCGAAAATCAGCACCGCTTTTCCTCCTTCTCGATTCTATTGTCAAAACCTCGTGCAATCCTTCACTAAACGCGGATCAATTTTACACCAAAGTTGATTAAATCGCCAATGTTTTTAACAAGACCATAAGAAATCCCGGTCATGACTTCATATCCACTCTTATATGATAACAATATGCCCATGACCCCGATTTATTCAGGCCGGCCCAACAAAATCCTCTAACTCCATGACGGAGACAAGATTAATTGACATATTATTGCCGCATCTTTATATATCAATCGGGACTGTTCTTTCTTGCAGCAAAGATTGCAAGAAGCAGAACCATTGGGAGCTGCCTGCTTCCCACCCATGTCTATGAAAGGTGAATGATGATGACCAGACCAATCGAGATTACGCTCTATGGCCCCGAAAAAAGCATCTTTGTCTTGTTCCTGGCGATAGGCCTTCTAATCTTTGCCTACGAGGTTTACTTCTATCTGCGCCTTCTCCTGTCATTTAAGCCGGGAAACCATTTCAATGATTGGGGAAGACGCCTGAACAATCTCTTCAAATATGTTTTCGGCCAGAGACGCCTTCTCGACCAGATAATGATGGGAAGCGCCCATTCCCTGATTTTCTGGGGCTTCATCATCATATCCTTTGGAACTCTGAATTTCTTCGGCAAAGGGTTTTCATACAATTTCACTCTTCCAATATTGGGCACAATATTTAGAGAACCGTTCTTATTCCTTCTCGATCTTTTCAGCATCCTTGTCCTGGTCGGTATCGCCATAGCCGTGCTGCGACGTTTTCTGCCCAATAGCGAGCGCATGCCGCGCGGTTGGGAGGCCGCAATCATTCTGATCCTCATCGGCGGCCTGATGCTATTCGATCTCCTCTCCGATGGCTTCAACATGGCTGCGCAGGACCGTTACGAAACCGCCTCTTTCATCGCTTCCTCAATCGCCAGATTTCTTTCCGGTTTCGATCTCTCATTCGATACCTATCGCAATTTGGCGCATGTCTTCTGGTGGCTGCATATGCTCTTCTTTCTTGCAATACTCGACTATGTACCGGTCTCGAAACATCTGCACGTATTCACATCAGCCCCTAACGTGTTCTTCGCACATACAACTCCGAATGGAAAGCTCTCCACCCCAAAGCTGGAGGACGCCGAGGAGTTTGGCGTCACCCGTGTTGAGCAATATTCTTGGAAACAGATTCTCGATGCCTACTCCTGCACAGAGTGCGGCCGTTGCAGCGACCAATGCCCGGCAACCAATACCGACAAACCGCTCTCGCCGCGCACCATCGTCATGCAATTGCGGCAGCACAGCGAGAAAAAAGCGCCTTTCATTTTTAAGAGGAAATCGAGCGAGTTCAGCGAGCGATTTATCGAAGATGTCATCACCGAAGATGTGATTTGGGATTGCACCACCTGCTACGCTTGCATGAGAGCCTGTCCGCTCTTGATCGAACATATTCCGCTTCTCATGGAGCTCCGCCGTTCGCTGGTTTTGAATGAGGGTCGTATATCGCCCGAGGGCGCCCAGGCTCTCAAGAATATCGAAAAATCGGGCGATCCCTGGGGTCTGGGCGCCCGCGCCCGTTCCGACTGGTTCAAGGGGCTGGATGTCAAACATATCTCCGAGAAACCCGATGCCGAGTATCTTTTCTGGGTCGGTTGCGCCGGAGCCCTCGATGCCAGAAACGTCAAGGTCTCGCAGGCCACCGTGCGTCTCATGAATAAAGCCGGTGTCTCATTCGCCATCCTCGGCGAGGATGAGGTCTGCAACGGCGATCCTGCCCGACGACTTGGAGAAGAGTATCTCTACCAAACTCAGGCCCAGGCTGTGACCGAATTGCTGAAAGAGGCCGGGGTGAAAAAGATATTCACCAACTGCCCGCACTGCTTCAACACTCTCAAAAACGAGTACCCCGATTTCGGTGGCAATTTCGAGGTTTTCCATACTCATCAGCTTCTGGCACGCTTTATCAAAGAAGGGAAACTCAAAGTAAGCGGAAATCCTCTGGGGGAAATGACTTTCCACGACTCCTGCTATCTTGGCCGCCATAATCATATCTACGAGCCTGCTCGGGAGATTATCGATGCCCTGCCGGGGGCCAAGAGAATCGAGATGAAACGCTCCAAGGAGTGGTCGTTCTGCTGCGGCGCGGGTGGCGGACGAATGTTCCTCGAAGAAAAGCGCGGCACGCGTATCAACGTTCACCGCTGTGAGGAGGCTCTCGACACCGGCGCCAGGACTATTGGCCTGGCCTGCCCCTTCTGCATGACCATGCTCACCGACGGCGTCAAGGCGCTTGACAAAATCGACAGCGTCAATGTAAAGGAATTGACCGAACTGCTGGATGAAAGCGTTTCGTAGAGGCACGATATATCGTGCCCAATATGCTCCCGTATGGGCTGCGCCCGCTTTTCATTTCGAATCAAGGCTCGCACTCCCCCCAATTCCGCGTTCAATCTGCATTTGCTTTTGGCGAGGCCCTATTTATGGAAGGATGTATGTTTCGGGCCCGTTAGACCTCCTTCACTTGTGGGACAAGTAGTGATGCGGCCTCCCGCGTGCGACTTGACAGGGTAATGCCTGAAAATGATCCCGGGATCTGCCCCACAATAATCGTGGGGAATGAAACGAGTATGATGACAAGAACGATGAAGGCAAGGAGATCAGAAAGCCAAAATCAATGACAAGTAGAGACCCTGCCTACGGTGTTCATGCGCCACGGGCCTCTTCCTGACAGCGAATTTTTCGTTGCATTCCTTCGGAGTTGATTTAATATCATCACATGGTCATCTCCGCCTCCCGCCGTACGGACATTCCGGCATTTTACAGCCGCTGGTTTGCCAACCGCATCAGGGCAGGTTATGCCGATGTCCCCAACCCCTTCAATCCCTCGCAGGTACGCCATGTTGACCTGCGCCCGGAAGCGGTTGACGCCATCGTCTTCTGGACACGCAATCCCCGCCCGCTTTTGGCGCATCTTCGGCAACTTGACGACGGCGGCTACAATTATTATTTCCTATACACGATCACCGGCTATCCCAAACTGCTGGAACCGAACCTGCCCGATATTGATCATTCAGTAGATACCTTCAAGGAACTTGGCGACAGAATTGGCCCGGAGCGCGTTATCTGGCGCTATGACCCGATAGTGCTGAGCTCCATAACCGATCCCGATTTTCACCGCAGGAATTTCGAAAGGCTGGCATCTCTCTTGGAGGGGGCCTCCAGGCGCGTAATTATCAGCTTCGTGGATTTCTATAAGAAGACCCGATCCAGGCTTTCCCATATATCATCGGATAACGGCATCCAGTGGATGCAATTCGATTCCGAAAATTCAAAACATAACCATATGTTGATTGACATGAGGCAAATCGCTGACGCCAGTGGAATTTCCATGCAATCCTGCGCCGAGGAATACAACCTTGCGGCATGCAGCATAACTCACGGCTCCTGCATCGATTATTGCCTGATAAACGACCTCTTCAAGCTCGATCTGCGATATAAGAAAGACCCCTCGCAACGAAAATCGTGCCTCTGCGGCCTTTCGGTCGATATCGGCGCTTACAATACTTGCGGCTATAATTGCCAGTACTGCTACGCAAACACTTCATTTGAGAAAGCCTCCGCAAGTCTGCGGATGATTAACCAGGAATCCTCGGCATTGGCTCCTATTCTGTCAGGAGAGCCTTCATGAAATCGCGCCTCAAGAGACCTAAACGTCGTATCCCGCTTCCCAAAAAGACGGAAAAGGTCATTCCCGATAGCACGGTCTATTCCCGCAAGAAAAAGCATCGGAAAAAAGCCAACGTGGAATTGCCGTAAGCCTCAAAATGCATCCCCCAAGTCTCAAAAGGCATGCAAAGATTTATTCTCGCCGTTGACTTAGGTCAATGTCCGGTATGGGATTCGGCCATATCTTTTTATAAAGCGAAGGGAGAAACAATGAATCCGATAGAGAAATTGAAAGCCGAGCACCAAATCATCTTGAAAGGAATCGACCTTCTTGAACAGGGGGCCAGCCGCCTGGAAAAAGGGGAGAATATTCCGCCTGATTACTTCCGCAAGGCGATAGACTTCATCCGCAACTACGCCGACAAGTATCATCACGCCAAGGAGGAGGATATCCTCTTTGTGCGCCTGGGTCAGGTCGGCTTCTCTCCACAGATGGGCCCTGTGGCGGTCATGCTTTACGAACACGACCAGGGACGAGGGTTGGTTTCCGGCCTTGAGAATGCGACAAACAGCTATGAGACCGGTGATATGTCGGCAGTCAAGGATATTGCCCGCAACGCAAACGATTATGCCGCCCTCTTGAGGCAGCATATTCAGAAAGAGGACATGGTCCTTTACCCGATGGCTGAAAATGCCCTGGGAGAAAGCGGCATCAACCGCATGCAGCCCGATTTCGACAGGGTCGAAAGGGAAAAGGCCGGTGTCGAAGCAAAGTATCTCGAGATCCTGCAGGCCATGGATATCCGGAAGGCTCCCGCCCACTCTTGACAAGCAGAGTCGGGCTCCGTATCTAATAGACCCATGGATAAGAAAGATTCGCTGATTTCCGATTTCGCCAAGCTCTGGCTGGCGCATGATGGCCTCTGGTTTCAGGCTGTGGAAGATGAATTCGGACTGGATGCCGCTATCAAGCTCGATAAGGCCGCCTGGAGCAAGTTTTCTCCGCTTGAAGCTGCAAGGATACTCGAACGCCTCGGCAAAAAGCCTGGCGGCGGCATCGATCTTCTCGAAGAGGCCCTGGGCGAACGCCTTTACGCTATCGTGAACAAGCAACGAATTGTCGAGAGGTCCGCTACCAGACTGGCTTTCGAAATGAACAGCTGTCGCGTCCAGGACGCTCGTCGTCGGAAGAACTTGGAGCCATTCCCCTGCAAGGAAGTCGGCATAGTCGAATATTCGACATTCGCCAAAGCGATCGACCCGCGACTGCAAACGCGCTGCCTTCATTGCCCGCCCGACTCATACAACGGCGAGTACTGGTGCCGTTGGGAATTCAACCTAGTCGAATAGAATCGCATCCTCGTCAGAAATGCGCCCCAGAATGCCCTTGACAGAGGTGTCCTGGGGTTTTTATATGCTCCGAACAAGGAACGCGGAGCTTTTTGCTGGGTATCCAGATTGCTAATGGGAAGGAACTGATTTGGCTTATATAATCACCAACGATTGCATCATGTGCGACGCCTGTCTTCCGGAATGTCCGGAGGATGCCATCACCGCTGGTGATCCCGTATATATCATCAATCCTCGGCTATGCACCGACTGCGGAGACTGCGCCGAGGTCTGCCCCACCGAGGCCTGCATCCCGGTCGAGGATGAGGAGGAAAATCAATAAATTTCATTGATATTCAAGACTTCAGAGAGTAGAATGGAAGTATGAACTTATTTGGCAAGCCTCCAATACATAAGAAGTTCGAAAATGACGCTTCAATTGTCCTCCATTGTGGTGATTCATTCGGGTTCCTAAAAACTCTCCCGGATAACTTGGCTTCATTAATAATAACATCTCCACCGTACAACTTGGGGAAAGCCTACGAGATCAGAACCAGCATACAGAATTACCTGGTAAGCCAATCCAGGGTAATCGATGAGTTGATAAGAATTCTCTCAAGTAACGGCAGCATCTGCTGGCAAGTTGGGAATTACGTCCAGGCCTCAGAAGTCTTTCCGCTTGATATTTTCTACTATGAAATATTCAAGAAAAAAGGGCTCAGGTTGCGCAACAGAATAGTCTGGCATTTTGGCCACGGCCTCCATGCCACCAAGCGGTTCTCCGGCAGATATGAGACTATTCTTTGGTTTACTAAAGCCGATAAGTATATCTTCAATCTCGATGATGTTAGGACACCATCCAAATACCCGGGTAAGACCCATTTCAAAGGCCCTAAGAGGGGCAAGCCTTCAGGAAATCCCTTGGGCAAGAATCCATCTGACTTTTGGGAATATGTTGCAAGGGATTGGGAAGAACAAGTGTGGGATATACCGAATGTAAAATCAAACCATCCCGAGAAAACCATTCATCCATGCCAATTTCCTATAGAGCTAGTCGAAAGATGTGTTGTCGCTCTGACCAAAAAAGATGATTATGTTTTGGATCCTTACTGTGGGGTTGGGTCTGCTCTGATTGCGGCCATCAAAAATCAAAGGAAGGCCATAGGGGTAGATAAGGAAGAAGCTTATGTTCAAATCGCCAACGAGAGGATAAACGCTTTTCTGGACGGAAAATTAAAAGTAAGAAAAATCGGTACACCCATTTATGAACCCTCTGGCCGTGAAAAAGTATCCCAAATACCGCTGGAGTGGCGGAAATCTCCTTAGAACAATCTAATGAAGGTTGCCGCACTATATTCTTTTAATCAGGGCTCAGAAATTGTAGGGAGTCGTTATCCCCATCTTCTCAACGAAGTTCAGGAAATCGTTAGCGTAATAGACGCTGGTAAATACAAGTCGAAGCGCAGCAAAGAGAAAACCATGAAAGGCGCTATGTTGTATAGTCCGATCAGACTCAATAAAGCATACAAAAGAGAATTCAAAAAGAGAAAGTGGGTTTCAAGAAGAGTTGTCTGCAAGTATGATACCACCTTTTATGTCGATGATTACAGGCCAACCGAATTACGAAAAGGCGCATTTAGGGAAATGGATTTCCTGAAAGAGAGGCTCGGCGTAGAAGTGCAATTTGGGAAGTATGCATTTATGGTCTATAACGTCAGCGCCAAGATGACAATATTTCACAATCTCGATATAATCGACGTAGGTATAGAAATTGTACCTGTCAAGGCCTTAGCTAATGAGATGTCCAGTGGTGTCTCCTACTTTGAGCAATTCGTATGGGACTTGAAAATCCGCGGTGTTTCGAATATTGATATTCCCGTGTTGATAATGGGCGTCGATAAGTAAGGCACCTTCTGATTTCCCCTCTTTGAGATTAAAGCGGCCCACGCATGATCCTGGCATCGTTCTCTTCCATAGTAAAAGCCTATTCGGGTCGAAATGTCCTGAGCGGCTCTTCCGGCGCTATCAAAGACGGCGACCGGATTGCGCTCCTGGGAATCAACGGCTCCGGCAAGACAACCCTTCTCGAAATATTGGCCGGAAGACTGGAGCCCGATTCGGGCGCCGTCGAAATCCCCAACTCGGTCAGGCGGATGTATCTTCCTCAGACTGTCGAAGTCACCGGCGATGAAATCCTCCTGGATTATGCTTTAGGCGGATTGGAGAATCTCCTGCGAATGAAGTGCAGGCTCGATGAGGTTCACGATTTGCTTGTTAAAAGGCCCGATGATCCGGCGCTGCTTCGCGAGCTTGGCAACCTCCAGAAAGTATTTGAAGGCCAGGGCGGGTATGACATGGAGTCTCGGGCGGCCGAGATGCTTCGCGGCCTCGGTTTTTCCGACGATGAATTGAAAATGAAAGTCAGTCAGCTTTCCGGAGGACAGCGAAATCGCGCCGCCCTGGCGCGCACCCTCGTAAGCAGACCCGAGCTGTTCCTTCTCGACGAGCCAACCAACCACCTCGATATCTCCGGCCTGGAGTACCTGGAATCGTTCATGAGATCATTCCCGGGCGGGATACTCTATGTCTCGCACGACCGCACTTTCATTCAGAGCACCGCTACAGCGATCTGGGAGCTCATCGCCGGAAAGATTTCTCCGTATATCGGCGACTATGAAAATTACCTCGTCGAGCGTGAAAAGCGCCTGGAATCGATTGAAAAAAGCTATATCGCCCAGAAGGAGTTCATAAAGCGCACCGAGGAGTTCATCAGGCGCAATATCGCCGGTCAGAAGACCAGGCAGGCCCAGTCAAGGCGCAAAATGCTCGCCAAACTGGAGAGGCTGGATCGCCCCGCCTCCGAGGCCGACGTCGCCAGCATCCGCTTCTCCGGGGCGGAACGCTCCTCGAGAATCGTCGTCAAAGCGGTGGAGGCGGAGTTTGCTTATGATGAATCGCCTGTGGTGCGCAATCTCAATTTCGAAATCGAGCGAGGGGACCGAATCGGCCTTGTCGGCCCTAACGGCTCCGGCAAAACCACGGTGCTGAAGCTGATCACAGGTGAACTCAAGCCTCGCGCCGGGCGAATCGACTTTGGGAAAAAACTCTCCATTGGATACTACGATCAGCTGACCGAAAACCTCAACCCCGATTCCACTCCCCTCCAGACAATCTGGGAAATCAGCTCCGAGCACAACGAGGGGCAGATTCGCGCCTACCTGGCACGCTTCCTTTTCAGGGGCGAGGATGTTTTCCGACAGGTCGGCTCCTTCTCGGGTGGGGAGCAGTCTCGTCTTGCCCTGGCGCGCTTGATTGCTGGCGCTCCCAACTTCCTGGTTCTCGATGAGCCCACCAACCACCTGGATATTCCATCGAGAGAGGCCCTCGAAGAGGCCCTTTCCGAGTTCGATGGGACCGTGCTCTGCGTCTCTCACGATCGCTATTTCCTCGATAGGATCGCAGCGAAGATTTTCTCTCTTGAAAACGGCAGCATCAAGATCAGCCTGGGAAATTTCTCCGATTATCATGAGAAACTATCGTCCATGGCCGAAAAGAATAAGCCGGCCGGGAAAAAAGAGGCCGGCCTCAAAACCCCTTCAAGACCGCGTGAAAAACGGGTCAATCCGATAATTATCCGGAAGATCGAATCGGAGATAACGTCGCTTGAAGAAGAAATAGTCGGCATCGAAGACCTTCTCACCCTGGAAGAAACGGCGACCGATTGGCAGAAGCTCTCCAGCCTGCTTGACAAGAGAGATCGTCTTTACAAAGAGCTCGAATCTTCATACCTCAAGCTTCGTAATCTAATAGAATGACGAAAGCATCGGAATCTCGGAAATGGCGAAGATTTCTATTCTATACGGCGCACAATTATATTAACTTGCCGCCTCATGATATTATGCCGCATGAAAACGGACCGGGAGATTTTGCTGAAAGGCGCATGAGATGAACGACCCAAGAATTGAGAGATTAGCGGACGTCTTGCTGAATTACTGCCTCAAGCTCAAGAAGGGGCAGCTCGTTTCCATGATAGGCTCGGATTTGGCATCGCCATTGATAAAATCGCTCTACAAGAAAGCGCTTCTTATCGGCGCCCATCCCTATACTCGTATCGGGATCGAGGGATTGGAAGAGATTTACTTCAAGAACGCCAGCGACGAGCAGCTCAGATACGTATCCCCCATACGAAAATTCGAAATACAGAAAATCGACGCCCTCGTTTCCATTATGTCGATATACAACAGTAAATCCTTGTCCGGAATCGATCCTCGCAAGCAGGCCGTGGCCCAAAAGGCGAATGCGCCTATCATGCAGCTTTCCATGAAACGCGCCGCCAGGGGCGAGTTCTCCTGGGTCGGTTGTCTATTCCCTACCCTGTCGTCGGCGCAGGATGCCGGCATGTCGCTCAGCGATTACGAGAATTTCGTTTTCGGCGCCTGCAAGGTCGACAGAAGGGACCCCGTGGCCGAATGGAAGAAGGTCTCTCGCTACAACGCCCGCCTGATAAAATACCTCAAGGGCAAAAAAGAAATCAGAATCGTCGCGCCCGATACCGACCTGAGATATAACGTCAAAGGGCGAACCTGGATAAATTGCGACGGCTCCAATAACTTTCCCGATGGCGAAATTTTCACGGCTCCCATCGA
>Ga0315289_10015130_pt1 | contig 10718 bp, 11 predicted proteins | sample YL17G11_40_MG_FD_203452 | JGI IMG/M metagenome (GOLD analysis project Ga0315289, IMG submission 203452) | Sediment microbial communities from Yellowstone Lake, YNP, Wyoming, USA - YL17G11_40 | ecosystem: Environmental > Aquatic > Freshwater > Lake > Sediment | place: USA: Wyoming | collected...
ACCCTAACCCTAACCCTAACCCTAACCCTAAGACCCGGACCCGGACCCGGACCCGGACCCGGACCCGGACCCGGACCCGGACCCGGACCCGGACCCGGACCCTAATGACCCTGACACTGACACTGACCCTAACCCTAATGTTGGTGTTGATTAAAGACGATCGAAAGGAGGGGAGAGCACAGGTGTGTGCGTCGGCCGAGTGGGCGCAAACAGTACAACACCCGTTTTAGGGGGTCGACTCAGGGTTGTTGCGGGGGAGGGGTGGGGGGATTGATCAAATTTTGTGTGTATGTGTGTGAGTGCGTGTGTGTTGTGTGCAGGGAGGGGGAGTCAAGGGCAACCCACCGCCCACCAAAAGGCAAAAATATTCAATAGACTCGGTTTTCATCCACATTATAAAACCGTCTGCCCGCGTCATCGCAGACCCGGACGGTCCCAGCAGCATTTGTGCTGGTCGACTGGACGCCACACACGAGTTGTTGGTAAGCTCCGACAGAGCTGCCATACAATTGGATGTATCCAGACGTGAAGCCGGTAGGCGTGTACGTACCCAATTGCCGCGCGTTGCACAAACCTGTGTTGTAAAAAGGCTGGCCGCTGAAGCCTATGGAGCCTGAATAACACACAATGCTATACCTTTCCGGGGGGTTGCCCGGTGTTTCAGCCGGTGACCATGTGGCCCTTATGGTTCGGACGGGATTCAGCCATGTATCCGTGATGACAAAGTTCCGAGCAGGGGACGACGGTTTCGGCGCCGTAATGAAGGATGCCGGGGTAGTGGAGCACGTGCTGTCCGAGCCGACGACATTGGTCTGCACGTAGCAGTCGTATCGTACGTTGGCCTGCAGCAAGCCCGTCGAAACCACGTTGGAACCCACAGAAGCGGGGGTCAAGGGGCCCGTCACGAGACCCCCCGCGTTGCTGCTGCACGGCGGCGAGCCGCCACCGCTTGGAACACAGAAACTGCGGTACGGCACGGACGGTGCGCCCGCGTTGGTAGTCAGAAAAGATATGGCGTACATCGTTGGTGTAACTTGATTAAACCCAGTCACGGCAGCAGCGGCAGCAATCAGTGTGACGGTCGCCACCGGCACTGGCACGCCGCTGTTCCCGCCTTGCGCCGTCACCACTGCGGTCAGAGGGCCTGCGACCGTCGGCGCAGTCGTCAGCGACACAATTAGTTGGGTGCCCGTGGCCGACGCAACGGTCCCGGTGGCGCCACCGCTAAGCAGCACGGTGTTGCCGCCCGACGGGTCAAAGCCGGAGCCCGAAATGACCAGTGTCCGCGCGTTCTGAGCCACGTTGGCCGTGTTCCCCGTCACCTTTGGCGGATACACGACGGTGGCCACCCGCGCAGGCGCGCTGGGCGCGCCGTTAGACGTTACGATGATCGACAATGCGCCCAGTGTGGATGGATACTTTGTCAGCTTCACAGTAAGTTGGGTGGCGGACCCGGCCGTCACCGTGCCGGCAGCGCCCAAGGTCAGCGATACCTGGTTAGCAGACGGCGGCGACGCAAAATCGGTGCCATAGACAGTCAGTTCCGGCGCGTTCTGGGCCTGGTCCACGGTCCTGACAGTCACCCTAGGTGCCGGGAAGACCGACGCCACCTGCACTGGCGCGCCGCTCGAGCCACCAAAAGACACCACGCTGACAGTAAGGGGGCCCAAGGCAGGCGGCGTGGTCATGGTCAGGACCAACTTGGTAGGCGTGGCGGACGCGAAGGTTGCGCTGCCACTGCTCAATACGACAGAAGTGCCACTAGAGTCAAAGCCGGAGCCAGCGATGGTGAGCGTGTTTGTGTTTTGCGCCCAGTTGAACGTGCTCGGGGTCACCATTGGCGCGGGAACGACTGTGGCCACCTGCGCGGCCCCGCCTTGGTTCTGGCCGCCAAAAGACGTAACATTTGCCGTTAGGGGGCCTAAGGCAGGTGGCCTGACCAGCGTCAGGCCTAACTGGTTCGGCGTGGCCGCCACGACCGCGGCAGAGCCAGAGCTTAGGGCGATCGAGTTACCACCAGGGTTGTCGTCGAAATAAAGGCCGTTGATGACGAGAGAGTTGGCATTCTGCGCTATATAATACGTGCCAGGAATCGGGATCGGCGCTTTCACGATCGTGGCCACCACCACCGGCGCGCCACTAGACATGCCGTTTGACGTAACGACGGCTCGCAAACCTCTCCCCCCCCGCTGGGGGCGGGGCCCCAAGGACGGCTGCGTCAACAGCTTTACCGTAAGCCGATTGGGCAACGCCGACGTAACCACGCCGACTGCGCCCAAGGTCGTCAGCACCACCGTGGACGACGGCGCAAAACCAGTGCCAAACACATACAACGAGGGCGCGGTTTCCGCCACATAGTTGTAATAGTTTAATGTTGAATAAGTATAAGGAGGAGTGTCGGTCACAGTTGGCGGCGGAGGCGGAGGCAGTGGCGGAGGCGGCGGTGGCGGCGTTGGTACGATGTTTGCCACCTGCACCGCTGCCCCGCTCGTCCCCCCGAACGACGTAACGATGGCCGTAAGAACACCCGCGGTCGTTGGCGCCGTCGTCACCAGCACCGTCAGCTGCGCGGAGGTTGCGTTGCTGACTGAACCGACGGCGCCGAGGTTGAGGACAACCGTGTTGGCGCCAGCAGGGTCAAACCCGGTTCCCGTGATGATGAGTGCGGCCGTCGAACTGATGTCGCGGTCGGCCGTGTTTTGCGTAACGTTGGGCGGTGCCGCGATGGTGGCCACCGGGACCGGCAGGCTTGTACCATTGTATGCCGACACACTTGCGGTCAAAGCGCCGAGGCTGGGCGCCCCAGTCAACCGCAGCGCCAGTCGAGTCGGCGTCGCCGACGTAATTGTGGCGTTACCAGAGCTGAGCTGCACGGAGGAGGCCGCCTCAAACCCGGAGCCGTCGATGACCAGCGTCGGCGCGTTTTGGGCCAGGGTGGCAGCATTTTGGGTGACGTTGGGCGGCGGCACAATTGTCGCGATCGACACTGACCCGCTCGTCCCGCCATACGACGACACACTAGCGGTCAAAACGCCTTTTCGATCGAATGAAAACAAGGGTGGGGGTGAGAGAGTGCGTCAAAAAACAGCACCCATCAAACGCGGCGCTCGCCCTCTGCCCACCCCACCTCACCCCCACTCACCTGTGCTCGGTGTCGCCGTCAGCTGCACCGTCAGCTGTGTCGATGTTGCCGCCGTGATGATGGCGTCGCCAGAGCTGAGCGCCACGGTGCAACCAAGCGGGTCAAATCCCGCTCCGCCAATGACCAGCGTCGGCGCGTTTTGGGCCAGGGTGGCCGCGTTTTCCGCGACCGACACTGCCACGACGTTGGCCACCTGCACCGGGGACCCGCTCGTTCCGCCGTACGACGCCACTACGGCGGTCAGCACGCCGGGGCTCGGCACAGAGGTGAACTGCATCGTAATCTGGGTCGGCGTGATGGACGAGACCGTCGCCCCCCCCGAGCTCAACGTTACTTGGACGCCAGCAGCGTCAAAACCAGTGCCATTAATGACGAGCGCGCTTGCGGTTGATGCCAGGTTGGTGACGTCTGGAAAGACGGTCACAGCCGTCGCAGTTGCCACTTGCACCGCGCCACTCGAGCCAGCGTATGACGACACGACGGCCGTCAGGTTGCCCACGCTCGGCGGCGACGTCAACTGCAGCGTGAGCTGGGTCTCCGTCACCGACGTGATGGTCGCATTGCCCGTGTTGAGCAGCACAGTGGTGCCGCCCGCCGTCGAGTCGAAATTCGCGCCCGCGATGAAGAGCGAGGTCGCGCTCGTCGCCAGGTTGGCCGTGGCAAGTGTGATACTGGGCGCCTGCACAATATTAGCAACCTGCACCGGCTGCCCGCTCGCACCGCCGTACGACGACGCGATGGCTGTGAGGGGGCCAGGACTTGGCGCCGCCGTTAACAGCAGAGTGAGCTGCGTCGCCGTCACCGACGTAATCGTGGCATTGCCCGTGCTAAGTTGGACCGAGGCGGTCGTCATCTCCGGGTCGAAACCGGAGCCAGCGACAAACAGCGTGGTAGCAGAGGTCGCCAAGACGGCCGTGGATGGCACAACAGTGGGTGCAGCAATGACTGTCGCAACTTGCACCGGGTTGCCACTCGAGCCGCCAAACGAAGTCACGACGGCCGTCAGGTTGCCGAGGCTCGACGCCGACGTAAACAGCAAAGTGAGCTGCGTGGCCGTGGCCGACGCAACGTTTGCGTCGCCAGAGGACAGCTGCACGGTGTTGCCGCTAGCCGTGGGGTCGAAATTGATGCCGCGGATGATGAGCGTGCCTGCAGAGATCGCCAGGTTGGCCGTCGCTAGTGTGACAGTGGGCGCCGCCACAAGTGTAGCCACCTGCATGTTGCTGCTGGTGCCGTCAAACGACTGCACGACGGCCGTGAGGGGGCCTGTGAGCGTCGGGGCTGTCGTCAGCGACACAGTGAGCTGCGTAGCAGTCGCAGCACTGATTTCTCCAGTAGCATTGTCAAATGTGACCGTATTGCCGCCCGCCGGGTTGAAGCCGACGCCACTGATGACGAGCGTTGGCGCGTTGAGCGCCAAGTAGGCCGTGCTCTGCGTAATAGTGGGCGCTGGCGTGTCTTGTTGGGTGGCGACCTGGATGTCGGGCGTCACAACGGAGGCAGACAGAGGAACCGCGTAGCCTTCGCCACTGGTCGTCGTCACACAGTTGTCAGGACCGACGCAGGGTGGACAGGTTCCATTCGCACTAGAGCACGGGATGAAGGTTTGCTCAAAGTCTGTCGACGACAACAGGCTGGAGGTGGGGGGTGGGGAAGGCAAGTGGTTGAAGTTGGGCTCGGCACGTTCGCAGTCATGCTGCCGTCTTTTGGCCCTTTTGTATCGAGGGACCGTGGGAGTGGTGTTCAGCGACCAAAAAAAAGAAAAAAAAGAAAAACTCACGGTGTCGAGCTCGCCTCCAGAGCCTCCGCGCGTACGTTGGGCATAATAGGCGCAACCATGACCGTCCTGGTGCCAAACCCGACCGAGGACAGCGCGTTGTACACGGGAGCTGCACCGGCTGGCAAGCGCAGGCTCACTGGATTGGGGTTCCACTTGTACAGCTTGGATTTGATGACGCCGGTTGCGCCAAACAGTTGGGCATACTGCGCATTGATCTGGGCGACGTCGCTCGAGTATGGCGCGCGCGCCTCGAAGTTGATGGGGATGGGCAGGTTGGCGATGAAATGTTCGAGGCTGATAAATGAGGAAGGGGGACGAGTCGAGTAGTACAGTGGTGGGTAGTCTGCGCCCCCTCACCACCACCTTGTCCAAAATCACCACACCGCGCGTTCTGCGCCCCCTGACCATCACCCCAGGTGGTGGACTTTCCCAAAATCACCACACCCAACACACCCCACCCCCCTCCTCTGCACTCACTAGGTGCAGTTGACGCTGGGCCAGAACACGCTCTGGGCGCCCATCCCGTTTGCCGCCGGCCCCAGCAGCAGGCCCAGCAACGTGTCCCCGTTTGGCGGGCTGGCCTTGAGATTCTTCGTCGTCAGCGCGGCCGAGCAGGCATTCGAGATCGTGCTCCCCGCCGCCACTTGTTCGGCGCCCAGCAGGCTGGCGCAACCGCCCCAGTCCGAGCACTCATACGTCCGCATCAGGCCACCGGCGGTCTGAAGCAAGCGGCGGCGGGCCACAGGGTCGGCCGTCGTGTTGGCGGAGGCCAGAGTTTGCTGCAGGCGTTCGTCCAGCACGGCGCGCATGGCCTGCGCCGACTGAGACTTAATCTTGACGCCAGTGACGACGGACGTGGGTTGCAACCGGTCTTCGGGTGAGACGACGCCCAGCGGGGAGGTTGCCCGAACGGCGGCCGCAGACGAGGGTGCATACCGCGGTGCGCCCGGCTCGCCTGCCGACGCCGCAGCCGCAGCCGCCGTCGAGCTGGCGTAGCCAGTCGCAGAGACCGCACCTTGAGGCGCGGTGGCAACTGCAGAGGACGACGGCGGCGGTGTCGACGTGGGCTGGCCAACAACGGCGGTGCCGGGGCCATACGGCGTCCACAGCTTGCCCGTCGAATCGTACCCGATGACCGAGCCAACGGCGCCCGACCCGCCCGCTTCGACGGCGTACAGGAGCCAGTCGTCGCTGGGCACGTCGGCCGTCGACCACGTTTTGCCCTGGTCTGTGGACACCAGCACCGCGGTCGTCGTGCCGATCGCGATAATCTGGCCGGTCGCGTCGATGACAATGTTGTTGACGTACTCGGACGCGGGCAGGCCGACGTTCAGGTCGTCGAAATTTTGACCGTGGTCGGTGGACAGCACCATGTAGCAGTCGCCATTCTGAAAAAAATGGGGGGGGTTGGCACATGTGGCCTCTTCATCAAACGCGCACAAGACTGTTGGACGTCTTTGCAGACCAATCGAGGGTGCGCCCCCCCCCCACATCACTCCTTCTCTCCCCCCCATCATGCCCTACATTGTCGTTCCAGATCGCCGCAACGACGTTGCCGTTGGGGCCGCCGACAGCAAAGTCCAGCCACGCGCGCTCGTTGCTGTTGTAGGCACTGGTCCAGGTGGTGCCACCGTTGGTCGAGACTGTATAGTGGGGGGTGGAAAGGGGGGGTGAGCGACTGGTTCGACAGTTGGGGAACTCCCGCTCCCCCAACCCTTCTATCCACTCACACACAAGCCGCGTGTCGTCAAAGATCCCAGCCAACGCTTGGCCCGTGGTCGTGTCGAACGCGCCGGCGACGCCAGTCTGCAGCAAGTACGCGTAGGAGCCGTCGCTGGCCACCTGCAGCGGGGCGGCCACGTACTCACTCGACAGCCACGACATGGTGGCGCCTGGAATGAAGCCGCCCACAGGCGTGCGCGACCACGAGGCGCCCCCGTCGACGGACGAGTACACGCACACCGTGTTGCCGGTGCTGCCTTGCACGTACGCCCACGCCGAAACATAGTAGTTGGTTGGGTCCAAGTCGACGTAGCTGCCCGACAGTTGGGTGACGACGGCGGTTACCTTTTGGCCGTCGGCCGAGCACGCCACCGCCGTAAACTGGCGGATGCTGGACCCGCCCAGCGTGGGAATGACGACGCGTTGAAACGTAGCGCCGCCGTCGTGCGACGCGACGAGGCCGCCATCGTAATAAATGTTGGCCAGCACGTCTCTGCCTGCCGTCGCGTTGAGCCACGGGTTGTAGGCGGCATACATGTGGACGCCGTTGGACGACATGGCCAGCGCCCCCGTCCACGCGTCGCTCTGGGCGACGCCGTCGGTGAAGGCCGAGTGGTAGGCGGTGAACGTGGCGCCACCGTCGCGGCTGATGGGTTGGAGGGGGTTGAAGGTTGAGCAGAGAGGCTTCAAGGGGGAGCAAGAGGTTTTAGGGGGAGTGCGAGGAGGTTTGAAGGTAAGCGCGGGCCCGCTGTTCCATCGCGCGCCGGTTCGCACACCACCACCACCTCTACCCCTGCCCACCTAACCGAGATCGTGCCCGGGTCCTCCACCAGCTGCGCCAGCAGAGTCATGCCCAGGTTGCCGTACGCCACCGCGTACGCGTCCAGCCCGGTGTTGCCAAAGCCCCACTGGCGGGGCGCGGGCGGCGGCGGCGGCGGCGGCGCCCCGGCGGCGCGCCACTTGATTACCAGCGTCTCCAGCTCGGCCGGCGTGTACACCAGCTTGAAGCCCGCTTTGGGCGGGCCTTGCGCGGGGTCGATGGGGGCCGCCACGACGACAGTTTGGGCGGGGTCCACGGTGGCAGCCGCCGTCAAGCGCCGCCGGCCGGCCGCACCGCACGTGCCACCCAGGCCAGCCAGGCCAAACCGGGACGGCAGCAACTCCCGCGGCAGCGTGCCCAGCGCGGTGCCGCAGTAGTAGTAGGCGGGGTAGGGGGACGACGTGGGCGTGACCTCAAAAATGAGGCGCGCCAGGTCGCCAGTTTTGGTGAGCGAGGCCTGTGGTTTGTTGAAAAAAAAAGGGGTGGGCGCTATTCGTTGGGTGAGCAACGTATTCGCCCAAGCAAGCCCCCCACACACACGCACACACGCGCGCGCGACTCCTCCCTTCACTCTCACCTTGAGCCCGGTGACCGTGCCGGTCGACGTCGGCACGACGGTCGGCGTTCCAGTCGCGGCACACGTCGTCACGCTGCCCTGCGCCCAGCCAACCACCAACCCAGTGCCCGGATCCGAGTAGCACGTCAAATCGCCCGCCGGCGACGCGTTGGCCAGAATGGTGTTGAGCGATACGCGCACCAGTTGCACGTCAGGCCGCGTCGGCGCGACGCCACTTTTGCCGGCCAGCGCAACAGAGGCCGCCAAGTCGGCTTGGCGCAGAACGGTGGCCACCATGCCCAGCGTGTTGTTCTTGAGTTTGGCGGCTTCCAGCGTCAGCTTGACGGGTTGCAGCGGCTTTTTCGGGGGGGGAAGGCAGGGGTTGATCCGTCAGGGGTTTGTCTGTCACCCGCCGCACACACAATCGCTCTGCTGCCGTGCTCATCCCTGTCCCTCCCCCTGTTTACCAGCTCCGGCAACGACGGCAGCGCGCTGGAAACGACAGCCTGAGATTAGGGCGGTTACGTGAGTTGGGGGGTGGGTCAAAACACCAAACCCTGCCTGGGTGAGTGAGCGCGTGCGCGCGTGCGCCTCCCCCGGGCCCTCGAAATCGCTTCCCGCCCCTCGTGAACGTCGTCACGCGTCTCGCGGGTCTGTCGAGACCATCCCAACCCCCAGGTGGCCGAGGAAAAGGGGGGCCGGGGCCACCCAAAATATTGAGCGTGCCACGTTCGTTTGCCCGATCGGGGGGGGGAACGGAGGGCGCCGAAAACGTCGGACGCCGCAGACTTGGCGCGCGACGACCCCCAGCCCCGCACCCCCCATCCTCCCTCGCTCTCACCTGAGAAGCTGCGGCCGCAGCAAGGGCGGCGACAGCAAACACAAACATCTTCATGGCTGGGGAGGGCAGGGTTGGAAGCCGGAAAGAGCGGTGAGGCGACGCGCGATAATACTGTCATTTAAGACGGCACTGGGGTGCGAACGCGCGAAGCCCGGCGCGCGCAGCTGCACCGCGCGCCTCGGCCGTTGGCGCTGCCCCCCGCGCCCCCTTCTCCTCCTCAGCGGGCTTGCACGTGTGCGAGCGCCACCGGTGGCAGCGAAGGCTGGAGCGGAAGCCACGCGCCGGCGGTCGCGCGCCAAGGCGTTTCCCTGGGCGGCCGACCGCCCGATCCGCCCGCCCCGACGGCGCGCCTTCGATCCGGCCCGCGATAGGGGTGGGATGATGGCGTTGGGGTCGACGCGGCCGGCCGCGCGCGCATGCGCGCGCCCAATCACCAACGGCGAGTTCGCCTGCCGCCCGGGGCCGCCCGCCCGCGCCGCCACGCGGCGTCAATCGGCGCGAGTGGCGCAGTGGCGGGGTTGGGGTTGCGGGGCGGCCACGAGGGGCACGGCGAAAACCCTTGCACTCGCAGCCGGGGTCGACATTTGAATCGCGCCCTCGCCCGCGCCCGCGCCCGCGCCACGCCGCGGCCGCCCGCTCCCGCCCAGCGCCGGGTATTGGAGGCGGCGCGTAGCCGTGGGGTGGTGGCCGATTAGGGGTGCGCGCGGAGGCGCGAGGAAACGGCGTGCGCCCCGGCGCTGCGCGCGCGCGCATGCCGCGGCCGACAGTGGACCACCGAGCCCCACACGCCGCCGGCGGCGGTGGCGCCCGACCCACCTGCGGACTCGCCGACGAGGTGGAGAGGGTGGTAGGGACCGTTTGGGCAATTTTATTTTTTTTCCGTTGGGAGTGTCGGGAGGTGAGGCAATCCGCCCTGGCCTTGGAGCCAACCCCAACCCTACCCTAAGGGTAACCCTGGGGTGGAGAGGGCGCTGCGCTCGCCCTCTCGCCCTCGCCACAACGCCGAGCCAGCGCACGCACCATTTGCACGCACACCCGCCCACCCACCCCCACCACCATCACTGCGCCTCCTCGACCCAGCGACTCTTCTCGTACCGAAACACCTTCAAAGGATCCGTCCGCGTGTTGAACGTGAGCTTGACCGCCGTCCCGCTGGGGCGCGCCACGACGTTGGGCGCGCGCACGGTCGCCCACCCGGTCGACCCGTCGCCGACGGCGCGCGCGACGGCGATGAACTGGTCCAGCGACGCCAGGTCGACCCCGTTGAGCGCCAGCAGCACCCGCTTGGCCGCGTCGGCCGAGGTGGTGGTGGCAGAGGTTTTGGCGACCAGGGTGGCAAACGTCGACCCCGGCGACGCAAACGACATGAGCACGCCAGGGCCCGCGTCGCCCGCCCCGAATTTGAGGCGCCAGGGGCCGACCAGGTCGTGGAACACGCCGCCGGCAAAGCGCGCGTACCGGCGCTGACAAAGGGGGAGAGTGACGGGGTGTCGGCCTCACTCGCGCGCCACCCTCCCGCCGCCTCTCCCTCTCCCTCGCCACGCACCACGCGCTCCCGGTTGTCGTCCATGACGCTCAACTGCACCGGCGTGAGCACGCCCGCGCGGTAGACGTCCAGGGGCAGGGTGCCGTTGACGCGCGCGTCGGTCGCGAGCGTAAACGCGACAAAGTCGTCCCGCATCAGCGTCCCGTTGTACCGGTACAGCACGTCCCCCGGCCTCAGCACGTCGACCGAAGGCGACCAGGCGGCGACGTAGGTGACGAGGGTGACTTGGGGGACGCCGCCCGTGTCGGACGGGCCCAGCTCGGCGACGGCGGCGGCGGGGAGGCCGTAGTGGCGGGCGGCCAGGCCGGTCG
>Ga0315289_10015131_pt1 | contig 10717 bp, 8 predicted proteins | sample YL17G11_40_MG_FD_203452 | JGI IMG/M metagenome (GOLD analysis project Ga0315289, IMG submission 203452) | Sediment microbial communities from Yellowstone Lake, YNP, Wyoming, USA - YL17G11_40 | ecosystem: Environmental > Aquatic > Freshwater > Lake > Sediment | place: USA: Wyoming | collected...
GGCTACTCGGCGTGCTGGTTTTCTCGGGCCTGACTGCATATGAGTCCCAACGCTTGAAAGAAAACGCATACACGCTGGCGCAAGGCAGCATCGATGAGCGCGGTCTATCTGCTTATACGACCTCAGGGGCGCTCATGATGTACCTAAACTTCGTCAACTTATTCTTTAGCTTGCTACGCCTGTTCGGCGATCGCCGCCGTTAGCCCTTGGCCAGCATGGCAGGAATATAGGGAGTTGTGCCGAGGTTAGCTCCTGCAGCTCTAGCCACTGTGGCCATCACATGTGCCTGGTTGGGCGCAGGGAGCGTGCCGTTTGAAAGTGTCGTCGGCATCGGATTATTACCAAAATCAGCGGAGTCCTTGCGCGACTCGGCGTTGACGAAGGTAGTTTTTACCAGGCTTGCAGGTCCGAAGATGAATGCTTCAAAATTCTGACTATCTCCGCCTTCGGCACTGCGGCCTCCGTCGGAAGTGATAGAGACCAAGGCATTGGGATAGCGGGCGAAGATCTTTGTCACGGCCTGACCCACGCAGGATTTAACTTCGTTAGGGCTTCGCGCACCAAAGGCAACGTTGCTACCACCGCGACCGGCGTGATCGCCACCAGCGTTAGGATCACTGTTGGAGATCGACAATGTTGCGGCGTGAATAAGACCAAGGTCGATCAAGGCACCCGCAGCACTGATCTGCGGCAACAGCGGATTATTTGAGGCAAGGATGGCACTGTCCAACTGGTTTGCGGCGGTCAACTGCATCGGCGTCGTTTTAGCATCACTAAGCGCCTTATTGAGTGGATCCCTAGCCGCCTGAAGGCGAAGCGCCAGGTCTTCCAGGCCCTTGCGAAAACGTGCGTCTCTGGTCACCCTTTCGTTGAGCAGGGACAATAGGTGCTGGCTTTCAGATGGCAGGTTCTGCAGCGGACCCAGTGCATTTAATAGGCTGCTAACAGCACTATCTACCGTAGGGTAGGAAATCAGTGGTACACCACCTTTGTCAAAGCATGCGGTCGCACCATCGGCCGTCCCGACGCTAGAGAAATGCAACGACATCAGGCTGGCCTTAGCTGCACCCATGTAGGCCGCCAAACAGCCGGTGGTGTTCATCGTCGCACGCAGGCCATCATATACATGGTTGCCACTAGTAGTACTTATTGGGATGACGGCCATGCCTACATTACTATCCAGGGGGGCTAGGTGGTCGCCGAACATCTTCGTCAACCCAAAGCCAGGGAAGGCAGTAGAGACGTCTGCCAAGGCATTGCCGGTAATCCCGTTGGCCTTTGGATTTGGCCGACTGAGCCAGCCAGCGCTCTCCCATTTAGCCTGAACCGTTAGGATAAAGATCGGATTGGTTGCCACAGCAAAGGCCTCGTCGGCCAACGCCCGCCCATCACCATCCAAGACCGCCCGTTGCATCCGGCTTAGACCCAGAGTCTTCGCTAATGGCGCGCTAAATAACCGCATGCCGGCCTCGGTGGCAACGGCAGCAGCAGCGGCCCCAAACAGAGTGCGACGCGTAAAGTATTGTTGCGACATAATTCCTCCAATGTTGGCAGACGCCAAAAATTAAAGAGTGCTTCTCAATGCCGTCGAATAGCTCTGCACCACTGCTGAAACAGCGGCGGCGGGGCTAGCCGAGCAGGCAGTAACAAGGGCCGTGGCAATCACACCTGCATCGGCTGTGGACATGGTCGGAGCAATCGCGGTTAGGATGGCTGCAGCGCCCGCTTGTTGCCGGCAGTCACTAACTGCAGCGCGGCGGGCGAGGGCAGCGTTGTAGTTATCGCCGACAACCTGTGCAAGCCCAGCCAAAGCCATGAAGTAACCGGTGCTGAACGACGAGGCGTAACGATTGCTGGGATCGCTGCTGACGGAGCCAACGAAATTAGCCTGGTACACCAATAGGTAGTCTACCTGTTTTTTACCCACGGTGGTCTCGGTCATGCCTGAACCAAAGGCCGCGTAGATCTTACTAGCCAAGGCACCAGGGGATAAGACCTCGAGGTTTTGCACGTCGGCGGTCGTGGTTTGTGCCGATGCATCCTGCGACTGGTTTTGGGGCCGCTTATGCTCTAGGCGGCCGCAGCCTAAACTCGGCACAATGAGCAGTCCAAACACCGCAGCTTGGTAACACGTGATGGGATTCATAGTTAGCCTCCGTTCTTGCGGGCGCATTGATATGGGGCGGAAAGGAAAAACCCGCGCAACGCCGCCTGTAGCGACTGGCCATTCGCGGTATAGCTGGCTTCGATCGCCGCCGAGGTCGTGCTATCGGGTAGCTTATTGACCAAGTTCTGCTGAATCTGTACTGCCAATGCCGTGGCTAACCTTGTCGAACCGCCGAGCAACCGCCCTAGACCAGGCAAGCCAGTATATTCCTGCGGCGGCTGTTCAGGCCCCTCCGCTGACCAACAGGATTTATTGCCGTACTGCATGATGTCGCGCAGGGTTTCCTTAGCGATCCCTTGAGTAACGGTATTAGATAGTTTGTCAACGTCGGCTAACTGCAGCAGCTCACCCTTCATGCCAAAGCGCATGAAGGCAGGCTCCATCGGTGCGAGGTAAGGCGTGTGGCAACTGGCGCAAACGGGACCTAGCATGGGTACAGCGGCCGTGCCGAAAACCGCACCGGAGGCTGATACCCTTGTGTCAATTTCGGGAACGCAGCTAGGTAAGGGAGTAGGGCGACCCACGCCCACTGGGCCATCGGTTTTAGCTGCAAGCTGTATCCCCTGACCAAGATATAAGGCCAGAGCTACCCGGTGACGATTGCTGTTGGTGGTATAGAAGGCGCTGGGAAAGGCCCGCAACACGCTGACCAAGCTTAGTATGCCGGCGCGCTCGGCAGGCATCTTGCAGCCGACGAATCCGGAAATATTGGGGTCGACCGGGAAGCTATACAGCGGCGCAGTACGCGAGCTGCAGAAGAAATCTTGCGTGGTAAATAGGTTCGGCCACGACTTGTTGCGGTTGCGCTGCACAAGGATGACCGGTTCCTGCTTCAAGTCCGCAAGCAAAGCGGCATCGGCGGTGTCTCGGCTTGCCGGATCTACCGCCAGATTCTGTTCAAGACGAAATAGGTTGGACACGAAATAGGCGATCCCCGTGTCATAGTCTGGCTGGGTGAAAGCCCAGTCAACGAACCCTTCCGGAGTGAATGAACCGTCGCCAGCACGTTTCAACTCTTCTCCACTGGGTCCCCGACGAAAAAGGTCTTGTGTCAGGGTAGTCACAAACTCAGCTGGCGTTTTCTTGGCGGCGCATTCGTAGGCCTTAATATCGCCGGAGGCCGACCCAGCTGCACCCGTAGCACTGGCAGCGTCCGTCGGTGCCGTCGCGGTCTTTTTGGGCCAAGGCATATGCGACTGGGAGCCGCAACCACCTAATTCTAAAAGAATAACAATAGAGAGATAGCTGCGACCTGATTGGAGCTTATACATAGCGAAATCCTCTATATTTTTTCGGCCCTGGTAGCTGGTGCAGGTGCGGGACTATCTGGGCAATGCAGTCGGTACACCTGGGTCACCCGGATCCGTGCTGACGATTGGATCCACAGATAAGTCGGCATTGGCCCTGATCACAAAGGACTGGCCACTAGCGATCAATGTCGACACCTGAATTTGTTTGGCCCCTGGAACGTAGCTAAACTCTTTGACCGGAGCGCCCTGAGCGGAGAATATTTTGATAGACGAGGCTTGGAGGGGCGTGGGCAGGTCTACTGAAAAATACTGAGTGCCAGTGCCTTGTTTTACGAAGTCATCCATAAACAAACTATAGGTTTCAGCGCACACTGAACCAAAAACACCGCCAGTCATCTCCTGCATTTTGGCCTCAAGGTTGCGCTGGGGCTGGTTTTTGCTATTGGCCTGCTGCGGACGGTCAACACCAGCGAAGCTACAACCAGCCTTATCGATGGTAAGAGCGGAAATGCGATATCCAGCGGCGTGATCCTTCAATAAGGCCGCGACATCTGACTGGTCGAGCGGATCATCCGGATTAAGCTCGGAGCCGATGTAAAGCACAGACCAAAATGCCTCAGGGCGCATCAAACCGCCCATGTCTCCACCGTTGGGCAACCTTGCCTCATCGAAAGCAGCTTTAAGTACCGAGGCCGGCCGGGCACTGCCGCCGCGGCTGCCAGCAATGCTTACTCTGGAGAGAATCGCAGCCGAAAATTCCGCTGCAGGCATATTTTCCGCCGCCAGCACCAGGTCCGGCTTTTTCGGATCTTTAATCGGCGTAGCCGTCTTGATCTGCGGATTTTTTGGGTCTTGGTTATATGCATCGAAGTAATGGTCGAGCACCGCCACATGCAGAGTGCTGACGCTCGCAGTCAGGTTCCACAGGCGCGCCGAGAGTACCGGCAACGCTGCTTTGATCCGGCTATCCATCGGTTGGCCGTGACTGTCGCCGTCGCGGACGATCAGGAGGTCTACCGGCCGCGTCTGGTAACTAGCCGTCAGGTTCAAATTGATGGCCGGGCCACCGCCTTGGTTCGCATCACCCGTAGACGCCACGGCTGGCGCTGCGGTCCCGCCATTGTCCGCGCTTCGCTTATGTTTAAAAGATTTGACCGAGCCGCAGCTAACCAACCCAGAAAAGACCAAACCGCCGCATAAGTAGGTCGTTGTTCGTAGTATCATGATTTACCTCTATTTTGCGGCTGGCCCTGGAAAGCGGCGTCGCCGTTTTAGCAACCTGAAGGCCCTTTCGGTGATCTATAAAAAATCTTGAGTAAGTATATTTATATTTGTAATTATAGCCTGTTATGACATGCTTTTGGCGTTGCTGTGTAAATGGATCATTTGTGGCCCACTAGTGGCGGTTTGATCGTCCTACCAGTAAAATCAGCCGACAGAGCAAAAAGCGGGGGGGCTTAGGCACTTCCACACAATCTTATTCAGACCTTTATTTCGTTTTGTTGGTTTGTGTCGCATAATAGATGTAGCTCTCATTGCCTTTGAGGCCAGTTGGCTCTTCAGTCGGCTGCCCGCAGGCTCGAACCTCCGACTTCGCCGTGAGGATCACGATTATGCCAGGTCCAATAAATGATGGCCGATCGCCTCAAATCGACCGCCGGCAGGCAATCACCTTAGGTTCCGGCCTAGCACTAACGGCTGCGGGATTCGGCGCCAAGCAAGGGATAGCCGCAACACCGCCACTAAATCCGTTTCAGGGTATCGACACCGTTGTCGTCTTGATGATGGAGAACCGCTCGTTTGACCATGTCTTTGGGGAGATCCGCAAGGACCCCTATTATCCAAGCGCGGAGACTATCGACTCCTTGCGCGGCGGCGAAAGCAATCTGACTTGGCGCGGCCAGAGCATCCCCTCTTACCACCTTGAAACCATGATACAAGCCGACCCGCCCCATGACTGGAGGCAATGTCGTACGCAATGGAACGGCGGCAAAAACGATGGTTTTGTGCTGGCCCACAGCGGTCTATGGGAACGCGAGGCGATGGGGTTCTACCGCCGCGAGGACATGCCAGTGACCTACTGGCTGGCCGATCATTACACTGTTTGCGACCGCTGGTTTTCCTCTGTACTCGGCCCGACCTGGCCTAATCGTACCGTCCTCCACGCTGCAAATGCTGGCGGGCTTAAGTACAACCACCCCTTTATGCGGGGACCGACCACGATCTGGGAAGCCTTAAAGCCCTTAGGCAAGAGCGCTAAAAATTATGTCGGCGGGGCGATCCCCTTTTTTGCCGGAGCCTTCCTCCGCAAACTCCTCTCTGGCATCAATCCCCTGTCCTCCCTCAGCCACTTTTTTGATGACGCGAAGAACGGCTGCCTGCCGAATTTCGCAATGATCGACCCTGATTTTTGGCTCAACGACGATCACCCAAGCCACGATGCTAGCCTAGGCCAGGCCCTCATTAACAGCGTCTATCAGGCCATGGCAGCAAGTCCACAATGGGAACGCTCGCTGCTCATCATCACCTATGACGAGCATGGCGGCTTCTACGACCACGTCCCCCCACCTACCTGTATCGAAGACAAGCCGGAATTTCGCCAACTGGGATTTCGAGTGCCGAGCCTAGTCATTGGGCCCACGGTACGCCGTGGCGCCGTCTGTTCGGAACAACTCGAACATTCGACGATAGCCGCGACTCTTGCCGCTATCCACGGGCTGCCGATACTCAGCACACGCATGGCGCATACAGCAGACCTCGCTGGTTGCATGGACCCTGATGCCGTTGGCGCGCCGCGCCGGCCAGCACCTGCACCACCGGTGGTTACCCTTGACTCCTTCGACAAGCTAGTTGGTTCTACCCAGACTAACAGCCAGCCCGAACTTCAGCACCTGGCCGCCAGCGGCGAGATACCTGCTCGCTTCCTCGACAGTCGCTCAAATGCATCGCGCACCGCCGACTGGCTGGAAGCTGCGTCCTCCCTTGGTGCCGTAGCCTGGAGATAGTGCCGGCTGCTGGAAGGCTGATGCCGCCACCTAACGGTATGGCTGTGCCAACCTGAAAGTCTGGGCAACCAATTTTAAAGTTACATTTGTAATGCAGGACAGGTTGCCGCTGTGGCAGTTTTCCTCCATTCTGGTCTAGTCATTATAGTAGGCGGGTAGGCCCAGCATGCCTAGGTACGGCTAAAAGGGATTAGACATTGACTACAGCAGCACCACATCCGCAAAAATCAGCCGAGCATACCCGCGAGGCTAGCTTCCAGATTGACCGCTGTGGGGGAGACGCCAAGCTATCGCTCCTCGCCTTTCAGCAGCTGGCTGGCCAGATGGCCGGCTACGCCTTCGTCAAAGTGGTGGTGGAACGAGCCAGTAAACGCCTACATTTCATCAATGCAAGCGGATACAAATTCCACGCCGACTACATCGCCGAGCAGATCATGGGTCTGCCTGAAGGTGCGATCCTCGCCCGCATCGACGAGTTTAACAAGCAGGTTTACCTGAGTGAGGACCGTCCTTACGTGCTTGGAATCATCGCTCTCCATAAGCGTGACGGCGAGCCCTTCTTCACCCTCGAAACCGTTGAAATAGACAATATGAGCAGTGCTATTCTGGTCGAATTTTACGATTTGATCAAACAAAGTCTAGATCCGACTTTGCCGCTGTTTTTTAAACCGGCTAACCACCACCAGGAGAGCATAGTCCGTGGCCTAAGCAGTCAGGCCCTGCCACGCCTATACAATCATGAGCTATATGCAACGCAGGACTACGTACTGCTTAATGCCGGAGAGGCGCATGGCCGCCTCCGACTCTTTACCGATGAAACCTACCGTCGCGATGGTCATACTTTAAAGTGGTACGACATTATCTGCATGGACCGTGTGCCTGATGATATTCCACGTGTCTCCGGCCTAATCAACGCCGCGCATACCACGCCTTTGTCGCATACTAATGTGCTGGCATGTGGCTGGGGTATCCCCAATGCGGTCCAGGTCACCGCTCGTGCTTTAGTCATCAAAGAAGGCCTCGATGGCCAGTGGGTTCGCTACGCGGTCGAAAGCCAGGCATCGAGCATCTTACTGGAAAAGGCGGTAGCACCGTCGGTGCCGCCGGATCGACCGACTTGGAGTGTCCACCGCGTTCACCTCGAGCAGCCAGAGACTGAGAATACTGAGATCATGCCACTCGGTGGACTTCGCATGACCGACCGCTACCGCTTTGGCACCAAAGCGGCAAATCTCGGGGAATTGGTGCACATCCTCGCTTATGGCTCGCCGCGTTTGACTGGTTTTTACCGTGTGCCACGGGCCGCACGCGCTAATCTTCTGCCGTACCTGAGCGCCGAGATCGACAGTAAAAGCGGGGCCACTCTTGGCGAAAAGGCATGGCAGTACCTTGCCTCCTACCTCCAGGTCCCGCGTGGCATCGCACTGCCATTTTCTTTGCAGCAAGAATTTTTACAATCATCATGGAAAATCCAGCAGGCTATCGGTCGATTGAAGATGGCCTTAGAGTTGGGCGCCAAGGAGACCGAGTCATTATGCCTTGAATTGCAGCGTTTGATCCGCACGACCCGCCTGAGCGACCGCCTCCGCGAGCACATTGATGAGCAAATCGCGACGCATTTGGCCGGGGTTCGTACCTTTGTTGTACGCAGCTCGTCAAACGCTGAGGACCTGAAGGACTTCTCCGCCGCAGGGATCTATGAGTCGATCAACCACGTAACGACAGCGGACAAAATTTTTGAAAGCATCAAGGAAGTTTGGGGATCATTGGTATCGCCACGCAGCGTACGCCTGCGCGACGAGGTGGGACTGTCGCTCGACGACTGCTACATGGGTGTGATCATCCAAGAAGAAGTGCAGGGCGACATGGGTGGTGTGATGGTCACCATCAACCCTGCCGATCCAATCGCCGATTTTCGCAATATCTATATCAACGTATCGGAAAAGTCGGCCACCGAGGTCGTCTCCGGCAAAAGCATGCCGGGCCAATACCTGTACAATACCGTCGAAGGCGGCGGGCGCACACTCGCTAAAAGCGACGGGTTCGAGCTTAGTGATCTGCAAGAAAATCTACTCCAGCGCTTAGCCTTCTGCGGCCGCCTATTACAATCGCACTTTGCTCAAGACTATGCCTTTTCTACGCCGGTCGACATCGAGTGGTCGGCCCAAGGAAGCCAGCTCTACCTACTGCAGCTCCGCCCCTATAAGGTCTAGCCAGATGCCGCGTGTCGTCCGCCTTTATATGTCATTTCAGTTCTTTTTTAACCTACTGCTATGGGTGCCGATTTTTTACACCTTTCAGCGGCAAATGGGCCTGAATGATCCGCAGATCTTCGGTATTCAAAGTATCTACTACGTCGCCTTCTGCCTATTCGAGATACCGACAGGGACCATCGCCGACCGCTATGGTTACCGCTGCAGTATGCTGCTAGGAGCCGGCATGCTTACTTTGGCAAATCTGCTGCCAGTATTCCAAACTGGATATACGAGCTTCCTCATCCACTTCTTAGCGGTGGCCCTAGCCCGGTCGCTGATTTCGGGCGCCTCCAGTGCCTATCTTTATGAATATTTGAAAGCGCAAAGCGCCAGCGAGATCTACAAAAAAGTCGAAGCCGACGCCCGCTTTTACTCGCTAATCGGTCGTATCGCCGCCTGGGCCGCCGTTGGCTGGCTGATGACTTGGCAGGTGTCGTCACCTTACTGGATTTCCGCCATCAACGCTGGCATCTCCTTGGTGATCGTTCTTCTGATGCCGAGCGTAAGCATACCATTGGCCACCAGCAAGGGGTCACTTAGAGACTTGGTTTCTGCCCTAAACAGCCGCCTAGTTCTGCTCATGCTGCAGGGCGTCGGCATCTTTGTTATGGTGCGAGTGCTACAAGTCAATCTCTATCAGCCGGTGCTCACCGCCAAGGCCTTTGACGTCACCACTTTTGGCTGGAGTATGTCGTTGATGACCGTATTCGAAGCCGTGGGCGCAAAAGTTGCGCCCTATCTTCGCCGTCGCCTCAGTGATTTAACAGTCGTGACACTGTCTACCCTAACGCTTAGCGCGGCACTAGTTTTGGTTGCGGCCTCCGAACAGGCCGGTACTTTGGCTGCATTTTGCCTATTTTCCTTCGCTGCCGGCGTCGCTTTCCCAGTGCAAAAGCAACTGCTCAACGATGCCATCAGCGACTCGCGCCAACGCGCCACGGTGTTGTCGCTTGAATCGATCCTAGACCGTGCTTTATGCGCGCTCGCCGTCCTACCTCTAGGTGGGTTAGTGGCGCGCGGACACCTCGGCTTAGTGCTCTGCGTCACCGGCATCATTGCGGCGCTGGCGGCGTTGATGATTCAGCCTTGGTACCGCTATATGAGCAAAAGCATGCCTTAAATTACTGGCAGTTGGCTGGCTTGGCTGATGACGGGCACTTGCTACTGGGCGCGGCGCGTGCTATCAGACGTCAAGTCGGCACCCGAGGTCGCTTAGACTGCGGTACCGGACTAACATTGCCCTCCTGCCTTAGGACCCTGCCCATGTCTGAGACCTTGCATATCGGCGAGAGTGAAATCACCTTGACCCAGGCCTTAAAGGTCGCAGGCCTAGCCGGCACCGGCGGCGAAGCAAAGCTCCTCATCGCTGCTGCCAAGGTGATGGTGAATGGCGCAGTAGAGCTACGCAAAAGAAAGCAGCTCGCCATCGGCGACCTTGTTGAGATCATCGACGGTGGCCGTTTGACCATTCAAAGCTGAGAGTTCGTTAAAAAATAGCCTACGCAATTAGCCGCCAGCTGACGGATCACCACGCAAGTTATTTTTTGCCGGGCCTTAACATGCTATGAAGTCTAAACGAACACGCCAAGGAACCTGGCGAAAAGTTGCCGCCAAGACGACCATGAGGACCCGATGAAAACAAGAGCTGCTGTCGCCTGGGCCGCGGGCCAACCATTGGCCATCGAAACCATTGACGTAGCTGGCCCCAAGGCCGGCGAGGTTATGGTACGGATCAAGGCTTCAGGAGTGTGCCACACCGATGCTTTTACCCTATCAGGCAGGGATCCCGAGGGTATATTTCCGTGCGTTCTAGGCCACGAGGGTGCCGGTGAAGTCGTTGAGTTAGGCACTGGCGTGACCTCAGTCGCTATCGGTGACCACGTCATTCCGTTGTACACAGCTGAATGCCGCAAGTGCAAATTCTGCTTGTCCGGCAAGACTAACCTCTGTCAAGCCGTGCGCGCCACCCAGGGCCAAGGCCTGATGCCCGATGGCACCACCCGTTTTAGCCTGAACGGCCGCCCCATATTTCACTACATG
>Ga0315289_10015132_pt1 | contig 10717 bp, 19 predicted proteins | sample YL17G11_40_MG_FD_203452 | JGI IMG/M metagenome (GOLD analysis project Ga0315289, IMG submission 203452) | Sediment microbial communities from Yellowstone Lake, YNP, Wyoming, USA - YL17G11_40 | ecosystem: Environmental > Aquatic > Freshwater > Lake > Sediment | place: USA: Wyoming | collected...
GGGCCAAAGAAAGTCTAATGACCATCCCAAAGCCACGGTCCTTTAGGCTATTACAATACCAAACCACTGTCCCAATTCTAAAATCTCTGTAGTCTGCCATTTTAAGCCTCCATTATATTGACTGACTTATTCCCACCATTTTTGGCCTATGGCTTTTCGATAACCATATAAGGCAAATTCTTTTATTTCCCCTATTTTTTCTCCGAGAATTATTTCGGCCAATTGCCACGCCTGTTCTTCAGTATCTACCATTTGTGGTTCTCGATAAACAACATGTTTTTTATCTCGTTCTCTCTGTGCTATAGAAGAATTATAATACATAATGACATGGCCTAATTCGTGGGCAAAATACCCTCTGCCTGATTTGCAGTCAGTATAAAGTTTCAATGGGAGATATAAAGCAATCATAGGAATGAAGTCCTCGTAATAAAGAACCCGAATGTTACCCCCTAATGCTTTTGATGGTTTAGCAAAAATTGACCAAAGAAAATACCTTGCTTTTACTGGAACATAAATGATAGGTGTAGCAAGAATTTGTTTTTTCTGCTGAGAATTCAAATTCATGCTGTTAATTCCCTTTATTGCATAGGAAGGGAGCCTTTTATATTTATGGCATTGATTCATAAAATCAATTCGTTGCTGATTAATGAAATCCTCCTCTATAGACATAACCGATCATTCCTTATCTGATTTCTCATAGTAGAACTCGAAATACTTATCCTTATCCCAACTTGTTCCATTCATCAATCGAAACTCATACCCATACCTCTTCAGGAAGTCTTTTTGGATATGAGTGAAGACAACCGAGATGTTGGTTTGGTCTTTCATGTTGTGATGTAAGACCATAATTCCTGAATCTGTCTCATAAAGAATGAAGTTCTCTTGCATGATAGCTTCAATTTCCGCATACATTCGACGGTAAACAAGCTCGACTTCCATTTTGTCTAAGGCTTCAGCTTTGGCTTTTTGGAGCATTGGGATTACTATGGTTTCCATAATTGTTGCACCCTTTCACTGTTGAATGAGTCTGTCGTGGGCTACCGTCACAAGACAGCAAGAAAACTCGCTGGGGGAAGCAGGTTTTTTGTGGTTGAATAGTGTATAATATAAGTGTGAATAGGGAACAATAACTTGTATAATACTTTTCGATAAACCTATTGCTTGGCTCCCTATTCACAATAAAGCCATTCAGTAGGTTTATTTTTTGGAGGCCGCAAGATGAGAAAGAAAATTTGCAAAAAATGTGGTGAAGAGTTCCCATTAAGACAAACAATTGATGGAGAAGTAAAAGAATTATATAGTAGAAAGCTTTGTTTAGGATGTTCTCCTTTCAAAAGTGGAATAAAAAATAAAATATGTAAAAAATGTGGACAGGTTTTTCAAGGTAGAAAAATGATTGATGGGGAAATGAAAGAAATATATAAAAGAAAAATTTGTTTAGAATGTGCCCCTATTGGAGATATAAATGGGCTTTATCATAAAAAATTAACTGATATACAAGAACAAGTTCTTTATGGGCATTTGCTTGGAGACGGTTGTTTACATATTCATAAAAAACACATAAATGCTCATTTTTGCCTATCAAGAAAAACAGAAGATAAACTATATTTAGATTGGTCCGCATCATATTTTCAAGAATATTTGACCAAAAGAGGCGTAGCTTCTTCTGAAAGATATAGGAAAGAATGGGGTATCACAATATATGAAAGCCGATTTGATACAATGGCATTACCGATATTTACAGAATATTATCACAAATGGTATCCCGAAGATAAGAAAATTGTTCCACCAGATCTAGTTCTAACTCCACTAATGATGGCTGTTTGGTTTGCAGATGATGGGACAATTACTCATGCCACCCCTACTGCATTGCAGGCTAACTTTGCTACTCATTGTTTCTCTTATGAGGATGTTGTATTTTTAAAGAACCAAATAGTTGAGCTTTGTGGAGCAAAAATAAATATTTATTCTTCTACAAGGAACAAAAATAATTATACCCTGAGTATTACTGATACCACCTCTTGTAAAAAAATATTTAGGGTGATTGATGGGATATTCCCATTGGATAGAAAATCTATTTATTGGAGAACAGAAGAAATTGATTTATGGTCGGAAGACCCAACATCCTCTATCCCTTGTATTTTTTGTGGTTCCGATAATACTAAAAAGAAGGGCATTAACCACTATAATCAAAGAGAATATTTTTGTAATAATTGTAAAAAATATTACAAATCTTTGAATGATTATGTTTATAATCATAAGACCCCAGAAGCAGTTAGAAAACTATTCAATAATAAATATGATTTATAACATTTTAATGAAATTCTGTTGTTTTACCCTTTCTTGTTAGATAATCATCGCTAAGTAATTTAAGAATAACTCTTCCAATGCGAGGGTCTGTTCTCTCTGGGTTAGCTCTGACTACAACCCCTTCCTTAATATTGTTTGAGCCCTCTACTACGGATTTCCCTTTAGTCAAATCCCAAACCAATTGCTCTGAATAAGGCCCATTATATAACAGTGGAACCATAGGGATGTCAAAAGAACTAGAATATCTAATCATTTCATCATAGGGAATGTATTTCCCATTGATTGCAATATCAAAACAGCGGTAATCAAGTTGGCCAGACTTGCAGTTATACATTAAATCTTGTGACCCCAGAATCTCACCGAAGGCATAGATAGAAATAAAGCTCTCTTGATTTTCAGTGAAGACTTCATCATAGATAGCATTAACCATCTCTTCTAATCTATAAAGATGAATGGGAGCTTCAAAATTACCACCTTCACCAATAACCCTTTGATGTTCATGTGAAGAAATAATAAATTCCTTATTTCTATTTTCTTCTCCTTGGACAAGGGCTAACCCACAAAAATGATTCATACCATGTAGTTTTTCGCTAATAATTACGGGCTCGGAATTCATAAAGATAGAAGGGTAATTCCTAAGATTTTCCACATTCGTATATTTATGCCAAAACGGAGAATTCCGGGATTGTCGTCCGGCCCCACCACCTGTAGGTTTTTCTGGTTCTTCATACTTGTAGATTCCAAAATGCTCTTTAAGGTCTACGCCAACCTCCAGATTTTCAGTATTAGGAATAACTACCCCCAATGAGGGCTCCCCACGCAACTTAATCGCACGAACTCTCGCGGCCTTTTCGTATTGAGAGCCAGCAACATTTCTCTTATCCACCCCTCTCAAATAAGACGATATCCCCCAAGAGTCCGAAAGAGAGTATGGAATCATAGCGTCTACTGGAATAAAAAGGACTTCCTCCCCAATAGAGAACTCAGATTTTTTGGCACAAACTTGCCAGCCACCGATAATTACAATTTCTAAATTATCGGCATTGGAGTGTGGCCGAAGATCTGTGATGGGTTGGATCTTTACAATTAGGTCCGACATAACATTCTCCTTTTAAGCAAATGCTATCATGGGTATTTTCCCCACCGAAAACGTGCAAAGAATGAACTTCACTGCTTCTTGGACAGTCAGCCCCTTCTTTTCTCTCACCCATTGATGGTCTTCACAGTATCTTTTCGCTCGGTTATCGAGAGGTTCAGGGGTTGGCTCAATCCTTCCCCATTTTTCTCTCAGCTTTGTCTTCCAGTCTTTCTCTTCTTTGACAATGGGGAGGTCATTATATTTCCAGATACCGTTATCAATTGCGGCTTGAAAGTATTCCTCGTTGAGCTTAACCGTCAACGCACCATTCTCAGACTCAACAGTCCCTTCTCCCGCAATAAGGTAAGAAAGAGCTTCAGCGGCTCCTTGCAGATAACTATCTTCAAAATATTCATCCCTCCCTAAGAGAAAATTTGTCATTTTATTCTCCTGATATCACAGTTCTATGGATAATTGCGGCATGACGCTCAAATTCTTCTCCCTCATCAAAGCATCTCAAAACAACCCACATATTTTCATCAGTAGATTTGAAAATGACATAATCCCAATTGGGGTCATTTTTCTCCATATATTTTTGCACATCTGGAGGTAATGGACTATATTCATTGTAGTCACACTGATATGTGCCTTTATAGATTTGTTTCTTTTTCATTTCTCTCTCTCTTTCTTATGATTCTTCCTTCAAGCCAGCGACAAAGACAAGACGACTCCACTTCTTCGCCACACATTTATCCCAACCTTCGTAGAGACGGCTATTGATGATCCGACTCATTTTCCGAGCATCTGCTCTGGTGCGGAATAACAATGGGCAGGTGTTGTATTTAATGCACTCTGATAAACGAGTCCACGAGGTATCAATCCCTGGTGTTCTCTCAATGCAAACCATACTTCCTGCAGGTTGATACAGACACCAATCACTATTTGACATTTCGGCATACTTCCACTTTAACTTATGCGTCACTTGCCTGTCCAAACCCCTCACTTCCTTGGGCAACGCCTTTGCCAAATAGTTGTCGATTCTCTCCTCCAGCCCTAGCTTGTTGTATTTCTCTTCCGTTGCCAAACACTCGTCGCATCGTTGCACCCATCCCCCTTCATCTTTTAAGTCTGTGAAGAAGAATGTGTCGCTGGGGAATAAGGCACACACCCATTCTGTTCCATATCTCCGAGTGGACATGAAAGGACAAAACTTCCCAGACTCGGAAGCACAGGTCTTTTCTCCGCATTCAATTTCGATGAAAAGAGTCTTCTTCATTGTATTTCTCCTTTATCAGTGGCCATTCACAATAATATTCAAGTGCCTATTTTCATCTTCGAGATCCATAATTCGTATTCGGCGTTTTCTGTCACTCTCATTCAGTCTTATGATTTCTGCTTCCAGTGTCACAATTCTCTTTTGGAGTTGTTCCTTCTCGGACTGGAGCCTGTCAATTTTCTCCATCAGTTTGTCTATGGCATCTGGTATTTGATCAACAGTATGTGTCATTGTTTTCCTCCTGTTGTGTGCTTACTTTCGAGTTTAATCTTCCCGCCTCTTTCTAATTCTTTTATCAGACAAAGATAATCACCAAATTTAACATCAGGCATTTTTTCTCTAATGATTCGGTAAAGTTCAAATGTATCTATCCAATCGTTCAGTTCAGTAAGTTCTTGAATGATGAGTTCATTCATCTTCATCATAATCTTCATCATCGTCCCAATCATCTTCGTCATCTTCATCTTCTGGCTCATCAACATATTCCAAAGTGACTCTTAACGCATGATCATAATCCGCAGCCATAGCCCGGTCTCGGTATTCCTCCTTTAATGCTTCCAGTTCTGCGTGAGGTAATGATAGTTGCCTCTGCATGGCCTTAGTCACTCGGGCCATGATAAAAAACACATTCCCATCCTCTCCCACCAAGGGAACAATAACCTTGGGGCCAGTGTAATGATAACCTTCTACCATGTAGGGCTTGTCATTCATAATTAATCATTCTCCTTTTTGATATAATCCCTTGGGGCAGACAATGACTTCTCTTGCTTGCAAACATCACAAATTCCTCGCCACATCCCTACGGGATAAGGGACAGGCTTCCATCCTTTCTTAATCGCACAATCATAACATATTTGTTCAATTCTCATTTGTCCGCACCTTTCTTTGGTCATTCGCTTTGAAATATCGTTGATCTCCGTAGTATTTACCTATTGCTGCAAGGAAGTTTCGAGCTATTTTCTCTCTCAATTCTCTGCCTTCATCTTTGTGGATGAAGACATGACAAGACTCACAAAGAGCAACGCCACAACGCCAATCGAAACGATATTCAGGGTAGAGTCTTCGTGAAACACAATGATGGGCAGTTGTGGCTTTTCTTTTACAGATGATGCACCGATTATGATTCGCCAATCTTACTGACTTTGACCATTCTGATACTTTCTGTCCGGTATACATGGTATCATAGCCTCTCGGGTCAGGCCGTCACAAGACAGCGGGGGCGGGTTATTCCCCTTTTACTGCCTTCGCCAATTTCTCAATCAAACACGCTTTGTATTCGTCCAGCATCAGGTTTGTGAAACCCTCAATGGTGTGATTACTTTTTATCCCTCCGAAGTAAAGAGATATCACCACTTGATTATCTTCGCCTATAATGCTTGGAGCAATACTTGCCTTCTCATGTGCCGAGCCAACTTCCTTGAATAACCTTTTGGCTAGGTCTGTTAAAAGACAGGCTTTCGCATAATCTACAACTACGCCCTCAGTGTCTATGACTTCATCTCTTCCCATTTTATTCATCTCCTTAAGAGATCAAAAACTTCTCTAAAGCCTTATCTGCATTGTGCATTGCTTGACAGACATAGACAGTCGCGTCTAAACTCCCTCCCCATAGTATCCCCTTATCATCTGTTTCAACGTTCCAAAGCCAATGACCGCTGGCTTGATGAAACCGCGCCTTAGAATGATATTCCATCCCATTCCGTTGTGAATTCTTCACCCAATTTCCGTCCGGCTGAGGCATCCAGCCGGGAGGAACTGAGCGAAGTTCATTGACCGCTTCAAGCTGGGTAATTCTTGCTTTCAATTCTTGATTTTCTTCTGTCACATTTTGTGTCACATTTTGTAGTTCTAAAACACCCGATGGGATATCAATTGTCATTTTAGGCTCCTTTTACTTTCACCGGCTGATAGAATGTCAATCTTTTGAAGTTGGCCGTGATTTCCTTGATGGGAGTGTAATATCCATCATCCCAATTTTCATCATAGACAAAGAAAGACTGAGTGCAATCATCTCCAAGCCTTAACATCACTTCATCTTCAGTGATTTCAAAAGGCCCTTCCACAAATTCTTGGCACTCGCCATCATCAAAAATGGCAATGTAGCCCTTCTCGAAATATTTGTTGTATCGGAGGGCTAACTTCTTAGCATGTTCCCAACGAGCTTCGTAGATGTTCATTTCTCACCATCCTAACCATTGTCGCAGTGATGATTCGTCGGCTCCAAAATCAGCCATAACGCTTTCAAAGGCCTCGTCATTGTAAGCTAAAGCCTTTCCCTCTTGTTTTCTGGTCCAGTTTTCTGCTTTCATACCCTCGATTCGAGCTAAGGCTGCGACAATACGACCGTAAGCAATGATCTGGTAGCTGTCCATTTTAACCTCCTAAGAGTGGCTTCAAGAATAAGGTAATCAAAATCAAGTGCATTAAATTGTCAGTTAGAATATATACCGCTACTGCAAATGCAACCCTTGCTTCCTTATTGGGTGAGGCATCATCATTTTGTTCGTCAATAATATTTCTTCCGCCGATTAGTCTCAGCCACAGGGCGGGAATAGTTTCCTTGTACTTCCCAAAGGAAAAATAATCCAGGGGAAAGTGAGAAAGTAAGACCCATCCGGCGATAAGCCAAGTAACCGGGTATCCGAAATATAGTAGCCATAAAACAACACAAACTACATAAATGACACAGTGCAAGAAACACACTTTCCAATCCTTTGTTTTATTTAAGGCTATATATTTCCCCTGGAAAAAATAGTCAGCCATAAGATGTCCGAGTAGGAGAGCAAATATCCACATAGGTTATTCTTCTTTCTCTTCGGCTTGTTCTCTCATGGCCTTGACTGTCGCCTTCTCCTGCTCAGTTGCATCCCTATTATATGTGGCGTATTTTATACTTGTTAGAGGAAATGACAGGATGCTCATAATTCCATTATCCTCCAATTTATAGACTTGTACGACTCCGTCCTTAATGGAATCAACGTCAATGTCGTGGAGTTTCATTGTGTCCCCATCATTGAAACAAACTATAAAAGTGTTTCCCATGTCATTTTCTCCTTTTTATAAGAGAAAAGACGAGTCCCCATTGAAGAGACTCGTCTTCTCCTACATCCATTCGGGGTCGTCTAATGCAGCGAAGTTAATCAATTCGGCGGAGACGACTCTCTACAGCCTCTTCAGCAACAACATTGTATCATATATCAATCTCAATATTGTGAGTTCAATAAACCTTTTCGATAGTCACCTTACATTGTTTGCTTGCCTTGCTCAGAATACTGGTAGAGTATCCCAATGCTCAGGTTCCTAAAGGGAGTAATAGGGTTTGCTTATAATAACTCCTTCAAAGTTAGGTTCATTTCCCCACCCTTGAAACCATCCAACAACAGGGTCCCAATCCTGCCTGAATCATCAGAGATATTGCAGGGAAGTAAGTGTCAGTACCTATGAACAAGCCGGTTCCATAGTATGTTTTGCAGCTAGCTTGCAAAAAGCATATAGAGGGACGGTCCTTGTCAGTGAGTTCTGCTTTCTCTTCCTCAGTCAATGGCCTGTGAATGATTCTACCAATTCACGCTACCAACATGAATCAGTTGAATGTTTCAAGATTTTGGCGTTGGCAACACCAATTTTCAAAGTCCACGCTTTACGGCCTCATTCGACACTCCTAGAGCCACTGCCAGTTTCCTGTCACAAGACAGCACGAGAGCCTACCCGCCGTAGTACCGAACCGCCCACCAAACAATCCCCACCAAGTTACAAATCAACATTAACAGTCCCCAACATCCCATTCCTGCCACTTCTTCCTGAGAGATCTCTCCAAACTGCATTTTCGTCCCCATTGTTCCAGAAATGATCATTACAAGAACTGAGACGGCAATGTTAATCCAAAAACCGACCATACTGACCTGAAACCATGCAAAACAAGAAGCAATAACCAAAGCGATTACTAAACATCCCATAATAGTTTCCTCCTTCCTTTATTGATGAAAACCTTGCGACGACGACTCATAAGGCAACGGAACAAAACTTTGTAACAACAAATATTGCGACAAATAGTATGCCCCCATAAATGACCAGTATATCAACCCTCCGTCTCTATTTTACTTCACATTCAGATTTAAGTCAACCGGGCAAGTCAAAGATTGTAGTATCTGCTCATAATATTTATCTACAGATGGATGGGTGTAATTGCTTGATGTGCAGATGAAAAGTTTGTGACTCTGTTTTCTCCAATCATTACAATCTTTATACTCCAGGATCTCATCTAAGACACCCGCAGGGTCTTCCTCAAAATCAGTTTGCCAAACAAAGACTTTCTTGCTCTTTTTGGCCTTATTTACCCAGTTGCCACAGTGTAAGGCACCGTCATAATCATAGTCATCCGTATGATAATCAATGTTTAGGACTTGATCCTCTTTTCCCAAAAACTTGTAAATGGACGCATGACACTCTCTCACTATGGCTTTTGTGAATTTGAATTTCTTGAAGGCATTCAAGAGCATTTTAGTGTGTTGAGGCATATTGCCCTTAACCTTGCGATCAGGACGGCCTCTTTTACTGCCTTCGCAATCTTTGCAATTCCAGATGCAATTGTAGCGAGTGCCAGTCCGACAATCGCCACATATCCAATCAATGTCTAGGCTCACCCAAAACATGATGCTACTCCTTTGGTTTTTTGTATTCGACTATGGCCGCAAGAGAATCAACGCTGGCCGAAAGAGAATTCAGATTATTCATCCCTTTCCATAAACCATGTAAATCAAAACTATCCGACAACCCCGCAGGCAGGAGCTTTAAGAATTTCTGCCAACTTATTTCTGTCCATAGCTTTATCCTTTCTCACAGCATGGCATGAAAATATCTACAAAAGCGTACTCTCCCCGGTCCCACTTCAACAGTCCCTTCTTCACCATCTTCTTGCAATGTCTGCAAACATAGCTACTGTTCTCATTCCCGAAAACATCTCTGGCAATTTTGGTGGGCGAAGTGTAAGTCTTCCGCCTCTCCAAATAGGTAAGAATCATTCTGTCAGCCGGGTAAAGCTGCTGTTTTCTTAGCTCCCGATAAGAATTATCAATGGTCTGTTCCAGTTTCTCAATGTTTTCTTCAGCATCTTCAATTCTACAAATCAGGTTCATCACCAGCAGGCGTTTCTCTCCTTCGCCATTCTTGTCAATCCAATTCTTAGCTGCTTGGACTGAAGCAAAGTGAAGTTGGTAATAGTCCCATTCCCCTTTGAATTGAATGAGATAATTGCAAAAATTGGGGTTGCTGATGATGAACCCCTTATATTCTTCCACATAATCGGCTGACATTTAACTCTCCTTTCGAGCGACAATGACCTTGACCTTCTTCTTCTCGCCCTGTTGAGCCGCTATGATTCGATGATAACCGTCAATGACATGGTTATCGCCATCTAAGATTGCCACAATACCATCATAGTTTTTGTAAGACTCAATGATGTCCTTGTCCAATTTTCTCACATAACTGTCATTGGGGATGACAATATCCTTCAATAAGACCGTCTCGATGGTGTAGACTGAGTTTTGTAGCTTGGGCAACAGATAACCATACTCTTCGATTAAGACGAATTCGATCAATTGATCACTGTTGAGAGTGGGTAAATGAGCCAGACCAGCAATGATTGTGGTGTCTTCGATGTTTACGTTTTTCACTTCTTCTCCATAATAACCATCGTAGACATGGGCCTGGAAGATTTCATCTGCCCCATACTTCTTCACAATGATTCTCAGGTATCGTTCGAGAGCATACACGAAGATGGGTTGTTTCTTGATGTTCTTGTAGTCCCAGTTGTAAATCTTGAGCAGTTCCTCCGACAAAGAAGCAATGGAGTAGTCTTCGATTCTCAGATTCTCAATGGTGGAACAACGACAAATTCCTTCCTCTTCGCATTCATAGCGATTATGAAAACCTTCATCATAGTCATAATCTACACAGTGACTGACCACGGGGCAAGCCCCGTGGCTTCCTGAGAGACCGGGCGGCAGAGCCGCCCGCTCTCGGAGACAGCAGTCCCTGTCTCCGTGCGAAAAACT
>Ga0315289_10015133_pt1 | contig 10717 bp, 7 predicted proteins | sample YL17G11_40_MG_FD_203452 | JGI IMG/M metagenome (GOLD analysis project Ga0315289, IMG submission 203452) | Sediment microbial communities from Yellowstone Lake, YNP, Wyoming, USA - YL17G11_40 | ecosystem: Environmental > Aquatic > Freshwater > Lake > Sediment | place: USA: Wyoming | collected...
GCATTCGTCATTAAATAGTCAGTTTTTTTCTTCCTTTGAGGCGTCTTCTTTTAAGCACTTTTCTGCCGTCATGAGTTTTTGCTAGGGCCCGATAACCATGTTTTCTTTGTCTTTTTAATTTCTTTGGTTGATAGGTTCGTTTCGGCATGATTAGATTATATAGATAAATTACTTAGAAAACAAGAGAAAAATTACTCTTTACCCCGCGAAGCTTTAGTGAAGTGGGGCTTGACTTTTTGTGGATAAGTTATTAAATTGAAAAGTGCTCCTGTCCGCCCCTATGGATAAAGAAGAATTTTGGCAAACCATCTTAAGTGATCTCGAGGTTTCGGTTTCCAAGCCGATTTTTCAAACCTTGTTTTCTCAAACCTCTCTTTTCTCCTTGGAGAAAAATATCTGCACCATTGCTTGTCCTAATCCTTATATTCAAAAAATGATCGAGGGTCGGTATTATTCTCTTCTCAAAGAAGTCATCGATCGGAGAACAAAGCAAAATAACAGCCTTCTTTTTATCATCGCTAAAACTAAAAAGCCTGGTAGACCAGAAGAAATCGGCCCTTTATTTGAAGCCGAAAAAAAGAAAAAAGAATTTGATGAAGAGACCAGCCTTAATCCTCGTTATACCTTTGCCAATTTTGTCGTGGGCAACTCAAACAATTTTGCCCATGCCGCGGCCAAAGCGATTGTCGAAAATCCTGGCAGCGCTTATAATCCCTTTTTTATTTGGGGGGGAGTGGGAGTAGGCAAAACCCATTTAATGCAGGCGATCGGCTCAGCCATTTTAGAGAAACACCCTGATTTAAGAATTCTTTATTGCTCTTCAGAAACTTTTACCAATGAGCTGGTTCAGGCTCTTCAAAACAAAACGATTGCTCAATATAAAAAGAAATATCGTGGCGTCGATGTTCTCTTGGTTGATGATATCCAGTTTATTGCGGGCAAAGAATATTCTCAGGAAGAATTCTTTCATACCTTCAACGCCCTTCATCTTTCCAGTAAGCAGATTATCTTAACCTCTGATCGTCGGCCGGAAGAGATTGCCAAGATCGAGGAAAGATTAACCAGCCGCTTTATGGGAGGATTAACCGTCGATATTCAACCCCCTGATTATGAGATGAGGGTGGCGATTATTAAGCAAAAATGCCAGGAAAAAAATGGCCAACTAGATGAACAGGCCATCGATTTCCTGGCTCAAAAAATCACCACTCATGTCCGAGAGCTTGAGGGAACCCTCTCTCAAATCCTCACCCAAGCAGAAATTCAAAAACAAGAACCAAACCTCGAGTTTGTTAAAAACTTTCTAGGCGTCAAAACCAGAACCGAGCCAAAATCTGTTTCCAGCAAAAAATTAATCAGCACTGTTTGCCAACATTATAAAATTAAAACCGCTGATGTGCTCGGTTCATGCCGTAAAGCCAATCTGGTTCTTCCTCGACAGATTGCCATGTATTTGCTTCGAGAAGAAATGGGTTTACCTTTAATGACGGTTGGGGATATCTTGGGCGGAAGAGATCATACGACGATTATGCATGGAGTCGAAAAAATGAAGCAAAAATTCAGCTCTGATTCTAATTTGAGGCACGAAATTATGTTGATTAAAGAAAGGCTTTATGAATAACTCTCTTTTGTTTTTTCCACAAAAACCCTATTTTTATCCACAAAATTATCAACATCTTTTTGTTTTTTTGAACAAGAAAAAACCCGAAGCCAACCAGCGCTTATAGGTTAAATTTTAATTTTCGAATGGAAAAGCCTGTTTTTTTTATCTTATAAACAAAATAATCGTGGCTAAACAGAAATGATTATCTACTTTTCCACCTTACCTAAGACTACTAATACTAGATTAAATATGATAAGATCAGGTAACTTGAGGATAACTTAAGATGAAAGTTTCTTTACTCCAAGAAAATTTTAGCAAAGCCTTGGGAATTGTTTCTCGTTCAATCGCGCCCAAAGCGGCTCTTCCGGTTCTGGCTAATATTGCCATGGTTACCGAAAAGGGTCGGTTAAAGTTATCCGCCACCAATCTGGAATGCGGCATCAATCTTTGGCTAGGAGCCAAGGTCGAAAAAGAAGGTTCCATCGCCGTGCCGGCTAAAATTTTAACCGAGTTTGTTTCTTCTCTTCCTCCGGAGAAAATTAATCTTGAAGTTAAAGAAAATAATCTTTTTTTATCTACCCCAGGGTATAAAGCTAATTTTGCCGGTAGCTCTTTGAGTGAATTTCCGCCCATTGCCTCGTCTTCCGGTAAAGCGGATTTAATTTTTAAGAAAGAAGAATTTGCCGAAAACTTAGCTCAGGTGGTTTTTGCCGCGGCCACTGATGAAGGCAGACCAGTTTTGACCGGCGTTCTTTTAAGGCTAGAGAGCCAAAAACTATCCTTAGTCGCCACTGATGGTTATCGTCTTTCGGTTAAAAAGATTGAAATTAAAGAGGGATTATTGAAAGAGGACCTTCTTGTGCCGGCGAAGGCTTTGCTTGAGGTGGCCAGAATCAGCCAGGAGAAAGGGGATGAGGAAAAAGAAATTAAAATGGCTTTAACCAATGACAAAAACCAAATCGTTTTCTCTTTGTCGGGAATTGATTATTCCAGCCGATTAATCGATGGCGAGTTTCCAGATTTTGCCAAAATTATTCCCGAGACGAATGAAACTAAGGCGGAATTTGACCGGGAAGAATTCTTTCGGGCAGTCAAAACCGCTTCGATTTTTGCCCGGGAGCAAGCGAACATCGTTAAACTTAAATTTGAGCCAGGAAAAATGACCATTTCCGCCGAAACGCCTCAAGTTGGCGCTAATGAAACGGAAATTGAAGCAAAAATGAGCGGTAGCAAACTCGAGATTGCTTTTAATTGTCGTTTCTTGCTTGATTTGTTAGGCGCGGTGGTTTGCGAAGAACTGGTTTTTGAAGCCGGCGGAGCTTTAAATCCTGGTGTTTTTCGACCCAAAGGCGATGCTTCCTTTTTCCACTTGATTATGCCGGTCAGAATTCAGTCTTAGGGTAATTCAGGCAGTTGAAAAAACTCACGAGGAACTTCTTGGTTTTGGGGAGTTTGGGTGCCAAATTTGATGGCTGGCAGATAGGCAATAATCTCTGTTTTTTCGCCGCTTTCCAAGGTGCCTTGACCGGAAAGAATATAAATTGGTTGAATGATGGGATTTTTGTCTGGGTCTTGATAATAGGCAAGTGTGATTTGATTGAATTCAGCCTGGACAAAATTAGGTATTTTGACAATCTCTTCATAAGAGTCAGAGTAAACAATTTTTCCTTCTGTAATTAAGAGAGCTTGAACATCATTATTATCTTTTAGGTCGTAAATCTCCAGATCCTCAAGGCTGGAAAAATACAACTGATAACTAAAAGAGATAAGCTTTGCCTCTTTATCAAGGACGAGAGAAACGAGGGGTTCATTCGGTTCAAGACCTATCATTTGATATTGACCAACAGCGGGATTAAAACCAACTTTAATAAAATCTGCTTCTTTAGGGTTATTAACAAAAGGAAGGGAATAACGGTTGACTAAGTAGTCCTCCTTTTGCCACTTAAGTTCGAACTGTGGAGATAGACCCAAATTTTCTAGAAGATTCTCAAGGGTGGTTTTGGCAGTTTCAGGGGAAGGAAGGGCTCCTTTAGTTGGGAGCTGAGATTGTGACAAGTCTAAGCCATGGTTAATTGTATTAGAATTAAGGGCGATAGAAAGGAATTTGGTTTTTGTAGCCCAGGTATAAAAATTGCCTAAAAAAACATCTTCGCTTTCTTGAGGAGATCCAGAGAAACCGAACTCTCGAGCGATTTTTACCGCCTGATCTGAGGAAATTTTACTTTCTGAGCCCTGATATATTTTCAAACGGGGAGGGAAGGAAAAGTCACTAATGGAGAAAATCGAATTACGAGGAAGATTGACACCAGAAATCTGGGGTGGTGATAGTTTAATCTGTGGTGCTGGAGTGGGTTGGGGTTCAAGAGAAGGCTGTTCTCTTTGACTGAGTCGGAAAACGAGCAGGCTGCTAGCCACCGTTGCCAAAACAATAAAAATCCAATAGCGCTTAAAGAATTGAATTACTTTTTCGATCACTTTTTTAATTTTACCATGTAACATTATGACTTGAACAAATACTTGAGCAAGGCGGAGTATTTCCACAACAGCCCTCTAAAATGTTGTCAATCCGTTCATCAGTAGAATAGCCGATATTAGGCCAGACCATTTCAATCCCCACAAATTCATAGTGAAGATGTTGTTGTGTCTTATTAGGACCACTAGCTCCACTAGTGCCAATTGGCTGACCCATGGAAACTGGTTTGTCTTCTTGAATCTCTGGGTCAATGGTTTCAAGATGGAGATAAAGGGTTGTGAAGTTTTGGCCACCACAGCTTCCCCTAACCTTGACCCATTTATTGAGTCCGCTTCCCCCGGTTCCTTCAACTTTACCACTATGAGTAGATTTGACCGGAGTACCAACCACGACGCCAATATCGATTGCCTCTTGAAGGTTGGGGTCGTCGTGAGAATAATTCCCTTTTGGACCTTGGGTGATATAACCATGGTCAGTTGGCCAGCCAGAAGGACAATCCTCGGGGGGTTTGCCGATGTCAATGCATAAAGTATTATAATTCATGATACCCGTATCTCTACCCTTAATGTTAGCAATCACTGTAGCGGTATTACAAAGCCGACAGTCTTTGAAAGAATCATCGATGTCGAGAGAATATTTCGCTTCCCAGCCATTTGCCCCCTTGGGCTTTAGAGGGAGATCGATTCTTTTCTCAAATTGAGGATTGGACCCAGGTTGGCAAGTTATGCCCCTTTCGTCATAGGCGCTAGTAATAGTTATGGCTTGTTTAGCGTTGACGGTTACTGTGTAGTTAATAATAACGGGAAGTTCATTGTTTTCGATTTTTTCTTTGTCTGCACTTTTGATGACTTCAAAATACTCTGAAATTCTTTCTAATGGTTTGGCAGGGATAATAAAAGCGCTAGCGGTGAGCATGACGATAAAAAAGGTGATGATGGCCAATCCGCCTAAAATTCCTCCCACCAGAAGTCCAATTGGTGCGGCAAAAGGAGCGGCTAAAGCCACAAAAAAAGCCCCGACTCCGGCGGAGAAACCTCCGAGAATTCCCCCAGCGCCAGCCATTAACCCAAGACCTCCAATAGCAGCTGGAAATAAGCCGGCCAGAGCAAACGGCATAGGAAGAAGAACGAAAATTAGAACCGACCCCCCTACCAGAGCTAAGGCGTTTTCTGGTTTGCGAATAAAACCTTTAATTGCATCCCAAATTTTGCCGACAATTTTTCCGCCAACCTCAACAAGTGCCCCTATAAGTAAACTAATTCCTCCAGTTGGGAGCGCTAAAGCAGAGGAAATAGCGGTAATTGCTGCATGTAATCCAAGTTTGGTCGCCAGCCAAGTAATGCCCTTTTTTATTCCTTCACCGATGGCTTTCTTGGTGGTTTCTTTAAAAGCGGTGGTAATTCCGGTTTTAATTGCCTGGCCAAAAGAGGTTTGGGCGAGTCGATGGAAAAGCGGATGAAGGGTTTTTTGATAAACAAAACCACGGAAATCAGCGATTTTTTGAAAAGGCAGAGACTCTATTTGTCTGATTCCCGGGAATTGACTGGAAACTTGGTAAAAATGGCTGACCGTGCCGATTTGATTGAAAACTTGGTTCATTTTTCCTACTGGTTCAGGTGAAGGTAAGGAGGTGTATGTTCCTCTCAGCTCAACAACTTGAGGCCTCTGGCCCATTTGCCGGTTTATAACAGAGGAAAACCAGTTTTTTTTGGAAGCAGAAGGAAACTTTAATTCAAATCCCTCCTGTTTTCTCTTTTGAATTTCTAGAAAGCGGATAGTCGAATCACCAGCTCCAAGCTCTTTTTGTAAAAAATCAATTGCTTTTTGAAAATCCTGGCTGGAAAGACCATAAACAGAATATCTTAATTCTCGGCTAGGGAGCTTATATACTTTCATCTCTCGAAGAGTATTAACGAGCTGGGTGATTCTTTGAAGATCTCTTTTTGGACTTCTTAGTTCTTTTACAAGCTGTTGTTTAATCGCTTCCTCATCAGAAATTTCTCCAGCCACCACCATTTGGGCGGCTATAGCCGATGGTTGACTGAGCTTTCTCACTAAATCTACCGGATGAAAAGCCGCCGCCAGAGGAGAAAAAGCCGTGCCCTGAACAGGAATTTTTTCCTGAACTGACTTCGGAAGCTTAAAATCGATTTGAGTTAAAGTTGAGGCTTCAGGAAGAGTGGTTTTGGCTATTTCTTTTAAACCTTGTTCAAGAGCTTCTTTTTCTCCAGGCGAGAGAGGAATGTTTTCTTCGGCAATGATTAAATCAACTTGCGGTAGAGCCTGGTCAATAATTGCTTGATAGGCTTCTTTATCGAGAGTTTGCCGAGGAGACTCAAAACAATTGGTGAGGACTTCTTCTTTAAACTCTTCAACAAGTTTATCAACCACCTCAGGCTGATTCCTAACCAGTTGAGGGGCTTTTTCTCTAATGGTTCTTTCGATTTCCTGGGTGATATTTTTCTCTGCTTGAGCCAATTGGCTTGCGCTTAGTTGGTTTGCTTGACGAGCCAATTCTTCTTGCTCTTGGATAAAACGGCCCACTTTGGTTTTAGCCTGAGCCAGGGCTTCTTTTTCTTTTGGTTTAATTTCGGCTAAGTTTTTCGCTCCTTCAATCGCTTCCTGAGGAACACTTCTTCTTTGTAAATATTCTTCCATACTAGAAATTTGCTCTAATTGGTAAAGAGCACAGGCAAGATAACGGAAATCTTCAGGAAAAAGGGGATTGCCTTTTTCATCAACAATGGGGCCAAAAAGAAGATTAATAATATCTAAAAACTCATCTTTATCATAACCAATGATTTTAAGCTTTGGATTACGGCTGAGCTTGGTTAATTGTTCAATATACCAGTAGATTCTCGCATCAGGTTTCATGGTTGTTGATTATTTTCCGGTGCGGCTGGAGCAGGCTGTTCGGCTGGTTGGGTTTGGAGTTGAGGAGCCGCCGCTTGTTCTTTAGCTTCTTTTATTCTGACTAATTCTTCAGGTTTGGTGGTAATCAGCTGATGTTCTTCAGGGGAGGCGATGACTTTGATGGCCACATGATTAGCGCCGGCAAAGAAAAGACCCTCACCAATATCCGCGGCTAAAAGAAGATGTTTTTCTCCTTCAGAAAGATAAAAGGTTTGGGCGATTTTATCGACGGCGGCTGGTGACTGCTTCATTAAAATTTGAATTGAAGAGTTAGTGATAATCGCCTTGCCATAATCAGAAACCAGAAAGTCTTCAACGTCTTGAGTGATGGAAGTGAGACCAAGCCAATATTTTCGGGCCCTTTTGGCAATTGAATAGAGAAAGGCGGCGCTGTCACCATATTTCATCAGATACCAAGCCTCATCAACAATCAAGATTCTTTTTTTCATTTCTCTTTTAATCCGATTCCAAATAAAGTCCAAAATAATAAACATGGCGATGGGTCTGAGAGCCTCCTCTAAATCTTTTAAGGAAAAAACCGTAAACGGATTTCTGATTTCGACATTCGAATGCTGATCGAAAATACCGACAAAAGAGCCTTTGACAAATTTTTCAATTCGATCTGCCAGGCTTTTAGCTTCTGGCTCTTCCATGCCAATCAGGGCCTTGTAAAGATCTTCCATTAAGGGCGGCTCATTCTTCTGGGTGGCGGGATCAGGGGTAATCCCCTTCATTTTATAAGTCAGCACTAAAGCCCGATCTAGGGTGGCCTCTTCACTGGGAGTTAATTGTCCCATGATAACCTTGAAGAGAGAATGAAGAGAAAGGATTTTCAAGCCGAGCTCATTTTCTCCTTCCTCAAAAACCGTTGACAAATCGAAAGGGTTGATTTTAGCTGGTGAATCAAAACCGAAACTGATGAATTCCCCTCCAACCGCCTCAGCCAGAGCCTGATATTCTGCCTCGGGGTCGAGGACTAAAATTTCGGTCCCGAACATTAAAGAACGAAGCGCCTCGAGTTTAACCAGATAAGATTTTCCGGCACCAGATTTGGCAAAGATGACCGAATTGGCATTTTCTAAGGTAAAGCGGTCAAAAATAATCAGAGAACCATTATGTTCATTGAGTCCGTACATAATGCCCTCGTTGGCGGTTAATTCACTTGAGGTAAAAGGAAAAGTGGTGGCTAAAGAAGTGGTATCCATATTGCGGCTGATTTTTAGTTTGTCAATACAAAGGGGGAGAGTGGTTTTAAAGCCGTCTTCCATTTGTAAGGTCGCATGTTTGGAAACGATGAGAAGCGAGCCCAGGGTTGACTCCACCTGTTTAGAGACTCGATTAAGCTCTTCTAGGCTGGTCGCCGGGATGGTGACATAAAGACCAAATTGGAAGAATCTTTCAATGCCCTTAACCAGTTGTTCTTGAAGGGAGCGGGCATCCTCGAGTTTAGCTTGGGTGGCCGGGTCAACAATTTTTCCTCTTTGAATATCAGTCGAAATTTCGGCCTCCATTTCCGCGATTTTTCTTCTTAGATCATCAAGAACCGATTTGCCCTCAATCGGATAGATAAACATCGAGACATCCAGGGAATGATCAAAATTGATTAAAGGCGCCAGCCAATTAGCCGAGACAAATCTTGGATAGCCAGCGACAAAAAGAGTGGCAAAATAGGTGTTGTTAATTTTAAGGTTGTCAAAATCAACCTCAATCGCCGCCGGAGCAATAACATCAGGCACCGAAACCATTCCCGAGGCAAATTTAGCCAGTTCTTCTGAAATATTGGTTTTAGGCAGATTGGCCTCGCCATTACTGGGTTGGGCTGGTTTATTGCCAAAAGGCAAAGAAAAATTGGGTAATTTAATCGGCATGGCCATTATGTTTGACCTCCGGTTGTTGGTTGAGTTTGGTTTTGATTGTTAATCTCGGTTTTTTTCATTGCTGGTTGGACCATGGGGGTGGTGTATTCCTCGCTGACCGCTAATCTTTGGCCATCGGTGCCGGGATTATAAATCTTAAAGAAAAGCTGAATTAACTCTTCGGTTTTCAATTGTCTGGTTTTTAAGCCAAGGCGGTTAAAAAGGCGGATGAGATGGTCTCTTTTGGGAATCAAAGCCATTTTCGCTTTTTCCAAAATATAATTTTTATCAAAAGGCAAGTTCTTTTGAGGTTTGACCATGGCGGTTAAAGTCTTGCCGACGCCTAATTCCAAAGCCGAAAAAGGAATAATAACATAAAATTGTTTGTCCAAAACATCATTTTTCTTAACAATCTCTTCAATAAAAAGACGGTATTTTTGAATTTGTTCTCTTAAAAGCTTATTGGCTTGTTTGACTAATTCCAAATCAAGGAGTTTAAGATAGGCGGTGACGTCTTTTCTTTGCGAGCGGATCATAATTTGAATAGGAAAAGTCAGAGAATTCAAAAGGGCGGCATAGGCATAAATGGTGGCGTCCTGTTCCTTTTCTGAAAGCAGACCAAAATTGATGGCGGTGGTTAAAAGCACTAAACAACAGGAACCATCTCTCATTAAGACAATATCATCCTTAATATCTTCGACCTCAAGGTGCTCTTGAGTGCTCGCTCTGATGGGTATTTTGAGTGGATCAGCCATGGTTTGATAATTAGATAATCAGATAACTAGATAACTGGTTGACTAGTGTACTAGTGTACTAGTGCTCTGGTTTTTAGCTTTAATCTCAATGGGTGGCACGATCTTTCCCGTCAAGGTAATTTTAATTAAATCAAATTGATAGCCTTCTTTCTCGGTTTCGATTTCGTAAACTCCATCAGCCAAAGGCGTGGCAATCATAAATTGGCCCAATTTGCTGGTTCTTAAGGCTCTGACCGGATTGCCTTCTGAGTCGCGAATTTCAATGATGGCGCCTTCGATAATCATTCCCTGAGAATCCAAAACCATGCCGACGAGGAGATTGGGAAAAGTCGGCGTATTGGGAACAGAAATTTCTTGAGAAAATTTTGCCTCGGTAATTGGTCCTCTTTCTCTTGGTCTTTGGACCGGAGAAACAAATTTGGGTATAAATTGAGGCAGAATTTCTTCTTGAGGAACGGCTGGTCTTGGTTCCAGAGGAGTGCGGCCGATGCTTTTTCTTTCTTCTTCCACCACCCAGGGTCCAAAAAGACGGCGGACTTTAAGACCGGCGGGCATTTCTTTTTCCGGCAAGAGCTTAATGGTCGGCGTAAAAGTTGGGGGAAGTTGGGCCGAGGCAAAATAGGAGCCGAGTTGTTTCAGGCGTTGGTGTTCTTGCTGATCCAAAGGAGAAGGTTGGCTTGGTAGAGTGGCCAGATATTCCGCTAATTTTTGCTGGGCGGCGGCGGTGCCTATAGGCACTTCTTTTCTGCTGATGGCGGGGGCGGGTTTAAGGATTAAAAATTCCGGAGTTTTGGCTTTTTTCTGCCAGAGAAATTGAGTGGGCGAATAGACAGCTTTGAAAAAAGCCAGAATCCAGGTTTGCAAAGGCCTTTCTTGTAAAGGAACAAAAGCCATGAGAGTTCCCATCACCCCGGAGACAATAATCCCCGGCCATTTAAGGTAAAAGGGTAAACCGCTGGCATAAAAAACCAAGGCGATAATGACGCCGGCGGCTACCTGGGCGAATTGTTTGAGGGTCATATCGCCGACGAGTCTAAATTCGTAAGCGGATATTTGTGATGGTACTGGATGTTGTTCCATGGGCAGTGATGATTATTTACTGTCTCTTCTATGATACTAT